>Ga0315541_1002297_pt1 | contig 16205 bp, 16 predicted proteins | sample SalMarSW160190MG_FD_203095 | JGI IMG/M metagenome (GOLD analysis project Ga0315541, IMG submission 203095) | Salt marsh sediment microbial communities from the Plum Island Ecosystem LTER, Massachusetts, United States - Salt Marsh Sediment SW1601-190 ...
CATACCGTAAAGATAAAGCATGCCGCACCAAAGTGGAACAGCAACAAAGAGGACGACTAAGTAGTCGCTTAGCGAATTAGGAGGACCGCTAACTACTTGAGCAGAAGGAATAAGATCTAATCTATAAAATGAGTGAAAGTGCAGCCTTAAGAAATAAGCAAGAAAGTAAGAAAAGACCACGATAAATGCATCAAAAGCTATCATTGCTTTTCTTAATACTGCCTCTTTTTCTTTCAACATTGTATTATCCCGACGTTTTTTAGATGCTTCCACTGTAATCTACAATAAATCCAAAAAAAGAATAATGCCCTCTGTAGATGAAATTAGGGGTGAATTTGGTGGTTTTTTACTCACCTTTATAGGGGATAAAAAATCAAGACCTTTTTAATAATCATAAGGCTTTATAAAAAGCCCTTATTTTTTCACAGACATATTCAATTTGTTCTACACTCAATTCAGGATACATCGGGAGGGATAAAATCTCACCTGCCAACTTCTCTGCTGCCGGAAAATCGCCTTTCTCATGACCAAGATGAGCATAAGCTTTCGTAAGATGCAGAGGAATAGGATAATGCAAACCTGTGCTTATTCCATTTTCCTTTAAAAACTCTTGCAGTTTGTCCCTATCCTTGGCTCGGACCACATACAAATGAAAAACATGTTTAACACCTTCCAATTCTGATGGCGTCTTAATCTGTTCAAAATCAGTAAGAAGCTCATTATATATTTCAGCGTTTCTCCTCCTCATACTGGTCCATTCCTCTATATGTTTTATTTTCACATTGAGTACTGCAGCTTGAAATTCTGACATTCTGTAATTGAAACCTATCAAGTCATGATAATATTTTCTCTCGGATCCATGATCACGCATTTTTTTGGCTTTTATATACATTTCCTCATTATTAGTGGTAACCGCCCCTGCTTCTCCCCATGCTCCAAGATTTTTTCCAGGGTAAAAAGACCAGGAAGTAATATCCCCAATTCCACCGACTCTTTTATGGTTATATTCTGCAATATGAGCCTGAGCGGCGTCTTCTATTATAAAGAGATTATATTTTTCTGCTGTTTCCTTGATCGGCTTTAGATTAGCAGGCTGGCCGTAAAGATGAACTGGATTGATCGCTTTTGTATGAAGGGTGATTTTTTCCTCGATTTTATTCACATCGATATTAAATGTTCTCTCCTCAACATCCACAAAAACAGGAGTGGCTCCTGTTTGGGATATTCCCTCTGCGGTAGCTATAAAAGTATTAACAGGAACAATGACTTCATCTCCTCTCCCGATTCCACAACAGAGCACCGCCAGGTGATTTCCATCTGTTCCGGAACTCAATCCAACAGCATATTTTACACTATGCAGCTTAGAGAAAGTCTCTTCAAATTCCTTAACTTCTTTTCCACATACAAAGGCAGTATTGTCTATGATTCTTGAAAATCTCTCTTCAATCTCTGCCCTGATCTGCGGCAAGTGAGCTTTTAAGTCGAGAAATGGAATATCCATAATTTCACCACACATTAAACACGCCTATCATCAATCTTTCTCAAAATCCTTGCCGGATTTCCGGCCACAACCGAATAAGGAGGCACATCCTTTGTAACAACAGCCCCGGCACCAACGATTGCTTTTTCCCCAATAGTCACTCCCGCCAGTATCGTGGCGCTCGAACCGATCGAAGCACCCTTTTTTACAAAAGTGGGGACTACCTCCCAATCTTCATCAGTTTGCAGCTTTCCTTCAGAAGTTGCAGCACGCGGATATAAATCATTTATAAATGTCACATTGTGCCCGATAAATACATTGTCTTCAATATGGACTCCTTCGCAAATAAAGGTATGGGACGAAATCTTACAATTACTACCGATAAAAGCTTTCTTCTGTACTTCAACGAAAGTTCCAATTTTGGTGTTATCTCCGATTTCACATCCATAGAGGTTCACAAATGAAAATATCTTTACGTTCTTTCCCAATTTTACATCTGAAGCAATAATACAGTATTTCATTGATTTCTTCTTATAATCTTATTTTTTTACCGTCATTTTTTAAAGATTTATCAACCGCTTCCAGTATTTTTACAACTTTTAATCCTGCCTCACCGTCATTGAAAGGCTTATAGTTATTCTCCAGGCATTCTACAAAATAATCTGCTTCCATCTTGAGTGCCTCTGTATTAATTATATGAGGAATATACACATCTCCGGAACGATAGCTTACCAACAGCTTATGAATTCCTACTGTGTTTTTAAATTCAACGCCTCTATCATAAATTTTTACCTTTTCGTCAGAGGACAGATCATCCCAGACCATCATTTTCTTATCCCCGCTTATTAAAGTATTCCTGATTTTAACAGGACTTAACCAGTTACAGTGAAAATGGGCAATGAAGTCATCGTCATGGAAATGAACTACAACATAAGCCATATCTTCTAATCCGTTTCCAAAATGCTTTTTGCCAAACGCAGAAACAGCAGTCGGCTCCTTATCTATCAAATAAAGCATAATAGAAAAATCATGAGGAGCTAAATCCCATACGACATTAATATCATGTTGAAATAAGCCCAAATTGACTCTAACGGAATCATAGAAAAATAAAGAGCCTAATTCTCCCGAATCAATGACTTCTCGCATCTTTCTAACAGTACCTGTAAATAAAAATGTATGGTCTACCATTATTTTTAAGTTTTTTCTAGCAGCCAAATCTATCAATTCTTCCGCTTGTGCAGCATTAGAGGTGAATGGTTTTTCTACAAAAGTATGTTTTCCATTCTCTAAGGCAAGTTTTGCCAGTTCATAATGGGTGAAAACCGGAGTCACTACAGCCACAGCATCGATATCTTTAGAAGTTATCAAATCTTTGGGATCTGAATAAGCCTTAATAAAAGGATAATGTGATTTAGCAAGATTCAATCGCTTTTCATTTAAATCACAAATTGAAACTAATTCTGCACCTTGGCAGGCATTAAAGTTTCTTGCAACATTCGGACCCCAATATCCGTATCCAATGATACCTATTTTTATCATTTTATACCCCGCTATATAATTTAAATTCCTTTTCCAAACCTGAAATCTATTATTTATTAAAAAGAAGGAGAAAGAATATCAAACTTAGCTAAAAAATTATTTCTCTATCTTTTAATTTTATTGTCCCAATACTTGCACCTGCTAGAGGAGGATGAATTTTCCACACACCATTTATCTTTTTCAGATTGCACTTAGCACGGCAGCGCCACCATTCTGCTGCATCTTTTGGCAAAGCATGCCAATAATCACGCTCATTTTTTATTTTCATTAAAAATTCTTTATATATGTTTAACAGGTTTTTCTTTATTAGATAATCTGAATGGGTACTCATTAAAACCATTCCATGAAATTGTTTTATGATTTTCATTTTATTTTCCCAAATATTGTCATCTTTCTCGCCTAGCAAAAAAAACAAAGTGTGATCTTGAGGCATTGTGTAAGGCAGTTCAATAAATTTATAAAGAAAAAACGGGTGAAAACTCAAGCATCCTCCAGCCTGTCCCTCAAAAATATCGCTATCAAAAAAAGATAAATCATATTTCATGTTGAGATTCTGCATATATTCATAATTCCGCCAGGTGCTTGGGGACGCGAAACCTAAACAATTATATTTTTCCAGATAGTAATTGATTTTCGGGGCTCTTTTTAAAAAAACCTTCTTATTTTTAAAAAGTTTTCCATCGTGTTTTAGTCCATGTATTCCAACTTCAAAACCACTACTCTTTAAATCTTGTATGAGTCCTTCATCTAACTCGTATCTCTCAGGGACAAAATTCCAGGAAGAACGAAATCCTAATTCCTCTTCTATTTCTCTTACTCTCCAAATATTTTTCTGTCCAACTGCAGTCTCTACTCCATGAATTAGGACAACCGCAAATCTTTTATTATTTGGCCAAAAATTTATAAATGGAATTTCTGTAAAATTTGATGGATTAAAAACTTCTCTGATTCCTTTTTGATAAACATCATATAGAGTTAAATCAATTGGCCAGGATGGAAACTGGTTTTTTCTTTGAAAATGTACGTATTTTTTTCTTAGTTTAATCTGAATATGTCTTGGGATTATTGGTTTTACTTTATAAAAAGCATCTCTTAAAATTGCTTTAAAACGAGACTGATTATAAGCTTTCGTATACTCTTCAGTTAAATAGTAGACAATTTTTTCATCGATCTCTTCTAATTTATCTTTACCAAATTTTTCGCCAATTAATTCTTCAGGAATCTTGAAGAAATTAATCAAACTGTTATCCTTTTTTATTTTTTTTGTTAATATACTTGACATTAAACCGCCCTTTTTTTCAATTTTTTAAATTTATTTTGAATATCATATTTAAGTTTTTCATATAGTGTCTTTAAAACATTTATGTTAGATTACAAAAAAATATTTTTTAAACCTTTTTATTTTGTCGAGTTTCTAATCCCAATAGTCTTGTTACAAGTTTGAGCAAATGCTGACGCTGAAGTTCCCACCGATATTTTTTGTAAATAGAAATTCCTCTAGCTAGTATATCGTGACATCGTGCTGGATTATTATACACATCAATAATTTTTTCAGCTAATTTATCTACACTACCTGGTTCGAAAAAACATAGGGACTCCTCATCAAAATAATCTAATATTCCTTTAGTTCTTGGCACTATTACTGGTTTTCCCTTACACAAATATTCAAATATACGAGTGGGCATATTAATATTAGTGAATGGGTTCTTTTTATTAGGTATTAGACCTACGTCTATCAATTCTATTTCTCTTGCGATTGTTTCAGGAGCTACTTGCCCATGATAATGTACTATATCATCAAGATTTAACTTTTTTACAAGTTTAAGAAAATTTTCCACGAAATCTCCTTCTCCATATACATGAAAAGAAATATTAGGAATTTTGTTACGCAGCATATTTAAAGCTTCAAGCGCTATGTCCAATCCATTTCGTTCTGTTATACTTCCGTGGTACATTATTCTAAATTCATCATTACCATTTTTTTTCTTTTCATATTTTCTCCACGAGCAAGAAAAAATTTTCTCGTCAGGTGAATTCATTACTATTTGAATCTTAGATTTTGGACATCCCCTAGAAATAAAAAGATTGCGAAATGCGATGTTTGGTGTAATGACGAAGTCTGAAAACCATATAGATAATTTTTCGAGAAAAATTAAGAAGCTGATAATTGGATGAGATGATTTAATAGAATATTTTGCCATATAAACTTCTGGCATTGGATCATGAAGATCTAATATCAGTTTAGAGCCGCAAATCTTTGGAATTAAAGCAGTAAATACTAATTGATCAGGCATATTATGGACATGAACAAGGCTGTAGCGCTTTCGCATATAAAATTTTGTCAAAATAAAAAAAGTCAAAATTGTAAAATAAGTATAATTCCAAAAATAATGCAGCTTTCCAGCACGCCTACGTTTAATGGGAAGTCGATGTATTTTAACGCCATTCATAATTTCATTTTTCCGCTCTGAATCATTTCTTAAACAAATTACATCTATATGCATACCGGCATCAACTAACGCCTCAGCTTCGCGCCTTACACGCAAGTCTGCCGGATAGTACGAAAAAACCACCATGCCGACTCGCGCAATCATTCTAATATTTCTATTTTTCTAGTTTTCTCATAAGGTAAGTATAGTGTTCTTTATTTATATAAATTTTAAGGAATTCTATCTTACCAAAATACACGCAGATAGCCGACAAGATCTTCTGTAGTATCATGATTTAGAATATTTTCGACATAAATTCTCTCGTGGTAAGTAAATGCAAAATAATCTTTTTGATACAGTTTATATAGAACAAACATAATTGGAAAATAACTTCTATTTTTTGAACTATTTTAATGGATAATTCTTGCTAGCATCTTATCTAGGCAATCTTTTCTTATTTTGTGAATATTATAGCGAATACTTTTTTTGAAGTGCCAAATATCTGCAAAATGGTCAACAACGACTTTGCTCCTATGAACGATGATGGGCATCAACTGATTGATGAACATACAAAGCACAATATCATTATTCTTAATTCTTCTTAAGACAATTTTTGTATACAAGCTCAATTTTTAAAATCATTTGATTAAATTTAAATTTTCGATTTACTAGTTCTTTAGCTTTCGCTCCCATCGCTTTACATTTCTCATCATTAGATAATATCGTAATTAGCGCATTAACTAAAAGCGTAGAATTTTTTGCTTCGACAACAAATCCTGTTTCCCCATTGACAACCAATTCATTATTACCACCGACATTTGTCACAACACAAGGTATACCTAAGGAAAAAGCCTCTAATATAACAAGGGAAAATCCCTCCTGCAATGAAGGTAAAACCATTATATCTGAAGTACCAAGGATGACAGGAATGTCTTTCCTTTCCCCAAGGAAATGAACGTATTCAGATATTTTTAGCTTTCTTGCCAAATCAATAAGGCTTTGTTTTAAATAACCGTCTCCTGCCAATATAAAGTGGACATCGTTTATTTGTGATAAAACTGTTGGAATTGCTTCAAACAAATATTTATGACCTTTTTGTTTAGTAAGGCGAGCAATTGTACAAACAATTCTTGATCCTTTTTTGACTTTGATTTCTTTCAATAACTTATTTATTTGGGTTGGATTAGGCTCAGAGAGGGGAGGAATAGCATTATGTATAACAACTATTTTTTCTTGTGGAATACCGAAATATTCTACCAAATGTTTTTTGCCTGAATGACTGACAGAAATAACTTTATCTTTATAGAGCGTTAAAAGTTTCTTGCCCACGAGAATACTATGATCTGTCCAAATGAGTTTACTTCCAGTAAATATGCTAACAAAAAAGCATATGAAATTTGACCAACGATTAATGGTGTGGATAATATCTATTTCATATTTTACTACAATAAACAAAAAACGGAAAAAAAGGATAAAAAAGCTCGGTATCGTTTTCCTCATTGGAGTAATATTGACTTCAAGCCATTTGATTTCGTTTTTCAATAAAAACTTCTTTAGTTTTCCCTTAGGGGAAGCAACATAAACATTATGACCCCTTTTTTTAATTCCTACGGCAGTTTCAACACTTATTTTTTGAGCTCCACCTGTTTCCAACGAAGAAAATACATATAAAATATTCATCAAATTTTTTTCTTTCGCTTTAGACATTCAATTGTAACATCAATTGCAATTTCCTCCCTACTGCCTATCATGTGTCGGTCATAAATAAGGAGAATCTTCATTTTCTACCCAACAACATCTGTACAAGTTCGCCGTTAGAAAGATACATTACTCCTTTGCGTTGTGAAACAGTCTTAAGCACCATTCTCAGGTCATCCCAAAGATTAAGCTTTTCAATCTCCCATGAATGCCCCCATAAATGCCAAACTCCTCCTCTTTTTAATATGATATCAAAGAGTCCACACGCTACTTCATTCCAAGAGGCTGCTAATCCTATGTGAGATAAGTATAATAATCCTCTCCAATTAGCTGTTTTAAGACAATGGCGAAACCAGATCCAAGTTGGATAACAGTTACAATATGCTGTGGTTGGTAGGAGCCAATAATCTCTTGAGACATCAACATGGATCATCCTCGTTGTTCTTGCACCAATGAACCCACTTTCTATAACGTGACGGCGCACTTTAGCGGAATATCCCCCTCCAGGATAGCAGAACATATTAACAGGCCTACCAACAATATCTTCAAGTCTTATCTTGCTTCCATATATCTCTTTTTTAAGTTCTCGTTCGTCTAGAAGACGTAAGTCCGGATGTGTTAGTGTATGGGCACCAATTTCAAAATTATCACTAATCACACGTAAATCAGAATCCCGAATTACAGGAAGTTCTATGTTATTAGGAGTCACATAAAAAGTCCCCCTGATGCCGAATTCCATTAAAACCTCTGCGAGTTTAGTATCTAATGGATGCCCGTCATCCCAACTCGTGGTTATTACAATTTTCATTGTTCTTCTGTAAATGTCAAGTACTTTCCCCATTGGTTCGGTAAGGACATTTCCACTCGAGGCATATTGATAATCTATTCGGCTGTGAATCGTTTCCTGCCCATATCCCTCTCCTTTGAAGATAGCAGGTAAAGTATGTTCATAATAGTTCCAAATAAATTGTATACAAACGTTTACATATATGTCGCCAATCGAATTTTTCTATATCAATGGGAGCATTACTTCTTAATTTTAGTCTTAATGTTGAATTATCAATTAGTTCAATAATACCTTTTGCAAAATCAACAGGATCGTCTGAAGAAATTATTGCATTTTCTCTATTTTTTAAAAATTCTAAATGAGCTTTAGTATTAGTTGCAACTACAGGTAATGAAGCAGCAAGATATTCAAAGGTCTTAAGTGGTGGCTGTACATCGTAGATATTCGATTTTGGAATATATGACAATCCAATATCTGAATTTTTTAATAAGGAAGGAATTATATTGTATGGCACAATACCAAGAAAAATTACTTTACTATCGATGGATAATTCTTTGGTAAGTTCCTTTAAGAATTTTCTATCTTTATCTTTTCCGCCAACAAGTACAAGTCTAAGATTTTTCCGTTTAAAATTCTTGCAAACAATTTTAAAAGCCATTAGTAAATTTTCTAAGTGTCTGGTCCTATGAAAATCTCCAATATATATTAAGATTAAACTTTCTAGTTCGACTCCATAAATTTTCCAAAAAGATCTATCTACTTTCACAGCCCGCAATTTCTTTAAATTAGCACCTAGAGGCAAAATTTTTATTCTTTCCCCTTTATCATTTTTAAACAATTTATTTTTTAATCCTTCATTTACTACTATTACTAAATCAAAGAACTTAGACTCAAACTTGATTAGTTTATTGTATAGTATTCCTTTAATTCCCCTATTGAGACGCCCACTTCGTATATCTAAAACCCATTTTCCATTTTTTTTACAAAAAATTGGCAACAACGAAGCACCTGTAAAATAGAAAACATGGATAATGTCAAACTTTTCTCTTCTTAGAATATAAATAAGTTTTATTATAAAAATTAGAAGTGTCAGCCGACCAGAAAAAATCTCTTTACCCACTGCTCTTACACAAATGGGATTATCTCCAATCTTATCAATTTTTGAATCCTTTCTTAGAAATGCTGTAATAGAATTTTTTTGGCTAGAAAGAATTTGTGAATATTCCAATAAAGGAGTTATTATCTGATTTTTTGGGTGAAAATTTATAAAAGCAACGTTCACTAATATTCCCTCTTTTCTTATAACTTTTTATATTAATTTGAAATGCTTTTTTTTAATTTTAAATCGTCAGCCTTAATCTCTTTCAAATATTTAATAAAGGCCCTTTTTTGTAAGTACTGATAGATTTGTCTATTGAAAAACCAAAATATTTTCTTATTCTTCTTTTTAAAATACTCCCCCAAACTAATAAAAAACTTTGAACCTATAATAGAAATAATTGACATCCTAAGAAAATATTTAATCAAGAATACTGGGTCACTCCAATATAAAAAGTTATTTTCATTTCTAAATTTTAATTTTTTCAATTTCTTTTTCAGCCTAGGTTCTTTAGAATACCAGATCGCTAACGATTTACCGTATTTTTCCGCATAGCGAAAATATTGATTAAGATCAACGGGGTGATAATGGTAACCTATAGCCTTGTTATTATGAAACAATCTAAGCCCTCTTTTTCCTAGTCTGTATCCTAATTCTATATCCTCTTTGGTTATCATATCCTCATCAAAAACTTCATTGTTTATCAAAAAATTTCTTTTAATAGATAGATTGCCACTTCTAAAATCTTCCCAACTAATTTCAATATATTCATTATCGTCATTCTGGCTTTTAACTTCACTAATTTCAGTTATTCTATAAGTTTCTGATTTTTTCGTAATATTTCGGGTTGTTCCTCTCATTACATAATTTTCTTGCATATACCTACTGTGAAATTTTATATGCTCAGGAATTAAATCATCTGATGGAACAATATCTGAATCTAAAAATAAAATGACATCTCCGGTTGCTTTTTTTATTCCTATATTTCTAGCGGCAGAGGGGCCACTGTTCTGTTTGTAGTAATAATTAAATTGTTCTGGATTTTTCTCATTAAATTCTTTGCAAATCTCTTGTGTACTGTCTGTAGAACCATCATCAATCACCAATATCTCAACATCCTTTAAATTTCTAGTTTCATAATATAACTTCGATAATGTCCTATATAGAATATCTTCACGATTATGGACAGGAATTATTATACTTAAAAAAAAATTTTCTTTGGATTTTTGCATTATAGTGCTTATAAGAATATTTTCAAAAGCCGTGATTTCCTTACTAACCCATTTAGTTTTCTACGTCAGAATTTCGACTAATAAGTAACTCTCTAAGAAACTCTCCTCCTCCAGGAGCTTAATGATCTCACAATGTTCGTTTCCTCTCATACTTGCTTCCCTCAAAGTTACACAACGGCCTTAAATTTTGTCTAAGTCGACGGGCAAATGCCAAGAGACCAACAGTCTGAAGTAGTGCCCTAGTAAACGACATGGTAGCTTTTTTTAATAAAAACTGGGCTTTTGAAAGAATGCGATAACGAGCAATAGGACACTGTTGCAATAGGACACTGTTGCAATAGTCAAGGACTTTTACCATATTTCCGGTAAGTAGTTCTGCTAAAGTCCCGGTAACGATTTTGCCTAATCTGTGGCTATCAACTCGGTTTTGTCACCAAATACTTTAACAACACGGTCTTCGTATATTTTTGCCTCTTTATCGTGAACCTCTCGTTCGTATTGTGCTTGAGTGCTATTGAGGTTTCTCTGTTCTCCTCCTTCATCATGGTAGTAGACTAGTTCTGGTATACCGGAAACTATGGGGAATTTTTTCCGCCAGATAACACACAGAAATGATTTTTTTTCATATTTCAACTCTCCTTTACAAGCAGGGCAACATAGTTTCTCACGAAGACATTTATCGATCTTTTTCATTCAGTAAGATCCTTTTTAAATCCACCTTTCCTAATAGTTAAAACAAGGATGTTTCCTTTGTTTCGCATTAGCACAATTCTGTAACGTAGAATCACATCAGTGAGGACATATAGTAAAGCAAAAGGCACCAGAAAAAGCACACCATTTACAGCCAATGAGATGTAACCATTACCGAGTAACTCGATTTTTGGCATATTAGGAGCGATCATAATGAGTCCAGCCGCAAGCACTAGCGTAGGCATTAATTTGCCCCAATATCTAACAAAGGAGATTCCAACTATTCGGGATACATATATTGGTTGCAAAAATAATTTTATCAATAGCATCGGAACAGCCGTACCTATAGCAACTCCGAGGATACCATAACGTGGGGCAAGATAGATACTCAATACAACATTGACAATTCCTTCAATGATAGAAGCCGCAGCAAAAAAATAGTGTTTTTTTAGCGCATAAACGAGAGATATACCAGGATCTTGGGCAAAGGCTATTGAGTAAGACAATGTTAAAACCCATAAAACAGGTACTGCTCCAATAAAATCTGTTCCTACCCATAAAACGATAAACTGTTTCCCAAAAATTATAATTAAAGTCCCTGCAGCAAAACTCAGATATGACGCTATAGATAGAGATTTCAGAAAAAGTTGATGGATTTGATCTCGTTTTCCTTCACCTTCAAGAGAAGAAAAGCGGGGGGTTAAAACTGCTTTTGTACCTTGGGCAATAAATTGGAGAAAAAATCGTATTAATATCGCAGCAATTCCATACACTGCCACAGCTTTGATGCTCACCCATTTCCCGATTACAAAGCTGTCTAAGTAAGATCGCATGATGTCTGCTATTGAAGCTAGAGTTGTAGCAGATCCAAAGCTTAAAAGCATTCCTGCAGTCAACCATTTAGCACTTTTTAATCGAATTCGAATATTGGAAAATTTAAACTTGCACATAAAATAATTGAAAATAAAATCAAGACAAGTACTAATTAAATAAGAAAAAGCTATTCCAGTTAAGCCAAAATCCCTTGACAAAAAGACGACTATTAATGAACTCCGTACAAGAGTAATAATAACTGATATTGAATTAGCTAAGACAAAACGCTCATGAGCACGGACTACAGCTCCAAATAATTTTCCTGGGAAACCAAAACCTATAGAAATTCCTAATAATATAAGTAATTGTTGGAAATTTTTTGCATAATTAGTTGAAATATTAAAGAAAATGGCTAATGGTTTTGCTACGAAAAATGAAATTATTATAACTACTAAACCAATAACAATAAAAACCGTAAGGGATGTACTAATAGTTTCATTAAGTCCCTTGTAATTTTTTTGTTTAGCATATAATGCAATATATCTTGTAATGGCAGACGTAATTCCTAAATCTAGAATCCCATAATAACCAATAATTGAGCTTATTAATATCCAAATACCATAACCTGTCGTTCCAATTTTTTCTATGATAAAAGGAGTGATTAAAAAGCCTATAATTACAGTAACAGCTAGAGTAATCCAATTGCTTAATGCATTTACAGCCAGTGATGGATTTTTTTTATTGGTCAATTTCCTAAAAAATTTAATGTAATTTTTGAATTTTACTCTCGAAATGAAACGGTCTTTTTATTTTCCATTAGTAAGTTCATTTTAGCCACACAACCACCAAGGATAGATACAAGTGATAAATGGATTAGAGACACGGATGCTCCCATACACACAAAACTCTGAATGAGCAAACTTAATATACCTATAGCAATGCTGAGATAAATTGCTTTTTCGATTGGGATAAGATTTTTTTTTATACATCTATAAGTAGTAGTAAAGAATTCAAAAATAAACCATAAAAAAAATACCAGTCCTAATATTCCCCCTTCTGCAGCTATAAGAAGATACAAATTATGTACAGGGGATACAGGTAGCAATCTCGATATCTGACGACTTGTGTCATCGTAATGTTGGTGAACTATTGTATAATTCTTTAAGCCAATTCCCGTTAAAGGATTTTCTTTTATTATATTTATAGCTACTCTGGCCATAGGAATCCTGCTGGCTGCAGAACCATAATCATAGTTAATTCTCTCTATAAGATTTTTTCCCCCTATAAAAAATAGAAACCCTGAAAATATAACTACCCACAGGAAACAAACTAAAAGCAAAGCAAATATTTTGCGTGCTGGAACAATTTTTAAGAACGAAATTCCCAGGGAAAAAAATAATATTGAAGAAAACCAAGTTGCAAGTCCGATACGTGAAACAGTCAACACTAGGGCAATGCTTCCAAAGAGCCAAATTGAAAATACAAAAATTCTCTTTTTAAAACTATGAGAAAAAAATATTATTGGGAAAGCTAATGGGAGTATTATACCTGAAAACTTAGCATAATCTGGTGATAGACCCATTGTACCAGAGGGTCTAATACCCGTAGCAACATAATCTATATATGCTGTAAATCCTGGAAAATTTATAATAAGCGAATTTGTTAATTGCTGGGCAACCATTAAAACAGATTGGACTAAGACTGAAAACAGCAATACATTAATGATAAAATTTACATCCTTTTTTTTATTAATGAAGTGAAATGTAATAAAAAAGGCTAAAATATATCTACTCATTCTAATTATTTCAACAAGCACAGCGGATTTATCAACAGCACTAATGAGAGAGATAAATCCAATTCCTACCCAAAGTAGCAGAGGAAGAAATATTTTTGTATGCCAAACAGATTCTGAAGATTTATTCTTAAATAAAAAAATCCTCATTATAAAAAAAACTATAAGCACAATAAGAAACACATCACTCAAATAAAGTTGAAACAATAGCTTAGCTGAAGAATGTGTTGTTTGTGACCTCTCGATTATCTTTAAGCCCATTCTTATAGTTAAAGCAAATATAAAAGCCCCCATGAAGAATCTCTCTTTATTTTTAATAAAAATGACGCAAGGAGCAATTATTAATCCTAGAGCAAATGTAATTGAGTATTTAGCTGGTAATGAAAGTGTATAAATAAATATATATCCTATTGATACTCCTATAAATACGGATAGAATATTGAAGTATAGATCTTTATAAGAAAGATATAAATGACTGATTGTTTTGGTAAAATTCATTTATACTTGATGTTTTATTTTCTTAAAACAAAAACCTAATTATTCCTTGGGACATAACTGATAAAATTTTATCAGAAAGAACATCTGCTACTAATTCATGCCCTTCATAATTCCAGTGCCCCACTGAATCCCACGTTCCCCAATGCAACAGAACTTCATTCTCTTTATAATGCTCTGCAAAAACACTTTGTAATCCTAGATAATATACATCAAGTGATTCTGAAAAAGCCCTTAAGTTATCCTCGAAAAAAAAGGGATCTAGAGATTCATCAATGGTACTATATTTTTTTCTTAATCTTGGAACATAAAGACCTGTATCAACAGTGACTAGCATAAATTTTATCTTTCTTTTATCACAAATATTAACCATCGCACTAATTAGTTGTTTATTAAGCCTATAATTTGATTGATATTCTTTGTCAGGATTTTTTGTGCACAAGCTCAAATAACCAGTTATTTTTTTTGTATCTTTTCTCTTTCCGTTAGTTATTGGACTTTCTAAGCTTGCGCTGTGCCTTTTTAATTTAAATGAATTGTATCTCCCGGTAAGTAGAGATACCAATGCCGAATGTCTCTTTATCCAATTTATTAAACACTTAAGCTTATATTCACGACTATTAGAAAAGCTTGTATCTAAAACTAAATTTCCATCTTCTACAATTCTAAAAAATGGCCGTATTTTATCAGAAGCCGTTTCCTTTGAAATATCTTTTATGTCATTTATTGGATAAAAAAATAATATGACCATATCTGGAGAAAAACCTAATACTTCCCTTTCTAGTACTAAAAACTGTTCACTTTGTGTATATCCAGAACGTCCAAAATTCATAAGTTGAACATTCAATCCACATATTTGTTTAATCTTTCTTTCAGTAAGCTTCAAAAAGGTTTTTTCTAACTCAACCTGAAAAGCTTCAACAAAACTATCGCCTAATACCGCAATTCGGAAAGTATTAGATGGTTTTTCTATCAACCAACCCTTATCTCTCCATCCAAAACTATTTATTCTCCCCGTAATCGGGTGATCATTTTCTTTTCCCGCCCAATATTTAGTATTGGCAACAAATCTATATCCTAATAATCTGTCAGGTTCTCCATAAGATATCCGAGCATTAAATAGGTGAGTTGTCCTAAGAGTAACCTCAAAAATCCCTAGGATTATTAAGACTGATATAAATGAAATGAATATACCTATAGCTATCTTTTTTAAAACTTTTTTTTCACTTTTTTTCTTTTTCTTACTAATATTCATCGTAACGTTAGCCATCTTTTATTGGAAAAATAATAAGATAATCAGAAAAGAGTATGTATTAAAGGCACCACGGCCAATCTCTGGGTAAAGATCAGAAGAAGGCCAAACAAAAAGAGAATAAAAAAGATAATATAGGGATAAATGATAACTATATTAATGCCTTTTAAATTCAATAAATACCCTTACTTCCAGGAGTAATCGGACGACTATGTATATTTTTATTCAATGCCTTAATAACAAAACCCAATACTGCATGTTTTATCATTCCATGGTTTATAAATATTCATATCATTCATGTTCTGAAGTAATAAAAGGCATTACCTCCTTTGCGCCCAACTCAAGATTACGTCTTAGAGCTTCAATACAATCCCCATAGGAGCGAACCCGTCAGTTTATAGTTCAATTCATTCTTTCTGTAATGCTTGCTTATTTTATTCGTTCGACTCCCGAAAGAATCTTACTCATTTACTATTTCCAAGTGTTGATTACATTAGTATTTAAGGTTATTGGAGAGGTGGAGGGTGGTGGCATAAGCTCCTTTTCTATTGTTAATACTGTTGACGGCATTAAAAATACTTCTGTAAAAAAAGAAATGGCCATTGAGAGCCTCGTTTTTTCAGCCAACTTGAGAAGTAAGCCTTTAATGGATAAAACATGAAAAGTGTAAACAAAAATGATAATATAAAAAGGTCCTCAATGCACCTTAAACAAGGCTGTTTTTTGTCCAAAGAATGGGGAGAGGCTCAATGTACGGATAAAATAAAATAGATGGAAAGGGTAAACTGAAATACACACCCAATGGTAAACAGAAATACATAGGTAAAGGTAAGCAGAAGTGCACTATTAAAGGTAAACAGAAATACACTATTCAGAGTGAGCAAAATTCCTTTTTTTGG
>Ga0315541_1002302_pt1 | contig 16198 bp, 17 predicted proteins | sample SalMarSW160190MG_FD_203095 | JGI IMG/M metagenome (GOLD analysis project Ga0315541, IMG submission 203095) | Salt marsh sediment microbial communities from the Plum Island Ecosystem LTER, Massachusetts, United States - Salt Marsh Sediment SW1601-190 ...
TCGGGGCAGATGACCGGCAGCAAGGTGAAACCGCTACTGGAAAGCTATAAGTAATGGCAGAAAAGCAGAAATCAAAAAGGCTTAACTCGGTGGCCGCGCTTGAGGCACTCCGCAAAGCCATAGTCGCCTCCAGGGACCCGGATAAGCCCTGCGTAACGGTATGCGGCGGCACCGGCTGTCACTCCTTCGGCAGCGAAGGGGTCAGCGACGCATTTAAAAAGGAAATCAAAAAGAGCAAGCTGGATGGCAAGGTAGAGGTCAAGGTCACCGGCTGCCACGGCTTCTGCGAAAAAGGCCCCCTGGTAGTTATCAAGCCCAAAGATATCTTCTACCAGAAGGTCAAGGCGGAAGACGTCCCCGAAATAGTTGCCGAGACGGTGGTCGGGGGGAATATCATTGACAGGCTGCTCTACACCGACCCCGATACCGGCAAAAAGGTGACCCATGAGCCCGAAGTGCCATTCTATCAGAAGCAGAAGCGGCTGGTCTTCGGCAACAACGGCTTGATTGACCCCACCAGCATTGAAGACTATATCGCCGTGGGCGGCTACGCCGCGCTGGGCAAGGTATTTTCCGGCATGACCCCGGAAGGCGTAATTGCCAAGGTCAGGAAAGCGGGCTTAAGGGGGCGGGGTGGCGGTGGCTTCCCCACCGGCGATAAATGGCAGAGCTGCCGTGACGCCGAGGGCGAAAAACGCTATATTATCTGTAACTGTGACGAGGGCGACCCCGGCGCCTTCATGGACAGGAGCTTAATGGAGGGCAACCCCCACAGCGTTCTGGAGGGGATGATTATCGGCGCCTATGCCATCGGCGGCCACGAAGGCTATATTTACGTCCGCAACGAGTACCCGCTGGCGGTAAAGAACGCCCAGACGGCAATAGAACAGGCTGAGGAGCACGGCCTGCTGGGCAAAAATATTTTGGGCTCCGGCTTTGACTTCTCGGTCAAGATAAGCCGGGGCGGCGGCGCCTTCGTCTGCGGCGAATCCACGGCGCTGATGGCTTCGCTGGAAGGCAAGGTCGGCGAGCCGAGGGCAAAGTATGTCCACACCTCGGATAAGGGCTTATGGGAGCAGCCCACCAATCTTAATAATGTAGAGACCTGGGCTAACGTCCCCCTGATAATCGGCAACGGCGCTGACTGGTATGCCAAAATAGGCAGCGAGGGGAGCAATGGAACCAAGATTTTCTCGCTGGTGGGCAAGATTAACAACACCGGCTTAATAGAAGTGCCCATGGGCATAACCTTGAGGGAGATTATCTACGGCATCGGCGGCGGCATCCCCGACGGCAAAAAGTTCAAGGCGGTGCAGACCGGCGGCCCCTCCGGCGGCTGTATCCCTGAGAGCCTGCTCGACCTGCCGGTGGACTTTGACCAACTCGATAAAGCCGGCTCGATGATGGGCTCCGGCGGCATGATTATCATGGACGAAAACAGCTGCATGGTGGATATCGCCAAGTATTTTATCAACTTCCTGGAGGGCGAATCCTGCGGCAAGTGCCTTCCCTGCCGCGAGGGCTTAAAGAGGATGAGCCAGATATTGACCGGTATCACCGAGGGCAGGGGCAAAGACGGCGATATTGAACTGCTGGAGAGGCTCTCGGCCACACTGGTCGATAGCTCGCTGTGCGCCCTGGGCTCAACCGCCCCTAACCCCGTGCTTACCACCCTCCGCTATTTCCGTGACGAATATGAAGCGCATATCAAGGATAAGCGCTGTCCGGCCGGTGTCTGCAAAGCGCTGGTCACCTATAGTATCGACGAAGAAAAGTGCCCCGGCTGCGGGCTGTGCGTAAAGGCATGCCCGGTGGAGGCGATAACCGATATGGGCAAGAAGAAGCCGGTAGTTTTAGACCAGGAGAAGTGTATCAAGTGTGGCGCTTGCTACGATGTCTGCAAGCTGGGCGCGGTAATAAGGAAGTAAAGGCAGTAGTAATGGTTACGCTGACAATTGACGGCCGCAAGCTAAAAGCCGAAGAGGGCCAGACCATTCTTCAGGTGGCTCAGGAAAATAACATCTACATCCCAACCCTCTGCCACAACGAGGCGGTTAAGCCCTACGGCGCTTGCCGCCTATGCCTGGTTGAAATCACCCGGCGGGGGAAGACAAAGCTGGTCGCTTCCTGCCTCTATGAGGTAGAAGACGGGCTTGAGGTCAAGACCGGCTCGGATAGGGTTGTCAGCAACCGCAAGATGCTTATGGAGCTGTTGCTGGCGCGGTGCCCCAATAACAAAGAGGTACAGGTTCTGGCCCGGAAACTGGGCGTTGAAGAGACGAGCTTCCAGCAGGACGACGAGCAGTGTATCCTCTGCGCCCTCTGCGTAAGGGTGTGTCAGGAGGTGGTCGGTGTCTCGGCAATCAGCCTGGTCAATCGGGGGGTCAACCGGCAGATGGCCACCCCCTACTACGAGCCTTCCACCGCATGCATCGGCTGCGGCGCCTGCGCCTATATCTGCCCGGTAGGTGCCATAAAATTTGAGGACGTCGGCGATACCCGCTACATCAAGTGGCCCAGCAGCCAGATGGAATTCAAGCTCAAAAAATGCAAGACCTGCGGCAGATACTGGATACCGGAAAGGCAGATAGAATATATGATGGAACAGACCGGCCTGCCGCCGGAGACCTTCGATAACTGCCCCGATTGTAGAGATTAACCCTCGCTTTAAGCCTTCGTATTGACCCTTAATGACGGCATTGCTATACTCTGGTATGCGGGGTGTAGCGCAGTTGGCAGCGCGCAGCGTTTGGGACGCTGAGGCCGGCGGTTCAAGTCCGCCCACCCCGACCATTTTAGCTTTGATTTACCGACCCACCCGCGGAGGATTTTAGGTGATTATCGGGCTTTTAGTCTTTATGGTCTTCATGGCTTTTCTCTTCGCCATGTGGGAAATCCAGATTGAGGGCAAGAACGGCTGGGCGGCAAAGCTGCCCTGCTGGCGCCTGGAAAAGGGGTGGCTGGTTAAATTAACGGGCGGGCGTCCCATAACCGGCTACCACGTTTTAATGATTTCTTTTACCATTGCCATCGTTCACCTGCCCCTTTTCTTTGTCTCGTGGAGCTGGCAGCTGGAAAGCCTGCTAATAGGCTTCTACGCCGGGATGATGCTTATGGAGGACTTTTTCTGGTTTGTCTTTAACCCCAATTACGGGATTAAGAACTTCCGCAAGGGGAAAATCTGGTGGCACAAGGACTGGTGGGGCCCCGTCCCCGCTTTATACTGGATTCTGCTGGTTATCGTCGTGGTGCTTTTATACTTTGGCTGGAACGCTATCTAAAGGCGGGCATAGATAGCTGCCCCCAGCACCCCGCCGTCATCACCAAGCCCGGCGGTAGCGATTCGCACCGCCCCGGTGCATAAGGGGAAAGCCCGTTCTCTTACTATTTCTCTGGCCGGCTTTAATAAAAGGTCTCCCATTTTGGACAGCCCCCCGCCCACTATTATCATCTCGGGGTTAAAGATATTGACCAGGTTTACCATACCCGCGCCGAGGTAGCTGGCAGCTCTGGAAATCACCTCAAGCGCTAACCGGTCGCCGTCCTGCGCCGCCAGGGCAATCTTTTCGGCGGTAATAGCCTCCAGGTCGCCGGAGACGATATCGGTCAGCCGGGATTTCTCACCTTCTTTGATACGTCTTTTCGCCTCAGCGGCAATCGCTTTGCCGGAGGCTAATACCTCCAGGCAGCCCCGGTTGCCGCAGCCGCATTCCGGACCGTTAACATCTATGGTCATGTGACCTATCTCGCCGGCACACCCCGATGCCCCGGAATAGAGCTCCCCGTTAATTATAATACCGCCCCCGACTCCGGTGCTTACGGTAATATAGATAAGATTACTGGTGCCTTTGCCCGCCCCCAGGCGGTGCTCGGCAAGGGCGGCGGCGCTGGCGTCGTTAAGCAGGCAGGTGTTAACCCCGTACCGCTGGCTGACCATGTCCCGCAGCGGGACATCGAGCCAGCCGGGCAGGTTGGGTGATGATGTTACCAGTCCTTTGCTGGTGTCTATGGCGCCGGCGGCGGCAATGGCTATGCCGTAAAGCTGTGCCGTGCTGGTGCTGCCTTGAGATAGCAGGCGGTCAATGGTGGAAAATATCCGGTTAATAACCGGTTGAAGCCCCTCGGAAACTAAGGTGGGGGAGTGTACCTTATACATCACCCGGTTGTCGGGCGCAATAAGGGCGGCGGCTATCTTGGTGCCGCCGAGGTCTATGGCTAGGACAGGCAACTCATTATTTTTTGTCTTGCGCATAGCCGTGGAAACAGCCTGGTAGCTAGGCTCTGACTTACTGCCCCAAAAGGTTGGTTAGATGTATCAGCCAGTAGGCGATACCGATACTTAGAATGAATTGCCCGATGAGGAAGATTCCCATCATCTGGCGTTCCAGACGGGGGTCTTCCCAGGCGGCGGAGGTGAAGAAGAGTATCAGGCTGGTTAGCAGACCAGCCCCGCCCACACACATAAGAACCAGCGCTACAATTGGCATATCTCCTGCCTCCCTGCGTCGTTGCTAATCCTCCAGGGTCTCTTTTCTGGCTTTCTCCCAGTCTTCCCTGGATTTCCGGGCTTTTTCTTCGGCTTCTTTGGCCTTTTTGGCCTCTTCGGCCTCGGCTTCCCTTTTAGCGTTCTCCCAGTCTTCCCTGGATTTCCGGGCTTTTCCTTCGGCTTCTTTAGCCTTTTTGGCTTCCTGGGCGGCGGTTCTAGCTTCCTCGGCTTCTCTCCTTACTTTTTCCCAGCCCTCCTTGGCTTTCTGGGCTTTATCCCTGGCTTCCTTGGCTTCGATTCTGGCTTGCTCGGCTTCTCTCTTTACTCTTTCCCAGCCCTCCTTGGCTTTCAGGGCTCTATCCTCATCTCCTTTAGTTTTCAGGATCTCTTTAGCTTTTTTCTTGGCGGCTTCGGCTTGCCTTATTGCCCTGGCTTCAGCCTCCCTGGCTAACTTGGCTTCCTCGCCTTCTATCCGGGCTTTCTCTTTAGACTCCTCGGCCTCTCTCCGGGTCTCCTCCGCCTCTCTGGCGGCCCCGGCCTCAGCCTCCCTGGCTATCCTGGCTTCCTCGGCTTCTATCCGGGCTTTCTCCTTAGCCTCCTCGGCCTCTTTTCTGGTCTCTTCCGCCTCCCTTATTGCCCTGGCCTCGGCTTCTTTTGCTCTCTGCGCTTCCTCGGCTTCTATCCGGGCTTTCTCCTTAGCCTCCTCGGCCTCTTTTCTGGCTTCCTCCGCCTCTCTTATCGCTTTAGCCTCAGCCTCCCTGGCTATCCTAGCTTCCTCGGCTTCTATCCGGGCTTTCTCCTTAGCCTCCTCGGCCTCTTTTATCGCTTTAGCTTCGGCTTCCCTGGCTAACCTGGTTTCCTCAGCTTCTGGCCTGGCTTTCTCCTTGGTCTCCTTGGCTTCTATCCGGGCTGTCTCTTTAGCCTCTTTGGCTTCTCTTATTGCCTTGGCCTTCTCGGCTTCCTTGGCTATCCTGGCCTCCTCGGCTTCTAGCCTGGCCTTAGCCTTCTCGACCTCTCTTATTGCTTTAGCCTTGGCTTCTTCGGCTGATTTTCGCGTCCTTCGGTGACGCCCCCTCAGTATCGGGTAACCGCACCACTGGCAGTAATCACCCTCAGTTCTCTGACCACAGTTACGACACCTGACCATTTTTAGTCCTCAAATTTGATTGTTTACTGGATATTAGTGCTGGTACATGGACAGTGCTGTCCAATCTTGCCTACTACTTTAAGTAGCCTTGACCTCTTTGTCAATACCTCAATAGTAGGGGATGAGTTTCTTTCCGGCTATTTACGTTCGATTTGCTTAATCTGGTAGCACAGCTTGCCCAGCGGGGCGGTTATCTCCACCGTTTCCCCCTGGGCACAGCCGATAATGGCTTTACCTATAGGCGAATTATTGGAAATCCTGCCCTTGACAGGGTCTACCTCACGGGGGCTGACCACGGTATAATGCAGCTCCTCGCCGGAAGCCGGGTCAATCAGGAGAACACTGTCACCTACGCTCACCTTGAGCCCGGCGCTTTTGGTCTGGTCAATGATGGTGGCGGATTTCAGGGTTTCTTCCAGCTCCATGATGCGCCCCTCCAGGTGCCCCTTTTCCTCTCGGGCGGCGTCCAGAGGGGCGTTCTCGCGGAAGTCCTTATCCGCCGCCGCCAGGCGCACCTCCTCGATAACCTCCAGCCGCCGCTTTTTCAGCTTGGCAATCTCGGCTTCCAGCCCGACATAGCCCTGCCGGGTTAAAGGGGTGCTGGCTGCCCGCCGCCGGCCCGAAGGAGACAGTCTGGTTTTGGTTTTCCTGGTCTTGAGGTGAGCTGCTAGGTTGGTTTTACTCCAGCCCTGCTTCCTGGCGAAAGCCAGAAATGCTCTCGCCTGATCTAAATAATTAGCCTGGGACGATGGTAATCGCGCCGCGTAGTTTTCCACCTCGTGAGCGGTCAACTCGGCAAGGGAACGCTTGCCCCCGTACCAGCGCACGAACCCGTATACCGACTGCTGGCTTTTCTCGCCCTCTTCGGCGGGCAGGCTGGCAAGAAAGAGGCTGGCAGCCTCACTCAGGTTCGGATTCTGGCTGGCACTTTTCATCTTACCTCCCCGGTTTTTAAAAATTAAAGGCGCTGGCTGACCGCCGGCTTTTTTATAATTTCTATAGCGACCTCAGCCGCCCGCTTCCCGGAAAATAGCATCCCGCCGAAGGTAGGCCCCATGCGGGGCAGCCCGTAAACGGCGGCTACCGCCATGCCGGTGGCAATCAGCCCGGGGTAGACCTCGCCGGTACGCTCCACCACCGCCTCCTCCGATTTCTCAATCCACAGCGCCCCCTCCCCGGCTATCTGCAACGCCCCCCTTTGGACCAGTTTCTTGATTACGCTGGCGTCATGGCCGGTGGCGTCGATGACCACTTTGCTCTCCAGCGGTATCGGGTCCAGGGCGGCAACCTCCTTAGGCAGGTGGAGTATGGGGTTCCAGTTGACCACCACCCCGCCCACCCGGTTATCCTCCCGGACGACTATATCCTCGACGTAGGTCAGGCTGAAAACCTTGGCGCCGGCGTCGCAGGCGGCGGCGATGAGGCGGGAGCAGGCGTGGGGAGAGTCGGCCACATAAAGCCCCTTACCCGCCGGGGAGTAGGGCACCCCCAGCTCATCCAGAAACTTTTGTGAAGGCGCCCTCAGGGTGACCTTGTTCATAAAATAGCCCCCAATCCAGAAGCCGCCCCCCAGGTAGTTATTGCGCTCTATAATTAAAACCTTGAAGCCGGCTTTGCCCAGCTCTCTGGCCGCCACCAGCCCGCTGGGGCCGCCGCCGACAATTATAACATCGCTTTCGGCATACTCCTCCACCTGATGCAGAAAGCTTCGGGCGATAGCCCTGGTTACTTCACTCTCTTTAACTGGCTCAAATAGCGGCATTTTAACTTCTCCTCCCCATTAATCTTTCTAGCACCTGACTACCGATACACCCAGATATTTTTCCACCAGCTCCATGGCGCAGTATTCCCCGCACATGCTGCAGGCTTTACCGACTGAAGCGTGTTTGCTGTGAACCCGGTGGGCAAGCTGTGGGTCTAGGGAGAGCCTGGCCTGCTCCTCCCAGTCCAGCTTCTTTCGGGCAACGGCCATCTGCCGGTCCCAATCTGTGGCGCCCTTTACCCCTTTGACGATGTCGCCGGCGTGGGCGGCAATGCGGGAGGCGATAACCCCCTGCCTCACATCCTCCGGGTCGGGCAGGGAGAGGTGCTCGGCCGGGGTTACATAGCACAGGAAGTCGGTGCCGGCGGCGGCGGCGATAGCCCCGCCGATAGCCCCGGTGATGTGGTCGTAACCGGCAGCAACATCGGTTACCAGCGGCCCTAGTACGTAGAAAGGCGCCCCTTTGCAGATAGACTTTTCCATCTGAACATTGGCTTCAATCTGGTCTAAGGGTAAATGCCCCGGCCCCTCGACTATAACCTGGACACCGGCCTGTCGCGCTTTGCTTACCAGCTCCCCGATGGCTATCAGCTCCTCTATCTGGGGACGGTCGGTGGCGTCGGCAATGCAGCCGGGACGCATGCCGTCGCCCAGGCTCAGGGTAACATCAAATTCACGGGCTATCTCCAGAAGGCGGTCAAAGTGCTCGTAGAGAGGGTTTTCCCGCTCGTTGTGCAGCATCCAGCCGATAAGAAAAGCCCCGCCCCGTGATACCACATCGGCAACCCTTCCCTGTTTCTTTAGCTGGTCGACGGCGGCGCGGGTGGTGCCGCAGTGCACAGTGACGAAATCAACGCCGTCCCGGGCGTGCTCCTCTATGGATGAGAACAGGTCGTCGACGGTCATCTTGACGATGGCGCCGCGCTCGGTTACGGCTTTAATCCCCGCCTGGTAGATGGGCACGGTGCCTATCATTACCGGGCTGGCGTTGATGATAGCTCTGCGGATGGCGGATATGTCGCCGCCGGTGGAAAGGTCCATGACGGCGTCGGCGCCGCAGTCGACGGCAACCCGCAGCTTGCCCAGCTCGGTGTCTATATCACCGTAGTCGGATGAGGTGCCGATGTTGGCGTTGACCTTGGTCTTTAGCCCCCGCCCGATGCCGCCGGGAACGAGGTTTTTGTGCCCGGGATTGGCCGGGATGACTATGGTTCCCTCGGCAACCCCCTGCCGGATAAGCTCCGCCTCCACCCCCTCGCTCTCCGCCACCAGGCTCATCTGGGGGGAGATAGTCCCTTTTCTGGCAATTTCCAGTTGTGTCATAGCTGCCTCCCAAAAACAAAAACCAAGGGCTTCGGCGCTTACTCTAAACCCTTGGTCTAAATCGCTACCGCTTCCCTCCGCTCGCATTACCGAGGTCAGGTTCCTAGGGTTGGCGTCAATGCTGCCTCTCAGCCGCTCAAGCACCCCTAGCGGTGGTTTTATTCAGTTGTACAGTTTGAATATAGCACAGGCGAGGCTAAAATGCAATCTAGGGTATCTATTCCCGCCCACCAACCCTTTAAGGTAAAGAGGGGGCTTCGCCCCCTCTTAAACACCCCTCTATTTAACCGCCTCCGTCTGGAATACCCCATCAGGGGGCAAGCATGCTATTAATAGTCTGTCTCATCTGGTCATAATAGATTTGGCCCCATGTTGGTGTTATTTCGCAATAGTGGAGAGTTCTAGATGCCAGACTGTAGACCACGGGCATTTCAAACGCTGCCAAATGCTTAGGAGGCCCTTTGCTACGAATAGCTTCTGAGGTGTCCTTGTCTATAGCGTTAACGATTGCAACAGGAAAGCAAAAAATGGTGAAAAAAAATCCGCGCGGTAAAGGTATACCGCCTGCTAGGGGTATACCACTTGCTCGTTCGGTATATTTGAGGGATTTTTTGGAGAAGTCTCTCAGCGAACTAATATCAGGTGAAGAAAATCTGGCAAAAAGATAGAAAGTAGCAGCATATCCGAATTTATCAATCTCGTACCTTGTTCTCTTCGCCACGCGGTCGAAAGTCTGCCCCTTGTACGTAATATTATCTTCAAGGGCGAAACCATCATCCTTAAGGCGTTGAGCCACTCTGGAAAGGTAGTCCTCTGCGTTATCTTGTTTATCCCGGTTCAATATGCTTCCTCCATCATACTGCTTACTGCTTTTCTAAAAACCGGCAGCAAACTAGCTCAGAAGTTTACGAGCTAAGTTAACCGCAAAGTATATTATAGCTAGTAAGCCTATTAGATGAAACGTTATTAAGAATCTACGAATCTTCTTGTTTAACCGACTGTACTGGCCAATATTCAACAGAAAACCAATCAAGCCTCCTGTAAATAAAGCGGCCAGTATAGCAAAGATAACAATGTCCCAAATCAAATAATCATCTCCCTGTTTATCTGGATTATATAGCACAAAAGTTACTTTAACTAGACCTCCCCCCCAAAAAAGAACGGATAGAGGTCTAACCTCTGTAGGGTGGGAGGGTGGGAAAACAAACTCACATTTAAAAACGGGGTGTGGGGCTAAAAATGCTATAATCCATATATGGAAAAGCTAAAATCAGCCGCCAGAGAACTGGGGCTGGAGCTTACCCCCGCCCAACTGGAGCGGTTCGAAAGCTACTACCGTAATCTGGTGTACTGGAACAAGCGGGCAGGCCTCACCACCATCACCGCTTACGAAGAAGTCCAGCTAAAGCATTTCCTGGACTCCCTGACCGTAGTTTTAGCTTTGCCCGCGCAGGCGGCGGAAAACGGCCTCAGTATCATCGACGTCGGCACCGGCGCCGGACTGCCGGGCATCCCGCTCAAAATCGTCTTCCCCGCGTTAAAGCTGACCCTGCTTGAAGCCACCTCCAAAAAAACTGCCTTCCTGCGCCACATTGTGCAGGAGTTGGGGCTTGATGGTGTCGAGGTCGTGGACGGCAGGGCGGAGGAGGTCGCCCATCAGGCTGGCTACCGGGAGAAGTTCGATATTGTCCTCTCCAGGGCGGTGGCGGCTCTCCCCACTCTGGTGGAGCTGGCTTTGCCATTCTGCGCTGTCGGAGGCAGCTTCATTGCCCAGAAAAAAGGCGCCATCGCCGAAGAGGTAGACCGGGCGGGCAGGGCAATCGGGCTTCTGGGCGGTAGCCTCCGGGAGGCAAAAAAGGTCGCTCTAACCTCCCTCCCCGATGAGCGCTATCTGGTCATCATCGATAAGCTCTCACCCACCCCGGAGAAGTACCCCCGCCGCCCCGGCATACCGGCAAAAAGACCCCTCCCCTGAAGCTAGCTTGACATAACACTAGAAACAAACATTTGTAGCTACCCCCCCCCCGAATTGTTCCCCCATTTTCCGTTTCGGTATTTTTGTCGCCATCGGGCTTTGAGCCTTAAATTGATAAATGGATTAAACAATAGTAAAATACAGGTGTGAAAAGTCGTAGTTCGAAACGTAGTGAGGAGAGAAGTATGGAAACCGGCACTTGGAAGGTCAAAACCGGGCTTGCCCAGATGCTGAAGGGTGGGGTGATTATGGACGTGGTCAGCGCCGAGCACGCCAAGATAGCCCAGGAGGCTGGCGCCTGCGCCGTGATGGCACTGGAAAGAGTCCCCGCCGATATTAGAGCGGCCGGGGGTGTAGCCCGTATGGCTGACCCGACTGTTATCGAAGCCATCATGAAGGCAGTCTCTATACCGGTGATGGCTAAGTGCCGCATCGGTCATTTTGTGGAAGCCCAGGTGCTTGAGGCTCTGGGTGTAGATTTCATCGATGAGTCTGAGGTGCTTACCCCGGCTGATGAAAGCCACCATGTCTGGAAGCAGGACTTTAAGGTTCCGTTTGTCTGCGGTTGCCGGGATTTAGGAGAGGCGTTGCGGCGTATCGGGGAGGGGGCGGCTATGATTAGAACCAAGGGCGAAGCCGGCAGCGGCAATATTGTAGAAGCGGTCAGGCATATGCGGGCGGTAACGGACAGCATCCGCAAGCTGGTCAATACCCCCGAGGGAGAGCTGATGCCATTAGCCAAGGAGATGGGCGCCCCCTTCGAGCTGGTAGCTGAGGTGCATAAAGTGGGCAAACTGCCGGTGGTTAACTTTGCCGCCGGCGGGGTGGCTACCCCGGCTGATGCCGCTCTTATGATGCAATTGGGTGCTGACGGCGTCTTTGTCGGCTCAGGTATATTCAAGTCAAGTAACCCCGATGTCAGGGCCAAGGCTATAGTTGAGGCTACTACCCACTTTCAGGACCCCAAAATCATCGCCGAGGTTTCCAAGAACCTGGGAGAAGCCATGCCGGGCTTAGATATAAAGCAAATCCCCGCCGAAGAACTGCTGTCGCCTAGAGGGTGGTAACATGAAAATTGGCGTCCTTGCCTCGCAGGGAGCCTTTGTTGAGCACATAGATATGTTGCGCCAACTGAAGGTAGATACTTTGCCCGTCCGCTTACCCCGGGAACTGGCCGGTTTGGACGGGCTAATCATTCCTGGCGGGGAGAGCACCTCCATCAGCAAGTTGATGCTGACTTACAACCTGATGACCGAGGTTAAGAATCTGGCTCAAAATGGCCTGCCCATATTCGGTACCTGCGCCGGCATGATACTTCTGGCCAGCAATATTTCAGAATCGGACGTAACGCCGCTGGGGGTTATGGAGATAACTGTTGGCCGTAATGCCTTTGGCCGGCAGAGAGAAAGCTTTGAGGCCGAGCTGTCAATACCGGTGCTGGGGGAAAAACCATTTCCGGCCGTGTTCATTAGAGCTCCGGTAATTAAAGAGGTAAATGGTAAAGCGGAAATATTAGCCCGGTTAGGCGATGGCACTGCCGTCGCTGCCAGGCAAGGTAAGCTACTGGTCTCCGCTTTTCACCCGGAACTAACCAGCGACCTTAGATTTCACCAATATTTTCTGGATATCGTCTCCGGAAGCCTTGAATCTGGGGGGTAATTTTGCAGAAGGTAATCACTGACGACTTGGATGCGCTGGTTGATGTTCTGCCGCCGCATATTCGCCAGCCTTTACGCCGACAGAAGGACATCAGTGAGCTTCTAGAGGTCATAATTGACCTGGGCCGTCCTCCTGAAGCCCGCTTTCCCCTCAGGGAGGTGATTCTGAACCCCAAGGAGGTTGACCAGGAGGATATTGATTACGTGGCTTCCCGGGTCAGCAGCTTCGGTGATGACAACCGCGCCGGAATTGAGCGCACCCTGCACCGCATATCAGCTATTCGTAACCGTAAAGGACGTATTATCGGGCTGACCTGCCGTGTGGGGAGAGCCGTTTTCGGCACGATAAAAGTCATTGAAGACCTTATTCAACTGGGCAAAAGTGTCCTGCTTTTAGGCCGCCCCGGAGTGGGTAAAACGACCATGTTGCGTGAGGTAGCCCGTGTGCTTGCCGATGACCTGGATAAACGGGTGATTATCGTTGATACCTCGAACGAGATTGCCGGTGACGGTGATATTCCCCACCCCGCCATAGGGCACGCCCGCCGCATGCAGGTAACTACCCCCACCATGCAACATGCGGTAATGATTGAAGCTGTGGAAAACCATATGCCCGAGGTAATCGTTATTGACGAGATTGGTACCGAGCTTGAAGCCCAGGCGGCTCGTACTATTGCTGAACGTGGGGTTCAACTGGTGGGCACTGCTCATGGCAATACCCTGGAAAACCTGATGATGAATCCCACACTTGCTGACCTGATTGGAGGCATTCAGGCGGTAACACTGGGTGATGAAGAAGCTAGGCGAAGGGGTACCCAGAAGTCTATACTGGAGCGTAAGGCACCGCCTACCTTTGATATTGTGGTCGAAATTCAGGACCGGGACAAGGTAGCCATTCATCCTGATGTCAGCCAGGCGGTTGATGCCCTGCTGCGAGCCCAGCTTGTAGCCACAGAGGTCCGCTGGCTGGATGAGAGCGGGGAGGTCAAGAGCCAGAAAGAGCTACCGGCGGCTACGACAGAGAGAACTGCCAGGGTCAAGCCGCAGGCTCGTGGAGACAGCCCACCCAAACTCTATCTTTTCGGGGTGAACCGGGGGCGGATGGAACAGATAGCCAAGGATATGCAACTGAGCCCGGATATAGTCGATAGCTTAAAAGAAGCCAATCTGCTGGTAACTCCCAAAAGCCATTACCGCCGCCGTCCGCAGAAGGTCAGGGATGCCGAAGCGGCTAACCTGCCTATCTATGTTCTCAGAGGCAATACCCCGGCTCAGTTCCGGCAGTTGCTAAATACCATTTATCCCGGGGCTGATACGGGAAAGGCAGACTTGTTTAAATCTGCTATGGCTGAGGCGGAAGAAGCGGTTACCCAGGTACAGGGTGGGCAGGAAGAGGTGGAACTCAGCCCGCAGAGTGCCTATATCCGGCGCTTACAGCACCTTATAGCCGAAAGAAATAAGCTACCCTCACAGAGTGCGGGCAAAGACCCTAATAGAAGGGTGAGGATTTATAAAGGTTAGGGGTTAATAAAATCATGTCTCTATTCATCACATTTGAGGGAGGGGAGGGGAGCGGTAAAAGCGTCCAGGCTAAAGCGCTGTTCCGAAGACTATCGGATTTAGCTGTCCCCGTCCTGCTGACCCATGAGCCGGGCGGCACTCCCTTCGCTGAGAAGCTTGGGTACTGGTTGAAATGGGCTCGAGATGCCTATATATCGCCACTGACAGAGCTTATGCTGTTTAATGCCTCCCGCGCCCAGCTGGTAGCCGAGGTAATCCAGCCTAATCTTAAAGGCGGGAAGGTGGTTATCTGTGACCGCTATGCCGACTCCACTATTGCCTATCAGGGCTACGGGCGGGGACTGGATCTGGCCATGGTTAAGGCAACTAACAAGGCAGCTACCCAGGGGCTAAAGCCCGATTTGACTATTCTGCTGGATATACCGGTGGAGGAAGGACTTGCCCGCAAGATGGCCAAAAAGCAGGACCGCTTTGAGCAGGACACTCCAATCTTTCACCAGAAGGTCAGGGAAGGCTATCTTAAGCTGGCTGCCGCCGAGCCGAGACGGTGGCTGGTGGTGGACGCCAGCCAATCTAGGCAGAAGATAGCCGATATTATCTGGCAGCGGGTGAGCCGGTTGCTCGCCAAGGGTAAAAACGACAAAAGAACCTAATTTAAAATTTAGGGAAACAATTCGAAGGTGGGTAGCTTGGGGGATTTGTTTTTATGGTTATGTTAAGAGGAGAGGGCCGGTAAAAAATGACTCAAAAGCGGGTGGCGGTAGCCATGAGCGGTGGGGTGGATTCGTCTGTGGCGGCGGCCTTGCTGAAGCAGGCCGGTTACGAGGTCAGCGGCATCCATGCCCGGCTGTGGCCGGACGCTGAGCCGAAGGACACCGTCTCCGATTTGAAGCGCATTTGCCGGCTGCTGGGTATACCCTTCCAGCAGGTGGACCTGGAGAAGGAATTCCGCAAGCTGGTGGTGGACTATTTCAGCCAGGAGTACAGCCGGGGGCGGACGCCCAACCCCTGTATCGCCTGCAACCAGCGGGTGAAATTCGGCCTTCTCATGGACAGGGTGCTGGAGATGGGAGCCGACTATCTGGCCACCGGGCATTACGCCCGGATAGAACCGGCGCCGGACGGCTACCGCCTGCGGCAGGCTACCGACCAGGACAAAGACCAGAGCTATTTTCTATATATGCTGGGGCAAAAGCAGCTGGAGCACCTGCTGCTGCCGCTGGGGGAGATGAGCAAGGAGAAGGTCAAAGAAATGGCCGGCGAGATGGGCCTGCCTACGGTAAGCCGGGGTGAGAGCCAGGACATCTGCTTTATCCCCGATAATGACTACCGTTCCTTTATCGCCCGCTATATATCATTCCAGCCGGGGGATATTGTTGACATAAAAGGCAAGGTGCTGGGCCAGCACCAGGGCTTGGCTCAGTACACGGTGGGGCAACGGCAGGGCCTGGGGCTTAACTTACCCGAGCAGCTGTACGTGATAGAGCTGGACGCCGCCAACAACCGGCTGGTGGTGGGCAGCCGAGACCAGCTTCTGCACGGCGTGCTACTTGCCAGCCAGCTGAGCTGGGTATCGGGCAAAGCCCCCGCCGGGCCAATAAGCATAACAGCTAAATTCCGCTATAAGGCGCCGGAGGTAGCCGCCGAGCTTGATATCAATGACAGGGCTGAGGTCCGCTTTGAAGAGCCCCAGCAGGCGATTGCCCCCGGACAGTCCGTGGTCTTCTACCGGGACGAGCTTGTCCTGGGTGGGGGAATAATAGATGCCGTCCTTCATTGAAGAGCAACTGCTGGAGGCACAGGGATATGAGCGCATCGCCGGTGTTGATGAGGTCGGGCGAGGCGCCCTTGCCGGGCCGGTGGTCGCCGCCGCCGTCATCCTGCCCCGCGGGGTGGACACCCCCTGGCTTAACGAGGTGAGGGACAGCAAGCTGCTGACCCCGGCCAAACGCGAGCTTTTATTTAATCTTATCTATGGGACGGCTGTCGCCGTGGGTATCGGCGCCACCGCCCATGAACTGATAGATAAAATGGGCATAGTCGCCGCCACCCGCCTGGCCATGAAAGAGGCCGTAGAACTGCTTTCCCCGCAGCCTGAGTCTCTGCTCATCGACTACATGCGCCTGCCCGAGGTCGAGCTGCCCCAGAAGGGGATAACCAACGGCGACGACCTGTGTTACTCCATAGCCTGCGCTTCTATTATTGCCAAGGTAGCCCGTGACCGGCTGATGGTCACCTTTGACAGTGTCTATCCCGGCTACGGTCTGGCCCGGCACAAGGGCTACGGTACCAGGGAGCACTTCGCCCGCCTGGTAAAGTTAGGCCC
>Ga0315541_1002305_pt1 | contig 16188 bp, 13 predicted proteins | sample SalMarSW160190MG_FD_203095 | JGI IMG/M metagenome (GOLD analysis project Ga0315541, IMG submission 203095) | Salt marsh sediment microbial communities from the Plum Island Ecosystem LTER, Massachusetts, United States - Salt Marsh Sediment SW1601-190 ...
ACGTGGTATTTGCGTTGGCGCAGGCTGGCGGCCTGGGGGCCCTTGAGCTGGTTGGACTTGAGGGGGTACACGGCTCCTCCTGCCTGTAACTATACAGGCAGAGCTACCCGGAAACAAGATCCCTTCTCCGTCTGCGAAAATAGGAACCGCTCCCTGCCTCCGTAAGAACGCCCCGAAACCCCCGTCCTACCGTCCCCTATCGCCCCCGCGACTCTTCAGGTTCCGAAATGGCTGCAGAGCCTCGCGCTGGACACAGGCAAGCAAGATCGAGCCGGCCGAACGAGGGGAATGACCTCCATCTCGACCAGCGGAGACCCCGTGCCTCCGGCACGGATGACCCCTCCCTTCCTCTATCCATCTGTGATCGGAACCGACGGCTTGTTAGCGATTCCTCCTTGTGTTCATGAACCCAGCCTACCGTGCTTGACCTCTCCCTCGAACACCTTCTTCCCTGCCGCCTCCGGCAGAGGATCCCCCCTTTGATGCCCCCGCCCCTCTGATACCATGACTCCCGGGCGTTCACGGATTCCCGTGGACGATTCCGTTCTTTCCCCACTCGAACGCCGCACATGGGCCCGCTCTCTCTGAGATCCATGGACGGCGTTTCGTTTTCCACGGGATTGTTAACCCCGAAAGGAGTCACGATGGCAAGCCGGAAGAAGAAACCACTGATCGGCGAAAGACCCAAGGAAGGACCGAGGCGAGTACTCCTCCTCTCAACTGAGCTGCCGCCCGCAGTCGCGGAGTCGATGCCCCGAGTCACGGGACCGGAGGCGGCGGCGCGGCTCATCGCCTCATTCATCGGTCAGAAGGACCGCGAGCATTTCGTCGTGGTTCACCTGACCACTCAGCACGATCCCGCGGCCATTGAAACGGTGTCCATCGGATGCCTGTCGAGTTCCCTGGTACACCCTCGCGAGGTGTTCAAGTCCGCAGTTTTGGCGAACTCCGCCTGCATCGTCATCGGGCACAATCACCCCTCAGGAAACCTGACTCCTTCCCCCGAGGACCGAACCGTCTACGGACAGCTCCGGGAAGCGGGCAAGCTGATGGGAATCGAAGTTCTCGACTTCCTGATCGTCAGTGGAGACAGGTGGTACTCCCTCACGGCAGAGGCATGAATGATGCTCCGCCTCAGACTCGGCAGAACCCTAATCACGCCGGGTGCTCTGAAGAGCCTACCCCCGGAAGAGGTCGCCGTCGCTCTCGCGCGCCATGCGCGGGGAGATTGGGGTGATCTCACGGAGGAGGATCTGAGGGCAAACGACCGCGCTCTCGTCTACGGCGCTCGAATTCTCTCGGCGTACAACGCGAGCAACAGCGTGAAATTCTGGATCATCACGGAGTGGGATCGGTCAGCTACGACGATCCTGCTGCCGGAAGAGTATTGATCCACAGGACCCAGCCAAGCGGCTGGGTCCTTTTTCTTCCTGTGCCCAGGGACCCCTACAGCCTTTGCCCCGAGCGGAGACCCTCGAGCGCCCGGAGCAGCACGGACACCACCTCCTCGCGAGCCGGTGCGCCTAATCCGATCAGGTTCAGGGACTGAGTAACCCTTCTGCCTCTTCGAGAATCTCGCTCGCCCTGGCGCCCAACGTAGCAGCCAGCGCCAACAACGTCGTAGCCGTCGGATTCCGCCTGCCCCGCTCGAGGTCGCTCACGTAGGTACGGTGGAATCCGGCTCGGTACCCCAACGCCTCCTGGGAGACTCCCAGGGCCTCTCGCCGGGCGCGTATCGCCTGGCCGATGGCCCGGAGCCAGCGCTCCCGCCCGTGGTCCTTCTTCTTGCTTGACATGCGGGAAGCCTCCCCGCATGTTGCGCATTCGTCTACAGTGTTTACGTGTACCGTCTATATATGTCTTCTGTCGGAAGAACCCGGTTCGGTCCCTCAATCCTCCATCAAGGAGTTGTCACCATGCTTCGCAGGATGTGGTTCCGAGTAGTGCTCCTATTGGCGTGCCTCCTCTACTCCGCGCCCGGTATTAAGGGTCAAGAGGCTCCCACCTCGGGCGTCCAGCTTGCCTACAGCGCCGAGAAGAAGGGCGAGGCAGAGGCCGCTGTCATCGAGGCATTGGTGCCTGTCTTGGGGCATGCCTATGCCGGCGATGCCCGGCGAGGACTCCTGCCGGCGGGCATCAGCGCCGCAGGCTTCGTTCTACTGATCGCGGGCAGCGCGGAGCTGGACACCGGGATGGCGAGTCTCGGCGCGCTCGGCTACCTCGGCGGGCGCATCTGGGGGATAGTCTCCGCATACCAGACCGCCAAGGACCACAATGCTAGCCTCCGGCAGAGACTCGGGGTTTCGGTGGGTCCAGGAGTGGACGCCGGCAGTTTGGGGATCACCTTCACGATCCCCAGCCGATGAAACCGCGGTCAGGGGTGGTCGGTCTCGGACTGTTCATCTTCTTGGGGTGCTCAGGTGGAGACAACCCTCCAGACGTAACCGGCCCAGAGCCAATCGGGCCCGTTGTGTCCATCGAGATCTCGCCTTCATCCCCGAGCGTGACGGCGGGAAGTACCCTGCAGCTCGCGGCAGTCGGCAAGGATGCCAAAGGTCGAACCGTCCCCGGCCTCACGTTCACCTGGTCAACAAACGCCACGCTGCTCGCCCGGGTTTCCGCGTCCGGGCTGGCATCTGCCGTGTCGGTCGGTAGCCCGACTATCACCGCCAAGGACGCGGCCTCAGGACGAAGCGGCTCTCAGGCGCTCTCGGTTACCGCCCCGCCCCGCTCAGCCGGGTCGCTCCTAGTTCTCGGGTCGGAGTCTGTAACGCAGTACGGGGAGACGCTCCCTCTTTCGACGCTTGGTATCGCCGATACCGCCTCGACGGGTAAAGACCACCGAATAGGTATTGTCCACGTATCCATGACGACCTCTGATCTCAATCCTCCGGTCCTCAGGGCAAGCTTCCCTCAGCTGAGCGCCGTCACCGAGTGCCCCAACGGAGATGTCTACGCCGCGTCATACACCACCAATCAGGGGCAGAACCCCGCAGACATCTGGAAGGTGGCTCCAACCACTGCAGTGGGCACCGAGGTGGTTAGAGACCCATTTGGTACGTCTACGACCGTGACCGGGATGGCGTGCGACTCCTCAGGCCAGCTCCTGGTGGTGGTTCGCCACACAGTCGGAACGCGACTCCTGTACCGCGTGACGCCCTCCACGCGCCAGGTGACACTCGTCCGCAGCTATCTCCAGACCTACCCCGAGGCCATCGCCACCTCAGCGAGCGGGACCATCTACGCGACCATGCGAGAGGCGTTCGCATCGACTCCCGGACAGGTGCTTGTGACTCTCAATCCCGCAGGGGGTGCGTGGACCTCGGTTGTGGACGGGCAGCCCTATCGCTTACCGATCGTGGACAACCTGATGTTCCGGGGCGGTCGCCTCTTGGGCTTGACGGTGGGGGGCCTCGCAGAGGTCAACACACAGACCGGAGTGGTCTCCACGATTCGCACGATCAGCATTCCTTGATGGAGATGGAGATCTTCAGACCGTAAGCCCTTCGAGAACCCCAACCTCTGCCACATCCCTCGGGTTGGGCACGACGACCAGCCACGCCGCGCTGATCTGACGTCGGAAGCTGAAACCACCTCCTTGGAAGGCCGGGTGCCACCGGGCAAGATGAGTCCGTGGCCTCACACCCGAACAACCGAATCACATACTTCGCTCGCACCAACCACCGGCTTTCCAACACCCCTTTCGGCATCCGGCAGTCCGACCGGCTCTCGCATTTCTACGCCATTGGGAAGACTGGAACGGGGAAATCCACGGTACTCCGAACCATGGCCGCCCAGGATCTCACGGCCGGAAACGGCATGGCCCTCTTCGACCCCCACGGAGATCTCGTCTCCGATGTCCGAAGTCTGGTGCCCGAAGGACGCTTACCAGACCTCACCTATCTGAATGTTCCCGATCCCGCCCTCGACTGGCACTTCAACCCCTTCGCCGGGGTCTCCCGGGAGAGCCGGGCACTTGCCGCCGCAGGGTTGGTCGACACCTTCCGAAAGATCTGGCCCGATGATTGGGGACCCCGGCTCGAGCACCTCCTCCGCAATGTGGTGTTCACCCTCCTTGAGACGCCTGGGAGCACCCTTGGGGACATCCCGACGCTGCTCACGGATCGCACCTACCGCAACTCGCTGGTTGATGGACTCGAAAACGATATAGTGCGCGACTTCTGGCGAGACGAATTCGATAAGTACTCGCCGGGATTTCGGTCGGTCGTGATCGCGCCGCTCCAGAACAAGATCGGGGCGCTACTCACCAATCCGCTCCTGCGCCGGATCTTCGTTGAACCGGGGCACACCGTCCGCCTGCGCAGCCTGATGGACCGCGCCGGGATCCTTCTCGTGAACCTGGACAAGGGCCGCATCGGGGAAGGGCCGGCGACGATCATCGGCTCCCTGCTTCTGTCTCACCTCGCTCTAGCAGGGCTTTCCCGCAGCAACCAGCCTGCGACTGACCGCGTGCCTTTCATGATCTACCTGGACGAGTTCCAGACCTTCACAACCCTCACGCTGGCGAACATGCTCTCAGAGCTCCGTAAGTACCGCGTGGGGATGATTCTGGCGAACCAGTACTTAAGCCAGCTAGAGCCGGAGATTCGAGACGCGGTATTCGGGAACGTCGGGACGCTGGTGTCGTTTCTGGTCGGGGCCGCCGACGCGGAGTATCTCGGCCGCGAGTTCGCCCCGAAGTTCTCGGCCATCGATCTCACCAGCCTTCCCCGGTACTCCATCTATTTGAAACTCCAAATCGACGGCGAAACCTCCCAGCCGTTCTCAGCAACCACGCTCGGCTCGATCGACGAGCTCATGGATTGACCTCCCCACCCGCGGAGCAGTGGCGCTCCCACCGAGCGACCTCGATCGCCGCACCACCGGTGATTCCATGACGCTCGGAAACTGTGCAAGGTCGTCCAGTCGGTCCGCGGTGACGCGACCGCCTCCAGCGCCAATTTCCTAGCGCCTAGGCCCCGAGCCAGCGTACCTTGTTTGGGTGTTGAGTTAGGGCCCCCCAGGCAACATTCCATCTGGAGAGAAGACGATCATGCCTGGCGGCCCTGCGCCCACCGTTCTTTCCCACTGGTACAGGCTCTTCGAAGGCCTCAGCGCCTCCCCACTCGGGTTTTACGACTCCGTCGAGCAAGCCGTCGAGAGGCGTCAACTCCCGGATACCTCGCGCTCTCGGGTTGACTGGCACGAGGGTGGGGTTCTCTCGGCCAAGCGGGAGTACCTCCGCGTCGAGCGAGGTCGGCTCGTCTTCGACATCTGCGGGGCTCCGTACGGCAACGGCTTCTTCGTCTCTTGGTGGTTGGGACGGCTTCAGTCTCCCTACGGGCCCGTGGCCCTTGCCGCACTCATCGTCGGGATCATCATACTCGCCTCGGTGCTGGCGAAGGTTGTTGGAATCCTGCTGGCAGTGGTGTTGCTGCCTTTTCTGGCACCCCTGGTCCTCTGGCTCTTCGCTCACTACGTGGCTTCGCAGAACGCGGGCTGGGACGATGCCCTGGTGGCGATGCCGCTCTTGGGGGGCCTTTATCAGCGCTGGTTTAGCCCCGAAACGTACTACCGCATCGACACCACCCTCATGTTCCAGAGTTCCGTCCAGGCCGCCGTCAACGAGGTGGTGGATGACCTGACACGGAGCAGCGGGCTCCCGTTGATGTCGGAATTCGAGCGAAAGCCGATCCTCCGAGAGTTCCTCGGGAAGTAACCGTTAGGTGGGCGACACGACCACGGCGTCGGTGGCCCCGCTCTCACCGGCGGAGCGTCAACTCGTCGATTTCTATACCTGGGAACACCGAGGACGTGGATGGTGGGTATGGCCCCACGCCGTAGAGCTTGAGCCCCCATTTCGGCCCTTCCCCATGGGGTCCTTGCCTGGCCCGGCTCCCGAGGACGACGCGCACAAGCCCACGTTCCTCAGCAAGCTCGTCGCGTCACTCACGAGAACCCTCGGGGAGTCCCCTCCAAATGCCATCGCCGTCGACCATGCGACCGAGGCGGAGGAACCCTGGCCCGAGCTGGATGAGGCCGACTCAGATCTCACGGAGTTCTCCGTCTCGCTACCCCCGGATCTGAAGGTCTCACAGGACGTGGCGGGTCAGGTCCTGGCGAGCCTCCCTGCCCACCTCGATGTCGTCAGCTTCGAGCTCATCGGCACCAGAAAAACGGTTACGGCCCAGTGGGTAACACGACGTGAGGACGCCCGCGTGGTGGAGCGCCAACTCCTGGCTCACTTCCCCGAGATCGCCCTCCAGGAGAGCCCCGAGGCCCTTCGCCACGCTTGGGGAGAGGCCGAGATGGGCACGTCCCTCCTGGTCGATTTCGGGCTCTCAAACGAGTTCCTGTTCCCCTTTGGCGCTCCGTCGAGCTTCCAGGCCGATCCACTCGTGGGCATCGTCGGCGCCATGGAGGACCTTCAGGAACAAGAGGTCGCTGTACTCCAAGTGCTTTTCCGGCGTGCCCGCCACCCATGGTCGGGGAGCATGCTCCGAGCTGCCGAACTCTTAGAGGGCTCGGAGCCGAGATCGCTCGCTCGTGCCAAGGCCTCCGAGCCGCTCTTCGCCACCGTGGTGCGGGTCGCCGCCCGCGCTGAGGACGAGGAGCGAACATGGGACATCGTGCGGAGCCCTGGGCCCGTTGGCCCGTACCGGCTCCAACGAGTTTATCCCGCTTTCCAACGCCGACTACCCGCACGACGAGCACGAAGTCGACCTGCTGGAGCGCCGGACGCACCGGAGCGGCATGCTCCTCAACCTGGGCGAGCTGGTGGCCCTGGTGCACCTGCCCTCACCGGCCGTGCGCTCCGAGAGGCTTCGCAGAGAGCGACGTACCACGAGGGAGGCTCCGGCCGTCACACTCGGTCCGGGGCTCGTGCTGGGTGAGAACGACCACCGCGGGCGGACCGCCACGGTACACCTGCCCGCCGGCCACCGCCTGCGTCACATGCACATCCTGGGCGCCACAGGTACGGGGAAGTCACACCTCCTGCTGAGCCTGATCATACAGGACATCGAAAACGGAGAGGGCGTCGGGGTCTTGGAACCGCACGGTGACCTCATCGACCGGATCCTGGAGCGGATCCCCGAGGAACGGCACGACGAAGTCGTCCTGCTCGATCCCGCTGACGGAGACTTTCCGGTTGCGTTCAACATCCTCTCGGCGCACTCGGAGGTGGAGCGAAACCTCCTCGCGTCCGACCTAGTGGCTGCGTTCCGGCGCCTGGCCACCAGTTGGGGCGACCAGATGACCTCCGTGCTCAGGAACGCCGTCCTGGCGTTTCTGGAGTCGGACGAGGGCGGGACCCTGGCCGATCTCCGACGGTTCTTGGTAGAACCGGGCTTCCGGGCGGCCTTTCTCCAGACGGTCCGGGACGAGGAGGTGGTGTACTTCTGGGAGCGGGAGTTTCCGCTCCTCTCGGGCCGGCCCCAGGCGCCCCTGCTCACCCGCCTGGACAGCTTCCTGGCACCCAAACCTCTCCGCCGCATGGTCTCGCAGCGCGAGAGCCGCCTGGATTTCGCCGAGATGATGGACCGGGGCCAGATCTTCCTGGCGCGGCTTTCTCAAGGAGCCATCGGTGAGGAAAACGCGCATCTCCTGGGTTCACTTCTCTCCGCCAAGTTCCAACAGCTCGCCGCCGCCCGGCAGTCGCGTCCCGAGGCCGAGCGACGGCCGTTCTTTCTATACGTGGACGAGTTCCAGCACTTCGCCACGCCCTCCATGGCCCAGATCCTGGGCGGCGCGCGCAAGTACGGCCTCGGCCTGACCCTGGCTCACCAGGACCTGGCCCAACTCGAGCAGGCCGGCCCCGGCCTGGCGAGCGCCGTGCTCAGCAATCCTGCCACGCGGATCTGCTTCCGGGTTGGCGACGCCGACGCCCGCAAGCTCGCCGAGGGCTTCGCCTCCTTCGAGGCCAAGGATCTCTCCGGCCTGGGCCGGGGCGAGGCGATCTGCCGGGTGGAGCGATCCGACTGGGACTTCAACCTCAGGACGCTTCCGCTCCTCGAGCTCGAGCCGGCGGCGGGGGTGGACCGGGTTGAGAAGATTGTCAGGCTGTCCCGCGCCAGGTATGGGACGCCCCGCGACGTAGTAGAAGAGGCTCTCCGGCAGGGTCGCGCCCCCGCTCCTGTACCTCACACGGCCCCAGACTTGCCACCTGCGTCGCCGGAGGTCCCTGAGAAGGCCCCGGGGGGGCGTCGGGTTCCCTCTGCGATTCTAGCCCCCACAGGACCTGTCGAGCCCCCGCCACTCGGTCGGGGTGGAGCCCAACACCGCTACCTCCAAGAGCTCATCAAACGCTGGGCTGGAAGCCGAGGATGGCACGTCACGGTGGAGCAGCCGATCCTCGACGGTCTCGGCCGGGTAGATGTGGCGCTTGAGCGGGCGGAGCAGCGAGTGGCCTGTGAGGTCTCCGTGACGAGCACTCCCGACCAAGAGGTCGGGAATGTCCAGAAGTGCTTGGCAGCGGGGTTCGACGCCGTCGTGGTGGTATCGCCGGAGAGGAAGGTGCTGGGGCGGGCTCAGGAGGCGGTTGAGGCCGCTGTCGAGAAGGAGAGCCTCTCGCGGCTCGAGTTTCTGACGCCGGAAGAGCTGTTCGCGTTCTTGGAGGCGCTGGAAGCCCACGGTGCCGGCGGGGAGGAGACCATCCGAGGCTGGAAGGTGAGAACGCGCTTCCAACCTCTGGAAGGTGGCGAAAAGAGCACTCGCACCCAGGCCATCGCAAAAGTGATCCTGGGGGCCACAAGGAGGCTCCGGGGAAAAGACGCGTGATCCCCGTCGCGGCCCCTCCTCCTCCATAGGCTCACTGCTACGGAGCCCGACGCCCGGGGATCATGCCAGCAAGGTGGTCAACACAATTCGGACTGGTTCAAGGGAGAACCTAATGAAACCCCTTTACCTCGTTCTCGGAGCCGGGCTCATGTACGTGATCGCCTGGTTCGTACCGGTCCACGCCGCGCTAGGTCACCTGCCCGATGCCATACCGGGCGCTGAGGCCGTGCGCGCGGCGTTGATCCCCATCTGGCCCGATGAGGGTATCAGCTTCGAAGCTAGTCGGTTCTTGAGCGCGCTCTATATTGCCAGCGCCTTCACCAATGTGCTCGCGCTGGTCCTGGCCCTCGCGGTGTGGTCTGGTAAGAGAGCTGAGGTAACTCAGGCGGGGTGGGCATGCCTCGTGGCTGGCCTCATCAACGCCCACTGGGTGCTCGGGCTTGAGGGGAGTGTAGACGCGTCAGACCTACGGGCCGGGTACTTCCTCTGGTGGCTATCGTTTGTCGTGGCGGCTGCTGGAGCACTGTGGCTCGCAAGGCAGCTTCCGGCTCGGACGGTCGAGGAAACCGTCCCGCGCGCAGTTGAAGGTCCCTGAGAGGGAAAGAAAGTGGTGGCTCCGGGGGGCCCGATCCAGGTAGGATCGGGCAGCTCAACCCCCAACAACGGAGCCACTACCATGAAGGAAACGTACGAGGTAACAGACCGGACGGACCAGCGGGCGATCGGGGAGTTCATGAGGCACGAGGGGCAGTCCCTTCTGCCGATGGTCGAGCTGGTCGGACGTGCGGAACTGGCCATCGACGAGGTGATCGAGGTCGTGAGCCGGGAGACCATCAAGGCCTCCGAGCGGGTGCTGGCCGACCTGATAGAGCGGCGGCTGGATGTGTGGGACCTGCTGCTGTGGCGCAGTTTTCCGCACACCCTCGGACACCCGGCGTCCCGGCGAACGTCACGCGCTCCTGCAGCGACACCAGCTGCCATGCGGGGGGCCTCGCCCCTCTCGATCTTCCACCAGACCGTCCATCCCGAAGCGCTCTCCGACTGCGTCCACTGCCACAAGACTCACGAGTTCAGGGTGCCTGCCAACGGGGGGAGTGCGCGGCGTGTCACAACAGCGGCGGCACGCCCGCGCCGGCGTGGAGATGAGTCAGGCCGCCGGCGTTATCGTCAAGTTCCGTTGGCTCTCTCTCAGCCGGCCGCGCCCGGGGACAAGGCCGAGTCCACCGCACGCCTGAGGTCCGCGAGATCCACTGGCTTGACCAGCGTCGTCACGGCTCCCATGAGTCCAGCGTCGGCAAGTAGGTGCTCCTTCGGTAGCCACCCTCCTCCGGAGATGGCGATCACCGGGACTTCGGGCCTGCGTTCCATCATGGCCTGGATCAGCTCGATCCCGTCCATCCCGGGCATGTTGACGTCGGTGATGACCAGGCTCCATTCCTCCCGATCGAGGGTGGCGAGCGCGGCCCGGCCCTCCGCGGCCTCACCGACCTCGTGCCCGAAGCGCTGAAGCGCGCGCCGCAACGTGCGCAGGGTATCCGGATCGTCGTCCACCACCAGGACTCGGGCCATGCTCTCTCCTATCAATCACCGATTCGAGAGGTTGTTGCGCTCCACCAGCATGCGCCGTACCACGACGGCGTCCCGTAGGGCGAGGCGAAGGAACGCCGCATCCACCGGCTTCACCAGGTAGGTGCGGGCACCCTGATCCAGGCACTGGATGGCGATCTCCGGAACGTCCAGGCCCGTCAGCATGATCACGCACATCTCGGGATCCCGGCCCAATGCCCAGGTCAGGAACTCCAACCCGCTCATGCGCGGCAACTCGATGTCGAGCAGGCACACGTCGAACCGCTCGTTGGCGAGCCATTGGTCCGCTTCCTCGGCCGAAGCCGCGACCCTTGCCGAATACCCGAGGGAGGTGACCAAGCGCTGAAGGGAGCGCCGCGCATCCGGCTCGTCATCCACGACCAGGATCTTCGCGGAGCGAGGTGATCCGGCCACGAGGTCCTTCCACCCCAGCCGGCTCATGCGCAGGCCCGGATCACGCTCACCGGATGCGCCCTTGACCCCGGGCTGCCTGGACGTTCTCCATCTTCCAGAGCTCTAGGAGCGTCCGATTCACTTCGCGGGAGACCTCGGAGTCGCGCGCTCCGGGCGGCTGCGGCGCAGCCGTGAGATCCTCCACCGACGCCCGCGTAACCACTCCGATGGCGGCGCCGGTCATGAACGCCAGGATCAGGACCGCAACGAGGCCCATGATCACCCGCCGCCTCCACTGTGCCCGCGTGAGGCGCCGCCTGCCCCGCGCCAACGCATCTTCGATGTCGCGGACGCGCGGCAGGCGGGGAACCCGGCGGGATGGCGTGCCCGCTCCAGCCCGCGTGGTGCCTCCGGGATACTGCCCTCTGATGCTCTCCCCCATGGAGATGAAGAGAACAGACGGGGGGGGGCACCGGCAAGCGCCTCATGCGCTTCTCGGCGGGTCCCTGGCCGGCAACGTGTCACGGAGCGGGTCGAGGGGCGCCGCCAGGTGGTGGAGGTTGGCGGCCCCAATGCGCTCCGTGATGGCCAACAGGGCGTCCACCACGTGCGGGTCGTAGTGGCTACCCCCGCAACGCGTGATCTCCGCGAGCGCCGCCGCCACGGGGCGGGCCGCTTTGTACGGCCTCGCGTGGGTCATGGTATCGAACGAGTCCGCTACAGCGACGATGCGGGCTTCGAGGGGCGTCTCGGCACCTCTCCGGCCCTCCGGATACCCCGCTCCGTCCCACCGCTCATGGTGGTGGAGCGCGATGGCCCTGGCCACCTCCAGAAGGCGGTGCCGACTCTTCCCCAGGATCTGGGCACCGATCGTGGTATGGGTCTTCATCACTTCGAACTCGGCCGCGGTCAGCCTCCCTGCCTTGAGCAGAATCGCGTCGGGAATGCCGATCTTGCCCACGTCGTGGAGGGGCGCCGTCCGCCACAGGAGGTCCACGTCTCGGGGCGACTGATCGAGCTCCTGGGCAATCGCGGAGGAAAGCAGACCCACGCGCTCGGCGTGCCGCCCGGTCATGTCATCGCGGTACTCGGCCGCGAGGGCGAGGCGGTAGAGGATCTCCGCTCGGCTGTCGGCGAGCTCGGCGGTCCGTTGGGCGACCTCTTCCTCCAGGGAGTCGCGCTGACGGGACACGCGCTGGGTGAGCGCACGCGCGTGGAGCAGGTTGCGCACGCGCGCCTCCGCCTCCGTTGGGTCGAAAGGCTTGCTGAGGAAGTCCATGGCCCCCGCCTCCAGAGCGCGGCGGCGGACGGCCGGCTGGTCCGACCCTGTGAGGACGACGATGGGGAAGTACTCCTTCTCTCCGAGGACGGAGGAGACCGCAGCCATGACCTCGAACCCGTCCATCCCCGGCATGAACAGGTCCAGGATCAACAGGTCCACGTCCTTGTCCCGGAGCGTGTCCACGACGCGGCGGGGATCGGTCAGACCCAGGGGCTCCCGATAGCCCGCACGCATGAACAGCCTTTGCAGCACGCGCACCAGCACCGGATCGTCGTCCACGATCAGGATTCGGCCCTCACGGCGCTGCGGCGTCTGCTCACCCACCGCCTCCTCCTCCGGCGACGTGGCGTGGACCGCACCGTCCGGTTCCGCCCCGGCGAGCCCGGTTCCCTGGCGCGCCGGGGAGATGTCGGCCCCCGTGAGCCCAAGAAGTGCCGTCAGGGCGGATCGGAGGCCATCCGGATCGAGAGGCTTGGCGAGGAAGGCACTGCGAACCCCGGGCGTCCCACCCCAATACACTTCTTCCCTCGGGTACCCCGAGATGTAGAGGACCGGGATGCCGGGCCGTACCCTGCTCGCCTGGTCGACCAGCGTGAAGCCGCTCATGTCGGGCATGACGACGTCCGTCACGAGGACATCCACCACCGGGTCCGGGCCGGCGAGGATGTCGAGCGCCTGCCGGGCGGAGCCGGCCGCACGCACCGTGCAGCCCAGCCGCCCTAGCAGCCGCTCGGTGGCCCTCAGTGCCAGCGCGTCGTCATCCACGACGAGGACGCTGGCCTCGGAGAGCGATGTGGGAGCCGGCAGCGGCAGGGTGGAACCGACCGATGGCCCGGCGGCGTCCGGAGGGATGGCATCCGCGCGCACCACCCGGTTCCGGCCGCCCTCCTTCGCGGCGTACAGGGCACGGTCCGCCGAGGCGAGGAGCACGTCGGGGGAGCCCATGGCCTCCTCGGCGGCACTGACCCCGGCGCTCAGGGTCACCCGGCCCCACCTGAAGTCCAGGGCGGCCAGGGCGGCCCTCACGTCCTCCGCGAACTGGACGGCTTGGGACGGCCCGCAGTCCCCCAGGACCGAGATGAACTCCTCTCCTCCATAGCGCGCGGAGAGATCCATCCCTCGGGTACGCCGCCGGAGCACGCCGCCCAGCGCCTCCAACACCCGGTCACCCTCGGCATGGCCGTGACGGTCGTTGACGGTCTTGAAGTAATCTAGGTCGAAGAGGACCACGGCCAGGCGTCGGCCGCGGCTGGCCGCGGACCAGGCCGCCTCCAGAAACACCAGGGCATGCCTGCGGTTCGGCAGGCCAGTGAGGGGATCAGTGAGGGCAGCCCTCTCGGCGGCTGCCCGCTCGCGGTGGAGGAGCTCCGCGACCCATCCGGCCCCGGCGGCCACCACCACGAGCAAAGTGACGACGCCGAACAGATAGGGCCACGGAGGCGGACCCACACCCAGGAGGAGGGTCTCCGCCTGGCTCAGGGCCAGGGTCACCATCCCCCAGGCCAGGGCCAGCGAGGCCCCGTGCCACCCCCGGTAGTAGGCCAGCAGGAAGGCCGGAAGGAGCGGCGGGAGCCATACGAGGAGCGCGCCGTCCGCCTCCACCCACGCCGGCGCGTACACGGTGGCAGCGACCGGCACGGCGAGCGCCACCACGGAAAGCACGAACGCTCGGATGGGCGTCACTCGCGCTGGGTGGGCGCTCCGGGGTTGCGTGGGGGATCGGGTCAGCATGGCACGGGGGCAAAAGCCAGCACTTAAAGAAGTGGTGACCCGGGGGTTACGCGCAAGGAGTCTCGCCGCGCGAGAGGCGAGCGTTCCCGATCTTCCCAGCCGCCGCGCCCAGTTGGTCGCACGTACCAAATTGATAATACGATCGGGCCGGGTGCGTCGTATGTTTATATGTTTCATAGATACCCTCAACCTCCCAGGGTGCGGCGGGAGGCGGCAGGGACGTGCTCCGGCCCGGGCCATCAGCCGGGGAGCCGCAGCTATATAGGGGGATGTGTGTCTCAAGACTCCCACCGCAGACCAACCTCGCGCTGGCTCCTCGTAGGGTTAATTTTCGGTTTCGCCCTCATCGCGGCCGGCAGCGTCTCCTCGATCCGGATCGCCCTACGATCGGGCAGCGTCGCCAAAGAAGTGATCCGCAGGTTTCGCGCTCTCGACGACCTGACGCGGATCGAGAGCTTGCTCGCGGAGATTGAGGCGGGCGTCAGGGGTTTCCTGATCCTCGGTGAGGGCGGACAACTCGAGCGCATGAGCCAAGCGCGCGATTCACTTCCGACGGCCGTTGCGAGACTCCGCGGGAGCTTCCCCGTGGATGCACCGATCTCGCGAGACGTTGAAGACGTCAAGGCGCTCCTCGACCGGCGGGTGGACATCGCCGCGCGGGTGGTCGAGCTGGGCCGATTCCAGCCGGACGCCGGCGTGGCATTCCTTGACACTTCGGGCGCCGTGGAACTCACGGACTCCATCCGTTCGCGCCTCCGGAACATCATCCTGACGCAGCGGCAGGGCGTCGGGGCCACCGAGGGCGAGCTGTACCAGAGCCTGCGCCGCTTGCTCGGGCTCGGCGCCGGCAGCACGCTGATCGGCTTGACCCTGTTGGCGCTCCTAAGCTGGGCGGCGGTGAGAGAGCGTCGCCGGGCGGCCTGGGCCGAGGCGGAGCTCCGGACCACGCTCCGGTATCTCGACGCCACGCCGGACGCCGTGTTCGTTGTCGAGCCCGAGCACCTCCGCATCACCCACGTCAACGAGGGGGCGGTCCGACATACCGGTTACGTGCGTGAAGAGCTGCTGGCCATGACACCGCTAGAGCTCTCGCAGCTTCCCGAGCAGCAACTCCGCGCCCTTCTGGCGGTCTCGGCGGCCGGTGGGTCGCCGACCGCCGAGGGCGTCACCCGGCGAAAGGACGGCCTGGACGTCCCCGTTGAGGTCGCCTTCCGGTACGTCCCGGGTGACGGCTTCCTGCCGCGGTTCGTCGTGGCCGTGCGCGACATCTCTGAGCGCCACCGGGCCGAAGCCGCGCTACGCTCCGCTACCGCCGCGGCCGAGTCGGCCAACCGGGCGAAGAGCCAGTTCGTGACCAACATGAGCCACGAGCTGCGCACGCCGCTCAACTCGATCATCGGCTTCTCCGAGATGCTGGAGGACCAGACCGTTGGTGAGCTGAACCCGTCGCAGGCCAGGTACGTGTCGAACGTCCTCGCCAGCGGCCGGCACCTCCTCGACCTCATCAACGACATCCTCGACCTGGCCAAGATCGAGTCCGGGCGCTTTCGTCTTCAATCGGAGACGTTCGACGCGACCCGGACTATCACGGGCGCCCTCGACATCGTGAGGGCGCTGGCGACGAAGCGCGGCGTGACGCTGTCCAGCGACGTCCCGTCCGACCTTCCTCTACTGCGCGCCGACTCCACAAAGTTCAAGCAGGTCCTCTACAACCTCGTCAGCAATGCCGTGAAGTTCACGCCCGCCGGTGGGAAGGTGACCGTGGGAGCGCGGGTGACGGGAGAGCAGGGCCCCGGGCAGGCGCTCCGCATGTCCGTGTCGGACACGGGGATCGGCATCAAACCCGAGGACCACGCGCGCGTCTGGAGGGAATTCGAGCAGGTGGACTCGACGCACGCCCGCCAGCACCCCGGCACGGGACTGGGGCTCACACTCACCAAACGGATCGTGGAGCTTCACGGTGGCCGGATCTGGCTGGAGAGCGAGGGCGTGGAGGGCCGGGGCAGCACCTTCACGTTCGAGATGCCACTCGCTCCCGCGCCGGCAGCGGCGCCAACCGCTGCCGTAGAGATCGACGAGGTGGCCGCGAACAGGCCGCTCGTCCTCGTGGTGGACGACGATCCGGCCACGCTCGAGCTCCTCACCGAGTACCTCCATTCGGGGGGGTACTCGGTCGCTCGTGCCCGGACAGCGAAGCAGGCGTTGGAGATGGCGCGGGGCCTGTCGCCTTTCGGCATCACCCTCGACATCCTGCTGCCGGACCGCTCGGGGTGGGAGGTGCTACGCGGCCTGAAGGAAGCGCCGGAGACCCAGGACATTCCGGTTGTGGTCGTGACCATCACCGACGACAAGGAACTGGGCGCCAGCCTCGGAGCGGTCGAGTTTCTGCAGAAGCCCGTCCGCCGCGAGCAGCTCCT
>Ga0315541_1002309_pt1 | contig 16160 bp, 17 predicted proteins | sample SalMarSW160190MG_FD_203095 | JGI IMG/M metagenome (GOLD analysis project Ga0315541, IMG submission 203095) | Salt marsh sediment microbial communities from the Plum Island Ecosystem LTER, Massachusetts, United States - Salt Marsh Sediment SW1601-190 ...
TGTCAAAGAACGAATATATAAACTCATGATAGCCTCCTTCCTATATATAAAGAAGGATATCATAAAACTTTAAAAATGTCACTATAAATTATATCATTTATTATTTAACAAGGCACTAGTTACTTCTCCTAATTCGGTTGGCATTTATTTTTTCACCTCCTTCTTTGTTTATGGTTTACGATTATTAGCGATTATTCAGTAAGTTGAGATTCTTTTTCAAGTCTGGTTTCATCTACAGTGTACTTCTGTAAGCCGGTTAAAGCGGTAGCCGTATCATAGACATCTTGGTCTAAAGCAGAAGATTTGATCTTAGTAAAAGTCTTGCTATTGATGATAGGTGCTCCGGTTTCCGGATTGGTGCCTACTACCAGTCTAAACTGCAGGCTTGAATCACGGGGAACGGTTATTACTGTTGCCATCTATTTTTCACCTCCTTTTTTAGAATCCCCGATCAGATCGAGGACGGGTTTTAAATCAAGCAAAGCTAAGTGTTGTATATGAATATATTAACATATATTAATATAATAGTCAATATTAGAACATTATTGCCCTTTATAATGTATAAAGCTTCCCATTTCTTTGATTTCCTTATAATTGCTCCTTATTTTATAAAACTATAAAGGGATCCTTCCCGATACAAGAAGGACCCCTTGACTTACCTATGTATAAAATTACTATTTGTAAAATAAATAAAATTAGTTATAATAAGCATAAGAATCTATAAAGAATACTACAAGGGAAATTAGTGGTTAATTTTCAGAACTTCACCTAGAGTCGTGCATAAACGAAGTGGTTCGATTATTTTAAGTGAGGTACTAATGAAAGAAGATATATTAGAACAGATCGCAGAAGATTTTTATTCTAAAAAAGTTGGTTACTTTACAAAACATAATATTAAATATAGACCATCAGATAAAGAGCCAGCCTATATAGCTAAATTTGATTCTGTACATTCTGATATAGATTTAATCATTATTGATGCTCATAAAAGAAATAAAATTATTACTGTTAGCTGCAAATCATGGCAAGGTGGTTTTGATATATTAAAATACAAAAATACGTTAGAGGATGCTTTATTAAATAAGCAACCTATTAAAACTACTGGGAAACGAGATGATTGGTGTGTATTTAGGGAACTTTGTGTATATAGATGGACTAATTCATTCTTGGAAATATTAAGAAATGAATTAAATGTTGTCGCTACTCAAGAAATAGAACTAGAATATGTAATATTATGTACCAAAATAACAAAAGGATCATTAAAGTATAAAAGCGATTTTCAGAATTCCGAAGCTATTAAGAAATATTTTAAACAAAAGAAAGTAAATTTGAAACTTAAAGTTATCACAATCGATGAAATGATTGCTGGGATTTTAAAGATCATGAATGAAAAAATTACTCCTTATGTGGAAAACACTCATCTATCGAGAACATTGCAATTAATGGTTGCATCTGGCATGAGATTTAAAAACACACCTAACATCGAATAGACGGTACCGCCCTTCAGGTTTTTGCTAAATTGCCTTCGCCTTGCTATATCAACTTCGGCTATCCGCGGAACTTTATATAAAATTACCCTTTGATATTTTCTTAAACCCGTGATATATTTGATATGCAAGGGAAAGGTTTAGTAATGCATTCCTTTTCTTTGTCTCTTTTCGGGGAATGTTATTTTTATAGCATTCCCCTTTTTTTAACTGATTTATGCGGTTATAAATTTATGGTTATAACCCTTTGTGTTTACTTTCTGTTTCTTATAATCTAATTTAATTTTCTGGTCATCTCATCACCACGACTGCCCGCCAAGAGATTTTTTTGCTAAGAAGTTTAATTGAAAGTCTCTACATACATAACAAGACTCTATCGGACATTCTACCAGAAATTATTTCGTGTATATCTTATCCGATAAAGCTTTGTTATGTATAGCAAAAAAACATTATATTTTTAACCGGCAAAAAGCTTTTTTAGCCTGGTTAAAAATATAAAGGCGGGCTAAATCAGATACTTTCTACCGTAGGGCTAAATCTCTGTTCCTAATCATCGCATGGCTCCCCTCCCTTCCCCCCCTGTTCCTGATCATTGTTCTTCTACGTTTTAATATTTTTTAAGCAGTAGCAGTATAAAAAAAACTAAAACTATCCTAAGAGCTTATACGGGCGACACCGGTGGGCGTTTATAGAAGACTTAGCACCACAAAAAATTACAGCAAAAATACTCAAGCATGAGATTATTTGCGGCACTGGCTTCTACAAACGCCGGGAGATAAATTGCAAAGAGAAGAAAAAAGATGAACTTTCCCCTGCGATAGGTGAAAACTACATAAAGAAAATATTTCTTTTCTTTAATATTTTATTTATGGATGTTTTTACTTATCGCTAACCGTTAAGAAACCGAAAAAAATAGCCACCGAAAAGGGAGATAAAAAATTCCTGCTCTTATTCTCTCACTTATTTTTTATCTCTCTTTTACGGGGAGAAGACTAAACCACGAAAGATAGCAGAATCACGAAAATGTTCGCAAATAGGGGCGGGGCAAGGGAGAGAGGGTCTCGATAATACCTGCAATTATGCTTGTAGAGTAGGGGGTGAATCGACCGCAGTTTTTCCTTCCCCCTTAATGCTTCCCCCCTAATGAATCATAGCCTAACCTTATTTTTTTGCGGTGGCGAATAAAGCGAAGCAACAGCGGGGCATCAGAGCGTTACCCCCGAGTTTATGCTTAGAAGCGTCCCCGCGAGCGTAGCTTTTGAGCCAAGGAGCAAAAATAAAAAGAAGGGGGTTAAGAGGGGGGTTTTAGGGGGGATTGAAGGGGGAAGGAAAGTTACCCGCCCCGTACGTGGTTAAGTCGTAAAATTAGAATGGTCGGAATAAATTAAATTAGCCAGGTAAATTAGATTAGTTAGAGTGGCCAGGATTGGTTAAATCGGGAATGATTGAATTAGATTAAATAAAATGTGAAATATTAGAGAAAAGTCATCCTGGCATGACAATGGTTAATGAGAGAGATAGAGAGAAAAAGAGTGGGTCCTCAATTTGCTGGGTAAGAGATACTGAAAAAATAATTAAATCTAATTAAATAAAAAAACCGAAAGGAAAACGTATGTTAAGTCTTTCGGTATAGTCATATTAAAAGGGAGTGTAATTTCGGTGAATCGCACTCCCTTTTATACCTATAATTATAACATTAAAAATAAAAAATTAGGAGAAAATAACAATAATTTTTATCTTATTTCTTAAAACATTCAAATATTAATTTGGGGCATTTTTTATTCAATTTAAATTTTCCAAATACTTTGCTGCTGAGGTTATATGTTTTGCTGCCTTTTCGACTATTGAGGGGTTAATATTGTAAACCTCTTCCCAGCCTTTTTGTATAGAACCTGTATGTTCTCGGGCAGCCCAGGGGCCGGTCCCCAGCCACAATCTATTGCTTAATGATACTATAAAATTTTAATCCCTCAATTACACCTTTTGCATAATAAGATCTAGCTAAATAAATGTTGGGAAATTTTGATAATTTACTTTTTAATCTAATAGATGTATTTCCTACTAATATCCCATAATTACTAATTTTTAACATATTTTCATCGTTTTCGGCATCCCCACAACAAATTATTGGTAAACTCATTTTATTTCTAATGTATTTGGCAGCATTCCCTTTCCCTGCACATTCTGGAACAATGTCTAGATATAGTTTCTCAGAAAAAAGACTGAAGGCAACAGGAGCAGGAGATATCACCGGTGCTTTTATCATTTTTTGGAGCTGAAAACTCCTAGTGCATATAACTTTAACTCTATGTCCTTTCAATGTTTCTCTTACCTTTTTTGCTATACTTTCTTCCTCGATATAATATGGTATTACAAATTTTTTTTCATAAGGCTGTATCTGCAGGTAAAATCTGCTAAGAATGGAAGTGATTTCTCCTTTATTCCAATTTTTTCCAATTATCTTCTCCCATTCCTTATCTAAATCCCAGTTAGGGGCATAGTATATTTCAGTGCCAACATTCGAAATTATCGCATCTGGTTGAATTAATTTTTCTTTTTCTATCACTGACAATATTGATTCCTTAAACCTTCCGGAGGAATAGACTAAATAAAATTTTTTTCTATTAGACAACATAATCTTATTAAACTGCAAAATTCCTTCTTTATCCCCAGTTAATGTCTCATCTAAATCAGAAACAAGTACATATTCCATCTTTTACTCCTTTAGAAAATCAAGGACTCATACAACTCTTTTATTTGCCTAACAGTTCTTTCCAATCCAAATTCTCTGGCTGCCCTTATACGAGCATTTATACCCATCTCTTTTAATCTTTCAGAATCTCTAATAATCCCTAATATCTTCTTGGCCAAATGATCAGATCTTCCCGGCACAAAATGCAAACCGGAATATCCATCCTTTATGGTATGGGCAAGTCCACCCACTTTTGAGGCAATTACTGGAGTTCCACAAGCCATTGCTTCTACTGTGCTACAAGCCCAAAGGATTCATACAAAGAAGGGACTACACAGATATCTGCAATCGAATAATAATAGGGAAGTTTCTCTCTTTCAACAGGACCTAAAAAAATAACATCATCGGATAAATTTGTCTTATTTATTAATTTTTTAATGTATTTCTTTTCACTACTTTCTATTTCTGAATGCATAACATTAGAGATATCACCACCAATTATAAGAAGTTTAAGTTCTTTATTAAACTCCCTTTTCACTCTTGCAAGAGCTTTAATGAGTATTCTTAAGCCTTTTGCTTTGGTTATTCTGCCGACAAATAAAATGATGTTTTTAAAATCTAAACCTATTTCTTTTATTGCCATCATTTTTTCAATAGGCTTAAATAGCCTTTCATCCACTCCAGCCCGAATTAATTCAATATTTTCTCCCGCGATATTGTAAAGATCTAAAATATTTTTTACTTCTTGGGGTGTCGAGGCAATTATAGCATTAGCCCTCTTCAAAATTAATTCTTCTTCCAACAATCTCATATCTGCAAATGGTGGTTTATCTTTCTTCAGAATTTCATATTTTACTCTGCCAAGGGAATAGCAATTATGCACCATCGGTATCTCAAAATGATCTTTTAAATTAATGGCAACACTACCTGAATACCAATAATGTGAGTGAACCAAGGAATATTCTTTCTTATTCTTTTCAATCCAGCGATAAGTATTCATAAAGAATTCGTTTAGATATAGGTAAATTTCTTCTTTTGGGATAAATTCAACCGGTCCTGCCTCTACTTTAATAACATTAACTCCAGGAAATAACTCTACAATATTTTCTTCGAATGCATTTTTTCTTGTGAATACATCTATTTGAAAATCCCTTGATAACAATCTACAGATATCTCTTATATAAATAGGTTGCCCGCCTTGCTCCTCAGATCCGATCTCCGCTGTTGGATCACCGTGAATTGAAATCATCATTATATTTCTTTTATTCATTTTAATTTGAGAACTAGCCAGATCAATAAAACTATAATAATTGTTAAGGCCCGGTTCCACACTTTATTCATCTCCTCTATCATTATTTCCCTGTTTGCTAAACTTATTTTTAGTGATTACCCACACCATATATTTTGCATTTTTCCTGCATTAACTTATGAATAAGATCCCCCACATATCACCCAGCTCCTTTCTTTATACTTTCTTTTATTCTGCTTTTTTTCGGGAGTATGATGTTATCTCCTTTTTATTATTTTCTAAAAATCGATAAATATAGTTGATTAGTCCTTCGAAATTATCATCAAAATTTATAAATGTAATCATTTTATTATTGATATCAAATATCTTTAATTTATAAGCCCGTGGTCTTATAGAATTAATTACCTTAATTGTGTAAGTTTTTATATCCATTTTTTAACCTTCCTGATATCGTATGATTGACTAAAAAATACTATCAAGGCACATTAATTTTCTCTCCTTTTTCTAATGGGCCTCTTTTTTTCCACAATACATTGCTCAATTCGTTCTAAGGCTTTTAGATATTCTTTCTCTTTTCTTTTTGATGGGTTTTTCTTTAGCTCCACCTTATAAAAAGCTCTCATCATCTTTAGAACTTTTAAATTTACTTTCACTTAAATTACCTCTATTTATTCTTTTAAAATTACCCTCGTTTTCTGATTTGAAACTTTTTATTTTTAATAACTCCAGCAACCGAGAAATTTCTTCAAAGGTTCCTCTTGCCTCTCCGTATAGAAAGCCTTCCTGGTCAATCGATAGCGAAAAGCCTTCTCTTATAAGGGTTTCAATTAATTTTTTAAACTTGCTTTTTAAATCAAATCTTATTTTTATTCTAGCCTGATCAGCGCAGGCCCCTGGTATTAAAGTAATCTCCTTCACATTAAAACTCCTCTGTTATGCTATTCCTACATAACAACTATAAGTTCAAAATTTTATTTAATTTATATTTTTCAAAAATTCTGCTGCTGAGGTTATATATTTTGCTGCCTTTTCGACTATTGAGGGGTTAATATTGTAAACCTCTTCCCAGCCCTTTTGTTTAGAACCGGTATGTTCTCGGGCAGCCCAGGGGCCGGTCCCCACTTGAAAACCGTTAGCCCACTTATATAAAGGTGGCAATTTGATATTAAAATGCTCTATGTAGGCCATTACATCTTCGTGACTCCAATCATAGATGGGGGAATAATAGACTACGCCATGTTTATTTATATCCATACCACCTTATTTTTAAGTAAGATCCCATTGTCCCACAGTCTGAATTGCTTTTCCGTCTCCAAAATATTTAATAAATATATGGAAATAGTAGAGCTCTTCTTTATTTCGGACAAGAGGATATTTTCTTTTTTCTTCCAGAAATTCTTTATCTGAAATAATTTCATTAAAATAATTTTTTAATACCTTAGCTGAACCGGACCCTTTGGAGAATTCCTGTTTTGTTCTCCAGGTAATAGAAGCCGGTAATTGTTCTTCAAAAGCTTTTCTTAAAATCCATTTTTCAATCATGTTGCCATTATCCATTTTTTTAATTTTGCATTCTATTGGTATTTCCAGAGCAAAATTTAATAATTCTTCGGATAAAAGAGGAGTAATAACCTTAATGGAATTACAAGAGTTCATCCTATCCAATCTTAGAGCTGCATTATCATGCAAAGCTTTTAAGGTATCTTTCTGTTGTTTAAATATATTTTTCTCACTCGAGTCTTTAAAATGTGTATATCCACAGAACAGTTCGTCACCTCCTTCTCCGGAAAGGAGTATTTGAATTCCTTGGGAATGAGCATAACGGGAAATAAGGAAATTAGATATAGCACTACGCACCAGAGAGGTATCAAATGATTCCAGATAATAAATTACCTGAGGTAGTATATTAATAATCTCTGAAACTGCAGCTTTTATTTCATAGTGTTTCGAGTTAATATATTTACTCATCAGTCGAGCATATTTTAAGTCTTCGTTTTCTCCCACTCCTATAGAAAAAGTTTTAATTCTTGCTCCAGGACCATTATTTTTTATATTAAATTTGTTAAAAACACTGGCGATGATGCTGCTATCTAATCCCCCGCTTAACAAACAACCTATTTTATATTTTAACTCTATTCGGCGACAAAAGCTTTCTTCAATCATATTGACCAGGGTTTGAGCAATATTATCGATCTTTTCATTTTCCATATTACCGGTTGCATGTGCAGGCAATTTACCAAATTTTTTTAATTGACCGGAATTATCCATGTAATGACCGGGGGGAAATTCGTAGACATCGCTGGTAATTTGAATAAGACTTTTTAGTTCGGTGGAGAAATAAATTGTATCAGCATTTTTCTTATAACCGTAGAACAAGGTTTTTACTCCTAGAATATCACGGGCGGCCAGCAATTTTTTACCGTCAGAAATGATAAAAGCAAAAATAGTATCTTTAAGATATTCCAGCATACCTTTTTCATATTTTTTAAATAAAGTGAGTAGAATTCTTTCTTCTATAAATGGTTCATTTTTAACCCCGAATTGTTGAGCCAAGGTTTCCCAATTTCCCATTTGCCCATCATAACAGATTCTGGTTTCCGAATCTTCCGAGGAATGGACTGGTATATCCATTAAACCTTTTCTGCCCTTATCTACTTCAAAATAATTTTGTCCTAAAATAACATCTTTTTTTTGAAAGATACCGGAAGTATATTTACCCCTATATTTAATTGTTTCTTGCATCTGTTGAATTTCAGATAGTTTTGGGTTGCCAAAAGCAGCAACAATACCACTCATAAAAATCTCCTTTATAATTTTATTAAGATTTTTAGTATTTATTTTTTTATTTAAAAAGTTGTTTTTTAAAAAAAGCACTTCCTGGATTTTCCAGGAAGTGCTTTAACTTTAAATCTTAGTTTAGAAAATTCCAAGTTTGATTATTCTATATACCCTTTTTCTCTTAAGAAAGTTTCAGCGACTAATTTTGCCGGTAGCCCTGTAGCGTCGACTTGATAATTTAATTCTGTCATAGTTTCATCATCCAGTTCAGAAATTGGTTTTAAAATTTCCCTGATTTCCGGGTATTTATTCAAGACTTCTTCTCTTACGTTGACACATATGTTGTATACCGGGAAAAATTGTTGGTCATCTTTTAAAACCTGGAGACCATATTTTTTGATTTTACCATCAGTAGCAAAGACCATGCATATATCAGTTTGTCCTTGATCTAATGCTTCATAGGTTAAGCCTATCTCCATTGTTTTAATATTTTCTTTGTTAATATTCATTCCATAATGCTCAGCCATACCTGGCAAACCATCAGCCCTTTCGGCGAATTCATGATCAATTCCCCAGATAAGGTCATGATGTTGATTAACATATTTAGCAAGATCAGATAAGGTAGTACCAATTTCTGCTACTTGTTCTTTGGTAAGAGCAATGGCATAGGTATTATTTATATTGGAGCGATCTAACCAGACAATACCATTCTTTTCTAAATCTTCTGTTTTTACTTTATTATATAATTCGACTGGGTCGGTAATTACTTCTTCGTGTTTTAAGTAAACCAAAGAAGCAGTTCCGGTATATTCTGCATATAGATCAGTCTGTCCGGATGTCAATCCTTCTCGGGTGATTGCACTACCGGTCCCAAATTTCTCTGTTACTTCAAACCCGCTGTTTTCTAATAAAATTGACATTATATTTCCTAAAACATATTGTTCGGTAAAGTTTTTAGCACCAACTGTAATTTCTTTCTTTGCCAGAGCAAAGCTGGTAATAGTTCCAACCAGTAAAAAAATCACGACAAGTAAAATTGTAAATTTCTTCATTTTTTTTCTCCTTTTATTTTTTTATTTTCTTGCTTTTAGCCCTTTTGGGGTTATTGTTTTTTCAACCCGGGCTAAAATTGTATCTACAATAATAGCCATTAAAGCCGAACAAAATGCGCCCGCAAAAAGGGCTTCGGGTTTATTAAGTTTTAACCCGATAAAAATTAGGTCTCCTAGTCCACCTCCTCCTATGACCGAGGCAACAACAGTCGTCCCTATAATAATAGTAGATGCGCTGCGGATACCTCCCATAATAACCGGTATAGCAATGGGAATCTTTATTTTCCATAAAATCTGATTGCAGGTAAAGCCCATGCCTTTACCTGCTTCTATTATATTTTTGGGCACACTCAGAATCCCCGAAGTAGCATTAAAAACAATAGGTACCAGACTATAAATGATTAGAGAAATAATTGCTGGTGCAGCACCAATACCCACATAAATAAATACTAAAGCAATAACGGCAATAGAGGGGACTGCCTGGGCTGCCCCGGTAATAGAAATAATTACTTTTCCAATCTTTTCTCTTCCTTCTTCTGTAGCTATTATGCTCAAGATTACACCTACAATTATTGCTATTATAAGTGATATTATAAAAAGCCAGAAATGTTGAAGAGATAATCTGAAAATTTTATTATAATTTTCGAGAAAATAATTAAGGAATGTCATGTGTGTCTCCAATTATTATGTTTTTATTTGTTAACTTCTTCAAATATATCATTTAATTTAATAGTCCCCATAAATATTTTTTTTCGGTTAACTACAGGCAATAATTTTTCACCACTTTCCAACATGGTAGAAAGGGTCTCGTTTAAAGTATTATTTCTTTCTGTAAAAATGGGGCTATCATCAAAATTAATTTCTACTTGTTCATTCTTTTTAGATTTCTCCAGCCAGTAGCGACCTATAAGTTTATGGTATTTATCCAGGACAAAAGCAATTTTTGCCTTCTTTTCCTGGAGCTTTTTAATAATTTCTTTCTCTGTCTCTTCATTAGAGACAGTAATCAAATTATTTTTAAGAATAAAGTCCTTTGTTTTTTTTAGGGAAAGAGCTTTAATGCTTCGGTCTTGCCCCAGTAAATTTTCCACAAATTTATTTGCAGGGTTAGCTAGTATCTCGGCCGCATCGTCATATTGGACCAAATTACCATCTTTAATAATGACGATTTTATCTCCTAATTTGATAGCTTCATTAATATCATGAGTTACGAAAACAATGGTCTTTTTAATCTCTTCCTGGATTTCCAGAAATGAATCTTGTAATCTTAAGCGATTTATTGGGTCGATTGCTCCAAATGGTTCGTCCATTAGCAGGACTTCCGGATCAGCACCTAAGGACCTGGCCAGACCAACTCTTTGTCTTTCACCTCCGGAAAGCTGTAGGGGATATTTATAGGCAAAATTAAAATCCAGGGTTACTATATCCAATAATTCTTCCACCCTTTTTCTAATTTTCTTTTCATCCCATTTTAGTAAACGCGGTACAGTAGCAATATTATCGTAAACAGTGAAGTGGGGGAAAAGGCCTATTTCTTGAATCACATATCCAATACTTCTTCTTAATTTTACCGGGTCTATTTTATTGATCGAAACCCCGTTTAATTTAATATCTCCTTTATTGTATGGTGTCAGGCGGTTAATCATTCTCATAGTTGTAGTTTTTCCGCAACCGGAAGGACCAATCAGCATAGTTAGTTTCCCTTTTTCAATATTTAAACTAAGATTATTAACTGCTACTTTTTCCCCAAATCTTTTGGTTACATTAATTAATTCAATCATAGCAGGATTCTCCTTTTCTTTTATCTTTTAATTTTTAAACCTTTAGGGGTAACCCAATCTTCTACCGTAAGTAAAAAGTAATTTACCCCAATTCCTAAGGCGGAAACCAGGATGGCTCCAACCAATACCATTTTTAGATTAGAACGACCGATTCCAGCGAAGATAAAAAAACCCAACCCACCGGCAGCTACCAGAGAAGCAAAGGTCGCAACACTGACACCCAATACAATAGCGTTACGAATACCAGCCATAATTACTGGTATTGATAAAGGAATTTTTATTTTCCATAAAATTTGTTTGCTGGACATCCCCATGCCTTTAGCTGCTTCTATCATTCCCTGAGGAACTTGATTGAGGGCTATATATGTATTTCGGGTAATAGGAAGAAGTGAATATAAAGCTATAGCAATAATTGCCGGGACCATCCCTAATCCCAAATTAAATGGTGCTAATAAAATAACCATAAAACCAAATAAAGCCAGACTTGGTATGGTCATTAAAATACTAGTAATATAAATAACAAACTTAGCCAGCTTGGGTCGGGGGGAAATATAGAAACCTAATGGAATACTTACAATAAGTGATATCGGAATACTAATAGCAATAATTTCTAAGTGCCTTAGTAATTCTTTTAAAATTATTCCCTGGTAATAGCCCAAGAATTCCATAAAAGAAATTTCCATTTTGTTTTGTTTTTTCTCCCTTTTATATTTTATCTACTTTCAATTTTCTCCAGCTTTTTTTGAATATCTTTTTTAGTTAATTTTTCAGTTTTCATCATGGAAGAAATTTTTTGAATTGATGAGAGAATAAGAGTTTGTTCCCAGTCTTCCAGTTGATTGAGCTTTTAAGTAAACTCTTCGTTTAAAAGAGAAGGTTTTTCCTCAATGGTTATTTTCCCTTTTTCGGTGATTTTTATAAATACCCTTCTTTTGTCATAATTATATCTAATTTCTTTATTACCTCTCCGATAGGGCTCATATTTCTTTCATTTGTACATTGCTTAACTTTATCTGTTTGTTATGCCTTCCCTATATCTGCGATCTTTCGCAAATTCATCAAAAGACAAATATCTCTTGCGCTTTGAGTAATATTTAAGCTCTTTCAAATTCTCCACATCTTTTTTAAGATTCCTTACTTTCTTTAAGTTTACAGCCATTAGAACATTGCCAAGATCCCCTACTGAGGCGACCATCTTTAAGGACCTTAGGACTCCATACCTTACCGCAAATTTTACACATAAAAACTACCCTTTCTTCGTCTAAGATCAACACAATTTTAGGATTCAAATTTCTCATTCTCCTCACCTCTTTTGCCTTACTGCCTGAATTAAATAGAATAAAATCAAAAGATGGCTTGATATAAATTAATTAAAAATTTCTTGGTCCTTATTCAAAATTTCCTTTCAAATTCCTTTTTTGGTCCAGTCTTTCTCGGTTCATTGCCTTAGCCTTACCAATTATAATCATATAGAATTCTGGTTCGTTTATTTTATCCTCTTTTGCTAAATTAATTAGTTCCTGATAAAATTTATCGAATTTAGTTAAAAAATTCAACCTATCGAGGCACATTAATTTTCTCTCCTTTTTTTTATAAGGGGTAAGTAAAATCTGATTAAAAATCCGGCCGCTGGGATTCGATTCCTTAATTTAAAATCTAATCATCTTTTTTCATTTGTTATCGATTACCTTTAATCTTTTTTTAAATCCTTCTGTTTTGTTAATTTATTTTGAATTATCCAAAAACTTTGCTGCTGAAGTTATATGTTTTGCTGCCTTTTCGACTATTGAGGGGTTAATATTGTAAACCTCTTCCCAGCCTTTTTGTATAGAATCGGTATGTTCTCGGGCAGCCCAGGGGCCGGTCCCCACTTGAAAACCGTTAGCCCATTTATATAAAGGTGGCAACTTGATATTAAAATACTCTATGTAGGCCATTACATCTTCGTGACTCCAATTATAGATAGGGGAATAATAGACTACGCCGTGTTTATTTACTTTCATACCATCTTTGCCGGGGTCATTTCCGTCTTTTATCCGACTGCCAACCAGAAGCATATCAATTTCATTTTCTTCAAAATACCACTTCTGCCCGGTATTCTGAACAATCTTGTACCAGATGGAAGCTATTTTTCTATGCTGAGGAAAGAGCATATGCCGGTTTTTTGCCAGCCATTTTAAGTCCTGACCGGTATTAACAACTTCCAGGTTATTCGGACCATGTTTATCAGTCCAGTTAATCACTTCGGGATATTCAAGATTACTTCTAACCCAGAAGGTTCGATTGATACCGATCTGATGGCACATATGTTTTAAAACAATAGAATCTTTACCACCACTCCAGGATACTGCCACTTTCTTCCCCTTAATCTTCTTTTTGATCTCCTTTTGAGTTTTGTTCTTCAAACAAATTATCCTTTTTCGATACTCTGGATCTTCTTTCAATCTTTCTCTTATTCTTTCCAGAGTTTCTATCCATTCGTCCTGCTCTATTTGCTGTTTAATTCCTAAGATAATACCAACTCCTTTTTTTAATTTTAGGATATATTTTAAATTATTATATAACCCTATTTCTAAATATCCCCTTCTTTTAATCTTATTTAAATCCTTCTATTTTGTTAATTTATATTTCCTTATATCTTCTTTTAATTCTCTGCCTGACCTATAAGATATTAGGCCACTACCGAGAAAATTAATATTGGAATCAAATATCACCACATTATTTTAATTACCCCTTTTTTTAATTTTTACCAAGCAAAAATGCTTCATATTAAAAGACTTAATGTTTCATAAATTATTCTAATAAAATAATTTATAAAAATAATTGTATTTAATTATAAGAATTTAATTACCTCCTTTTTTGTTTTTTTGCTAAATAACTATTGGGGGTTTTGATTAATTTTTTGTTTGTCGTTTATTATATTGTAATTAATTACAGTATAAATATTGACGCTGCGGTTAAGTGTGACAACGTAAGATTAATAAAATAAGTAAAAAATGTTGTAGCCAGGCATGGCTATTCGAAGGAATACTGAAGAGATTTGAATATAAATTTTAATTGTTTTTTAATAATATTTTTTAACATTGTATTATAAATTATATCTGGTTTCTCTTAAAAAATCAAATGTGCGGATTACCTCGTTAAAAAAGTAACTTATTTTTTATACAGATATTTAGCTTAAAACTATTAAAATAAAGCTAAATCTTTATTTTTTACATTATTTTCCTTATAATGAGCTATCCCCTTATAAAGAGGATTTTCTAATATATATTTAATAGTTCCAGTATATCATTTGCCACCGGGAAACAAAATAAGTAAATATTTTTTACTTTTTCTACACTTCATATTTATTCGACAAAACAATTATAAAATCCTTCTTTTTTTAAAATATATCTCAAACTTTCCAGTATGTAGTTCTTGGTATTTACCGATAAATCGGAGAAAATCGGTTGCAGGTTGCTAGAGATAACAGAAAATGGCAAAAAGCGGGTTGCGATAAATCGCGGAATATCGCGAAAAATGTTTCCTGATAAATCAAGGGATATCAGGGATCAGGTTAGTATTGAGATAATAAATAAGCAATGAACTTATTTCTTTTGAATTTCAATTTTAATGACTTATAATATTTAATGTTTGTAAATATAATTTAGGTGGTAAATATGAAAAAAAAATTGAAGAATTAATTAAAGAGAAAGCTAATAATATTTACGAAAAATATTATTCTAATAATCCAGGCTTTGCATTAAATGAAGAAATAAACGATAAAGCATATTTTGTCAATAAAATTTGCCTTATCTTAAAAAAAACATTAATCACCCCAAAAAGAAAAAGATACTTAGATAAAAATTATATTTTATCTGCCACCGATACTTTTGGAGCCGATTCAAATATATTTTTCTCTCCCAATTTTGAAGAATCACTAAAATATCTCTCACCTTTAAGCGCATTAGATCTTTTTAAAGAAAAATATTTAGGCGATGTTAACAGATTTTATGCTAGTGAACACCTAATTTATCAACAAGACAACGGGATTATTCCATATTTTACAATCAAAGAATTATCTTGCTTATATAAAAATTTTGCTTTGTTTATTGAAGATAATAGTAAATCTTTAATAGAAACGGACTGGCCTGATTGCATTTTTACTGACAGCCCATGGCTTTTTTATAAATTAGCCCCGAACTATCCGATAGAAATACCGAGTTGCATTAAAAATTATAATAAATTGTATTACTTTATTTATAAGTATATCAACCAAAATTACACCCAGTTTTGCATTATACCACACTTATTTCAAAAATCCTTCTTTTAGTCTTATCCAATGCAAGATGAGCCTGAAAGAAAGAGTCATGCTGCTAATATTTTATCAAATAATTTATCCCTTTCCAACTGTACTTTTTTAGCCATCTCATTATCTGTATATCTTCTTGCTTTTTTGTCTAACATTTCAAAGGTTAGACTTTCTTTTAGATATATCCGGGCATTAGGTATACTCCTTAATTTATCATATGGAGTCATATAGTCTAAGATATCTGTATTTCTTCTTTATCCTTCCTTTTTTATCCTTTACTTCAATAGGAAAGGCACAGGGACGGTGAAAATTCAAATACTCATTAAAACACTCAAAATAAAACTCATTTATCCCTTTAGCATGTCTCTGCCCTATATGACCATATCCCATCCATTTCCTTAACACTAAAGCCGTTTTTCGTTTCCGCAAGGGCATTATCATTGGTATGTCTTTAGTCTGCTTTTGGTCAGTTTTATCAATAGATTATTCAACATCTTCACTACTTTTCTATTTATATACTCTGTACCATTGTCTGCATGAAAATTTCTAATCCGGTAAGGATAACTACCTATTATCTTTTGAAGTAAAGGGATGAGATGGCAATCTGTGATCTTTTCCACTGCTCCCACCACCTCCCATTGAACTACCTCATCAACCGTATTTACATGATAGACCCCTTTTTCTCCACCTCTATCCCCCTGATGCACAGTATCTACCCTTAAATATCCCGGTTTCCCTCCCGGCTCTGGTTTGCACCTCTCTCCTATTACTCTTCCTTTGGTCTTCTTGGTCTCTTGATAGAAGGTCACACTACGCCGATAGGACACGGT
>Ga0315541_1002317_pt1 | contig 16112 bp, 15 predicted proteins | sample SalMarSW160190MG_FD_203095 | JGI IMG/M metagenome (GOLD analysis project Ga0315541, IMG submission 203095) | Salt marsh sediment microbial communities from the Plum Island Ecosystem LTER, Massachusetts, United States - Salt Marsh Sediment SW1601-190 ...
ATGGAGGATTATATACAGAACAAGCCTTTACTATCACCGTAAGAGGTTTCTTCTAATGGTAGTAATCTTTGCAAAGTATTAACGCAGTATTGTCTTTAGCTTGTAATAAAGGGTGTTTTCTATTATTTTAAAAATGGAAAGCACCCTTTATAATTATAGTAATGCCTCTGGTGATAGTTGAGGACCAATTTTAGATAAAATACAATAATTTTAGAGTTTTTTTACACTTTTTAAAGATTTATAGCAAAGTGTAATTATATGTAGGTAAATTATATATTTATTTGAGTTTAAAGAAGCAGATATAAAATATATCTTTAAAAAAAACCAATAACGATTTTGTAACTCTTTATTTAACTTATAAATTAGTTTGCCGGTAACTAGCTAATTAATATAGAATGATTGGCTACAAATTGGTAAATGGGATAATTATTAAATTGAGCAATTCACCGACTGTCAGACTAGAAGACTGGTGTACTATAAATTAGTGAATTGAGATTAAGTAGTTTATGAATAATATTACTTACATTTTTCGGGAATTAGAATAAATAATTCAAGATTTGTAATACAAATTATTGATACTTATTCTTATAAAATTAACCTCAACTAAAATTATCTTACTTTTCTTCTTTCTTTATGCATTCAGTTGTGACGATTTTTTTGGCAAACCTGACAGCTTTCTTTTCAGTGGAAAAAGTTCTATCTGCTACTTTTATCGGTGAAGTTAAAATATATCCTTTATAAGTATTATGTCCGTATTCTACAACATATTTATCCTTATTAGTGTTAGGAGATATCTTACAATAATCGTATTTTATTTTCATATTTCCCCCTCCTGTTTCCATAAAAATTCAGATAAGTTTTGAATTTATTTTATTTGTTTGTGTTACAGATGTTTGGCTTATTTATCTATGAATTATTGCTAATATTCTCAACTATTACGTTTTTTGTATTAATTTCTTTTGGAAAAATCACTATTACCTTACATAAATTTGGGTTACTTGCTGTGTTAAGGTCTATAAACTTAGAATAAGATATTTTGTAATCCTTACCTGCTGTTGGGTCATTACTAATCACTTCCTGTTTTTCATCATCATATCCAATAATTACCCGAGCATGGCTGTAAGGAATATTTAAACTATAATTCTGTACAGCAATTACTGGAATATCTTGTTTCAATGAATCTTTTATATCTTCCATAGTCATATATTTATATTTGGCTTCAAATCCAAGTTCTTTTGAATATTTAATCATTTTATATACACTACTTACACCATCTTTAATTACTGCATTAGCTATTTGTTGTTGGGTAATGTTTTTCCCAAAATAATGAAAAGTCATTGACCCTGAAGCAGGAAGACACCAGTTGGTACCGGCATATTTTTCGTAAGGTACATCCAGATAAACATAATCCATTTCTTCGATCTTGTTTGCATCTTCATCTAAATCAAGTTGAAGTTCAGGTGTAACGATACCACTACAAGATGTCAAAAAAAGAGACACAATTAATATTAAGAACAGGGTTGTGGTTATTTTACCCATTGCTTTCATATTATTTCCCTCCATTTCCTCTGTTTTTCTCACAGAGACTTAAATTTTTTAATTTAAGTTGTAAAGGCATTTTTATCAAAGCATGGGCTTTTTTCAAACAAAAAAAAGTCGGTAGCCTGGCTGTCTTAGCACATTATGTGCCTTAGACCCATTGCTTTGCGTCCTATCCTTTCGGATAGTTTGCCTTTATCAACTTTGTGAATTTCTTATTCTTTTTTCAAACAAAAAAAAGTCGGTAGCCTGGCTGTCTTAGCACATTATGTGCCTTAGACCCATTGCTTTGTGTCCTATCCTTTCGGATAGTTTGCCTTTATCAACTTTTTAAAGTTTTTATTCTCTTTTCAAATTTCTTTTCTCTACTTATTATATTCCCCAAAACAGGAAATTTTAGACATCAATTTGTAAATTTTTTAATTTATCTTTTTAAATAATTCAAATGAATATTTTGTATAAATATATTCTTGACACAAACTTTTCGTTTTAAGGATTTGCCAAAAGTGGGGTCTCTATAATATAATCAAAAAAATTAAAGATAAAAAATAATAGAGCAGAAGAAGAAACCTTTGTTAACTCTAATAATTCTGAGTCCCCTGTCTCCTTAAAAACTCCTTTTAGGGTAGGGATGTCTTAAGGGTGGGATATATATATTTTCAGAAAAAGAAGTATTCCCAAGCCATAGAATATTAAAAAAAATCTGCAAAAATGTCTTCCCATAGTGTAGAGGTTTACTATTATTTAGGATTGTCTTATGATAAAATAAAGGAAAAAGAAAAAGCCCGAGAATTTCTTTCCCGAGTGATTGAACTTGCCCCCCTCCCAATCGGGGTTTACCCGGGAAGCGGAAAAAGAAATCAAAAAAATTAAAAAGATAAAAAATTTGTCAAAGGACCGTCCCCTGTCATGTTTACAAGCGGGGATTGATTGGATAAATGAAAACTATCCCCCGAGCGAATAAAAGAGTATCAAGTATCGTGTATCGTGTATCGAGTATCGAGTTTAGGAAGTAGGGGTTGGATTTATCCAACCCGGTTCCTTACGGGTTCGATGAATCGAACCCCTACAGCGGAATGACATAATATTTTTTTCTTTTGGAGTAGAACTATTTATGTCTGATTCTAATAGAGACAATTTGCTTATAGAACAATGCCTTAATGGAAGGCAAGGTTCTTTTTTAAAATTAATAGATAAATATAAAAAATTAACCTTTAACGTAGCATATAGAATGACCAATAACCTACAAGATGCTGAGGATATTTCTCAGGAAGTATTTATTCGGATTTATAAATCATTATATAATTTTAATCCAAATTATAAATTTAGCACCTGGCTATATCAAGTGACTTTGAACATTTGCAGAGATAGATTTAAAAAAGGCAAAATTCCTTCAGTTTCTCTTGATACTCCTCTTAATAAAGATGACCAGAAAGATCTTGGTTCAATGATCTCTGATAACCAAAATAATCCGGAAGATATTATTATAAGAGATGAACAAACTAATTTTGTAAATACACTAATATCTTCTTTGCCTCCTAAATACAGAGAAATTATAATCCTACGCCTCCTCAGAGACCTTTCTTATGAGGAAATATCTAAGATACTAAATATATCTCTTGGTTCAGTAAAGACCCGTCTCTTTAGAGCAAGGGAGCAGTTGAAGAACAAATTAAAGAAATGAAACTTTTTATCTGCTATCTCGTATTAATAATTAGAAGATAGCATTGAATAAATACTTTTCTGTCATTGAAGGAGTTTCCCTTTTGTCATTGTGAGGAGTGAAGCGACGCGGCAATCTCGTAACTACGGATTATAGCTTAAACTTAAGAGGCACAAAAATAAAAATGGTGATTGGATAAATGAACTGTAAAAAAATTAAAAAATTGCTTCAATTATATATAGATGATGCCCTTACTTTTGGAGAAAAACAACAGGTTAAGCAACATTTAGAAGAGTGTTCTGCCTGCCGCACAGAATTAAAATCACTATCTGCGACGGTAAAGCTTATAAAATCTCTTCCTGAAGTTTCTACTCCATCAGATTTTACTCAAAACATAATGGCTAAGATTTCACAAGAGAAAATACAAATTCAATCTACCTGGATGGACCGACTAAAAAAACAAGTTACTATTCCCGGTTTGTCATTCCCATCCCTTCCTCTGTCATTCCCATCCCTTCCTCTGTCATTCCCACGAAAGTGGGAATCTATACTTTCTTTCCGTATGGCCGGTGTAGCAGCTATAACAGCAATATTTGTATTTTTAGCTTTTACTTTTTTATTTAATTTCTCCGGATTGCCGGGCCAACCGGGCCAAGAGGAAGCCGCTGCTCATCAGGTTGAGGTTACTTTTACCATATCCGGCATCAAGGCAAATCAGATTGCCGTAGCCGGCGATTTTAATAGCTGGAATACAAATGCCAATCAATTGGAGGACCCCGATGGTGATGGTATTTGGATAGGCAAAATTAATATAAAACCGGGCAGATACGAATATATGCTGGTAGTAGATGATGGTAAATGGGTTACTGACCCCAATGCTAAAGTTTATGCCAATGATGGTTTTGGCAGTAAGAATGCAGTTTTGTTTATAAACAATAATAGCGGATAAAAATCTCATCTCCCCTTTGTCATTGCGAGGAGCGAAGCGACGCGGCAATCTCTACATTCAACATAGGACAGGCGTCTCGCCTGTCTATCCATACGAGGTATTACCAGAATGAAAGAATATTTATCAAACAATAAAAACAATAAAAACAATGAAAATAATAAACTAAAAAACATTCTTATTTTAATATTGATTATTAGTGCCTGTATTATTTACTCCTATCCTATTTATGCCGAGCAGTCTGAAACCTCGCCTTCTCTCCAGCAGATTTCTGAAATAATTGATTCTTGTCCTAATATATCTTCTTTTCAAGCCGGACGATTATTAAAAGAAGCGGAGAAGGCCATTCAATCCGGTGTATCCCTGGAGGATACCGAAAAAATTATTCAAGAAAGTTTAAAAACAAAGGGCAATGCCTATACCATAATAGGCTTATTATCTTTATTGAGTGATGTAAAAAAAGATAATTTACCCACTTCCCCCTTGATAAATAAAATAGAAGAAGGTCTGGCTAAAGGAGTCTCCCCCGATAAAATAATTGTAAGCATCAGGGAAAAATCCGAAAACTTGTATTTTGCTAAATATTTAGTAGAGCAATCTTTTTTAGAAGAAACCGATATCCAGGAAAAAAATAAGGCTATAGAAATTTTAGCCAGCAGCTTTGCTTCCAATATTACGGAAGATATGATAACCGATATTTTTACAGAGGCAATTCATAAGAAGAAGGATATTGAGGATATAGCTGGCGCCATTACCGCTTTATCTAATTTGGTTAATTTGAACATCTCTGATACATCTGCCCGGGTTATTAGCAAAGATTTGCTGAACGAAGGATATAGTAGCAGCGATATGGCTATTTTAACCAATGTTATTACTTTTGCTAAGAAGAACGGTCTATCTGTGTCGGAAATAAATTCAAATATAATTGATCGAATTAGAGAAGGAGAAGATACCTTAAGTATTGAGAAAAAATTAGTTGATTATTTAAAGGATAAGGAAATGACGGCAAAGGAAGACAAACCTTCTTCAGTCACCACTACACCTTCAGTTGGTGAAGAGGCAGTTACACCCACCCAAACTACTCCCGAACCTCCTTCGGAAGAGATACCTGCTCCGGAAGAGCCATCTCCAGATGAGGGGGTTACTCTACCAACTCAAAGTGGCGGTCCCGACGCCCCTTAATAAAATAAGAGTAAGGAGGCAAAAGAGGAACTTGAAGGAAGCAACAAAGGAAATTATCAAGGATAAGGATTTTTTGGAAAGGATTTTAAATGCCCGAGATTAGCAGATTTTTTGGAATCGTCATCGCGATATATTACAAAGAACATCAACCAGCACATTTTCATGCCAAGTATGAAAGTCAAACTGGTGTCTTCTCTATTGCAGATCTAAAACTTATTGAAGGGAATTTATCTAAACGGGTTATCTCACTGGTTTTAGAATGGGCTTTTGAAAATCGAGATGAGCTGATGGAAAATTGGGAACTTGCAATGGCGAAAAAGCCATTACAAAAGATTCCACCTTTAGTATAAAGACTTAGGAGGCCTCATATGCACTTTGTAAAAAAAGCAAATTATGTATCTGAATATAAATTGTTGCTAACCTTCGAGGATGGCAATGTACGCCTTGTTGATCTAAAACCACATTTGGAAGGAAAGATATTTAAGCCATTAAAAGATATAAGTTATTTTAAAGCAGTTAAGGTAAATTCAGACCTCGATACGATAGTTTGGAAGAACGGAGCTGATATGTCTCCGGACTTTCTATATGAAATAGGAGTATCTGTGGCTAAAAAATCTGCGTAAACATCCGACCCGTCTCGGACGAAGGTACAAAGAATGAAAAAGAAAAAACACTTTGAAGTCATATTAGAAGATATAAATTCTAAATTAGACTTAGTATTTGAAAATTTTCAGAGCCTTAGAGATCAAGATAGATAAATATAATATAGATCTTAATAAACAAATTGACGAAATGAATGAATTTTTAAAGAAAATATCAAGAAGATTGTGGAAACCAACTTGAGAGAGGAGAGAAAATGAAACTAATAAAAATAATAGTTGAGAAGCATCCTGAGGGATATGTGGCATATCCTTTGGAGTTAAAGGGGGTGGTGGTTGGAGAAGGCGATACTTACGAAGAAGCACTTGTAGACGTAAAATCAGCTATTAAATTTCACATAGAAACTTTTGGAAAAGAAGCTTTTGGAACAGAAGAAGAGGAGCTTGAAGCGACAAAAGAGATTATTGAAGATAAGAATTTTTTGGAAAGCATTATGAAAGGTGATGAAGATTTTAAGGTAGGACACTTCAAAAAATGGTCTGATAACAACTGGTTTATTAATACTAACGACTATTCACTAACGACTAACGACTAATATGAAACTTTTCTTGACTTTTATCGTATTATTAATTAGTATTTAGTAGGGGTCGGATTCATCCGACCCGGTTTTGCTAACGACTATTCACTAACGACTAACGACTATATTAAAAGCGGTAGTTTCTCATCCCGTATCAGGTCGAGATGTTAAAAGTGCTTATGAAATAAAAAGAATAAACTTCTCTCATAGGCAGCGAGAGTAAGAAGCTATTTTAAAAGAAGAAATTAAGATTAATTAATTTCGCGAAATTAAGTAAATAAATTCATTGTAAAAATGAAAGGAGAAAAAATAATGAAGAAACTTATAATTGTTTTAATGATGGTTGCCATGGCTTCCTTCCTCTTGGTAGGTTGTCTTCCTGGCACAACTACACCGGAAACACCAACAGAACCAACAGAACCAACAGAACCAGTAGTACCAACCACAGTTGCTCCGATTATCACCGCGATAACTGGTATTAGCCTTACCTCTACTGCTACTCAGTATATTAACAATACTGAAGCATCTCTCGTAGTGGTGTCGGGAACTGCCCCAACCTATTCCGAAGCAAAGATATATATTGATGGTATATGTGCTGGCACAGGTGATGTAGGGGCACCCGGAACATTTGCAGTTGTAATAGCCAAAGCTGACTTAGGTACAGATGGAGCAAAGACCCTGTATGCTACTGCTACAGAAGCTGGCCTTGCTGAAAGTGCTCATTCTACTGAATATGCATTTACCTTAGATACAGTTAAACCTGGAATTACTTCGATAGCTGCTACAGCTAACAGTGCATTTGTAAATACAACCGTAGTCCCTGTACATGCTGTATTGGGCGGAGGTACTGACCCACTACTTGCAGGAGCGCTTGGAATACTTCTTACCGGTACCGGGACCTACCTCGCGCCTGGAGTCTGGACTGTTGTAGTTGATGCAACAGCATTGCTTGTAACTGCTACATCACCTGCAGGTGTGGCAGGTGCAGCCACTACTTTCGCACTAGCAACGGGTGCCAACAATCTTATACCTGGTCTAAATCTTATCTTTACAGGAGGCCCTTATGTGGCTGGTGATGCTTGTAAAATAACTGTTGTTGGCGGAACATCTGCGATTGCTGGTAGGGCTACCCTTAAATTTAGCGAAGATGTTACCAGTGGCGCAGCGAATGCAGGAACTTATGCTAGTAATATCGGAGTTATAGCTGCCCCACCTTTTGTATTTAAAGAAAGTAATGATACTGGTTACTGGACGGGGCTTACTCTAGCACTTAATGCCACTATGGTAATCAGGGTTAGTGGTGTAGCAGATTTAGCAGGAAATGTTATCACAGCACTTAGTTCTGCCAGTTGTATAGTAGGTCCAGCATCATTAACATCTCTTGCTCCGTAGAATTGCACTAACATATAAACAATAAAAAAAGGGTCACATTTTGTGACCCTTTTTTTATTTCCACACCACTTTTTTTTTCACTTGTCATTCCCTCGAAAGAGGGAATCTATCTTTTTTTATTTTTTTATTAAAAAAAGAAGGATTTTTTAAAGTTTTGTAGAATATAATATTATAGATGACCCCACCCTCGATGGCCGTATTCTATAATAAAGAATGAGGAGGTAAATTTATGAATGGGAAAAAAATAATTGCAATTCTTATTTTGACATTATTATTATTCAATCTGACCGGATGCATAAACCACGAGCTAACTGATGAGGACTTGATTGGAAATTTAATTGATACCTGGGTTAAGGGCTTCAAAGAGGAGAATTTGGATAAATATATGGGGGTATATTCCCCTTCATTAATTGTTGAAGAACAGGATGGAGAGGAAAATACTCTGGAAACTTATAATTATATAGAGGAGTATAGCCGGGTTAAAGAAATCTTTGAAACCGCTAAATCTATTTCTGCTGTTACCAATGCGGTAAATGTAGTAGTGTCGGGTCTTATGGCTACTGCCACTTTTTTTGTAGATTATGAAATTACTTCTACAATTGATGATATTGAGAGTACTGAAAAATGGTCGGAATATGTAGTCTGGACATTGGATAAAGGTTTTGGTTCCTGGTCAGTTAACTACGAAGTATTTCGAAAGTTACCTTGAAAGGCAAATAAGTGGCGGGGGGGTGGACGAGTACAAGTTTCATGGTAATGACCCCAGTGAAATAAGACTTTACAAGGCAGCCCCTGTGTAAATATTAAAAGCAATTTAACGGGGCAGGCAAGATGTAGGGGCTTGATTCATCAAGCCCGTCTCATACCACAACAGGACAGGCCGCCTGTCTATGTAATGTAGAGGCACGGCGTGCCGTGTCTTCTCTTTCTTTCTCTTTACGCGGTATGAGAAATAATATTGGCAATTTAAGAACATTTGTATTATAATAAAAAATAATGTAAGGAGAATGGGGTCAAATCTTTATTGTTGACAATTATGACAGCGAATTTACACATTACTAATTATTTATCACTCTTTATAGTGTTTTGTAGCATCACGGCGTTGCCGTGATGAAAGGGTAGGGGGTGGATTCATCCACCCCGGATTATTGTTAAAACAAAAGGAATTTTTAACGGGAGGTGATGATTTAAATTTTTGCCTTAGCTTAAAGAAAGAAAATTAAAATGCACTAAATGCACTAAATTAAATTAATTTATAAATTAATAATAAGGAGGAAAAAGAAAATTATGAAATTTAAACGAAATTTAATAATTTTATCTGCTATGTTGATAGGTATTTTAATCGTGGTTGCAGGATGTCTACCCACACCTACAACACCCGCTGTAGATGTGCCCACCAATGGTACTATTTCCATAGCCGCCGCTGCTGTTACCACCAATGATACTACCCCGACATTGACTTTATCTTCTACAGGTGCAACCCATATGGTTTTTAGCGGAAATGGAACTACCTGGAGTAGCTGGGTGGTTTATGCGACCACCTACAGCTCATTTAATATCACTACCGGTGAGGGCTCTACACCAGGTGACGGCACAAAAATAGTATATGTTAAATTTAAAAATAATGTCGGTGAATCTACAAAAGTATATGATTCCATAATTCTCGATACAGTTGCTCCAAAATTAAGCACCGCGGCTTATACTGATGTTGACAGCAGCGGAACAGTCAATTCAGGTGACAAGATTACTTTTACCTTTATTGATGAGATGGATACAACTACAGTAACCAGCAGTAATGTTGCCACCAACTTACTTTTAAGTGATTCTAAATCTTATGGGACAAGTCCTGCGGTAAGTTGGGACTCCGGATTAAAAATTTGCTATGTTACCCTGGGAACTTCACCGACTGTAGTAGTAGGTACTACTACCGTAAATCCTTCAGATTCAGTTAAAGATACTGCAGGCAATGCTGATGCTTCGACTGCGGTTACTATTAGTAGTACAACCACCGCTACTGCATTATTTTCTGTAAGTATAGTCCCTTCCCTTGTTACAACCACTGCAGGAGCTACTACGGTGACCTTAACCGCTACAGCTTTAAATACTGCGCTAGGTAACATAACCTCTTTGTGCACTTTTATCTGGTCAATCTCAGGAACGGCGGGTGGAATTGTAACTCCTACTACATATACAGCAATTTATACTCCTCCCGCGAGTGGAACAGGAGTTGATACTGTCTCTGTAACTGCAGTAAAGACGGGGACGACTACACCTATCAAAACTGCTTATGCCTATATAACTGTGGGGACAGGTACAGCGGCTGTAGATCCTGCTAAGTTATTTGTCAGGGCACTAACTAGCACAGCTAAATATACTGCTCTACCGGCTGGAGCTACATCTGTAACAGTATATAGTAATGCAACCCCTGATCCAGTATTGGCAGTAGCAGCAGGTGCAAAAGCTACAATAATCTTGAATGATGTGTGGACTACTATGACTGGTATTCCCGATAACGAATATATATATTTTATGATAGCTTATTCAGATGGAACGACCAGCCCGGTAACTGCTGATGGACAGATGCCTGATGCCCCTGATGTTACGGCATTAGCGAATATTCAAGCGACCAGCAAAAATACGGTTACCTCTACTGCTGCCGGCAATGTAGTTGCAACAGATAATATTACCTTGTATATTTCAGGTATACAAAAAAGTAATCCTACACTTGTGGGTTCAACTATGACATTCGTTTATAATTTAGCTGCCGCTGATGCGCCAGCATATACCAGAACTAATGCTAATGGACACGAGAGTACTCCTTCTGGTCCAGATGGTGCAATAGTACAAATTGCAGGTGCAGCTTATGCTGGCGGAATCCTTGATGGGATAGTTGAAACGGGGGATATAATTACCATAACATATTCAGCTAACGTCACGGTTGCAACCGTTGCTTCCTTAAATTTTGTTTTAGAAGGTACAACTATTACAGCTAGTTTAGCTCAGGGTATACCGACCACAGCACTTTTAACTATTACTGGTGGTCCTTATGACCTTTCCGCCCAAGCTACAGTGAATTTTAATTTAGCGAATGAAAACATTGTAGATGGTGCTGGTGGAGGTAATTGGGCATTTGAACATGCCAGTGGTATAGTTTGGACACCTACTGTTGATTTTTAATCAAAAACATAAAGTACTATAAATAAGCTTTAAACTTTACAATTAAGAAGAGAGCTTCTGAGAGAAAATTTTCAGAAGCTCTCTTTCTTTAAAAAAATAATTCAAATCATCATACCAAAGGTAGGACAGGCGTCTCTCCTGTCAGGGATAGATTCCCGCTTTCGCGGGAATGACAGAGTAAAGGGGGTTGTCCTGCCTGTCATTCCTGAAATGTAGGGGGGTTGATTTATCAAACCCGTAAAACTCGGGTCGGATAAATCCGACCCCTACATTAAAAGCAATACTTTACATGAAAAAAATTTTGAGTTTTGAATTATGGTTTTTCGCTTTTAATTTTTAACTTAATACTAAGATTGCCATACATCTTAGCAATAAATTAATAGACAGGCGAGACGTCTGTCCTACGGGCAGACACAAGGTCTGCCCCTACTAACGACTAATTTAAAAGGAGTACACTATGTCTAAAAAATATTCATTATTAATAACTTTTGCTGTTATAATTTTTTTATTTTTCTTAATCTCATCTACGATTTTGAGTAGTAGCCAATCTACAGCAGATAACTTGCCGCCGATGACCGTTGTAGCCACTTTCGAAGGCGGCAAAATTTCTTTAGGGGAAGTAGAGAGAGAATGGAATGATTTTCCCGATAAATATAAAACTAAGCTGGAGGCTTTAAATCATTTAATTAATGTGGAATTAATAGTGAAAAAAGCAGAAGAATTGGGATTAGATAAGGATGATGAAGAATTGAAAAATCGGATTAAGACTGCTACCGAACAAATCCAGCAAGAAGCAACCGAAAAGAGTAAAAATTCTACCGAACAAATTTTAATCCAGAATTTGATTAAGCAGGAGATAGATGACCGATTAATGAAAATTACAGAGGCAGAAATAGCCCAGTATTATGAAGAAAATAAAGAAGAGTTTTATGTCCCCGATATGTATAACCTGCAAGAGATGGTGGTAGAAACTGGAGAGGAAGCAAAGGCTATCTTAAAAGAAATTAAAGCCGGGGGTGATTTTACTCTTTTGGCTCAGGAAAAATCTGGTGGCTTAACTGCAAAAAAAGGTGGCTACTTAGGTTATGTTACAAATGATAGTGCAAAACTTTTTGGATATGATAACTTTGAGAAAATAGCCTCTGTCTTAAAGGTGGAAGAAGTGAGTAAGATAATTAAGACAGAAAATGGCTATTGTTTGTTAAAATTATTGGAGATTAAACCAGCTTATCAGGAGACTTTGGAGAAGACTAAAGGGTTTATAGAGAGAAAACTAACCCGGGAAAGACGTGAAAATGCCTATAATGAATGGCTAAATAATCTAAAAGAGCAAGCCCAAATTCAAATAGCTTTTAACTTAGATGAAATGTCAGAAGAATCCCTATCTTCAAAACCCCCGGAAACTATCCTGGTTAGCTTTAGAGGGGGAGAGATTACTTTAGGAGAGTTTGATAAGGCCTGGGGTGATATTGATAATAAGAATAAATATAAGACCAAAGAGAAACTTTTAGAAAATATGCTAAAGGAAAGAATATTAGTTCAAAGAGCTCGGGAGATAGGTTTAGAAGAAGATAAAAATGTGTCCAGCCAAATCAAGACTGTTATCGGGGAAATTAAGAGAGAGGAAGAAGAGAAGATTAAAATTAGCACTCAGCAATCTTTTATCGATGCGGCAACGAAGGTGGAGATTTATGATAAGGTAAAGTTGAGTGAGGAAGAAATAGAAGAATATTATGAAGAAAACAAAGAGACTTTTATTAAAGATGAAGAATATCATCTGCGCCATATACTGGTAGAGACTCAGGAAGAGGCGGAGGCTGTTTTGGAGAAAATCAGGGGTGGCGCTGATTTTGCAGAATTAGCTAAGGAAAGGTCTCTTTGTCCCAGTGGAGAGAAGGGTGGGGATTTAGGTTTTATTGCTCGGGGTAGAACGGTTAAACCTTTTGAAGATGCTGGTTTTGCCCTAAAGGTTGGAGAGATTAGTGAGGTGGTTAAAACTGAGTTTGGTTATCATATTATTAAATTAGAAGAGATTAGCCCGGAACGACAGAGGACCCTGGAGGAATCTAAGGCAGAAATAGAATATATCTTACTGCCCGAAAAACAGCAGGATGCCTTTACTAACTGGTTATCATCTCTTAAAGACGAATATAATGTTCAAATTAAAGAAGAGTTATTGAGATAAATAGATAGACAAGCCTGTCTCCTGTTTTTGCAGGGGCGGGCTCTGTGAAAACAGGGAACGCCTCTCCTACTAATAACTACCGACTATTTTACTTCTTCTCCGCTCTGAATATAATAATTATCCCCAGAATAGCAAAAATTATATTGGGTAGCCAAGCTGCTAATGCCGGGTCTAACACACCTCCATTACCAAATGACCTGGCAGCAGAGACAAAAACATAATAAACGAAAACCAATACGATACTAATGATTATGCCGGTGGCTTTACTGCCTTGTTTTATCCGCAAACCTAAAGGCACTCCCAGCAGAACAAATATTAGGCCGGAAAAAGGGACAGAATATTTCATGTGCAGAATGACTTCAAGCCTTTTAGTATCTGCTCCCGCTTGTTGTAAAATACTTATTTGTTGTTCTAATTCCTTGCTGTTCATCTCAATAGGCTCTCTCTGATTTATAAAGAATTTTTGCAGGTCTTCTTTGACAATAATATCCATAGCAGCAAAGTTCATTTCATAAGTAATTTCCCCTTTTTCATCGTAATTATAAATAGTTCCACTTTCTAATTTCCAGGTATCAGCTACCCATGCACCTTTCTTAGCTGTTATTGTTCTGGAGAAATATTCTTTACCAAGTTCATAAATCATTATATCCTGCATAGTCATATTCTCTTCGTTAAATCGATTGATGTAGAAATAACGATTTCCAGCATCCCGGAAAAACAAATTTCTCCTAATATAAGACGGACCTTTCTTTAATACATTTTCCCGAATAATATTCTGATGGGCGCGATTAGCCTCGGGGACGATATAATCATTAATTAAAAAAGATAAAATACTTATGACTAAAGCGGCTGCTACAAAAGGAATGATTATTCGACGAAGACTTATTCCTGCTGCTCTCATGGCGGTTATTTCACCATCGGTAGAGAGGCGGCCAATAGCTAATTCACTGGAGGCCAGCAAAGACATAGGGAAGGTTAATACCAAATATGCAGGAAGGCGATATAATAATAATTTGACAACATATAACCAGGATACCTTTTCATTAATTAACAAATCCATTGAGTAAAAAAGAGTTCTTACTATTAGCATAATGGTCAAAGCAGAAGCAGTCAGGGCAACAAAGCTCATTATCTCTTTTATAATATAGCAGTCTAAAATTTTGGGTTGAGGAAATTTGCTAATCGATATATTTATAGCCATCTTCTCCCCACTTATAATATTTTTTTAAGTATATCATATTTTTATTTTTTTCGAAAATTCAAAAGTTAACCAAAGGTGCCAGGCACCTTTGGTTAACTTTTGTCCGTGCTTGAGTTTAAAATAAGAAACATGATAGAATGTAAAATAAACAGGGATTGGAATATTTTAAAAAATGCAGATGCGTAAGCGTAGATTAATTTTACTATTTTTTATAATGATTATGATCTTGGGATTAATTAATTCTTCAGCTACTCTATTTGCAGCCGCTAAAGAAGAAGAAATAACCAGAGAAAACATCCTAAGCAAAATATCTCTTGCCGCCCAATGGCTCGCCGAACAACAGCGTTCCGACGGAAGCTGGCCCATAGTAACTCAAGATAAACGTTCCAGCGTGGTAGCTACCGGTCTTTTTGGCTTAGGAACATTTAATCAAACTTCCTTGGCTGCCTCCAATATTGAAAAAGCCTTATCTTTTCTTCTGGCTCATCAACACGATGAAGGATATTGGGAAGCCACTTCTTCTTTCTCCTGGAATAAAGTAGAAGCTACAACTGCCGCCTTATATGGTTTGATTTGTGCGGGTTATAAAGGAAAGGCATTAGAAAAGGGGATGGATTGGCTTATAAAAAACCAAAAAGCCAATGGGAGCTGGAATGATGATTGTTGGGATACTTGTTGGGTTCTATATCTACTTTTATATTCTGGCTGCCAAATCTCTTCTAATCCCGTCATTAAGTCAGCCTCTCTCTGGCTGGTAAATGACCAAAGAGATGACGGTTTCTGGAAGACCAATCTTCCAAATTTAAAACAATTTGGACCCTTATGAACTACTCCACCGGTGATATTTGCTTTAGCCCAAACCGGCCAACATCAAAATACAATTATAAAAGGGTTGAAATATCTGAAAAATGAGCAGAATAAAAACGGTTCTTTTGGACGTAAAGATGCCTCCAAGACTGGTCTGGCATTATTGGCTTTTTCCTCTCTGTCTAAATATCCAGGCTTAACAGAAGAATATAGACCATCAGCGGAAAGTGCAGTGCAATGGTTTTTATTAAATCAACGCCGTAGTGGCACCTGGCCGGGAGGTTTTCATCCTTTTGATGTAATAGACACAGCTTTTTCCATCTGGGGATTAAATAAATTTTTAGAAATATTTTTTTCAAGCAGGATTTTTTAAATGAAATGTCGAATATATAATTAATAACCCTACCCAAAGAAGAAGTATAATATTTTGAAAAAATACAACAGAAAATTTATTTTTCATCCTTACTATTTTAAGACCATATTAATTTTAATTACTGTTATCATCTTTTTTATTATCCCTACAAAAACAATCTCAGCCAGCCCCCTTCCACTAATCAATATCCCTCTGGATAGCTGGGTCTATCCGGCAATTTCTCGCCTCGAAACCCTTCAAGCCTTTGAAGGAAATAGCACTATCGCTCTTAATACCACACCTTTAACCAGATTTGAAGTTGCTTCTCTTATAAATACAGCGTTATCTAATTTGCAAAAAGGAAAGGTAGAACTTAAACAAGCAGATTTACTATTGATGGAAAAACTAGTAAATGAATTTCAGAAAGAATTGTTAGCCCTTGATTTAGATAATCTTAACCCCGAATCGATTTTAAAGATGGAACCTTATTT
>Ga0315541_1002318_pt1 | contig 16111 bp, 13 predicted proteins | sample SalMarSW160190MG_FD_203095 | JGI IMG/M metagenome (GOLD analysis project Ga0315541, IMG submission 203095) | Salt marsh sediment microbial communities from the Plum Island Ecosystem LTER, Massachusetts, United States - Salt Marsh Sediment SW1601-190 ...
TAATGCCTCTAAAAGATGTGAAATATCGTTCTCGCTAATGATGGAAATCCATACGTGAGGAATTCCAAATTTTTCCTCAATTAACAGGAGTAATTTTTCGAAAAGGTCTTTAAAATTGCTTATGGAAAGAATGCTCACCTCGATTTCAAAGAGCTTTTTTGCAATTTCTTCATTAATTGTAATGTTTTCCAAGATTTCATTGTTATCAAGCATGATCTAACTCCTGCTAAATCAATAAAATGGTATCTCAATATATTGCGATCTCACTATTTTTGCCACCCTCGTTAAGAAAAAACTTATATAAAGGTCTCAACGTTTCAGTCTTTGACGCTTTTTTCTATCAATAATGAGTATTCCTCTGGCCTTCGATCCCTGAATAGATCATTTTTCTTTGTAATTATTTTATCTCTTGCCAATCTAATATCAATATCTTTAATCACAGTTTCTTCTTCTGTCTGGGAAGCTTGGAAAAGTATGTCGCCATTTGGATTTGCAATTGTTGAAAGACCTGTAAATGATAAACCTCCTTCGGTTCCAATTCTATTTGCAGTAATAGTGAAAATACGATTGGTGAGTGCATGGATTGGGACAGCCTTCTGAGCGAGACCTGGCAATACAAGGTTTGAAGGATGGCAAATGATTTCGGCACCTTTAAGGGCTAATATTCTCCATACCTCCGGGAATATCCAATCAAAACAAACAAGCATACCTATTTTGCATAATCCTATATCAAAAACTGGCAAGCTGATGTTTCCTGGTTTGAAATAATCTTTTTCATTCATAAATAGATGAAGCTTGCGATATTTGCCAATATATCCTTTAGGGCCAATGAGTATAGCTGAGTTATACAAATTTTTATTATCTCTTTCATTAAAGCCAGATACAATGTATAGGTTTAATTGTTTGCATTTAGATATTAAGTAATTGATAAAAATGCTATTTTCTATTTTTTCTGATGTTTCCCAGGCTTCCTCGAAAGAAGTAAAGTTATAGCCGGAATTACATAATTCTGGCAATACCAAAATGTCTGTGATTTTACTTTGATCAATTAACCCATCAATTTTACGAATCGTTGCTTGTACATCACCTAATACAGGTGCAAATTGAATAAAACCTATCCTCATTATTTAATTCCTCTCAGATCTAATATTTTTTAAATCGATGTATCCAACCCTTTTTTATGAAATTTTTGAAGTATAGCATACCTTCTGTAAAAGGAATTAGTGGCTCTCGCATCACTTCGTCAAAAATCTAAAAACATGACTGTAAATTATTTTAACCATATTCCCTGTTGAGTGTACAGTAAATAATTTTATTATTCGTTCTATTATGTTGAAATTAAAAGGGATTTTTGATTATCAAAAAAAATGAAAAAAAAATGAAAAAAATTTCTTGACAAGGATAATATATTATGTTCTTATAATGTGACTATGTCACACAATGTGAACAATATGAAAAAACCTTATTACAAGATAAATTCAGTTGAAAAGACTCTAAAGATCTTGGAGCTTCTTGCAGAAAAGGGAGAGCTTTCTGTTGCTGAGGCCGCTTCTAAGCTTGGTATGAATCGCAGTACCTGTCACAGGTTCCTCGTGACCCTGCGCGAACTCGGGTATGTAGTGCAAAATACCCTTTCCCACTACAGGCTATCTTTTCGAATTTTCGAGTTGGGTAATAAAGTAGCTGATCGGCTGCAAGTAAGACAGATTGCCCATCCATATTTGAAAGAGCTATCTAACCTTTTTAATGAAACCATCAACCTTGGTTACTGGGATAATAATGAGATTATCCATCTTGACAAAATTGATAGCTCAGAGATCCTACGCATAGACCCGGGTATTGGCAGCAGAGTTCCCGCTTATTGTACCGGCCTTGGTAAGGCAATTCTTGCATTTCTACCTGAGGAAGATCTGAATAACTTTCTAAAATCTGTGCCCCTGAAAGATATGACGCCAAATACAATCACCAAGAAAGAGAAACTTGTTCAGGAGCTTGAGCAGATTCACAAACAGGGCTTTGCAACTGACCGCGAGGAACTTTGCATAGGTCTTCGCTGCGTGGCTTCGCCGGTATTCGACTATACCAATTACCCTTCATATTCAGTGAGTGTGACTGGACCCTCATCGCGAATGAATAAAGAGAAGATCACAGTTATCAAAGAAGAGATAAAAAGGATATGTAGAGAGCTTTCTAAAAATTTAGGACAATTGCAGTCTTGATGGTTTTTGCAAAGCTCTAATGTAAAGTGTTTCATAAGGAGGTAAAAATGAGTAAAAAGCTTAATCGATTTGATCTTCAAAAAATGAAGGAGTCTGGCGAGAAGGTGGTGTGGATCACCGCCTACGATTTCGCGACGGCACAGTTCGCCGAAAAGGCTGGAATGGATATGATCCTCGTGGGCGACTCCTTGGGTATGTGTATTTATGGCTATGAGGGCACTGTGCCGGTCACAATGGAGCAGTGTATCTATCACAGCGAGGCTGTGAGGCGTGGTGCTCCGAAGGCCTTCGTTATCGGGGACATGCCATTCCTCTCGTACCAGGTAAGTATAGAGGACTCGGTGCGTAACGCTGGACGGTTTTATAAAGAAGCAAATGTTGATGCCATAAAGCTTGAAGGAGGCCTGAGGGTCTGCCCCCAAATCAGGGCCATTGCAGATGGAGGTATGCTTGTCATGGGCCATATCGGGCTTACACCCCAGAGTTCTGGTCAGCTTGGAGGGTTCAAGGCTCAGGGCCGTACCGCTGAATCAGCCTTGGATGTGCTCAAGGACGCGCGCGCTGTCGAGGAGGCCGGCGCCTTTTCGCTCCTGGTGGAGGCAGTGCCACCCGAAGTGTGTAAGATCATCAGAGCGGAATTAACGATTCCTGTCTACAGCATCGGCGCGGGCATCCACGCTGATGGACAGCTCATGATCTCAAGCGATATGCTGGGGGTCTTTCAGGCATTCACGCCTAAGTTCGTGAAGAAATACGCCAATCTGGCAGAGGAAATCACAAGAGCCTTTGAGGCCTACGTGGAAGATGTGAGAGCGCATCGTTTTCCAGAGGATCAGCATACCTACACGATGATTGAAGGGGAGCTGCCAAAGCTAATGGAGATGTTGGAAGGAAAGTAAACCTATTGATTGATGAAGGTGCTCAGATTTGCTTTCTTGTGGGAAGTAGCATTGGAGTTTTGCAAGTCAGAAATTACTAGTTGGCAATGAATCCAGTCTATAGATGAAATAGAGGTTTCGCTATGTCTGAAGTTTTGAAGAAGATTCGCGAGTTCATGGAAAAAGAGGGTATCCCCGGGCGTGATGGGTACGATCTGCCAACCTCGGAGAAAACGTTTCCCGATGGTGCACATTACCGCATAGAAGTAGCCGGTGTTGAGAGGGCCTCTACCATGGAGGCCATGATCGACGAAGCCAGGAAAAGAAACGTCACGGTCCATCGAGTGATCGCCGCAGTTGGAGGATCGACCTACTGCGATTTTGAAGAACTCAAGGCCATGGCACAAATGGCTTATGAAGAGAAGATCGAAGTCGTGATGACGGTTGGCCATAGGAAGGCATGGGACCCTGGATCCAAAGAAGCCGCCACACACGAGGGAATGATGCAGGGTTTCAGGTTAAGGGGCTCCGATAATATTTCATATCACATTGCAGATATGATGCGGAACATCGAAGCGGGATTTAGAGGGTTTCTGGTCTATGACGAGGGCGTTCTGTTTATTATCAACAAAATGAGGCAGGAAGGATTTATACCTCAAGAAACTATCTTTAAGTTTTCCGTGTTTGGCGGATATTGCAGCGCAGCGGGGGCGAAGGTTATTGAATCAATGGGTATCAACTCCTTGAATCCCTTATCCGATGTTTCCCTTCCTATACTTGCAAGCATTCGCAAGACAGTGGATATCCCTTTAGATGTTTACGTGATTATCGTCGACGCATTCGGTGGTATGTTTAGGGCCTATGAAGCTCCTGAAATCGCCCGAATTGCTTCTCCTTGTTATTTTAAGATCGAGCCCGGAACTTCAGAGGGTGACATTTACAAGCCATGGGTCGAGGAAGCCTGGCATCAGAATCACATTCGACAAAAGATAAAAATAGCATCTATTGTCCAGGAGATTATGGAGCGACATGCACCGCAATTGAAGACATCAGAAAGAGACGCAAAGGATCTTGTTTTACCTATGCCAAACTGATCTAATTTTAACGTAAAGGAGTTCAACATGGGTAACACTTTAACTCTTTGAAATTAACTGGCTGATGAGCATCAACGTCTTTTTTGTCAACGAAAGATTCAATGCTGTAATGCTTGCTAATATTGCAGACAAAGGCAGGCAAGCTGTCCCTGAGAAGACCGGGCACTCACCTTAGTAGACATAATGGTCAGAAAGATAGGGGGGAGAATTAATAGAAAGGAAAGAAATTGAGAAAACGAAGAGAATCCAGGATGTGCGAAAACTGATTCAAATTTATCGTTGTTAAATAAAAGGATGATCAAAATGAATAAAAAAGCAAATCTAGCCTTTACCGGAATTCCCACTTTTTGCCGGACGCCCCATGTTTTATTGCTCCATGAAATAACTTCAGATATAGCAGTCCTAGGAATTCCTTATGACGAAGGGGTCGGCTTTAAACCGGGAACGCGATTCGGTCCCCGATCTATCCGAGAATATTCCATGCGTTTTCGATATTTTGATCCGTCTTCTGATGTTAGGGGCTACTGGGATATGGAGAAAAGGAGCTGGTTTTTAACCCGTGTCAGCATGGTGGATTGCGGAGATGTCGATATTGTGCAGCTGGATCTCCCTTACGTTTATCGGCAAATAGATGAATCTATTAAGCAAATTTTAGACAGAGGTGCGTTTCCTGTGGTCCTAGGGGGTGATCATTCCATATCTTATCCAGTAGTGCGGGCATTTGAGAAAGAAAAACCTTTAAGCCTGATCCACCTTGATGCTCATATGGACCGGAGAGAGTCAGTACTCGATGTAAAATACGGGCACGGAAGCCCCATCAAAAGGATCGCTGAGCTTGATTTTATTGAGACTATTGTAAGCTTAGGGCTGAGAGGAATCCGGGGCTCCGAAAGTGATTTTCTTGCGGCACAAGAGAGGGGAGAGGTTTTGATTCCCAACCACAAAATTAAACAATTAGGCATAGAAAAAACGTTAAGTAGAATACCATCCATGGAGAGGTGTTATGTCACCATTGATATCGATGTTTTTGACCCTTCCTTGGCCCCTGGAACCGGGACTCCGGAAGCGGATGGCCTTAGCTATTCCCAAGTCAAAGGTATTCTTTGCGGAATTGCTGCAAAATCAAAAGTGGTCGGCTTCGATGTGGTTGAGGTGAACCCTAACCTGGATCCTTCGGGGAGGACGTCATTTTTTGCCGCTCAGTTAATCCTCGAGTTCCTAGGGGCCATATTTGGCTGACGGCATGTGCTCAAAAGAATCTGGAATAAAACTTAAGGTAATGAAATGATGATAACCAGAAATAAAGGTGAGAGATAGTAGTAAAGAGCTCATCAAAAAAAAGGAGGTAGTAATGATGAGAAATAGATGTGTTTTTTTTAGTGTACTGTTTTTTCTTTTTGTGTCCAGTAATGCATTGTTGGCGGCAGACACTTACCCCGATCATGAGATCCGGATTATAGTGGGATCGGGAGTTGGCGGGAGTATTGACCGAATGTCCCGTTCTGTTCAAAGGTTTCTGCCCGACATCTTGAAGGTTCCAGTTCTTGTGGAGAATCGCAAGGGGGCAAGTGGAAAGATTGCTTTGCGCAGTTTTCTTAAACAAGCCCCAGATGGCTATACGATTTTTGTTCAACTTTTACCTGAGATTACCTTTCTTATAAAGAGAGATCCTCAGTTCTTCAAGATGGATCAAATTGCCATCATCAACTTTAACTGGATTGATCCTACCATTCTGGTTGCCCATAAAGATCTTGGCTGGAAATCCCTCGATGATATGATACACGCAGCGAAAAAGAATCCTGGCAAATACAGTTTTTCGTCACCTGGAGCTGTGCCCCCTGGAACCGTTATGCCCAAACTGCTTTTCGAAAAGCTCGGTCTTGATATCCGGGTTGCCCCATATGAAAACAGCGGGGCTGCACGAGCTTCCATTAGGGGACGTCATACTGATATGACAGGGGGAGGAGCACGAGGAATGCTGCTTTTAGAAGATGTTGCTGTACCTCTGGGGGTATTCTGGGACGAGCCCATTAAAAGCTGGCCAACGGCGAGGCCTGTTAATGAAATTCTGGCTAAGTACAACATCAAAATTCCTAATGGAGCATCCTATCGGTTTTTTGCAGTGCATAAGGAATTCCAAGAAAAGTACCCTGAGCGATGGAAAATTTTGGTGGGAGCATTCCAAAAATTGGTAACAAAGCATAAGGGCTTCCAGGAGTTTTGCGACAAATCAAATATAGGTCGCAGGTGGCTGGGTCCAGAAAAATCTCAGACTATAGCGAAAGAAGCGCATGAACTGTTCTATCAGGTCACGCTCCCTAAAAAATAATATCTAAAAATGTGATTGGTTGGTAAATCCATTGATCTGTTAATCCCAAAAATGATGGTTCATTTATTATCAGGACTTTCTTCGCTAGGAGAATGGTAATTGCATGCGATTAATCATTAAAAAGCATCAGGTGAATATTGATACCCAAGCAATCATCTTGGCAGCACTATTACTAGGATGGGCTCTTTACTATTACTTCTCCACCATAAGCATCCCGGATGGCGGCACTGAATCTGTTCTTTTCATCAAGCCTTTGGTCATCGGACTTTTTGTCTTTTTTATCTTTATTATCTGGGGGGCGGTGGAGCTTCACCCTCGGAGCGAAGTTAAAAGGCAAAAAGAAGAACCAACCAAAAAGGACGGCAGCTTTCTACATCATCGCAGGATATTTTTTGCTGCCTCCCTGGTTGCTTATGGTATAGGGCTAACCTTCTTCGGTTATCTGATTCCCTCAGTCCTTTTTATTTTCTTCGTGTGTTTTTGCTTCGGGGTTCGCAATTTATGGATATTGATCGGACTGTCAATTGCGCTTCCCACCTTCATGTCGCTGGTCTTCAGAATGCTAATACACGTTCCCGTACCCATCTGGCCTTCTTGGTGAGATGAGTTTTATTTGTGAGGATTATATAAAGTAAGGAAATATATTATGGTTGATTGGGAAACAGTTTTCAAGGGATTGGTTTTGATCACCACATGGAAGTTGCCAGTGGTCGTTACTTTGGGATTGTGGTTTGGACTGATTCTGGGAGTGATCCCTGGAATGGCGGGCTCCCTAGGCATCGCGATCATCCTTCCCGTAACCTTTCTCATGGATCCCGTAACTGCCTTAGTCCTTCTGACCTCTGTCTATACCGGTGGTCTAACGGGAGCTGGTATAACTGCTATATTGATCAATACCCCAGGCCAAGCAAGTGCCATAGCCACCACCTTTGATGGCTACCCCATGACTAGGATGGGATATCATAACGAGGCCTTGGGGCTGCAGATTACTTCTTCTGTTATCGGAGGTTTTTCCAGCTACCTCTTTCTCCTATTTTTCATCAAACCTATCGCAAGGCTAGCCCTTCTGTTTGGACCTTCAGAAATGCTCTTTTTCACCATATTAGTACTGGTTGTAATCGGCACGGTCCGTGGAAAGCATTTATTTCGAAGCCTCTTTATAGGATTCTTTGGCCTTCTTCTTGGCACCGTTGGAGCAAGCGAAGCCACTGGCGTGGTTCGGGGGACCATGGGCTTCTTTTCCTTAGAAGATGGTATTCCTATAGTGCCCTGCATCATTGGTGTATTTGCTATGCCAGAGATACTGAATTTGCTAACACGGGAGTTCATAACCGAAGTGAAAGTGGAAAAAGCCTTTGATATTAGAAAGCTGCTCCATGGCGCAAGGAATACATTCCGTTACGTTAAGACGTTGCTCCGTTCCGCAATACTCGGCATTTTTATCGGAATACTCCCAGCTGCCGGTTCCACCATTGCCTGCCTTTTCAGTTATGCACAGGCCAAACGGGTGTCCAAATGGAGTCATCGTTTCGGCACCGGAGAACCTGAAGGAGTGGTGGCTGCGGAAACGGCCAATAACGCTTCCGAGGGAGGAGCTATGGCCACTCTGCTGGCTCTTGGTATCCCGGGTAGCGCTGCCACAGCCATTCTCATTGCGGGCTTCATGCTCCACGGGTTGGTCCCAGGGCCCAGATTGTTTGTGAGTTACGGGGAACTGGTGTATGCAATAATTTGCGCTAATCTTTTTCAAATGTTGTTGGTAGGTTTTTTCGCAATAGGGATAACTTTCTACATGACCCGCATTGTCGTTGCGCCTTCCATTATTCTTGCTCCATCTCTGATGGTGGTTATGGCTATGGGAATTTATAGCGTTCGATTCATGTTTTTTGATGTCCATATGCTCTTTCTTTTTGGCATTCTGGGCTGGTTTTTTCGTGCCTGCGACTTCGCGCCGACCAGTTTTATTATTGGTATTATTTTGGGTAAAAACCTAGATATGGACATGTATCGATATGTGGCTCTCTTTGGTTCTAATTTGACGGTCTTTGTAAAGCATCCCATATCGGCGTGCATTATATTGTTAACGCTAGTCATCTTGGGGTTCCAGATATATCATTATTGGCATAAGAGCCTAAAGGAAGATACGATAATTGAAGAATCTTCCTGAAACAATTATACTTCTATAAATAGTTCGGAGGAATGTAAAAATGAATCAAGAGAGAGTATATTCGACGCTAGGCGAGGATTCATGTGTCAGTCATTACAACCTTATGGAAGAAGCGGGCGAAGGGTATGATTTTCCTGAGAAGGTATACATCACAGATGAGACCTTACGCGAGGGTGAGCAGGCGGCCATGAGTGGCTTCCGTTTAGAGGAAAAGATTGAGATCGCCCGAATCCTAGACGAAGTTGGGGTCCCTTACATTCAGGTAGGCTATCCGGGGCTTTCGGAGTCGGAAGACCGGATGATTAAGCAGATTGCTAACTTGGGGCTTAGGACTAAAGTTGGAGGCATCTGCCTTGTCTATTTACCCGAATGGTGCGAGCAGATCGACCGTGCCGCCGATACAGGTGTGGAGTGGGTGGACGTAGATTATGGGCTTTCTCCAGTTCGTCTTAGCCACATGATGAAGGTTCCCTTGAAGGAAGCCATTGATAGATGCTTGAAAGCAACTGAATATGCTGCCAAAAAGAACATAGAGGTATGCTTTGGGGCCACAGACACCACCCGTACCCCTTTGGGAACTTTGGTAGACCTCTATCGCAAAGCTGTATCCGCAGGAGCAGCCAGGATCAGCATTGCCGACACAGCAGGTGCTGTGACACCCACGGGCATGCGGTACCTTGTTCGTAAGATCCGCCGGGCAGTCCGTGTCCCCGTGGTAATTCATTGCCATAATGACCTTGGATTAGCCGTTGCTAACACAATCGCAGGCATTGAAGCTGGGGCTTCCTTTGTAGATGTCACCGTGAACGGACTCGGCGAGCGTGCGGGAAACGCCTCTCTAGACGAGGTTGCAGCGGTGCTCACGTATGGTTATGGGTATGACCTCGGAATAAATCTCAAGAAGATGAGGTCGCTTTCGCGAAGGGTTGCTGAGCTTAGCCGGATTCCTGTCTCTATCACCAAACCTTTAGTCGGAGAATCAGCTTTTACCCACACGCTGGGGGCACATCAATGGGGCGTGCGCCAAGGATGGTTCGTTTATGAGGCCGTTCGGGCTGAGGCCGTTGGGAACCAGAGACATTTGCCATTGGGGCGGCTGACCCACTATCTTCTGGTGCGCGATAAGCTCATGGAGCAAGGTTTTTCAGGGCTCAATGACGATACAGTTCAAAGGATCACCGAAAAGGTGCGAAATCTGGCTGAAAAGGAAGCCCGATTTATTACACATGAAGAATTGGCCGACATTGCGCGAAAGGAAACCGAGTAGTCCCTTTATTTCAGCAAAGATCGGCTTTGAGTTAGCAAATCATTCCGATTTAATGCAGCTCATGTTGGTGACAGATGGCTGTAAAGTACCGAACTAACTTTGGCAAATGGGCAAGGAAAGGTTATCATGGAGCACTCATAACAAATCAAATTTCTAATCAGCTGGTGGAGTTACATGAGTGTTTAATAAAAGCACTGGCAGGCTTTTGTCGTAGACAAGAAAGCTGAATTTGATGAAACGGGTATTTTGTCTGCCCATTGGCAAGATGCACATGCCATTTTTAGGGAGATGATTATGGAAATGACTTTGGCAGAAAAGATTTTCTCGAGACATGTGGGACGGAAAGTAAGTTCAGGAGAAATTGTTCTCGCAAAGGTCGACGCAACAATGTCCCATGACGATAACCGCCCCTTGGCAATAGAGGTTTTCCAAGAGATGGAAGGCAACAAGCTTTTTGATCCCCAGCGAGTAGTTATGGTGTTGGATCACGAATATCCCGCTCCAGGGGAAGTGAATGCAAATATCCACAAAAAAATACGGGAATTTTGTAAAGAGCAGGGTTGTGTCTTCTATGAGGGAGAAGGAATTGCTCATTTGGTCATGCCTGAAAAGGGTCACGTTCTTCCCGGCGATCTAGTTGTAGGCACTGACTCCCATACCTGCACCTATGGGGCTCTAGGAGCCTTCTCTGCCGGCATTGGATCTACTGATATGGGAGTAACCATGATTACAGGGGAGCTCTGGTTCATTGTACCTGAAACAGTTCGAATTAATATCATTGGAAATCTGCCTCGGGGGGTTTTCGCTAAGGACATCATTCTCTACATTATCGCCGATGTTACCGCGGATGGAGCTACCTACCAGGCAGTGGAATTTGCAGGATCTGTCATTGAAAAGATGTCTATGGATGCTCGGTTTACCATTTGTAACATGGCAGTAGAGATGGGGGCAAAGGCCGGGCTCATCAGCCCGGATGAGACTACGCTGGAATGGGTCAAGGGGCGAGCCACAAGGAAGTTCACCCCCGAAGTCCCGGATCCGGGTGCCCATTATACCAAGGTAATAGAGTTCGACTTGTCCAACCTTTCCCCTTACGTGTCAAAACCCCACTATGTGGATAACGGCGTGCCTGTGGAGCAGGTGGTGGGGACGCCTATCCACCAAGCCAACATCGTTTCCTGTACAGCGGCACGTATTGAAGACCTTCGGATTGCTGCTTCTATCCTTAAGGGGCGAAGAATTGCACCAGGGATACGCTTATTCGTGGTTCCAGCCTCACGGGAAGTTCTCAAGGGAGCCATAGAAGAGGGATTGATACCCATCTTTATAGATGCAGGGGGTCACATTGGGATTCCTAGTTGTGCGTGTTGCGGTGGCGGAGTTTACGGCACTCCAGCCGATGGAGAGGTGATAATCTCCACGGCAAATCGAAATTTCCAAGGTAGAGAAGGAAACCCAAGGGGCTTCATCTACCTCGCATCACCCGCGACAGTAGCCGCAAGTGCTTTGCAGGGGCGGATTGCAGACCCTCGTCCTTATTTTATGGATTAAAAGATTTTGGTAATGTCAGGGAGGAAATCATGATTCTTGAAGGCACTGCACGCGTTTTTGGAGACCATATCAATACGGATTATATAATTTCCGGTAAAACCAAATCTCGCCTTACAGATTTAAACGAGATGGCAGAATACATCATGGAGGACATCCGTCCAGGCTTTTACAAAGAGATTCATTCGGGGGATTTCATTGTGGCCGGGATTAATTTTGGTTGCGGTTCTTCTCGCGAGGCAGCACCATGGGTCATTAAAAAAGCCGGCATAGCTGCGGTTCTGGCAAAAGGCTTTGCCAGAATTTTTTTCCGAAATGCTATCAATACCGGGCTTCCCGTGGTGCGCTTGGACACAAGCTTCATTCAGGAGGGGGATCGGCTGAGAGTGGATCTTGATGGAGGAGCAGTTGAAAACCTGACTCAAAAAAGGAGCATGAAGGCCCAGCCTTTGCCACTCTTTATCCAGAGTATCCTCGATGCAGGAGGCATGAAGAATTTCTTCAAAACTCACCGCTCTTTTGACCTCAAAGGCTGTTAAGGAATAGATTAAACCGAGCCAGTATTCCTTGGTTCTAATTTGATAGACTTTATGAGACATTCCATATCGGCGGGCCTTATGTTGCTAGCTCTTTTACAAAACAGAAAGTCCTATCTGGAAAATGAGCCTCAGATTTTATTATTGGAGAAACCGCAATAATTAAAAAAATGCAACCTCGCTCTACCAGTTAGGTAGTGCCCATCCATAAACGTTAACCATTTGAAATAAATGAGAAAAAGCGCATTTTAAAGTGGACAAATTCTTCGCTAAATAGTAATAAAAGAAGTGTAATCAACTGATATTACAAATAAAACGAAGAAAGGAGCCACTAAAAAATGCGCAAAAAGAATCAAAAACAGATGCCCATTACTCCTACGACAGTTGACCATCCACATGGAATGGAATTGAAACTCATCAGCCGAATCCTTGACAGTACACCTACCATAAATGAGTTGGCTTGGCAAGAGCTCACACAGAATGTGGAGAACTTTGGAACCGGAGCAGAGGGAATGAGTGCGGAGCAGGTAGTCCGTTGTGCGATTGTGAAGCAAATGGAAGACTATAGTTACGATGAGCTCGCGTTCCATGTCATTGATTCTTCGTGCTATCGGAGTTTTTGTCGTATTGGCATTGCCCACAAAGGGTTCAAGAAGTCAGCCCTCTGTCACAATATCAAGGCGCTGTCTGCTGCCACCTGGGAGGCCATAAACCGGATTCTCATGACCTATGCGAAAGATAAAAAGATTGAAAAGGGACGTGAGGTTCGCATCGACTCCACCATGGTTTCCTCCAATATCCATACACCTTCAGATTCAAGCCTTCTGTGGGACGCAGTGCGAGTTCTCACCCGACTCCTTACCCAGGCCAATGGGCAATTTCATGGCCTCGATATCCTCTTCACCGATCACACCACAAGGGCCAAGCGAAGGATGATAGCAGTGATGAATGCCAGGGACAGAAACTCACGAAAGAAACACTACCTCGATCTTCTGAAAGTCACCAAGAAGAGCTTCGGGTATGCGCAGCGGGCAGTGTGTTTCCTCAAATAGCTATGGCACAGAAGATCGCTAAAGAGCTGGCGACATATACCGAGCGTACTGCTCGGGTGATCGATCAAACCGAGCGGAGGGTGGTCCATGGGGAATCGGTGCCTGCATCTGAGAAGATTGTCTCTATCTTTGAACCTCACACCGACATCATTGTGAAAGATCATCGAGACACCTTCTATGGTCATAAACTCTGTGTGACCGGTGGTGCATCCAACCTCATCACCGATTGTGTCATCTGTGATGGCAACCCGGCTGACTCCACAATGACCGATCAGATGCTTGATCGTCAGCGTGATCTCTATGGTCGCTATCCCCTCAAGGTTGCTTTAGACGGTGGGTTTGCGAGCAAAGAGAATCTAAACTCTGCCAAGTCCAAACACATAAAAGATGTGTGCTTCGCCAAGAAGCGCGGTATTGAGGTGGAGGAGATGTGTCGCAGTCCATGGGTCTACCGACGGCTCCGGAGATTTCGCGCTGGCGTGGAGTCCGGCATCTCCTGGCTTAAACGGTGCTTTGGGTTATGCCGTTGCACCTGGAAAGGTTTTCAATCCTTTAAGAGCTATGTCTGGGCATCAATTGTATCGGCGAACCTATTGACCCTTGCCAGAAAGCAGATGGCATGATCTAGCTTATATTGAGCCATGTATGTGATGTCTTATACACACGCTACCGGTGTGTCGAAATTTACGTGCTTTGTACTAAAACGGGGAGTTTGGTTGCTTTAGGCTCCTTGTTTTAAGGGACAGGGCAAGGGGAGAGGTAGTTTTGCAATCCTCAAATCCAAAAATTAGCCTATTTATGGATGGGCACTAGGTAGAAAATCTATCCTGAATTAACCGTTGAGTTATAAAGATTTTCTGCTGATTGATACCAGGCTGCACTTTGAGCTGTATTTGGGGAATAATTCTCCCTTAGAATTTCAAGAGATGTTTTCGTTCTTTGACAATACTATAATGAGTCGAGTAGAGCGGTTTCTTCCGATGCTACAGGTTGAGGTTTGTTTTCTCCGTTTTCCGCCTGGTTTCCCGGCGGTGCCACGATATTTCAACCATACACCAGTTGGCCCCAAAGCCGGGTAGATGGGGCCGCCAAGTTGGCGCCCCAACCCCCACAGAACTTAGCGTGCGGATTTCCCGCACTACGCTCTTCAGAATTTGCTTCACAGCACAGTTAATGATTTCATTCTCGTATAGGGAATGAAAAGCTTTGGACGCTGTAACGGAAATAAAGTTTTCAAGAACTGAAACCTCTCCCAAGTGATATAGCTCTTTTGACTCCGGCTGCTAAGCATTCTACGCCAATATCTTTCGGTAAAACCATAAATCTTAAACAAGGATTTAATGTTTCCGCCTAATCCATAATAGGCATAATGGCCTCGGAGGACTTGGTTTATTTTCTCTGACTGCTCATTCAAAGAATAGTGCCTTACCTCCCGCATTAGTGAACGAAGATTATGAACACTCCGTCGAAGCGTGGACTTTTCTGTCTTGCGGCCTACCATAAAGTTTCCTTTATGGTTACAGGTGCAAATTGAATAAACCCGATCTTCAATTTTTCCTCCTGTTATATTACCCATAGTCTAAATGCGAACACTACCATCCAAAACAATCTAATAAACTATCATGACCTATCGGCGACAACTAAGGATGAAAGTAGCTGAATGGCCAAATGGTTGAGTATTAAAGGAGTTAACTTTAGACACTTTAGGCACTTAAGCTCACTTTAGGCACTTTCATATAAACTATCATGACCTATCGGCGACAACTAAGGATGAAAAGTCAAAAGTCCGTTGGCATCTGTCCGTAGTCCGTTGCAAAAAACAACTGACAACTGACAACTTTCATATAAAATGTGATTATATAAACCATTTTTTCTATTGTAAACTACATCGCCGAACTTTCTCATAAACTCCATTTCATGATTCACAAAGCGGACCCTGGTGAAACATATCACGATTTTCGTAGATAAAAAAACCTGGCTCAAATAGAAACCTTTATTATCTATACTATACACGGCCATAAATTGCGTTTTTGTATCAAGTGAACTACTTTTCCCCTTGTCCATTGCTGGAGTACTGGAGTAATGGAGTGATGGAAAGCCCCCAACACTCCATTACTCCCTGGCCCAGACCCGCCTGCCGGATGGCGGGCAGGCCTGGCATGCAATGCTTAGGCTATATTGAAACAATTTATATATAAGATAGAGATTGCAATATTTGCCAAGGAAGTCGCGCCAGGGCAGGCCATTGATCGTCCTGGGTCTGAAATTTAAGGTCAATCAATGAAGCTAAAAGCGCTAATTATAACCGCTCAAAGTATATTTAAAGTTATAGGCCATTGTATCCCAGAGAACCTTTTTTGCGAGAAAACCTGTCTCTATTGTTTTGCAACAGTAAATTGAGTCAGTAATACATTAGTAATCTTTCGGCCGTTCTTTCACATCATAAGGGACATCAAATGCCTCTGATAGCGCTTGGATAGTGGCATGAAGGTGCTTACCTTCTACTACACACGATACACTGGAAAGGGAGGTACTAATTGCCAGGGAGCTGATCCCTACAGAGGCAATGGAGGAAAACATCATACCGTGTATGCGGGGTTTTTCACGTAAGTGAGGTGCAAACACTGTGATTACGACCACATCAGGGGTGTAAGAAATAGCCTTGGCATCAATGGTAGGTTTTAACTCCTCTAATACTTCCAGAGCATGATCCAGGTCTTTTTGGTCAATGACCACGGCGAAATTACCACAGTCATCAAGATCGTAACTCTCTACAAGGAGTTCGATGTTGATGCCATTTTCTCCCATGGTTTTAAATACAGTGCCTGCAACGCTGGCATGATCAGGCACTGACATAATTTTTACCAGTGCACGTCCATCGCTCTGCATAATTCCGCCGATTTTATTATTTTCCTCCATGGATAATGCTCCTGGCGTTTATAATTATTCCCAGGTTCGCCTGTCTTCGATCTTCTTGTGAAGATCGGGAATGGTTCCCCGTGGGACGATTTGAACAATCCC
>Ga0315541_1002319_pt1 | contig 16109 bp, 9 predicted proteins | sample SalMarSW160190MG_FD_203095 | JGI IMG/M metagenome (GOLD analysis project Ga0315541, IMG submission 203095) | Salt marsh sediment microbial communities from the Plum Island Ecosystem LTER, Massachusetts, United States - Salt Marsh Sediment SW1601-190 ...
CGTCATCGAAGAAATTTCCTTCTTTACATCCACCCTGTTTCATGTAATAATCATTCCCGATGATAACTCTGGAAATCAAAGAAAACGTCGAGCCGATATGCCCGCATTGTTCTACTGAGTTGCGTAGTGTATGGATGCGTGAGGTCAGGGGCGTTCTGGGTAAGCGGTATATTTACTTCTGCCCCCATTGCCGCAAGGTGCTGGGTATGACCCATCGCAAAGGGTTCTGGATGGGCTAACACTCCGCGATATCCTGCCGAAAAGACCGGTATCGCCGACAACCGAACCGCTCGCTTGAATTTACATAATATTTCCTAACGATTCCTGATTTATGAAGACTATCAGTTGATCTGCGTGCTTGCGCCGACGCAAAATGGCCAATATTAAGAAAGAAACGGATAAAAATTAAAAATCACATTGAGCAAAAAGAAATTGACGCTGGGCGACAATGCAATTAGAATCGTCCGGTTTTTTTGGACTTTATTAACTCTTATGGAGGTAATTAATAGATAATGAGTAATGTAAACGAATTATTGAAAGAAAAGCTGACAACGGAAAATTACAACAGGCTCATGGCCCTGGATAATCCCAAAATGCACGAATTTATTGCCGATGCGATTGAACTGACCGGTGCTGCTTCGGTTTCCGTATTGACAGATTCGCAGGAAGATAGAACGTATCTTCGCGAGCTGGCGATTAAGAATGGTGAGGAAATACCGCTGGACGTTGCCGGCCATACGTGCCACTTTGACGGCTATAATGACCAGGCCCGCGACAAGGCCCGAACCAAGTATTTACTGCCGGCCGGCTCGGACTTGGGCGAAAGTCTCAATTCCATCGAAAAGCAGGCCGGTGTCGAAGAAGTACGTTCTTTCCTGAAAGACTCGATGGTCGACCGGGAAATGCTGGTCTGTTTTTACTGCCTGGGCCCGCTCGACTCGGATTTCTCGATTCCCTGCGTTCAAATCACCGATTCACCCTACGTGGCTCACAGCGAATCGATTCTCTATCGGGCCGGCTACGAGCAGTTCAAAAAAATCGGTTCATCGCCCCATTTCTTCAGATTTCTCCATTCCGAAGGCGAGCTTGAAAACTTTGTCAGCAAGAATATCGACAAACGCCGCGTCTATATGGACCTCGAAGAAGACCTGGTTTACAGCGTCAATACCCAGTACGGTGGTAATACCATCGGTCTGAAGAAACTGGCCCTGCGACTGGCGATCCAAAAGGCCTCGAAGGAAGGCTGGCTCGCCGAGCACATGTTCGTCCTCGGTGCGCATGGGCCTGGCGGTCGCGTTACGTATTTCACCGGTGCGTTCCCGTCGGCCTGTGGAAAAACTTCAACCTCGATGCTGCCCGGCCAGACTATCGTCGGTGACGATATTGCCTATTTCCGAAAAAAAGGCACGGAAATACGTGCTGTTAATGTTGAAAAGGGCATTTTCGGCATCATTCGGGATGTCAATTCGCAGGACGACCCGATTATCTACAAGGCCCTCACGAGCCCTTACGAGGTTATTTTTTCCAACATTCTCATTGACGATGCAAAGAAACCGCACTGGCTCGGAATGGGCAGCGACCTGCCTGCAGAGGGAACCAACCACTCGGGCAAATGGCAAAATGGCAAAAAGGACTCTAAAGGCAACGAAATCACCGCTTCGCATAAAAACGCCCGTTATTGCCTGAACATCCCGGACCTTGAAAATCGCGATCCCATGCTCGACGATCCTGCCGGCGTTCAGGTCGGCGGTATTGTATATGGCGGACGCGACAGCGATACATGGGTTCCCGTCGAGCAGGCGTTTAGCTGGGCCGAGGGTATTCTCATCAAAGGTGCGTGCCTCGAATCGGAAACAACCGCCGCTACGCTCGGACAAGAGGGTGTAAGAACCTTCAATCTGATGTCGAATCTCGACTTCCTCTCGATCCCGCTCGGTAAATATATTCAGAACAATCTGGATTTCGCCGAGGGTGTCGAGAATCCGCCCCTTATCTTCTCGGTCAATTACTTCCTCAAGGACAAAAAAGGCAAATACCTTAACGGAATGGCTGATAAGCTCGTTTGGATCCTGTGGGCTGAGCTTCGCGTAAACGGTGAGGTTGAGGCAATCGAAACGCCGACGGGTATGATCCCGATTTACGAGGATCTCAAGCAACTCTTTAAAGATCATCTCGACGAGGATTACACGAAGGACGATTACGAGCGGCAGTTTACAATCCGCATACCGGAGAATCTCGCCAAGTTCGACCGGGTCGAGAAGGTTTACAGAGAGAAGGTTTCCGATACGCCGCAGATTCTTTACGACACATTTGCAAAAGTTCGCGATCGTCTCAAAGCAGCCGGCGAAAAACACGGCGATATAATCTCACCTTTTGATATAGCCAGCTAACCTCGACCTATATAAGAAGGACCTGTAATGTGGCCAAGACCATTGAATCATATAAGCATTATGATTATGGTCTTGGCCCTTATAGTAAGTTTTGCGGCTCCTTCGACCACTGAGGCCGAAGCTAATTCGAAGACAGTCGAGCGCTGGGGAATTTTTGAACTGACAGTTCAGGGGCCATCAGAAGGCAATCCCTTTGTCGATGTGCAATTCAGCGGCGAGTTCAGGCAGAACGAGCGAGTTTTTCGCCCCGAAGGATTCTACGACGGCAACGGCATCTATCGCATTCGCTTTATGCCCGATGCGCCGGGCGTCTGGTCGTATGTAACCAGGAGCAACCGCAGCGAGCTGGACGACAAAAAAGGTACATTTACTTGTGTAGAACCATCGCCGGGCAATCATGGGCCTGTTCGCGTGCATAAGAAATGGCACTTGGCATACGCCGACGGCACGGCCTATTTTCAGGTCGGCACAACCTGCTATGCCTGGGCCCATCAGGGAAACGCGATGGAGCAGCAGACGCTCTCGACGCTCAAAGATGCACCGTTCAATAAGATGCGAATGTGTGTCTTTCCGAAGAGTTACACATACAATAAGAATGAGCCTGAGTTCTATCCGTTCGAGGGCATGCCGCTCAAGGACTGGGATTACAGCCGTTTCAATCCCGAATTTTTTCGGCATTTCGAGAAGCGTCTCGGGGATCTGCGTGAGATGGGAATCGAGGCCGACCTCATTCTTTTTCACCCGTACGATCGCTGGGGCTATAAGGATATGGGCGCCGAAACCGACGATAGGTATCTGCGTTATGTCGTGGCCCGGCTGGCCGCCTATCGCAATGTGTGGTGGTCGTTCGCTAACGAGTTCGATTTGATGAAGTCCAAAAAGATGACGGACTGGGACCGTTTCTTTCAAATCGTGCGGAAGTATGACCCGTATAATCGCTTGCGCGGAATTCACAATTGCCGGGTTTTTTACGACCACACCAAGCCCTGGGTGACACATGCCAGTATACAGAGTTCCGATCTTGCAAGGGCACGGCAATGGCGAGACCAATACCAAAAACCGATTATCTACGATGAGTGTAAATACGAAGGGAATATCCCGCAGGGTTGGGGTAATATCACCGCTAAGGAACTGGTGCATAGATTCTGGCTGGGAACAATTGCAGGCTGCTACGTTGGGCATGGAGAGACCTACAAGCATCCGGAAGATATACTCTGGTGGTCGAAGGGCGGCGTACTGCATGGGCAAAGCCCGGCAAGAATCGCTTTTCTGAAAAAAATTATGGAGCCGACGCCGTTCGCCGAGATGGTTCCTGGCGAGCTTCCCGGCGGCAATTACACGCTTTCAAAAGAAGGAGAGCTTTATTTCGTCTACTCCACAAAATCCGAGCCTGTAATTCTGGATTTACCCGGCCCAGGGGCATACAAAGTCGATGGGATCGACACGTGGGATATGACGATTACCTCTCTCGGCAGCGCATCTGACGGCAAGTCCCGCTTTACTCCGCCAAAGCCCAACTACCTTCTCCGCTTGTCGGCCTATGGGCCGGGCGAAAAAATGCGGCCCGAAGTCAAAGCTTCCGCCAGCCCAATCGAGGGCATTGCTCCTCTGAAAGTACAATTCTCGACGTTAAGTCAACTTAGCTGCGAATGGCAGTTCGGGGACGGAAGTTCCTCCTCCGAAAGAAATCCCGTTCATATTTACAAAGAGCCGGGTCTTTATACCGCTGTACTGACCGTCACGGCAGAGGACGGACTTTCTTCGTGTATGCCGCTTGGCATCGCGGTTGACAGGACCGCCGGGACACCAATCGTGAGAGTGGGATTCGAGCGTGGCGAGAATTCCGGAATTGAGCTGCACGGAAAGGTTAGACGCGGTAAGGACGGCTCATATGATTTCGGCGACGATGAGCCGTGGAAATGGCTTTCGGTGGGAGACGGCCCCGTTGAAGCGCTGGAGGGATTGCGGTCGTTCACGATACTCGGCTGGGCAAATCCGACGAGTTTGAATATCGGCAGCGGAGGCAATCGCATTGCGTTCAACCTGAATTATAATCGTTCGGGATTTGACCTGGTCCATCTAAAGGACGGCCGGCTTCGGCTTGCGATAAACGAATGGCCCGACGGTGTTCGTAATGAAAGCTCGCCGGGCAGACTTCGCGTTGGCAAATGGACGTTCTTCGCCGTCACTTATGACGGGAGCATGCAAAAGGATAATGTCCACTGGTACTTCGGCGATGCGGACAATCCTGCGGCGCTTGACAAGACTACGAGCTATTCCCGCGGGCCGACGGGTAAAGGCGGCGGAACACTTACAATAGGCAATTATAACCAGAGCATCCATCAGGCCGGCAAGGACCGGCAGTTCCGGGGACGACTGCGAGGGATAGAGATATTCGGCAGCCGAATCGGTTCGCGGGGGGCTTTATCGCTAAGTGACATCCGTCAGCACCAACAGCAACAGAAGGAGCTTTCAAATACAAGCTCGTAGTCCTTTTGATTAGTCAAAAGGACTACGAGCATGATACGACTAAACCTTTACGGAAAGGAAAGTGTAGATGGAAAAGAAAAGCATTCGTACGGGTATTATTGGTGCGGGTTTTGCCGCGACCTTTCATTTCGAATGTCTGAAAAAAGTGCATGGCACAAACGTTGAGGTCGAGGGAGTGTTCGCCACAGACACAGAACAAGCGGCATCGTACGCCAAGAAGCGTGGGATCCGTGCCTACGACAGTCTGGAAGAACTACTCGATAAGGTGGATGTTATTCACGTCTGCACGCCGCCCGTGGCTCACGAGCCGATTGCAATCGCGGCGCTTGAGCGGGACAAGTTCGCTATCGTGGAAAAACCGCTCACCGGCTACTTCGGCGACGGCTCGGAAGATTTTAATGGTGACACTTTCCCCAAGACCGATGCGCTGGATCATTCCCTGGCGAGCATCGAACGGATGCTCGAAGCGGAATCGAAGAGTAAGGGCAGGATTCTCTACGCCGAGAACTGGATTTACGCCCCTTCAATTCAGAAGGAGCGCGAGGTTATCGAAAAAACCGGTGCCCAGATCCTCTGGATCTACGGCGAAGAAGCCCACTCGGGCTCACACGCGAATACGTATGCCTACTGGAAATTCTCCGGCGGCGGCGTAATGATCGGCAAAGGATGTCACCCGCTTACGGCGGCACTTTATCTCAAACGCGTGGAAGGCAACGCCAGAAACGGCAAGCCGATTCCGCCAAAAGCCGTCTCGGCGCGAACACATGCCCTGACCAGACTGGAAGGCTTCGAGGACAAGGGACATATCCGATGCGATTACCACGATATCGACGACTTTTCGATGATGCACGTTGTCTTCGAAGACGGCACAATCGCCGATATTTTCGCATCCGATATTCTCGTCGGCGGTATCCACAACTGGCTCCAGGTCTCGGCCAATAATCACCGGACCATCTGCAACATAAATCCGAATACGGCGATGCAGACATACAACCCTCTCGATGCTTATTTCAAAGATATTTACGTTGTCGAAAAGACCGGCACAAAACAGGGCTGGTCGAATCCGTCGCCGGACGAGGACTGGTTCACGGGCTATCCACAGGAAATTGAAGCTTTCTATCGAACCATCGCGTACGGTGACGCGTTAGAGACGACCAGCAACCTTGCAGCCGACTGTATCTCGACAATATACAGTGCGTACGTCTCGGCTGAAAAAGCGGGAGCGGAAGTTCCCATTAAGACTTTCTGACTTGCAAGTATCGTATGTAGATAATCGTCAGCGTGTGCAAAATAAATTTTGCACACCCTATTCATGAAAGGCCGCCTACGGTCAAGAAAAACTTTTCGTTTTTCATCTTTTCTTTGCTTTCAAATAACACTTTGCCGACTCAATACTTATCTGTTGCTAATATCATTTGTCCAGCCGGTTCCTTTCGATAAACCTTAAGCACCCATTGCGGCAAAAGCTGATCCGATTTTTTCACCTTGAACCGCAATCTTTTTCTTTTGTCTTTTTCTTTTTTCGTTCGTGCACCGGTAAAGGACTCTGTTCGGTCCACCTATTCATTTGTACACATGCAACCTGCCATGCTCGCCGACGTTGACAACGTCGGCAACACGATCTCGTCCGGTGCGGGCGGCCCAAATACGTGGAGGTCTCTATGCCGTCAAGGCATGGACCATAGGGTGTAAGAGCTGGCCCGTTCCCGAACGAGATTTTTCCTTCTTGCGGCAGCCCGGACGAACAGGGGCAACCGGCTGATAATCAACGCCCTTCTTCCATACCACATACACCACTTTAACCAGTTCACGGGCTACCTTGATGTAGCCACGATTACGATCTTTCTTCCCGCCGTCTGTGACCCGATCAAACATCGCACGCCATCTGCCGCCTGAGCGAACCGCACCGTGGGCTGCCTCGATAAAGGCCCACTTGAGCGTCCTGTTGCCATGCGTGCCTAAATGACGACCCTGCGGAGAACGGCTGGGATCATCCTGGCCTGTATCATGCGAACGCGGAGCCAAAAGGCTGTATGAAGCCAGAGCCTTGTGAGTCCTGAACCGCTCAATCCTGCCGATCTCGGCCGTTAATACGTGAGCGAGTATCAGACCTATGCCGTCAATTGTTTTAAGCCGCTTGATCAGTGGTGTCTTAACCAGTTGTTTGCGAAGTATACGAGCCACATCGGCAAGCTGCCGTCGAAGGTGATCCAGAAGTATGACCTGGCCTCGCAGAGCCAGAAGTGCTTCAGAAGACAGCTCCGTGGGATTCTCCAGACAAAGCTCGGCCAGAAACTTACGCCCTTTACCGCCGAACAAATCGGAGAACTCGTGAAATATCCCCTGACGATGAAATATCGCGTGAATGCGATTCTTTACCACCGTCTGCAGACCCACAAGATCACCACGAAAACGCATTTGTTCCCGTCTATTGCGGACATCCACGGGGGCACGCCAGACCTGCCACCAGTCCGTCGTTTCGAATGGCAAAAGACTCAGCATGTCGGCGTCTTTTTTGTTGGTTTTGACCCAGCCGCGTGCCTTACGCATCTGCTCGAGCTTGTAACAGTTCGACAACTGCGGCTCAAGGCCCGCTTCAATGAGCAGATCGCTCAGCCAGCCCCAGCCGAACGAGGCCTCCAGCACAACAGGTATCCCTTTGGGCCAGTGATTCATACGCATGGTGAGCTGATTGCGATCCGGATGATTGAGACGCTGGCGGGAAACGACTTTGCCGCCGGAGTCGCGAAATGTTACATTGCTGAATTTGTAGTGGACATCCATGCCTGCACACTCTATATTTGATTTTACTTTTTTCATGGCTATCTCCTTTCTTTGGACCCTTATCATACAGGATCAAACGATTGGAGACAGCCTTTCATGAGATTACGTAGTGGTTATTGTGCCGGACAGTTGAGAATATACTCGACAAGTTCATCCAGATCGGCCGTAGCGAGGCAGAGACTGGAATCGGCGGCGCCGTAGTATATTAATACTCTGCCGTCTTTTTTCACCCAGCCGCAGGGAAACACCACGTCATCGACGTCGCCCTCTCGCTCATAGTGCGCCTTCGGGCCAAAAATCCATTCATCCGTTCGCCGAATCACCTTAAGCGGATTTTCCAAGTCCAGCAGAGCAAGGCCCAATCGATAAATCGAGCCGGAAGCCGTCGTTCTGACGCCGTGATACACAATCAGCCAGCCGGCCTTTGTCTCTAACGGCGGCGAGCACAGGCCGATTTTGTTGGCATCCCACCATCCGCCTTCACGTGCCTGGATTATCTCCTGATGTTCGCCCCAATGTTTGAGATTGGGCGAGAATGAGATCCATATATGAGCCCCAAGCATCGACGACCTGGGCACCGGCCGATGCAGCATTACCCAGAGGCCGTTGAACTTGACCGGGAAAAGAGCTGCATCTTTATCTTCGGGGGGCATAACCGGCCCGAGCCTTCTGAATGTTTTGAAATTACTCGTCAGAGCAAGGGATACAAGCGGCCCGCCTTTTGAGTAGGCCGTATAACAAATCGCCCATTTGCCCATGTCCTCGATCCGGGTGATTCGCGGATCCTCAATGCCCCAAAGCTCCTCCGGATATTTTTCCGGTTCCGGTTTCAAGGTTGGCGCACTGTCGATTTGCCAGTTGGTGATTCCATCTTCGCTTCTGGCGGCGGTCAAATGCGAAATCCCTCTGTAGTCTTCGACGCGGGCGAGCAGGAGAATTTTGCCGTTGACTTCAGCAGCGGCTGCGTTGAAAACGGAATTTGCCCTGTATGGCCAACTGCTCACGGTGAGTATCGGATTGTCGGGATGTCTTTGAAAAAGCTCATAGCCTGTATTCTTTTCCATAATTATCTCTCTTTAAAATTTGACCTTTTATTTGCCCTTTCTCCAAGACCGAAACACATTACCAAGCCATGTTTTTCTTGCCGGAAAGATTCCTTCCTCTACGAATCCGACCTCTTCGATTGTGTAGAAGGCTTTTGGATTGAACTGCTTGATCAGGTTCACAACGCTGGCGACTTCACGTCTTCGAACGATCGTAAAGACGACCTGGACCTTTCCCGCTGTGCCGTGTGCGTCAACGCTTGTTACACCATATTCGGCGGACTTCAGATATTCGATTAATTCCGATGCGTCTTTGCTCGTGATGACTCTTATCAGGACCACGCCCAGCGAGAGTTTCTCGGCGATCCATATTCCGACGTAGTTGCCCGTAGCAAAACCCCCGGCGTAAGCGATGTAGCAGAACGGATTGGAGAGATTCTGCATGATCTGGCCGATTGCCATAAGCCAGATGATGATCTCGAAAAAACCAACGATGGGAGCGAGATATTTCAGGCCCCTGGCCACGAATATCACCCGAACAGTGCCAAGGCTGACGTCGGCCACGCGGGCGATGAAAATCAGCAGCGGCAGCACAAACCAGATGTAAAACGCGGAATTAAAAAGCAGTAGATCCGACATCGTTGACTTACTCCTCGTTTTCTTATTTTATATTTTTTCAGCAAATCACATCTTATACGATCCAGTCTGTCGTTACTTAATCGGGCTCTTACCACCCGAAATTTAAGGCTGCCTGAGCCGTAATATTACGCAGGGGAATATTATACAAATAAAAGATGTCGAAGCACCAGTTGAATTTGAATGTCTTGATATTTGCTTTGCGGTCAAGATTTTTTTAGAAACGAAAGGATTCGCAGGATTTCCTCGATTGTCTTATCGCGATTCAGATGGGTCAGCTTGAACAGTTGTGTGCCCGGACAATTTTTTACTTCGGAAATAAGCCCGGCACCTTTTCTCGCCACCGTGGCAAGGACGGATTTATCGGAGGCAAAAAGCCGGCGTACTGTGGCGTTGAATTTCTCGCTGAAACACTCCATCTTTCCGATCTCGTCGATAACAAACAATTCGGTGCTACTTCGCTCGACAAACAGAGCCGGAACAACTGATTTTTCAAAGTCCATAACATCCACGCCGTACTTGCCCACCTTAAAACGTCCCTTAATGTCAACGTGAGCAAGAATCCCGGTTGCACCATCGAGACGTTTGAAGCGGAAACCCTTACGATTATGATTTTCGCGGATCTCCTGCGTGTAAAAGCCGGCGACTTTTTCGCAGTCAAGGCTCGCAATAATTTTCATTATCGCGGTTGTTTTGCCGCAGCCCGGCAGACCGGTCAACAGGATTTTAGCTGACTTAGATGACATATTTACATAGCGCAAACTAACAGCTTAGAAATTGTAATCCATCCACCGGCAAAATTCGAATGCCGAAATCAGAAATTAGCCGGTAAGTTCTTTCATCAGTTTTTAATTACTTTCAACCCAGGTGTCGAGTTTTAGTAATCTCGTACGATGACCGCATCTTTACCTACGAGATAGCGATCCGAATCCGCAACGTTCAAGTTATAGACCTTGCCGATATATGGCTTAGGTCTTTTGGTGATATTTATTATCTCGATCTTGTCTTTGGATGTTTTCAATTTTGTTCCTGGTTTCAGGTTCTGCAGCGAAATCCATTGCCCGGATTCTGCAAGGAAGTAGTGATTCTCAGCGACGCTGATGCAATTTCCGCTCTCAAGCGAGACATCGTAGCACGTAAATTTTCCATTGTGCTCCTGGATTTCCTGGATTTTGCTGGAACTGTTTATGACATAGATACTTTGGCCTGTAACAACTTTCGATATTGGAACAAGGGCGCCATTTACCCAAACATCGGTATCAGCAGTGAAACAAGTCCTGCCTTTGGGTGGTGAAGGATGAGTTATGCTAAATGTCCAAACGTCACCTGTTATCGTATTGCCCTCGCTATCAATCTCATCTATACGCCAGTAGCAAATCGCATTTTGCTCCCCAATATCATCAGGTGGCATATAGCTGGTGACAGCCTGTCGGCCTCGATATATGCCAGTCCTATCGAATGTGTCGGCATTGGAAATAGCGTCTTTATCAATACCAGTGCGACCGCCTAATGATGCATCATAATGGCTGAAGTATACATCGTGGTAGACGGCGTTAAGGCCGGCGCTCCAAGTCAACGAGGGGATATATTCCTGAACAAAGACAGTCTCGTCGGCAGGATATGGGTTCCAAGCCTTCTCATGCAGCGGACTCGATCCTTCGCTCGGTGACAGGCTGGCTTCCGGTGTGCCGCCGTAGGCTCCCATGTTAATTCGGTCTCCATTTCGAAAACGTTCAAGACCAACAGGTTCATCAGGGTTACCGGCATCAATGCACGGGCTGCCTAATTCGTCAAGAATCCAATTGCCGACAATCGGGTCCCATCGCCCACCTTGAGATTTCAAATGGAAGTTGCCATTCTCGGGATCGGCAAAAAGCGGATCCATATCGATATTACCTTCACCGGGCCAGCTATGTTGCATGTTACTATAACTGACCTCTACGCTACCACCTGCGGCGCCTCTGGTGGCTGCGAATCTTATTTCGTCGGGTATATCAGCCCAGAGGATACAGTTGACCAGCGTCAGGTGACCTTCCTGGATATTGGATATCCCACCGCCTCCTATATATCCCGCGATGTTGTCGCTGAACGTACAATTTAGGAGTAATGCAAGGCTGCTATTAAGATTCTCCATCCCACCGCCGCCCCTGGCCCCATTGCCGCTGAATATACAATGAGTCAGGCTCGTTTCACTGTTGTTGTAATTATACAGCCCCCCGCCACTTCTCTGTGCCGAGTTTTGGGTGAAAATACAGCTAAGCAATGTTGAATTGCTGCTGTTGTTGTACAATCCGCCTCCGCTTCCTCGTGTCGAGTTTCCTCGAAAAGTGCAGTCAGCAAGCATCGAAATACTGTCTATGTTGCACATCCCGCCGCCGCCACCATCGCCTGCCGAGTTATAGGTAAAAGTGCAGTTGGTAAGCGTTGGAGCACTCTTTTCATTATACACCCCCCCGCCGCGTATGCCCGCGGAGTTGCTGGTAAATACGCAGTTGAGCAACGTCGGATTACTGTTAACGTTGTACATCCCGGCGCCACTTCCGACGACGTTGTTCCAACTGAACGTGCAATTTGTCAGCATCGGGCTGCTGTTATTATTGTACATGCCGGCGGCGCTGTCCGACGTGGCGTTATCACTGAATGTGCAATTGCGCAGTATAGGATTGCTGTTGTTATTGTACATGCCGGCTCCTCTTTCGGTCGCCTTGTTCTGTGTGAAATTACAATCAATCAGCGTCGGACTGCTCATATCGCTGTACATCCCGCTGCTATGATCATAAGGATTTGGACCGCCGCCGCTGATACCGCTGCCGGTGATAGTAAAGCCATCCAGTACGGCGGTTGCATCGTTTTCGCTGGATGTTACAACGTGACGGCTGTTCTCCTTGACGGTCTCTAATCCCGGGCCATCGTCGGCGTTAAGGTCGCCGCTCAGAATGCTTTTGTATTGGTCTATGTCCCGCACATCCCAACCATGGCCCCTGATTGCGGCATAACCGCCTTTAATAGTCACATTGTTTATGAGTTGAAACGAAACGCTGCCGTCGCCCGCCATGATACCAATTCCTCGATCGGGCGTATAGATGCCCTCAGCAATGCGTATTTCGACCGGCTTATCGGAAAAATATGCGAGCAATAAAGCGTCCTGCAGGGAGTTGACGGCATGCTCCCAGCTTGTACCGACATTCGAACCATCGGCATTGTCATCCACGTAAATTATATTTAGTGGATCCGGTGGATCTGGTGGGGGTATATGTGCAGAGACTGCGGCCCCCGCTGCCAGCAGAAACAGCATGCACAGCGACCATTTGATATGATTTGTTTTTCCTTTCATTTTCCTATCCCTTCAAAAATAAAACAGATAAATATATAATTTCGCTCCGGCATATGCAGCCGCAGCATATTTTTACTACCAATCAAAATGTTTTCTGTGCCGCTACCGGCTACGGTAATAGCCGGCACAGCCGAATATCATCAAAATACATCCTGCCTGAACCACCAGGCTGCGGATTGTTTCTGTCGCCGAAGCCAATTGCGATGCTGTTGACATCGGTCAGATTTACGCCCAGGTCAGCAAACTCTTGCAGGTCTATAGTCCATTCCGTCCAGGTGTCTATCAGCGCTGCATCGGAATTGGTGTGGTACACCACCGCTGTCAAACCATTAGCATTGGCCACAGCCACATACATCGGCTCGGGAGCATTAGCCGGATCGCCATAGAACCACAACGACAATACTTCACTGCCTTCCTTTGTCCAGTCACGCTGATTATCCAAAGTCATAGTGGCCTCGGAATAATTAAAGCGGTGCGGCACATCGTTATCGTAGAAATAGGGCAACGATTGTCGACCACCGTGAACAATAACCGTTTCCATAAAACTTTCATCCATCGAAGTCTCATCGCCTACAGCCGCTCCGGATCCATTGCCAGGAAAATACAGCTCAGTACCAGGTACACCATAGCCAATACCATCATGCCATGAGAGCCATATCTTGTTCTCGGCACCATACTCCTCGAAATCATCAAGGATAACAAAACCAACCGTGGTAAAGCTCCAAATGCTGCCTTTCGATGGATTGTCGGGATCGGCTTCGATAACCTCATCAATTCGCCAATAGTACGTCTTATTTAATTCCAAAATACCAGGATCGTAGGTAGTCATCTCCAACGACTGTCGGCCACAATAGAAACTGCTGCTTTTGGTCGTTGCATTAGCTACAGCATCATAATCGGTGCCGAAGTACACATCGTGCCATTCCGCATTATCTCCTCGTATCCAGATTAGCATAACCGACAGATCGTCAGTGTACTCGCCGTCAAGGGGGCTGCGAATGGTAGCCGGGCCAAGTAAAGGTAGTGTTTGCCATGGTGAAAGGCTTGCTTCCATCGTGCCACCGTAGGCACCAATATTGATCCGGCTGCCATGGGGCATCGGCTCATTTAACACCTCAGCTTTTGAATCGCCGGCATCGATACATGGACTGGTAACCTTATCGAGTACCCATATATCATATTCCGGCCAATATCGGCCTCGCTCGGAGCGTAGATGATAGTCACCGTTGTCGGGATCAACGAAGAGCGGATCGTCGGTAATGTTACCTTCGCTTCCTCGTTCGACACAACTGTACCTGGCCCGGCATCCGAACAGGTCACCGTCGGTATTGTCCCAGACAATTGTGTTGCTGATGTCCGGCTCAGAGTCGGCATAGGCTTCAATGCCGTACTTATTACCCACTATTGTCAGATTGCTGAGAGCCGGAGAGCTGTCGGCGATGAAAATACCCATGAAGCTGTCTCTGATGATGAAATTCTTCAGGATGCTGTCAGGGCCTTCGCCATAATAAAACGAAGCTGCAAAATCACCTGGATTCCGGAGTACCGGTACACCAGCGGGACTTTCAACAACGCCCTGTACTGTTATCGCTTTACCCAGAAAATTGATTTCTTCCTGGTACAGCCCCGGATACACCAGGACTACGTCGCCGTCCGCTGCTATATCAATACCTTTCTGGATTGTTGCGAAAGCTTTTTCAGGTGTCAATCCGTCGTTGTTGTCATCGCCGTTAATAGCATCTACACAATAGAAAGTCAGAGTATCAGTCTGTTCATACGCTCCCATATCCACAATGTCGTTCATGATGCGTGGATTCCCATCGAGATCCGTGACCAACCAATGTGGAACCGCCGAGTTGTCACCTGCGTTATTACATGGAGAGCCCGGCAGCAAACTCAGGTCATCGTCCTCTGTGCCAATCAAGCCATCAGCTCCGTCGGCATCCACAAATAATGGGTCGGCATTGATGTTGCCAATTCCAGGCCAACCGCCTTGCACGTTGGAATAGGTCGCGGTGAAGGAACTTTCTTTAAGGTAGGTCTCATCCGGACTATTATTCCACAGGATCGTATTCACCACAGACGGTGAGGAGTTGCCGCAATATATTCCGCCACCACCATAGCCTGTAGCCATATTACGTACGATTGTATTATTGAACATCCTGGATGAAGAAGATAAGCAGTAAATCCCACCGCCATACTGCGCCGAATTATCCGTGATGAGATTGTTGTTTATTCGTAAGGCCGTATCGAAAAAGATTCCGCCGCCACAGTGTTGGGCTGAGTTCCCCATGATGATATTGCTCTCGATCGCTGATGGTACCCCAACACTATAGAACGCGCCGCCATCTTGGCGAGCCGTGTTCCCGCTTATAGTGCAGTTAGTAACCTTTAGCCTGCCGCGATCACTATACAACCCCCCGCCATACTCTGCCGTATTCGCTTTTATCATGCAGTAAAAAATATTTGGGGTACTTTTCGGTTTGCCAAAGACTCCTCCGCCATGGTTACGAGCAGAGTTTTGTATGATTGTACAGTCTACTATATATGGTCTGCTGGAATCATGACAGTAGATTCCCCCGCCGACATCAATCGCCTTGTTCCCGATTATTGTGCAGTTGATTACCGTTGGACCTCCGGAGTCAACGTATATTCCGCCCCCAAAACTTTCCGGCCCGTCGGCGTTTCCGGCAGTGATTGTGAAACCATCCAGCAGAGCCTCCGAATCGATTCCACCGCTTACTTTAACAACATGGTAACTGTTCTCGGAGTTGTTTGTAAAATTTGGCTCGTCATTGCCGTTCAAATCGCCGCTGAGGATGGTCTCATACAAGTAGACCTTTCTTTCGTTTGGATAAGGTTCGCCAAAACCGGCATAGCCGCCTACAATAATCACATTATTGATAATCTGGAATGTGGCTGTGCGGTCACCGGACGCCACTACTCGGGAGAACCGTCCCGTCCCGAGCTGATGGTCCGGCTTATATATCCCCTGTGCCACCCGGACTTCGTCGCCGGACTGTGCATCAGCAAGAGCATCCTGGAGACAACAATACGCATCAGCCCAGCTTGAGCCGTTATTGGCACCGGCGGCATCAGCATCGACGTAAATGACGCCGCCTGCGGCTGCCGTGCGTGCCGCCACGAGTAGAAGCAGCACGCACAGCAGCCATTTTATATAATTCGCTTTCCCTCTCATTTTCCTATCCCTTCAATGAAAATAATGAAAATATAATGCCGCTCCGGCCGACGCAGCCGCAGCATATTTTCGCTATCAAACGAATCGTCGGCTCGTATCGATTCGATACAGACATTGTGTTTTAATAATCGCGTACGATAACCGCATCTTTACCTACGAGATAGCGGTCTGAGCCCGCGACTTTGAGATTATAGACCTTGCCTGTATAAGGCATTGGTCTTTTGGTTACGCTT
>Ga0315541_1002328_pt1 | contig 16069 bp, 17 predicted proteins | sample SalMarSW160190MG_FD_203095 | JGI IMG/M metagenome (GOLD analysis project Ga0315541, IMG submission 203095) | Salt marsh sediment microbial communities from the Plum Island Ecosystem LTER, Massachusetts, United States - Salt Marsh Sediment SW1601-190 ...
CATCGGGGTTCGGGGCCACGACCCCATGACCGTGCGGCAGGTAGTGGGCCAGGAGGTGGACGAGGAGGGGAACGCGATGAGCCCCGAGCTGGCCACGGTTCCCTTCTACCAGAACTGGTACGTGCGCATGCAGATCCGAATCGTCTCGGTGCGGATCTTCATCGGCTGGGAGAACTTCGCCGTGCGCCGCAACCTCCAGAACTTCCCGGATCGCCTGCTCCCTATCACCCGGGCCGTGTACGGCCTGCGCTGGACGCTCTGGAATTAGGAGAGCAGCCTTCGATCCGGGGCTCTGGGACGTTATTTTTTTAGGCTCCACTGGAATCACGCGGATGAGGGCCGCTCAGAGCATGATCCGAAGCATGACGGGGTACGGCGAAGCCCAGCGGGACACCCCTGCCGGGCACCTCCGTGTGGAGGTGAAGTCGGTCAACCACCGCTTCCTCAACGTGAGCCTGAAGACGCCCAACGGCTTCGACCGCTTCGAGAGGGATCTCACCGACGTGCTCCGCGCCCACGTGACCCGCGGGCACGTGAGCCTGTATCTGGCCGTGGACCGCAGGGTGTCGGAGAACGGGGGAGAGGTCCGAGTGGACCTGGAAAGGGCCCGGGGGTACCGGGCTGCGCTGGAGGAGATGCAGGCGGCCCTGGGGATTCCGGGCCAGGTGGACCTGGCCATGCTGGCGCGCTTCGGCGACCTCTTGCGGGCCCCTGAGGCGGAGCCCGCGCCCGAGGTGGACGCCGCCTTGCTCCAGGAGATGGCGGAGGAGGCGATGCAGGGACTCGTCGCCCTTCGCATTGCGGAGGGGGCGCGGCTCCGGGAGGACATGGAGGGGCGGCTCGCCGCCCTGGCCGCGAGCCTGGAGGTGGTGAGCACCCGCGCCCCGGAGCGCCTCGTTCGCGAGCGCGACCGGCTCCGGGCGGCCATCCGGGAGCTCTCGGAGCAGGTCGGGGTGGACGAAGATCGGCTGGCGAGAGAGGTGGCATACCTGGCCGAGCGCTGGGACGTGAACGAGGAGATCGTGCGCTTCCATGCCCACCTGGCCGCGTTCCGGGAGGCGCTGGACCTGGATGGCGGCGAGCCGGTGGGGAAGCGTCTCGGGTTCCTGGTGCAGGAGATGCTCCGGGAAGCCAACACCATCGGGTCGAAGGCCAACGACGCTGCCATCGCACAGGCCTCCATGGCCATGAAGGAGGAGATCGAACGCCTCCGAGAGCAGGTGGAGAACGTGGAATGAGCGCGCTGGCCCACGGGCCCTTTCCGGTGGTGCTGGCGGGGCCGAGCGGCACGGGAAAGACGACGCTGGCCCGGCGGCTGGTGCAGGGGTCCCAGGACTTCTGCTTCAGCATCTCGGCCACGACCCGGGCGCCGCGGCCGGGGGAGCGCGCCGGCAGGGACTACCACTTCGTGGACCGCACCGGGTTCGAGGCCATGGTGGCCGCCGGCCAGTTGGCCGAGTGGGCGGAGGTGCATGGCCGCCTTTACGGGACGCCGAGGGTGGAGCTGGAGACGGCAGCCCGGGACGGACGCCACGTGGTGCTGGACATCGATGTGCAGGGCGCGCGCCAGATCCGGGACGCGGTGCCGGAAGCGCTCCTCGTGTTCGTGCTCCCTCCCTCGGTGGACGCGCTGATCCAGCGCCTCACGGGGCGGGGGACGGAGGCCGACGAACAGGTGGCCCGGCGTCTCCAGACCGCGCTGGACGAGCTTCAGGCGGTCACCGAGTTCGACCACATTGTGGTGAACGAGGATCTGGAGACGTGCCTGGCGGAGATCCGGGGGATCGTGCGGGCGGAGACACGACGCACCGGCCGTGCCCAGGCCCTCCGGGACGAAGTGGAGCAGATGCGGGAAGAGATCGCCCGAGTCCTGCAGGAACAGTACGCCAACGTCAGAGGATAGGAGAACGGCATGCGAGTATTCACCCCCGCAGAGGTGGCCAAGGGCACCGAGAGCAAATACCTCGGAGTCCTGGTGGCGGCCAAGTATACCCGTGAGCTCAACTCGCTCCCCCGCGAGGCTCTGCCCCTCGGGGAGGAGAAGAAGCTCACGACCCGGTCGCTGGAGGCACTCACCTCCGGGCAGATCGAGTTCCGCCTCGTGAAGAAGCGGCGCCACGAGGAGCTGTAGGGCGTGAGCGCCGCGCTGTCGCCACGCCGGCCCTGGGCGGGCCGGCACGTGGTCCTCGGGGTCACCGGGGGCATCGCGGGCTACAAGTGCGTCCAGGTGGCCCGGGACCTGACACGTCTCGGTGCCATCGTGGACGTGGTGATGACGCGCGCTGCCCAGAATTTCGTGGCCCCCCTCTCCTTCGAGGGCGTCACGGGCCGGCGCGTGCTCACGGATCTGTTCAGCGGGGAAGGCGCGGCACTCCACATCCGGCTGGGCCGCGATGCCGACGTGGTGTGCGTGGCGCCGGCCACGGCGGACTTCCTGGCCAGGGCGGCTCAGGGGCGGGCCGACGACCTGCTGTGCACCACCCTCCTGGCGACGCGCGCGCCGGTGGTGGTGTGCCCTGCCATGAACGACCGCATGTTCGCCCACCCCCAGGTGCAGGCGAATCTGGCCCACGTGCGGGACTTCCTCGGCTACCGGGTGGCGGGCCCCGCCGAGGGGCTGCTGGCGGTGGGGGAGGGGGAGGGCCCCGGCCGGATGCTGGAGCCCTGGCAGATCGTGGAGCACGTCGGCCAGGCCCTGGGCCGGGACGCAGCGCTGGCGGGGCGGAGGGTGCTCATCACGGCGGGCCCCACCCGGGAACCGTTGGACCCGGTCCGCTTCCTGGGGAACCGGTCTTCGGGGCGCATGGGGTACGCGCTGGCCCAGGCGGCGTGGCGGCGCGGTGCCGTGGTCACCCTCGTCACCGGCCCGAGCGCGCTGCCGCCCCCCGAGGGGGTGGACATCGTCTCTGTGGAGACGGCCCAGGAGATGCTGGACGCCGTGGAGGGGATGATCCCGTCCGCCGATGTCTCCATCTTCGCCGCCGCTGTCGCGGACTTCCGTCCCGAGGCGTCTAAGCTGCGGAAGATCAAGCGCGGCGAGACGGGGGATGCCCTGACGCTCCGGCTCACCGCGAACCCCGACATCGCGGTGCGCACCCGCGCTCTGCGCCGGCCGGGGAGCGTGGCAGTGGGGTTCGCGCTGGAGACCCACGACGTCCTGGCCAACGCCCGGGGTAAGTTGGAGGCGAAGGGTTTCCGCATTCTCGTGGCCAACGACGTCACCGAGGTGGGGGCAGGCTTCGAGGTGGACACCAACCGCGTCACGCTCCTGGATGCCACTGGACGCGTGGAGGAGCTCCCGCTGCAGTCGAAGGACGAGGTGGCCGAGGCCATCCTCGACCGCGTCGCCTCCGCGCTGGCGGAGGGGGTGTGAGCGGGCCGGCGCCCGATCCCCGCATGGTGGCGCGCCTTCTTCGCCAGCGCGCCGAGATGGGTGGGCCCGAACTCTTCCTGGAGGGCCTGAGCCGCCAGGAGGCCCTGTCTCTCGCCGCCAGCGCCCGGACCCGGCCGGTCCCGGCGCCCGGACCGACCCCCTCCGGGACCCGGAAGGCGGCGCCGCGCCGCCCGGCCCCGGAGCACCCCCAGGCTCTCCCGGTGCTCCCGGTGTCGCACGAGGAGCTCCGCGCCATCGCCCTGGAGTGCACCCGCTGTCGACTGTCGGAGACCCGCACCCACGTCGTGTTCTCCGACGGGGCGGTGCAGGCCCGCCTGGTGGTGGTGGGGGAGGCCCCGGGTGCCAACGAGGACGCCACCGGCGTCGCCTTCGTCGGCCCGGCGGGGCAGTTCCTCGACCTTCTCCTGGCCACTGTGGGCCTCTCCCGGAAGGACTCGGTCTACATCTGCAATGTCCTCAAGTGCCGCCCGCCGGGGAACCGGAACCCGCTTCCCGACGAGATCACAGCGTGCTCGCCCTTCCTGAGGAGGCAGCTCGAGCTGGTGGCGCCCCAGGCGCTCCTGGCGGTCGGCTCCTTCGCCGCCCAGCTCCTCACCGGCGACGCCCGGCCCATCGGGCGGCTGCGGGGGGACGTCCACGGCTATGAGGGCATCCCCCTCGTCGTGACCTACCACCCCGCCGCGCTGCTCCGGAACCCCGGGTGGACCAGGGCCTTCTGGGACGACCTCCAGCTCCTCCGCAGCGTCATGGACGGGGGCTGACGGGACCTTCCAGGCATCCGCTCGCACCCACCCACCGGCGAGCGTAGATTCACCGCTTCCGGCACCCCGACCGATCCCTCATGCAAGCACCCCCCGACTTCGCCCAGGCTGTCTTCGACCGGACTCCGCCCTTCTCCGGGGAGGCCGAGACCGCCGTGTTGGGCGGCATGCTCATCGACCGCGAGGCGGTGAGCCGGGCCATCGAGCATGTCAACGAGTCCATGTTCTACCGGGAGGCGAACCGACGCCTGTTCCGGGCCATGGTACGCCTCTATGAGCGGGGTGACGTCATCGACGTCATAACGGTCTCGGAGGAGCTCAAGAAGACCGCGGAGATGGAAGCGGCAGGGGGGTTCGGCTACCTCGCCCAGCTGGTCGACGCCGTGCCCACCGCCGCGAACGTGGAGTACCATGCGCGCATCGTCCGGGACAAGGCGCTCCTGCGGAGGCTGGTGGAGCAGGCGTCCCAGATCATCCGCGACGTCTACGAGCAGGGCGAGCGGGACGTGCACGAGATCCTGGACACCGCGGAGGCGAGGATCTTCCAGGTGGCGGAGAGCCACAAGCGCGAGGGGTTCGTCTGGATCAAGGAGATCCTCTGGTCGGCCTTCGAGCACATCGAGAAGCTCCAGGAGTCGGGGGGAGGGATCACGGGAGTTCCCACCGGCTTCCCCGACCTGGACCGGATGACGACGGGGTTCCAGAAGGGCGACCTGTGCATCGTCGCCGCCCGCCCCTCCATGGGGAAGACGTCGTGGGTGCTCAACGTGGCCGCCAACGCGGCCATTGGGCACAACATCCCCGTGGCCGTCTTCTCCCTGGAGATGTCCTCGGAGCAGCTGGTGCAGCGGCTGCTTTGTGCCGAGGGCCGCATCGACGCCCAGAGGCTGCGCAGGGGCCGGCTCTCCCCCGAGGAGCACCAGCGCCTCGCGGCGGCGGCGGGCCACCTGAACACCGCTCCCCTCTGGATCGACGACTCCCCGGCCAGCAACGTGCTCGAGATCCGGGCCAAGTCGCGCCGGCTCCAGTCCGAGCTCCGCTCGGGCGGCAGGGAACTGGGCATGGTGGTCCTGGATTACCTCCAGCTCATGTCCGGTGCGTCGCGCGCGGAGAACCGGGTGCAGGAGGTGAGCGAGATCTCCCGGGGTCTCAAGGCCCTCGCGCGCGAGTTGGAAGTTCCGGTGGTGGCCCTTTCCCAGCTCAGCCGGGGGCCCGAGCAGCGCACCGACAAGCGCCCCATGCTCTCCGATCTGCGAGAGTCGGGGTCCATCGAGCAGGATGCCGATGTAGTCATGTTCCTGTACCGCCCCGAGTACTACGCTCCGGCGGACAAGCGGGAAGAGCTCGAGGGGAAGTCCGAGCTCATCATCGGCAAGCAGCGCAACGGACCTACGGGCGTGATCGAGCTCTACTTCCAGAAGGCCTACACGCGGTTCGACTCCATGGACAGGTCGCCGCAGGAAGGGGGTGCCAACGCCCCGGGACCGGACTTCGGCCCGTGAGTGGGGCGCGCCCCGTCGAGACGGTCCGGGTGGGCGTGGCCGTGCCGGCCGCTGGCTCGGGGCAGCGCATGGGCGGGGCCCGGAAGCCGTTCCTCGAGCTGGCCGGCGAGCCCGTGCTTTTGCGTGCGCTCCGTCCTTTCCTCGCCGATTCCAGGGTGGTGGCCGTGGTGGTGGCCCTCGCGGACCCGGACGCGGCTGCTCCGCCCGCCTGGCTGACGGGCCTCGACGCCCGCATCCAGGTGGTGTGTGGGGGCGAGACCAGGGCCGAGTCGGTGCGTCGTGCCCTGGCCGCGCTACCCGAGGACCTGGACGTGGTGGCGGTGCACGACGCCGCACGTCCCCTCGTGACCGAGGAGGTCGTGGCGCGATGCATCGATGTGGCCGCGGCGGGGGGGGGGGGGGGGGGGGGGTGTCCGGTGGTGGACACGATGAAGCAGGTGGACGGCGAGGGAAGGATCGTGGCTACGCCGGACCGGGGCAGAATCTGGCACGCCCACACGCCCCAGGTGTTTCCCGCAGGTGCTCTCCAGCGCGCTTACCAGGGTGATCTGGCGGGCGCCACCGACGATGCATCGCTCGTGGAGCGGGGCGGGCTCAGGGTCCGCATGGTGGACGGCGGCCCGGCGAACCTGAAGGTGACGCGCGCCGGCGACCTGGCGCTGGCCGAGGCGATCCTGCGCAACCGGGAGGGGCGGCGATGACGCGGCCCACGCTCCTGGATCTGCGGGGTACCCTCCCCACTCCTCCGGAGCTCGCCCCGGTAGCGGATCACCTGCGGGGAGGGGGGCTCCTCGCGTACCCCACCGAGACCGTGTACGGGTTCGGCGGCCTGTGCACGCCGGCGGAGGTGGAGCGCGTCAGGGATCTCAAGCGGCGCACGGTGGATCGGCCCCTTCTGGTGCTGGTGCGGGACGCGGAGGCGACCGCGGGCCTCCGGTGGAGCGACGACGCCCGTGAACTGGCCTCCATCTTCTGGCCTGGCGCCCTCACGCTGATCCTGTCCGACCCCGAGCGCGCCTTCCCCGAAGGCGTGCGCAGCGCCGAGGGAGGGGTAGCCGTGCGGGTGAGCCCCCATCCCCTGGTGGCCGCGCTCCTCGAGCTCCTGCCCACGCCCCTCACCTCCACCAGCGCCAACGCGCACGGGGAGGCCCCGGCCAGGAGCGCTGAGGAAGCGCTCCACGCCGCGGTGACGCTGGGAGCGGGTGAAGAGATGCTGGTGGTGGATGGGGGGCATCTTCCTCCCTCAGGCCCGTCCACCATCGTGGACTGCACCGGTCCCGCGCCTGTGGTGATCCGCGAGGGGACCCTTCCCGTGAGCAGGCTGCGCTGCGCCCTGCCCGCCCTCCATGCACGCTGAGCGTCCCGCCACCGAGCCGTTCCGGCTCCTCTTCGTTTGCACGGGCAACACGTGCCGGAGCCCCATGGCCGGGGTGATCGCGCGACGCATGCTCGAGGAGTGGGGCTGGAGCAATGTGGAGGTACGCTCTGCAGGCGTGGCCACGGTCAACGGCGGGCCCGCATCCGAGGGAGCGGAGCGCGCCGCCGCTCGCCACGGCCTGGACCTCTCCGGGCACCGCTCGTCCGTCCTCACGCCCGTGCATCTCGAGTGGGCCGACCTCGTCCTCACCATGTCCGCCGGCCACCTGGCCAAGGTGCACGAGGCCGGCGGCGGCGCGAAGGCGGCTCTCCTGAGCGTTTTCGCGGCGGGGGAAGACCCCTCCAGACCGGCCTCATCCGTCCCTGATCCCTTCGGCGGCTCCGACGCCGACTACGAAGCCACGTTCAACCTGCTGGAGGAACTGGTGGAGCAGGCGCTCCACCGGCTCGCTCCCCTCATCGCGCCATGATCATCTCCTCGTCGACCAGGGTCCTCACCCTGCTGGGTGACCCGGTGGGCCACTCCCTTTCCCCCATCATCCAGAACGCCGCCTTCCACAGCGCGGGCGTGGACGGCGTCTACGTTGCGGTACGGTGCGCTCCCGACGACCTGTTCGGTTTCATGCGGGGCCTGTCGCGGGCCGGGGGGGGCGGCAACATCACTCTTCCCCACAAAGAGAAGGCTGCCGCAGTGGTGGACGTCCTCAGCGACGCCGTCCGGCGCACGGGCGCGTGCAACACGTTCTGGGGCGGGCCCGACGGGAGGGTCCACGGCGACAACACCGACGTGGACGGGTTCAGGCGCGCGGCCACGGCGTTTGCGGGGTCCTTGAAGGGCATGAGGGTGCTTCTCCTGGGCGCCGGCGGGGCGGCACGCGCCACGCTCATGGCGCTTCTCGAGGAGGGCGCTCGTGAGGTGCTCATGCTCAACCGGAGCGTGGAGCGAGCCCGGGCCGTAGCGCGGCGAATCGGAGGCGCGCAGGCCAGGGTGATTCCCCTGGCCGAGGAGTTGCGGGGGCAGAGCTTCGACCTGGTGGTCAACGCCACCCGAGTGGGTATGGACCCGGAGGATCCCTCCCCCTTCGATTTCGAGCTCCTCGCCCGGGCCGGGGCCGCCATGGACCTTGTGTACGGTCGGCACGTCCCGTCCTTCGTGCGGGCAGCGGAGGACTTCGGTGTCCGGGCTACAGATGGGTCGGAGGTTCTGATCCAGCAGGGCGCTGCCTCGTTCGAGCGCTGGTGGGGTGGCGTGCCGCCGGTGTCCGACATGCGCGAGGCCCTACGCCGGAGCCGGGGGCGGTGAAGCCGGCCCCCTGGGCCAGGGGGCTCCTCGATGTCCTCCTGCCCACGGGGTGCCTCGCGTGCGGCACCTGGATTCCCGGGGGCGCCGAGGGCTCCATCGTGTGCGGCCCCTGTCTGGCACGCCTCCCCGTGGCGCCGTGGCCCCGATGTCCGCGGTGCCATCACCCCAGGGGCACCGGGCGCGGCGAGGAGCCGGTGTGCAGGATGTGCCGCGCGTGGCCCGATGCCCTGGCGCATGCCCGGTACGCCTACCTTTTGGCCCCCCCCGCGGATACGCTGGTCCACGCCCTCAAGTACGAGGGGTGGAGGGAGTTGGCCCCCCTCATGGGGCGCGCCATGGCTTCTGTCCCGCTACCAGCGCACGCACCGGGAGATAGGCGGGTCGTGGTGCCGGTGCCCACCACGCCCCAGCGCGCCCGCCGCCGAGGGTACAACCAGGCTCTGCTGCTGGCCCGCGCCGTCGCGGAGCGCCTCGGGTTGGACCTGGTCGAAGGGCTCCTGAGGAACAGGGGCGGGGCTACCCAGGTCGCCTTGCACCCCTCCCAGCGCCGGGCTAACGTCAGAGGCGCCTTCCAGGCTCGGGAGGAGGTCGTTCCGAGGTTGCGAGGTGTGCACGTCCTGCTCGTCGACGACGTCCTCACCACCGGGGCGACCGCCGTCGCTGCCGCGGCGGGGTTGGCCTTGGCCGGGGTGTCGGAGGTCACCCTCCTGACATACGCGCGCGCGCTCCCGTTTCTGCGGAGCACCGGGCGCTGACGTCCTCCACTGTTCCGACCATCACTCCCCGTTCGTCACCAGGAGCTTCGAAAACCGATGGCCATCCGTGTCGCAATCAACGGCTTCGGCCGCATCGGCCGCAACGTCCTAAGAGCAGCCAAGAAGGCCGGCCGCAACGAACTTGATTTCGTAGCCGTCAACGACCTGACGGACAATAAGACCCTCGCCCACCTGCTCAAGTACGACTCCGTACACGGTCGGTACCAAGGGACCGTGGAGGTCACCGACTCGGGGCTCAAGGTGGATGGCGACGACCTGCGGGTCCTCGCCGAGAGGGACCCCTCCAAGCTGCCCTGGAAGGACATGGGCGTGGACATCGTGGTGGAGTCCACGGGCATCTTCACGTCCAAGGAGAAGGCGTCGGCGCACCTGCAGGCAGGGGCGAAGAAGGTCATCATCTCCGCTCCGGCGAAGAACGAGGACGTCACCATCGTGCTGGGGGTCAACGACCAGATGTACGACCCCTCCCACCACCATGTGATCTCCAACGCCAGCTGCACCACCAACTGCCTGGCGCCCGTGGTGAAGGTGGTCATGGAATCCTTCGGCTTCCGCCGCGGATTCATGACGACGGTGCACTCGTACACCAACGACCAGAACATCCTCGACCTGCCCCACAAGGACCTGCGCCGGGCCCGGGCCGCGGCCATGTCCATGATCCCGACCACGACGGGCGCGGCGAAGGCGACGGGGCTGGTCATCCCCGAGGTCAAGGGCAAGATCGACGGCATCGCCATCCGGGTGCCCACCCCCGACGTGTCGGTGGTGGACCTGGTCGCCGAGGTGGAGAAGGACACCACCGTCGAGGCCGTGAACGCCGCATTCCGGGCGGCGGCTGAGGGTCCCATGAAGGGGATCCTCGGCGTCAGCGACGAGCTCCTGGTCTCCATCGACTACACCGGCAACTCGCACAGCAGCATCGTGGACCTGAAGTCCACCAACGTCCTCGACGGGCGCATGGTGAAGGTCCTATCCTGGTACGACAACGAATGGGGGTACTCGGAGCGAGTCGTGGACCTGGTCCGCTTTGTGGGCCAAAAGCTCTCCTGAGACGCTCCTGGCATGGACCAGCGTGAGCGTGGGGCACCCGAGTGGCACAGCTACCGCTGTCCCGTCTGCGGGCACACCGATGAGGTGGACCTGGAGAGCGGGCCGGCGGGCACGGTTCCGTGCAGCCACTGCTCCACCCCCCTCGAGGTCCTTGTGCGTTCCCCGGATCAGGCGGCGGCCACCGTGAAGGTGGCGTCGCGGTGGCGCCGGGCGAGGTGACGGGGCCCGGGACCGAGCCGGGCTGGAATCACGGCCGGCGGGGGATCTCCCCCGCCGGCCGTGGTCCATGTAATCGTGTGGGCGCGGCCGGCGTATAGCCGGGCAATGCAGACGCAGAGGCAGACTCTCGCTTTGACGACTCGGAGAATCCCGGTCCGTCACGTGCCTGGCCTTCCCCAGGACTTCGAGGCCTGGTTCCACGAGTACCGTGGTTCCGTCTACCGCTACGTCCGCTTCCGGGTCGCGACGAGGGAGGTCGCGGAGGACGTGACCTCGGAGGTCTTCATGAAGGCTCTCCGGTCCATCCATCGCTACAATCCCGACATCGCCTCTCCCAAGACCTGGCTCCTGCGCATCGCCCACAACGCGGTCACCGACCATCTCCGGGCGCTCCGCAGGAGAGGATCCCTCCACGTGTCCCTGGACCGGGTCCCGGATCTGGTGGCCGACGCACCCTCCCAGGAGGAGCGCATGGTCCGGGAGGAACGGATCCAGAGGCTCCTCAACGGGACACAGACCCTTCGCAAGGCCGATCAGGACATCATCTCCCTGCGCTACGGGAGCGGCCTCCACAACAGCGAGATCGCCGAACGTCTGGGCATCAGCAACAACGCCGTGGCGGTGCGGCTGCACCGGGCGCTCCGGCGCCTGAGAACGGCCGTGGACGGCTCCGACAGCGACGCGATATCGGATTATGACGGATAGAACGGACTTCGGACCCGAAGATCTCCCTCGCGAACTGGCCGAGCTCGACGCCGAGCTCTCCTCCATCCGGTACGAGGAGCGACCTTCCTTCGCGCCCGAGCTGGAAGCCGAGCTGGCACGGGAGTGGAGCGCGCTCCAGGGCCGGCGCTACTGGCCGGTGAGGGAGCTCATGGCGGCGGTGGTGGCCGGTCTCCTCCTGGTCGGCCTGGGCGTGCCGTCGGCTCGTGCCGCCCTCGTGCGCTTCGCGGGTGTCCTGGGAGGGCTGGTGAGAGAAGCCCCGGAAGCGCCGGCGACGGTTACCGCCCCTGAGCCGTCCGGGACACTCCCGACCGTCCGGGGGTCCGAGTCCGAGCTCCTGTCCGTGACCCAGCCGCCCACGGTGCCGCTTCCCGGCTCCGCCGGATCGGATCGCTATGCGGTGCTGGAGGCGACCTTCCCCGAGCTCCTGGACCGGTCCCGGGCCGAGGCTCTCATCCGGCACAACTACCCCATCTCCTTCCAGCGAGCGGGGATCGGGGGAGCGGTGGGTGTGCTCCTCTGGGTGGACTCCACAGGGACGGTGGGCTTCGCCAACTTGGGGAGGAGCTCGGGGGTTCCCGACCTGGACCGCGCCGCGCTACAGGTGGCGCCGATGCTGCGGTTCACGCCGGCCCGGCGGCAGGGCAGGGCCGTGGGCACCTGGGTGGAGTTCGACGTCCGCTTCGAGCCCCGGACGGAGAGCGGAGGGGAAGACTGGATCCGCAGTGGGAGGGGCGCGTCGCCTCCCCCAGCCTCCGAGCCCCTGACGCCGGAGCTCCTGGATGCCGCGGATTACCTCGTGTCGGCCATTGCCGATGACCGCGTGGTCGCGCATCTCGGGTCCGCAGGGCAGATCCTCCTCGGAGAGCCTCCGGCTGGCCGCGCCCCCACCGAGTGGCGGTCCGAGGCAGTGCCGGTTCTCGAGGCCGCCATGGCTCGCGCGCCCGACAACCCGGCGCCGTTCCTGGCGCTGTCCAGGATACGACAGCGACAAGGGCTCCGCGGGGAGGCCCTGGCCCTCCTCGAGCGCGGGCTTCAGGGCATCCGCAGGTCCAGCGGCGCGGTGTCGCCACGCATCGTGGCCGATGTGCACTTCGAGCGGGGCTCGCTGGTGAAGGGGAACTGGCTCGGGTTCCGCAATCTCGGGCGCCTCCGGTCCGAGAGCCTGGTTCCGTTCACATGTCCCCAGGCGCCGTCGCCAGCACGGCCGCCCGCGGCCTACGCGCCTGTGGAGAGTATGATCGCCTGGAATTACCTGTGTCCCGAGGAACTGGGCGAGATCCTGGGCCGCTCGTTCCAGTCGCTGGAGCAGGGGGGCGCGGCGGACCGGGCGGTGACCATGGCCTCATTCCGCTCGGCCGTGGAGGCTGATCCGGCCCACCTCGGAGCGAACATGGAGGTGCTCCTCGGCTTGGCGGAAGAAGAACGCTGGGAGGATCTGCTGACCAGCGCGCAGCGGTTCGTGTCGGCTGCGGAGGGCAACGCCCACGGACTGCTCCTCGCCGGCCTCGCGCTCCAGCGCCTGTCCCGCTCCGAGGAGGCGGCGGAGTTTTTCCGGTCCGCCCTCGATCAGCTCCCGGCCAGCGAAGCGGATCAGGTCGAAGATGTCGCGCCTTTGCTGCTTGAACCACAGGCCTCGGAGTACGCCGCGCTCCCTGACGACCGGCGGGCGGCCTGGCGGGAGGACTTCTGGAGACCGCTGGACCCCATTTTGGCCACGTCCGTGAACGAGCGCTTCATCGAGCATCTGGCGCGCACGTCCTACGCTCTCTTGCGCTTCGGCTCCACGCTCTCCGACGCCGGGGAGGTGTGGGTCCGGTATGGGCGACCCGAGGTGATCCGAGCGTTCGAGGAAGGGCCGGGAGTGCGCATGGAGCTGTGGGATTTCGGTCCCGGCCCGGATCTGACCTTCCGCCGGCTCTCCACCTCCGACGTGCCCGCCCTCACGCCCGAGGGGAGGACATACCTGGAGGAGGTGCGGCAACTGGTACCGCACCGGTACGGCGACGCTTCCCGCGTCGTGTTCTTCCTGGGTGCGCAGGTGGCACGCTTCATGGATGCGGGCTCGGCGGGGCTGAACGTGGAGATGTACGCCCGCGTTCCCATGCTCTTCGCCGGGGCGCCCACCGACTCCCTGGAGGTGGGGCTCGTCCTCCTCGGTCAGAGCGGCAGCACGCTGTCCGTCGCCCGGGCCAGGGTGCCCGCGGTGGAGGGCGACGTGGCGCTCAGGGCCACCGCGCACGCCGCGGTCGCCGGAGAAGTGGTGGAGCTGTACAGCCCGGTCACGGGCCAGGCCGCCGCCCTGCGACGCTCCGTGCCTCCGTTGGCCACGGCCTCAGGCGCCACCATGTCGGACGTGGTCCTCACCGCGGCGGCGTCGCCCCGCAAGGACGATATCGGCCGCGACAGGGCCTGGCTGGAGCCGTTGGCCCTGGACCTGCCCGTGCAGAGCCACGCCATCGGCGTGTACGTCGAGCTCTATGGCGTGACCGGGGTGTCTCCGCGTTACCGGCTCCGCGCAGAGCTGCGGGACCGGGCCACCGGCGACCTGCGCGACCTCCCCATCCAGCCTGCCGGTGAGAGCGGGTTCCGCTCCACCTGGGAACGGACCACTGCCGGAAAGGACGTTACCGCCGAGTTCATCTCCGTGTGGCTGGGAGACGTGCCTCCCGGGCGCTACGTCCTGCGTGTGGTGGCCGACCTCCCCGGAGCGGAAATGCCTCTCTCGGCGGAGCAGGCTCTGGATCGAAGATAGGCTCGCCGCACAGGATGCTGGCGGGGCCGGGCCGGCGGGCGGAGCGTACCGCCCGGCGGCCCTCTCTCTTACGTTTCATGAGCCCTCGCCGAACCCGCCTCTTCCCTACGGCGCAATGAGCAAGAAAGCCCTGAGCGACCTCGCTCCCAGCGACCTGGCCGGCCACACCGTGGTGGTCCGTGCCGACCTCAACGTTCCCGTCAAGGACGGCGTCGTCACCGACGACACTCGCATCCAGGCGTCCGTGCCCACGCTCCGCCTGCTGATCGGCGCGGGAACCCGCGTCGTTCTCCTCTCCCATCTGGGGCGCCCCAAGGGTGGCCGCGAGCCCAAGTACTCGCTGGCGCCGGTGGCGACCCGCATGGGTGACGTCCTGGGCAGGCCGCTTCGCTTCGTGTCTGAATCGGCGGGTCCAGCCGCCCGGGATGCCGTTGCCTCCCTCGCCCCGGGCGAGGTGGTTCTCCTGGAGAACACGCGCTTCCTTCCAGGTGACGAGGGAAACGACGCAGGGCTGGCCAAGGACTGGGCCTCCTTGGGCGACCTGTTCGTGAACGATGCTTTCGGCGCCGCCCACCGAGCGCACGCGTCCACGTCGGGGCTGGCCGAGGCCATGCGGGCCAAGGGCGGCCTTGCCGTGGCGGGACTCCTCATGGCCAAGGAGCTCGAGTACCTGGGAGGAGCCCTGGATCGGCCCGAAAAGCCCTTCGTGGCCATCCTGGGGGGAGCGAAGATCTCCGGGAAGATCGATGTCATCGAGGCACTCCTCCCCCGCGTGGACCGGCTGCTCATCGGGGGGGCCATGGCCAACACGTTCTTCCGCGCGCTCGGCCTGCAGACCGGAGCGTCGCTGGTGGAGGACGACCGCGTCGAGATTGCCCGCGCCACGCTGGCGAAAGCGGCGGACCGGATCCTCCTCCCGGTGGACTGTGTGGTGGCTTCCGACATCGCGGAGGGCGTGGCCACGCGCGTTGTGGAGCGGAGCCAGGTCGGGTCCTGCGACCGGATCGGGGACATCGGGCCCGCCACGCGGGAGATCTTCGCCCGCGAGATCGCAGGGGCCCGCACCATCGTGTGGAACGGACCCATGGGTGTCTTCGAGGTAGGTGCCTTCGCCGAGGGCACGCTGGCCATCGCCCAGTACATGGCGCGGGCGTGCGACGGAGGCGCCGTGGGCGTCCTGGGCGGAGGCGATTCGGCCGCCGCGGCGGAGAAAGCCGGCGTGGTGGAGAGGCTCAGCCACGTGTCCACGGGAGGCGGCGCATCCCTCGAGTTCCTGGCCGGCGCCAAGCTCCCCGGCGTGGTCGCTCTGAACGAGGCAGACTGACATGGCCGTGATCGCCGGCAACTGGAAAATGGTGCACGGTCCACGCGAAACCCGTGCCTTCTTCGCTGCCCTCCAACTCCCGCCCAACGCCCGGGCCCACGAGCTCCTCATCTTTCCGCCGGCGCTCTCCCTGGCGACGGCGGCGGCGAGTCCCGAGCGGGATCAGCGCATCCAGCTGGGGGTGCAGAATGTCCACTGGGAGGACGAGGGCGCGTTCACCGGGGAGTCCTCCGCCGCCATGGCCAGAGAGGCGGGCGCGACGTTCGCCCTCATCGGGCACTCCGAGCGCAGGCAGCTCTTCGGGGAGACCGACGAGCAGGTGGCCCGGAAGGTGAGGGCGACGCGGCGGCACGGCCTCGTGCCCGTGGTGTGCGTGGGCGAGACGTTGCAGGAGCGGAAGGCGGGCCGCGTCGAGGAGGTCATCCTCGGGCAGTTGGATGCGGCTCTGGAGCCTCTCCTGGAGACGGAGGGGAGGTTCCTCCTGGCCTACGAGCCTGTGTGGGCGATCGGGACCGGCGAGACCGCCACGCCGGAGGACGCCTCGTCGGCGCAGGGTGCACTCCGGGGCCGGCTGGACCAGCGGCTGGGGGCGGCGCTCTCCACCCGGACGCCTATCCTGTATGGCGGGAGCGTGAAGCCGGACAACGCCGCCGAGCTCCTGGCGGCCCGCAACGTGGATGGCGTCCTGGTGGGCGGCGCCAGCGTGGATCCGCGCTCCTTCGCGGCACTCGTGGAGGCGGCGGGGTGAGGGCCCGGGGGGCAGCCATTTCGGAACCTGAAGAGTCGCGGGGGCGATAGGGGACGGTAGGACGGGGGTTTCGGGGCGTTCTTACGGAGGCAGGGAGCGGTTCCTATTTTCGCAGACGAAGAAGGGATCTTGTTTCC
>Ga0315541_1002329_pt1 | contig 16066 bp, 11 predicted proteins | sample SalMarSW160190MG_FD_203095 | JGI IMG/M metagenome (GOLD analysis project Ga0315541, IMG submission 203095) | Salt marsh sediment microbial communities from the Plum Island Ecosystem LTER, Massachusetts, United States - Salt Marsh Sediment SW1601-190 ...
GGTCTTCTCCAATTTTCCATGCTGTAAGAATATAAAGTCAAAGATTCGATGCCGAGGTCAACACAGCATTGAGCTATTTGTTCGGCTGTGTGAGCTCCCCGGTGATGCCCCTGGACCCGCGGCAGAGACCGTTTTTTCGCCCAACGACCATTGCCGTCCATAATTATGGCGATATGACGCGGAATCTGCTTGATAGTCAAACCCAGACGCTTGGCTGTTTGTTTTAGTTTTTCCTCGGTGTTATTTTCCAACTTTTATCGTCCGAACAAAAGTGTATAAGGCTTATAGCTTATGCTCTTTTTTTTCTAAATATTGTCTGGCTTCTTTTCGGTCCCACACCAATGATTGTAACGGGAATGCCGGTTAATTTCTCTATCCAACTAATATAATTCTGTGCATTCGAAGGCAATTTTCGGAAATCCCTTACTTCAGTTATATCTTCATCCCAGCCGGGAAGGGTTTCATAGACAGGCTCAACATTCGAGAGTATCTCTATGTTAGATGGGAACCATTTCGTCACTTCGTTATGCGTATTGCGTATTGCGTATTGCGTACAAATCTTTACTTCTTTAATGCCGGCTAATGTATCGAGATGCATTAGTGCTATCTCATCAATACCACCGATTTTTATGGAGTATGATACGGCGACAGCATCGAACCAGCCACATCTCCGGGGTCGGCCGGTAGTAGTGCCGTATTCGTGTCCTTTGTCACGGATGTATTGGCCAATTTCATTATCTTGCTCGGTTGGGAAAGGCCCGGCTCCAACTCTTGTAGTGTAGGCCTTTACAACGCCGATGAATTTGTCAACATACTTGGCAGGTACGCCGCAGCCGGCTGGCATTCCAAGTGAGCTTGAATTAGAGCTGGTCACGTATGGGAAAGTGCCGTGGTCCAAATCCAGGAGCGTTCCTTGCGCACCTTCGAACAGGATTGACTTGCCATCTTTAATCGAGTTGTGTAGAAATTCAGTAGTATCGATTATAAAGGGCAGGAATTTATCCGCATAAAATTTACATTTTTCGAAGATGTCGTTCGCACTAATCGGTTTGGAATTAAGCCGTAAGGCTTCCTGCGGATAAACAGCGGTGAAGACCTTGTTTTTGTAGTTCACGGTGGTTTGCAGTTTTTCTTTTAGCTGTTGGAGGTTTCTTAAATCACCTATGCGGACAGCGTGACTTCTGCCTGCTTTGTCTGCGTAACAGGGACCTATACCACGGATAGTGGTGCCGATTTTGTTTTTGCCGAGCGATTCTTCTCTTAATTGGTCTTCCATTTTGTGGTAATCCAGGACGACGTGCGCGTTTTCGCTTATAAAGAGGCGGCCTTTTAGCTCGATGCCTCTCTTCGCAATCGCTTCAATCTCGTTTAGCAGAACCTCAGGGTCAACTACAACGGCATTTGTGATTATACAGCTAACGTTCGGCCGAACCACGCCGCTCGGCAAAAGATGTAAAGCGAACTTGCCCCCGATTTTATCGGGGACAGTCGAGCCGCTGTCCCGTGAGGTCCCGATTAAATCGGGATCCACGACAACAGTGTGACCGGCATTGGAGCCGCCGCTGTATCTAACAACAATATCGCTATGCTCGGCGAGGATATCAACAACTTTGCCCTTACCTTCATCGCCCCACTGTAATCCAACAACGCAAATATTCATTTTCAAATTCCTATTTACGATTTTCGATTTTCAATCGTCATTCGGCAATCGCAAATCGAAAATTCAACTGATTTTTCTGACCAGATGCTCCAAGATGGCTTCTAAGTTGTCGTACTGTCTGGCGTTTAGCTTGCGATTGCTCTCGACTCCGTCATTATCTTTATATGTGATAACGAAGTAACCTTTTGAATCAAAATAGGTTTTATCTATTTTCTGAATGGAATCATAAGGAATATTTTCTGAATTCCGATTTACGATTTTCAATTTACGATTTTCAATCTTTAATCTGCAATCGTAAATCGACAATCCAAGTTCATCAGCTATGAGTTTTTCTCTTCTGCGCACCAGGAACCAGGCTATCAGAATCACAGCAAGTGGCCCAAGGACAAAAGGCGCCTTTTGATTGAACACCAAAGTGCTATCAGCCTTACTGTTTTTTATGTGCTCTTCATAAAAACTGTGGCGAAGCGACCATTCATATTTGCTAAGATAGCCATCATAGGCGAAAATAATTGCACCTCCAATGCAGACAACAATAGCGATTTTAAAGTTGGTTTTGCAGTATTTGCTGTATGGTGCTTCGATAGCCATTTTATCCACAGGCTCCCTTACGGGGGCTTTCCAGAATCTATAGCCCGTCCTGAGCCGGGCCGAAGGATAAACGTTTCTGTGCGATAGTCTCGTTTAAAGGCAGAACGAAGTTAGGTCCTATTTTTTCGGCCATCAGCTCTTCAGCTAAGCGGCATTGATGCTCAAAAGATTTTAGCATATCAAACCTCAAGCCGGGCTGTGGATACTGCCGGACTGTAAAAAACAGACTTATAGCATCATTCGAGCTTTGCCTTTTACCTCTATACTCATAGTCTATATTCAGATCGGAGGTGGTTTTTGACTCTATACTGATTCTGGCCTGTGTACATTCATCCTCGGATAGCGATACCACCATAGAGGGAGAAAAAGCAATACACCTGGCGGAAGGCAAGTCTGAAAGACAGTTAAAGGCGCTTGAGCCTAACAATGCCTCAGCGATAACCTCATCATGATTGCCTGTATAATCAAAATCCATAGCAAAAGTTACATCCAGTGAGGCCACGTCAAGATGACTTATGCCGAGCATATAAGGAACAAGCTCGAGCACCAATTTATCCTGGCAGAAGGCCTCTTGAAAGTTTGCGGGATTAATAACTCCGGAACTAACCCGGCTCGTTTCGAGAGTGATCCATCGCTCTTGGCCGATATTGTGAACCTCTTCGAGACAATAGGTGTTATTTTCACAGCGATAAAAATGGCTCATAAAAGGATATTGCTTTTGTATTCGCTCAAAAAAGGTCAGGATGGTATCCCGGCTGGTCGGCAAATCTAATCTGGTGTTTATGTGCATCTCCAGATAGAAATCGTCGCAAAAAGAACGGTAACTACTTATAGTCATTATAGTAAGGCCTTTCAAAAACTCGTGCTACGTAGCAAGCTTCCAGTCTTCGTAATCCCTCGTGCTAAGTAGCTACTTCGCAGAGTAGCATCCGCCGTAGGAGGCTTCGGCGGGGAAAAACTGAAAAGTCAATCACAATTAAACCTGCCCTGAGCGAGGGACCCCGCTTTGCGGGAACCCAAGTCGAAGGGTCGGGAATGGAATTGTCCCTAAACGCCGTAAGGCGTACTGCTCCGATTTCCTTAATTTCGTATGTTGATATTTACATTTTGATATTTGATTTTACTTGAGGTCGCGTCCTTATTCAGATATTCGATTTCCCAGATTCTTTTAGTTAGACTCTTTAGCTTTTGGTCATAGTTTTTCATCACTTCGAGGTATTCAGTGGATTCAAGGGCTTCTTTGGCTTTCTCATCCTCTGGCTTTGCGTTTTTCGGTAGAACCGAATTTCTAAAAATTTCATAATGGTCTCTTATCGAGCAAGGCATCAGCCAGTTTTCCGGTTTTTTCCAGTTGTCGAGACCATATTCTCTCTGCCATTTTCGTCCATTTTTCATAAAGTCGGAGAACAGTGCATCCGTCAAGGTTCCTCCATTGTTATACAAATCATAGATATTGTCAACGTAATATGGAATAAATGCACAGGGTGTTACGTTGCCGTGCCAATCGATGTAGGCATAACCGCCGCTTCTTCCGTAGGCAATGCAACCTCTGGACAGCACACCGCTGTTCCAGAAATCAGCCAGACAATATCTCTTTTCTCTGAGCAGTTTTTCCCACTTTCTGTATAAGCTGAGCCGCTGTTCAGGACGGACCATTAAATCCATCTCGTCTTTGCCTCTACCGATAGGCATAAGTTGAAATTGCCACATGTAGCAGGCGCCCTGCTCCTCGAAGAAAAAGTCATAGAACTCGTCTTTTAACAGCAGCTCCACGTTTTTGCTTGTAGACGTTACGGAAATGCCGAAAGGTACACCGAAGTTTCTTAAACGTTCCAGAGTTTCGAGGATTTTCTTAAATGTTCCGCGTCCTCTTCTCTGGTCGGTTTCTTCCTCGAAGCCTTCCACCGAGATTGCCGGCGTGACATTTGCGCAATCAGCTAAGCTTTGGGCAATTTGCTCGTTAATAATGGTGCCGTTAGTATATACAAGGAAAAACATATCGTTGTATTTACGATAGATGTCCAGGAGTGTTTTATCTTCACTTTTATATGTGAAAGGCTCACCGCCGCTGATAGTTATGAACCGAACTCCCCAGCAGTCGTGCACCTCGCCGACTACCTTATCTACATAGCAATAAGGTACCGTGGCGGATGTGTCAGATGTTGAATTTGCGTAACAACCGATACACTTCAGATTACATTTTTGTGTAGGAGAGAAAACAATAAAAGTTGGTGGATACTCGCCGTATTTCTCTTTGAATTTTTCAACAGCCTGCGTATAAATTTGGTCTTCACGAATCAAATTGTTCTGGACGAAGACATTAACGATTTCCTTTATAATTTCCGGTGAGACGCATCCTCTATCTATATTTTTAATCATGCAGTGCAGCATTGCCGATAGGAATTGGTATCTTTTTATTGCTACTTCTTTTAAATCTTCTGAATCATTGTCAACAATACTCTTGTAGATGTAATCATCGATTTTTTTTGCCAATATTTTTCTGAGATGCTTATGATTTACCATCGCGATTAGCGTTGAGGACAAGACTTGCGGTTTCATTTTTAGCTCCCTTTTTCTTAAATAAACCTTTTATAAGATAGCCTGCAAAGAAACGTCTTAGTCAAACACTGTTTGTTTCACAACTCCGACTTTATCTCAATGGTTATAACAGTAAAAGCGAGATGGTAAATATAACAAAAAATAGAAAAAAATCCAGTTTTTTTCGAATCTGGCAAATTCGTTTTTTGCTGGATTTTTTCAAAATATGATTTGGCTTAATATGGTTTATTTCGCATCGGGATCGGGCAGTTTCAATTCTGTAGCTATCGCACCGATAGTTGATAAAATGGCAAAAATAAATGTCCGCCACACACCCCTCGCCATAATGTTATGAGCCTCAATTCCGCTGTTTTGACTCAAAATAGCTGAAACTACCGTATAAAGAATACCGACTAAAACGCCGCAAATAGCCGTTGCAATTATGCGTTTGCCCACCGATGCTCCGCCGCAGCCTAATGTTACTGCTCCTCCGCAAACCAGCGGCAAAGCTACGACAAGCAACCAAATGTTCTTCAAGCTCGGCAGCTCTCCAATCTTATTAAGGTAAATAAAATCCGCAAGGCCCATTATTGTAACTGCCGCAATAACGCACAGGCCTGCGTGCCAATATCGCGGCTTAATCGTTGCCCGAATCTCAGCCCGCCTTTGCATTCGACGCCGAATCGTCAGGGGCCAGTTATAGAACAGGCGAAATACGGAGTGCTCCAATAGCGCTCCGCTTTCACCAAATACCGGCACGATATGCACAACTTCTGTCGCCCAGTGACTGGCCATAAATCTCGCCAATACCGGGTAGCGATACGCCATCTGGATAGGAAAAGCCAGATAGCCGACATATTTGAAAAAGCCTAAGAAAACCGCAATATTATAGTCCCTGAAATTCCGCTCACGGATTACCAGATATAAAACGTAGAGCCCTCGCGTCAGCGACCCCGGCGAAATCGGTACAACCTGAAATAGGGCGATTATGCCAAGCCCTATACCCCATGCCTGGGCCCTCGGCATTTCAGGATGTATCAGAACATAAATAACAGCTAATGTCACCGAAACTACCTGCGTCACCGGCAAAGTGCAAACATGAACCGCTAAGCTCTTGAGATATTTTTGTATAAAAGGCTCATCGATCCGTGAAAGGATGATTTTGGCGTCGTCATCGCCAAGTATATGTTTTTTTTGCCCCTCGGTAATCATGTCTCGCAGCCACTGTTCGCGCATCTCTGCGTTAAAATACAGCCGAACCGGGCGAACAAATATATACACAAGTTTTTCTCTTCTAAAATTCCGGTCGGTCAGAAACCTGTGCAGCCCGGCAGGCAGAATCGAAAGAGGCAGGTGGCAGAAGAAACGCCAAACCCCATCAGTTATTCTTAGTGCTCGCCGCTCGTCAACTCTCCCTGCTCTGTGCCATATAATTACTTTCTCTGCAATTCGTGCTCGTACAGCTCGTTTCAGATATGCCCAGCTTGTAAGCAGTGATAAATAATGCCTGCGCCAGTCAGGTCGACCCCAAATCTTAAGTATGAACTTTCCGAGCAGCGGTATAAGGCTGATTAGGCAAAACAATAGCGCCAATATTTTACTTCCTCGTAACTTCTGCTCGTTCTGTTGATCAATAAGATTTCTTACCTTCCAACCGGTTATTGCACTATCAACTATGGTTGACCAGAGTTGCCGGCTGTACAGCAGACGAATATGATTGTGTGTAATGTCGGGAACCGAGTTGCGATACACCTGCTCGGCAGCTTTTAGCTCACTAAGCATCTTTTCACAATCGGTGAATTCATTCGGATATGCCTTCATAAAGGCTTGTAGTTTTGTGATGCTGCCTCGGTCGAATTGTACTAATGAGCCTCGCATAAACCCAGCGATTATGAGCTTGAAATCTCCCGGACTCATCGGTAAAAACGGCAGCAGTGTAAGTCCCGCTCTGAAATCAACCGCCACTAAGCCGGACGAGGGATTAGCCCCCGCACCTGTGGCGGGGGTTGCCTCGGCCACAGGTGCCGAGGCTAAACCCTGTCGTTTTAGGCAGTTCGGCTGACTTTTGCATGTTGACCATTCATATTGCCTGGCGAACTCGTAGCCTCCCATATCGTGCAGATGCTCGACAAATTTGTGCATGAACTCGTATTTAGATCGGTACTCAAGCGAACCGAGCTTTCCGGAATCTACCTTTATACCCTTGCGCCAACGCGAAAGGATGTCCAGATGGTCATCGACCTCGAGCCGCCAGGTGCGCCCATCAATCCACTCACTCAATTCTCCACAACTGCCCAAGGCGCTGTCAACAAATGTTGCATAAATATCGACAACGGTATTTTCATTACCAAATCGAATCTTCGCTCCACGGCGGATAAATTTCTGCCAGAGTGCGCCGGCCCTGGCCGCCGCAGGATTGACCTGCAATTGAAATGGTCCCTGAAAGCCAATCCAATACAGAAAATTACGGAACAGCCGACTGAAGGTCGAAGGCGGAATGAGAATCTTCATCGCATAAGTTCGACCTGTCTTAAGTCCATCCATTGTCCCGTCATTTACCTCGATTCCCAAGACCTTTACTTTATAGACTTGCCCGGCAAAACCTCCGCCTACAAATTTCTCAATAACTAAATGCAGCCGAGCCGTGTTCGCTCGGCTGATTCCCGTGACATTAAAGTCAAGCTCAGTGCCCGGCTCATAGCGGCTGACCCGCATAGGCCGATGTAGTTGAGCATCGAGGAATTTCTCTTCAAGTTTTTTACAAACTTCAACGGAATATTCTGCTGCCACTGTCGTTTCCCGTCTAACCGACTATGAAATGAGTCCACAATTTTAGGAAAATCAATAACGCTATCCCGGCATACACGCCGGCCAATAAATCATCGGCAAGAATGCCCCATCCCTGAGGCAGTTTTTCGAGTTTGCGGATAGGCCAGGGCTTAGCAATATCAAACAACCTGAATAACAGGAAACCGCCTATAGTAGCAGCTAAGACCGGAGGATTGGTTAGTGCGCATGTGAAAACCAAAGTAAGCCCCTGGCCTGCAAACTCATCCACCACAACTTCCGGCGGATCTGTCTTTCCGGTAGCTGTTATTGTAACCGAAGCGCATTCGATGCAAAGAAAAGAACCGACCAGAATCAACAGGGCCATTACCAGACATACCAGGGGCGGCGATAAGTTAAAGTGCTGTATAATAGCAAAGATAGCTGCTGGCGGTAGTGACCCCCACGTCCCCGGAGCAACCGGCAGCCAGCCAAGACCGAAACAGGATGCAAGCAATCTTTTCATAATTTAGCCCGTGAGATATGTTTTGATTTATCTCACGGGCTGTAGGTTACCTAAAGGCGACATTTAAGTCAACCCCATTAGAAACCCTTCCGTCTTTCTACCTGTGGCAGAGCTAACGTTACTCACACGGGGCATTCTAACGGAGTCAAAGAATATTAACGCAATTCCAATCTTGACTCTCGGTGTCATTGCGAGGAGGCCGTAAGGCTGACGCGGCAATCTTTTTTCCTGTCATCTCGACCGGAGGACTGCCAATGGCAGGCCGGAGCGGAGAGACCTGCTCTCGAATGGAAGTCAATTACCGTCCGCAGCCAGATGTCTCGACTGCTCTCGACATGACAAAAAAAGGTTGTTATTCCGCAAAGCCTGTCCTGAGCATGGTCGAAGGAATACGAAATCCACACGTGAGATATGCTTCAAGAGATACGAATTAGCCACAGAAAACACATTCCCAAAATATTTAGCCCGCAAATTTATTTGCGGGTTCTCCTTGTGCGGGTATAATGTGAAACAACAAACTTGAGCGAAGCGAGACATCCAGGATTTGTAGTCCGGAGTAAGGCGTGCGAGGAAGAAAAAGCAGGCTGAAGCAGAAAATAAATTCGTATTGCGTATTGCGTATAGCGTATTGCGAGGAATTAAAGGAGTCCGCCTGCTCCATAGGGGGTACTTTTTCTGTGTTTGGTGACATATAAAATAAATGGTGCGAAGTATCGCACCCTACCAAAACTTAACAACCGACAGAAGGAGAAAAGCTCATACGTAAAGCGCGTACCTGTGGCAGAGCTACGCGCTTTACGTATGTTCATATAAGAATCTAACAAAAAGTAGCGTAATGACTTTCTTGAAAATCAAGCGATTTTCTTGTTCCAATGATCCTTTCAACAATTCTTTAGAACTCAATGTTGCTGCCAAGCCATGTAGTCTTAAGACTACATAGTAATTTCAATCGTGGTGAAAATTAAAGGTTTCCGCCTGCCCCCGCGTCCATCCGCGAAATCAGCGATAAGTACCTAAATATTTATTGTGTTTAACCCCACGTTTTACGTGGGATTTTTTGTTTGTTTTTTTATACTAAAACGGCCAGCTTAATTGTTATATAAGAGACAATCGATTGTTCAAAGTTTGAGAAAGTAACTTTAATGCTGCAGGACAAACTACTTGTATGGCAGTTTAATCACGGCAGAAAAGAAGTTCTGCGGCACATCTACGAAAAATACAAAGACGATTTGGTAACGTTGGCGGCTGCGCTGCTAAATGATGTAAGTTCCGCTGAGGATGTGGTACATGATGTCTTTGTATCTTTCCTTAAATCGTTTGAAAAGTTTCGGCTGACCGGCAGCCTGAAAGGCTATTTAGCGACCTGTGTTGCCAATAATGCGCGTAACATAAATAAAGCAAGGCAGAGACACCAGAGCACCGGATTAGATGAAGCAGATCAGGTTATATCAGGTGCAAACAAGCCGGATATTGCTGTGATATTTGGCGAAGAATTGCGTCAATTGAGCCGGGCTCTTAGACAGCTTCCATACGAGCAGCGGGAGGTTTTAATGCTGCACGTTTATAGCGGGTTGAAATTTAAGGCGATTGCCAGATCACAAGGCATTTCAATCAATACGGTGCAAGGCCGATACCGGTATGCTTTGGATAAATTGCGGTCACTGTTAAATAGTGAGGTTGACCCCGTTAGAAACTAAACAAAAAACGGGGTGACAATGAAGCGTAAATATAATTCCAAAAGAGGTTTCTAACGGGGTAAAAAAATGAGGCCGGAAGATGACATACACAAAATGATTAAGAAAATACACTTAAAAGCCAGCGCTGAATTAGATAGAAGAGTGCATGACCATATTTCCGGAACGCTGTCCGAATCTGAAAAGCATGCCCTGAGCGAAGTCGAAGGGACAGAATTAACTCACGCAGAACCGAACATAAGGCGAAGCACTACAAAAGGCGGCGCTGTAAAATTTGCCATCGCAGCAGCTATCCTCATCGCCTTCGGTATAGGTTTCTTCACGGGACGACGGTCGAATCCAGCTCGACCGGCGCCTCACTCGCTTGATGTCACCGGCTACACCTCGGTAGTTCCGGTATACCCGACCGCCCCAAAGGCTGAAGATAGCTTTTGGCGACGAAAAGCACTCGCTGCAATGCAGCCTAAACCTTATGTACAAAACCAAATCAACAAAACCAATTTGATCGACGCCTACAAACAGTACCTTAAGGAGAAACACTATGACTAAAAGAAAACTTATCAGCTTTTTACTTATCACCTCATACATCGCCATTACTTTTATCATAGGCTGCATACCTGAAGACTCGCTCCAATGGTCTGCAGACGGTGCTATTGGTATCTATAGTAAAGATGGTGCGCTCTTTCTCGTTGATGGCAGTACCGGCTCTCTCACCCAAATCGCTCCCAAAGAAACCACTACTAACTGGCCTGCCATCACAACCGATGGCAAATCTTTCGCCTACGGCCAGAAAATCCTCGTTGAAAACTTTGTCGACACCCTGAATCTCCTCCCACCCGGTCAAATTAAGATGCTTCGAACCCATGCTGCTGCGGTAAAAGAGAACATACGAAAAAAAGTTGACGAAGAATCCATATTTAAGAAAGAGGTTCTTAGTGGAGGTCTGTTTGCTGACGATGTCCTCAAGTCCTACAACGAAGAGTACCGCAACTGGGTTGTTCATTATCTTTTCGAAAAACTTGACGATGACGGCACAATTACCAAAAAGCTGGGAACTGAAACTGTTGAAAAGGCCCTTGAAAAATCAGTGAATTACTACAGGCTGATTCTTACGCCGTCAGACGATTTAAACAAAAAAACCGTTGTTGCTACGAGCATCCAGAAGATATGGAAAATATCCTTCTCAGCCGACGGAAAATTCCTTGCTTACGTCACCGATCCCATCAATGGTGATGCTTTTGAAGTTGGCTTTGAACTCTATATCGCTTCGCCATCCCAAAACATCACCGCAGCGTTAGTCGAGCGAGCCGTAGCCATCGGTTATGACTTCCGCCCCGATGGCCGCGCAATTGCATATATGAAGCCCGAAGTAGAAGATTTCGACAAGGATAAATTTGTCCTTGGCTCACTTGTTGAGAAAACTGTCACCGACCCGAATGGGAAACTTCTTGCCTCACCTGTCAACCTTGACGACAACGAAGATACATCTCTGGCAACACATAACTGCACTGGACCTGCAAAAGAGCTCGCCGGCGTCGGTTATTACCCGTGGATGTATATCTTATATGCACGCGACAACCGTATCTTCTTTACATCTGCAAAAGTGTCATTACCATCCAGCAAGCTTGATGAAGAAAAGGCAACCATCTTCTGCTGCGACACACTTACTGGAGCCATAAGCGAAATCCTCCCGCAAATCGCCCTCGACTTCACAGAAGGCAATTGTTATCTCTTTACACTTTCGCAAGACAGCAAAAAAATTCTCCTGCCTGGTAATAAAAACACACTCGGCATGTATGCACTCGGTCAGGATCTTGATTCATCAAAAATCCTCATCGACAAAAATGAATCTTTCGGAGATGACTCACCTCCCAAGCTCGTCTCACAGTGGAAGGGTAGAGACCAGATTTCCTGCCTCGTTGCCGAAAAGTCCCACTATCTCTGTCCCGATCCAAACACTCCCGCCCGTCGAAAGGAAATTGTCATCCTCGATGCCGATGGAAATTTGAAACAAATATTGAGCAAAAATTGGCCCGATGAACTGCTCGATTACTGATTGCCAATACTCCTTTTGCAGGCAAAAACAAAGGCCGAGCGCATTCAGCACTCGGCCTTATCCTTTGTCCATTCACCTGTAATCTAAAAAACTACAATTTCCATGCCTTTGCGAAGGCTTTGAAGCTACGGTCATAAGTTCTCTCGATGTCATTGGGGAAGCAACAACCCGGCAGTTCCTTCAGGTACAAATGATACCTTATACACTCACAACACATCCCTTTTTTGTCACAGCCGGGATATGTACAGTTACAATTTTTTAGGTTCTGCTCTTTTTTGCACTCCATAGTTCGCATTATCCTTATTATAAAAACCTCGCAGTAAACTTGGAGTGACTAAAGTGTCTGTCATTGCGAGCGAAGCGAAGCAATCTCAAATCTGAGCAAAGAGATTGCCACGTCGCTGCGCCCCTAAGGGGCAAGCTCCTCGCAATGACACAATGTGTCACTTTAGTTCACTTTAGTCACTTTTTGCATCGGCGGTCACTTTTTTCACTGCACGGCCAATTTATAAAGGCTGATACTCAACGGCGGAATACTTAACGTATTCGAGATACCGCTAACCGGCTTTTCTACAATCACTACGTTAGGCTCTTTGCCTGGCTCGTTGTAAGCCATAGGGTCGGAGTGTGCAATCAGCCCAAGCGTTCCGGTGCCGGTTAATTGCGCGCCCTTTAGGTCTATCGCAAGCTCGCGCTCATGCTCGGTAGGATTAACTACACCGATTGTTAAAACCTTATGGTCTTCGGTCAATGCGGCTGATACATCGAGCGGAGCAGTGTCACCAGTGACAGTGACCGGCAGAGTTCCAAAATTGTTTCGGTAGAGTTTCAAAACCAGTCCCGTCGTCTCAAAGGCGGCGGCGGTTTTACTGGCTTTGATACAGCCGATGACGTTGACGGTCTGGGCATAATTAGCCAGGAAGATTATATCCGAATGTCGAAAGTATTCGTGCAGGCCTTTGGCGATTCCCAGACCATCTTTATGGAAATACCGGGTTCCCAACTCGCCAAACACATGGGGACCATACCAGTAGTTCCATTCGGTCATGGCGATTTGAATATCTTTTCCTTTCAGGGAATCCAGTTTTTCACGTAGCTTTTGATGGAATTCAATCTTTCGTTTGATATTGTCGGCAATCTGGGCGGTATGTTCGATCAGGTTGGGCTTTTCCTGACAATAAAAATGCTCCGCGATAAGGTCGATATGATTTGAGCAGTCGCGCAGTAAGCCTTCGCTCCAGGAGCCGGCATTTCCGGATGCGATCGGGACGATATCCGGGTCCACTTCTCGCATTTTGTCCACAACCCAGTTGTGTTTGAGGACGTAATGCCGGAGGCTCATATAACCGAGCTGCCACCTGCCCCACATTTCATTGCCGATAGCCCAGTAGCGAACATTAAAAGGTTCCCGGTCGCCGTTCTTGGCCCGTAAAGCTCCCATTAGTGTATCGGTAGAGCCATTGGAGTATTCCAGTTGAGCGGCCGCGGAGTATGCATCTCCAAAACCGGTATTGACGGTTACCAGCGGTTCCGCCTTGACCAGACGGCAAAAGCGAATAAATTCGTGGAAGCCGAAGTCATTATGCTCTACACCGGTCCAGGCGGGATTTGTGCGAGGTGGTCGCTTGTCCCGATCGCCGATGCCGTCACGCCAGTCGTAGCCGCTGACGAAGTTTCCGCCAGGCCAGCGATACATTGGAGCGTTGAGCTCTTTTAACACCGCCAGCGTATCGGCACGCATACCCTCAATGTTGTCCGCCGGCATCAGAGAGACCGTGCCCACAAAGCACGCTTTATCGGCTACTCTGATTTCCAGCTTGCCATTTATAGTGTCGGCACCTGCGGTAAACTGAAACGGATACTTGACATACTTGTTATCCGAGACCGTAAATTGAATGGAATCCTGATCGTTCGGATTGTCACCCCAGATAAGTGATACCGTTACATTTGCGCTTTGCTGTCGGGCTTTGAGGTAGATATAACCAACGTATTGCTTATTCTTAACTAATCCGAGGTCGAGCTGTCGGATGCCGCTATCGGGCCGAATGAGCGGCGTATGCTCGCCGACAAAGGAGTCCTCTTTGACCATTGTGACTGAATCGGCCTGACCGATTATCTGCCAGGGTGATGCTCCCACTACCTGGTAGGGACTATCCTTCGGGATAGCCCTCGTCGAACGATATGGGTTGTAATCGGCTGTAATGGGATAATAAAATTTGCGGTCTTCGAGCATCTCGGCCCAGATGCCGCCATAGATACATCGGCCAAGGTGTTCGATAAACTGAGCGTAGATGTATTTGGAGATCGGCTCGCCTGTTTTGCTTGTATCAATCACGATACTCTTCTGATTAGCCGCTATAGCCGGACGTAAAGGACTAACAAGCATAGCTGCTACCAAAATGCCGACACAACAAATCTGAATTCTGCTCATGTTACACCTCCTTTGACTTTGCAATATCTTTAATCGTATTCACAACGCTAAAAGCCGAAATTGTAATGGAAAACGGCATAAAAGCAACTCAATAAACTTTTGACCAGCGTCTCAGCTAAAAATATGGTTTTTTCCATTCGGCAGCTCGTAAGTATTGATAACACGCCCGGCAGGACTCGAACCTGCGACCTACGGATTAGAAATCCGTTGCTCTATCCTGCTGAGCTACGGGCGCTAAAATCTTCGGGTAACCGAATCCTCAACATTCTATCAAAGGTAGGAAAAAAGCGCAAGTAATTTCTTCATAAGTAAATTCCTCTTTGTAAATTCGGTATAGAAGAGCGTGTTCTGCCGAGTATGCGAGCATAGCGAACCGAAGCAAAATTTACGAAAAAAACTCACGTGATCGGGTTTTCTTCCTCCCGATTGTTCCTAAATAGAACCGAGACAACAGTACTGAAAAGTCAGTTTTAAGCGAAACAACATTCTGAAATCTTGTTTTTAAATGAACCTGTATTTTATGGGCGAACTACTATATATAGTATATTACCCAACTTGCTCAAATAGGCTTTGTGGTTTACCTGTTACTGATTGCTGATATAGGGTTATATAACCCAAAAAGCAGATTTTTCAATATAAATCGGCAGTATTTTATCGCAAGTAACTGCGATTTAAACTGTTGTGAAAAGCCAGGTAAAAAGCTAAGTTTTCTAAAGTTTTGCAAGCTGTTCTGTCGATATCAATACTGCGAGTTTGCTACGGGCCTCCAAATGGATTTGAGAGGCATACAATATATAGTGGTTACAAGGCCTCAGACGAAAACATGGATTATTTCGTTTGTAGCTGGTTCCGTAAGGTAATTGAGATGCCGGATTATAGTAACAACGGCCGCTTTGAAGGCCAAGATCGGCAGATAGATACTTTCAATGAGGGTATGGCTCCAGAAGAGGATTTAACAATGGAGCAGATACTTGAAAATATCAATGATACGCCCCTTGGGCAGGTATTGAAAAGAGTTGCTTCACTACCAGAGATTCGCAGAAATAAGGTGCTTCGCGTCCGCAGGCAGCTTACCGAAGGCAAATACGACCTTATCGCAAGATTAGATATTGCTCTTGATAAGGTCCTTGAGGACCTCGCTACTTAAGAGGTTTCATCTCTATTTACCCCGTTAGAATGCACCTTGGCTTGTTACGGGGATGAAAAATATTTAATTCCTTCTATGAAAACGGGGTTTAATGCCCCGTGTAAGTAACGTTAGAAGAATGAAGAGTTTCTAACGGGGTTTACTGCTGGATCACCCCCAAATAGTCTTTATTTTCTCTGCGACCCTGTCGGACAGGACCGCAGATAATCAAGGTAACTATCAGACTACTTCCGGAACTTCATCATCCGGCTCATCCATTTCGACGGGCTTATAGCCCGGCTGTTTTGATTTTTCAACCTCTTCTTTGAAGGCGACTATGACTTTTTCCTGAATCCCCTTGCGGCATTCCGCATTAATCGGATGGGCAATGTCGGCGTGCAGCTTCATTCTGCCTTTGAAGTCCTTCCTCGCTCGATTGTCCTGCAGGGGCTTGCCGCAATTATTGCAGTATTTGGCTCTTAGGTGATTTTTGCCTCCGCATTTTTCGCAATGGTCGCTCATTTTCCTTGAGGGCATAGCAACGAAAAGACCAGTTGCACCTTCAATAACTTTAATGTCGCGAACCACAAACTCATTATCCATCGTTACGGAGCAAAAAGCCTTTAACCTGTCGTCTTTGTTGGCTACTAATTTGACTCTGACCTCGCTGATTTCCAT
>Ga0315541_1002331_pt1 | contig 16057 bp, 7 predicted proteins | sample SalMarSW160190MG_FD_203095 | JGI IMG/M metagenome (GOLD analysis project Ga0315541, IMG submission 203095) | Salt marsh sediment microbial communities from the Plum Island Ecosystem LTER, Massachusetts, United States - Salt Marsh Sediment SW1601-190 ...
GGCAACATCGTTGTTCCCGCCCAGGCGGCTGGACTCAAAGACATCGTCATCACCGGGACTACCAGCGGTGCCCAGACCTTCGTCGGTGCCTTCACGGTGACAACCATTGACCACTACGCGGTATCAGCTATTGTTTCACCGGTAGGCGCCACCGTGCCGTTTACTGTCATCATCCAGGCCCGGGATGCGTTTAACAATAATATCACGGTGGGTCCCGAGGCTGCTGAAAATATCACCATCACCCTTGGCAAGCCGGATGCCGGGGCAACGCCAACCTCAACCGCCACCGTCGCTGGTGTAGCCGCAGTGAGCATGACAATGACGGTGCCCCAAACTTTTGGACAGAGCATCACCTTTACCGGAGTTACCTCAGGTAAGACAGGCACTTCTATGCTCTTTGATGTCGCCGTTGTCTCGGGTGGAGGAGGAGCCCCATCTCCCTCTGGAGAGGGTTTCGTGAACATTAGTTATTTCCTCGATCCGGCAGGCAGAGCTACTGTTGTCATAACCCTTACCTCTACCAATGGTCTGGTCACCATGAATATTCCTTCGGGGACGCTGGTGCTTGATGCCCAGGGCAACCCCTTGACCAATATACAAATCGTAGTCCTTTCCACTCCGCCACCCCCTCCAGGCTATGTCTTGGTTGGTCGTGCCTATGACTGCCTGCCTGACGGGGCTACCTTCCAGCCAGCCATGACACTGACCTTCAGGTATTACGAGCCGAGTGTACCCCGGGGCGCCAATGAACAGGATTTGGTTCTTGCCTACTGGGATGGCGAGCAGTGGGTAAACTTGCCAACCACCGTTGATGCCGTAGCCAATACCGCTACTGTTGAGGTAACACACTTTACCCCGTTTGCCCTGCTGATAGAAGTCCCGCAAGAGGAAGCTCCACCGGAGGGAGCCCCACCGGAGGAAACTCCGCCAGAGGGAACCTCACCGGAAGCCGAACCACTAAACATCTGGATAGTGGTTGGGATTATAGCCGCAGTAATAGTGTTGGGCTTGATTATCTTCATGCTGGTTAGAAGGAGGGCGTAAAGGCGTACCTCAGCGAAAAGCTGGGGAAAGAGATTTTAGAGAGGGGTTAAAAGCCCCTCTCTTTTATTACATCCCCCTTTTGGCTTGACGCCTTTGCCACCCCCGATTAGAATGAAACCATGTTTGAGGTCCTTACCGAAAAGCTGGCTAAGGTATTTCGGGGGCTGAGCAGCCGGGGCAAGCTCAGCGAGAAGGATATTGACGAAGCCCTGCGCCAGGTGCGGATGGCCCTGCTTGAGGCAGATGTAAATTTTAAGGTGGTCAAGGATTTTATCAGCAGGGTGAGGGAGCGTTCTATCGGCGCTCAGGTAATGGAGAGCCTGACCCCAGCCCAGCAGATAGTTAAAATCGTCAACGAGGAGCTTATTAAGACGCTGGGCGAGGGGCAGAGCCGCCTGGAGACCTCGCCCCACCCCCCTTCGGTAGCCATGGTGGTGGGGTTGCAGGGCTCGGGCAAGACCACTACCTCCGCCAAGCTAGCCCTTCACCTGAAACACGCGGGGCAGCGCCCGCTCTTGGTTGCCGCCGATAACCGCCGGCCGGCGGCTATAGAGCAGCTGGTTACCCTGGGCAAGCAGCAGGATATTCCCGTTTATAGTGAAAATGTCAGTGTTGGCAGTAAGGACGTCTGTGCCCATGCCCTGAACAAGGCGAAGGAGCTAGCCGCTAGCTGGGTTATAGTTGATACCGCCGGGCGGATGCATATAGACGAGCCAATGATGGCGGAGCTGGCTCAGCTCAGGGAGAAACTAAAGCCCGTCGAAGTCCTGCTGGTGGTTGATGCCATGACCGGGCAGGATGCGGTGCGGATGGCGGAGGAGTTCAACTCCCGGCTGGGCTTGACCGGGCTTATCCTGACCAAGATGGATGGGGATGCCCGTGGTGGGGCGGCTCTTTCCATCCGCTGGGTTAGCGGGGTGCCCATAAAGTTTATCGGTATCGGGGAGAAGGCTGACGCCTTTGAACCGTTTTACCCCGACCGTCTGGCATCGCGGATTCTGGGTATGGGTGACGTGCTCACCTTCATCGAGAAGGCGGAGAAGACCTTCGGTGAGCGGGGGGTCAAGGAGCTGGAAAAGAAGGTGCGAACCGCCAGCTTCAATCTGGAGGACTTCCTATCCCAGCTAGAGGAAATACAGAAGATGGGTTCCATTGACCAGCTGGTAGAAATGTTACCCGGCGGCTCACAGCTAGCCAGCCAGTTGCCGGCGGGTATGGAGGAGAGGCAGCTGAAGAAGGTTGAGGCGATGATACTTTCCATGACCCCTGAGGAGCGGCGCAACCCGGATATCATTGATGGCAGTCGGCGGCGGCGCATTGCTAAGGGGAGTGGGGTAAAACCCCAGGATATAAATCAGCTGCTTAACCAGTTCCACCAGATGCAGAAGCTAATGAAGATGGGTATGGGCGGTAAGCTGCCCAAAAATCTAAGGGGGATGTTCGGGTAGGCTGTAGTACCTTCCCCCACCCCCCTTTAAACTTATGTTTTTCTTCCCACCCAGCCCGCCCTATGGGGCTTTGCCCTTAATCCTCTGTTTTCCCCACCCGCCCAAAAAGGTTTCACCTCTTTATAATCTCCTTGCCCCACCCCTTAGGGGAGGGAAAATTACAGGATAATCCGCATACGCCCCAATGAGGGAGGGTAAGAAGCTGAGCCTAACGGGTGGGTGGGTATGGGAAATATAACCTGGGGGTGGGGGCGTTATTCCAGGTAGTCCTTTAACCTTCGGCTTCGGCTGGGGTGACGTAGCTTGCGCAGTGCCTTAGCCTCAATCTGGCGGATTCTCTCTCTGGTTACATTAAACTCCTTGCCCACTTCCTCCAGGGTTCGGCTTCGCCCGTCCTCAAGCCCGAACCTTAGCTGGAGGACCCGTTGCTCGCGGGGGCTGAGGCTGGAGAGCACGGAATCAATCTGTTCCTTAAGCAGTTGCCTGGAGGCAGCGTCAGCCGGGGGCAGGGTATCGCGGTCTTCGATAAAGTCGCCCAGGTGGCTGTTTTCCTCCTCACCCATAGGGGATTCAAGCGATACCGGCAGTTGCGATACCTTGACTATCTCCCCCACCTTTTCCGGGGGTATTTCCAGTTCCTTGCCGATTTCCTTGCTGGTGGGCTCCCGCCCGTATTCCTGAGCCAGACGGCGGCTTACCCGTAGCAGTTTATTGATGGTCTCAACCATATGAACCGGGATGCGAATCGTCCGCGCTTGGTCGGCGATAGAGCGGGTGATGGCCTGGCGAATCCACCAGGTGGCGTAGGTGCTGAATTTATAACCCTTGCGGTAGTCGAATTTCTCCACGGCTCTAATCAGCCCGATATTCCCCTCCTGAATGAGGTCAAGGAGCGACATGCCCCGTCCGATGTGCTTCTTGGCCACGCTGACCACCAGGCGGAGGTTGGCTTCAATGAGATGTTTCACTGACTTTTCTGCCTCATACTCGATATTATCCAGGTAGGCTTGGAGCTCCTTATCATACCTCCGGATTGATTTGATGAACTTAGTTGATGTCATCAGGGTCTCTATCTCAGCCGCAGAGACCTTATCTCCGATAGCATCAAGGATTTCCTTCGGTAGTATATTGATATTTAGTGACAGTTCGATGACGAGCGCCTCGGTTTCGGGTATGGATTTTTTGGTATGGCGAGAAATTGCCAGGATTAGTTGTGGGCTTATCTCGATATCAATGCTGGCCCGCAATTTGGCGGTGGAGATTTCCTCGACAAAGCTGCCAGACGGCTTCTGTTTGAGGTGTTTTTGAAGGGTACGGATGACGGAGGCAGACTCGGATAGCTCCTGAAGTACAGTGAGTAATATTTCAGTTGCCGATGGCTCCCGCCCGTGCTTCTGGAGGTAGCCCAGCTTGATTTCCCTTACGCGCCTGCCTTCCTCCATCTTTCTGGCCAGTTCCCTTTCTTCCTCAGCGGTGAGGAGGGGCACCCGGCCAATTTCATGAAGGTACATGCGAACGGGGTCGTCGGCTACCTCCTGCTCCTCCACGTGTCCCAGTGGTGTTTCCGCCTCTAAATCTGGCTTCGACTCGGGTTTTTCAATCTCAAGGTGTCTCGCCTCATGCCAGAGCGCGTCTGGTTCAATTGCCTCTTCACTCTCCTCGTCCTCATCAGATTCGGGGAAGAGACTGCGCAAATCAGCCGTTTCCTCTTCGTCAGCGTCTAGCCGCTCATCAGATGGCGTCTTTTCCTCGTCTTTATCTGGACTATCTTCACCATGCCGCTGGCTCATCACCTTACCCCTCTTTGTCCTAATTTTATCCGATTTTTTTGAGCTAAGACCTCAGCCAGCTGGGTATTGGCCGTAATATCCAGCTCCTTGAGCTTAGCCAGCTCCGCCGCCCCGCCCCCTGATTCAGCTTCCAGGGCTAATACCTCCCCTGTTTTCCTTATCAGGCTGCGGTAGTATTTTTCCCGCAAATCAAGGGCACACTCAGCATACTTTTGCTCTATTTTATCACTTAATAACTGCCGGGTTAGCAAGGATTCAAGATGCTCGTGAATTTCAGGCCCAAGTTTTTCTTTTACTGATTCTATTTTATCACTCTGCTTCCAGGCAATAAAGATTTCACGGTTTTCGCTGTTCTCAAAGTATTCAGGCAGGAGCTCCTGAGCGCTATTCTTAAGCTCCGGGTGCTGCAGGAGTAATTCCAGGCAGTATTCTTCTTTCGGGCTGGAAAGCAGGGGTTGGCTAATTGCGGGAGCCTCGAGCTTTAGTGGTTTAATTCTAGCTTGCTTGGGCCTGATTCTGGCTAGAGCCGCTTCAATGCTCTTCTCGCTGACCTTGAGCAGTTGCGCCAGCTTTTGCAGGTAGTGTGCCTGCCGTATCGGGTTTTTTATCTCGGCGACGATGGGCAGGAGCTTATCCACGGCTTGGGATTTTCCGCTGGCTTTGGTCAGGTCAAGCTCGGCGGTGACCATATTGAAGGTATAATCAACTATGGGCAGAGCCTCTTCTATCAGTTTCTGCCAGGCTTTGGCATCCTCTTTAATAACGTTATCGGGGTCTTGGCCCCGGGGCATGATGATAACCTTCACCTCGGCATCAAGGGTATTTTCGTAGCCCACCGCCCGCAGTGTGGCTTCGTTTCCAGCGGCGTCGGCATCGAGGGCGAAGGCAGTATTCTTGCTCAGCTTCTTTAGAATGCTGACCTGTTTCTCGGTAACCGAGGTCCCCATTGAGGCAACCGCGTTGCTAAAACCGTTCTGGTGGGCGGTGATGACATCCATGTAGCCCTCGACGATTATGGCCAAGTCTTGCTGCCTGATGGCATCTTTAGCCAGGTTTATGCCGTAAAGGGTGCCGCTCTTGTCAAAGAGCGGCGTCTGTGGCGAATTAACGTATTTGGGCAGCGAGTCGTCAAGCACCCTTGCCCCGAAGCCGGTAATACGCCCTCTGGAGTCGGGTATGGGGAAAATTAGGCGGTTGCGGAAGCGGTCGTGGCTTTTTCCTCCCTCCCCCTCAGCTATCAGGCCGGCGCTCAGCAGTTCAGCCTCGGTGTAGCCTTTGTTTATAAGGTGCTGCTTGAGGGCTTCCCACTTGTCAGGGCTGTAGCCGAGCTGGAAGTCGGCGATGGTCTTTTCTGATAAGCCTCTTTTCAGGAGATAAGCCTTTGCCTTTTTTGCCGCTGCAGAATTGAGCTGGCTGTGGAAGTACTGGGCGGCGGCTTCGCTGAGCTCGTATAGCTTCTGTCTCTCCTTGCTCTCGCCCCCCGGTTCAAATTTTGAGGGTATGGTAACCCCCACCCTCTGGGCAAGCAACCTCAATGCCTCGCCGAAGTCAATGCCCTGCTTTTTCATAACAAAGGAGAAGACATCACCGCCGGTGTTGCAGGCGCCGAAGCAGTGCCAGCTCTGTTGCTCGGGGTAAACAAAGAACGATGGGTTTTTTTCGGAGTGGAAGGGGCATAGCGCCCGGAAGGTGCGCCCGGCTTTGGTCAGCTTGGTGTACTGGCCGACCACATCTACGATGTCTATCCTCTGTTTTACCTCGTCAATAACGCTCATTTTAGTATTTTGTGACCCTATCCCCTTTATCCCTTTACTATCTTATACAACAGGCGACAACCAAAATCAAATTTCAACTGTATACGCATTTAGTTTAGCAAATGCTCAAGGGTCAGTGAAACTGAAGAGTTCTCGTGCCAATAAGCGACGATTCATCTCTCATAACGGTGCAGCTACTACTTATTCAGAGTTGACGGGATTCGTGTAAACACATCTGAAAGAGCCTATTTGAGGAACTGGGGTAACAATAGGTAGAACTTTTGAACTAGCATTTAGCCTGACTATTTAGCCCAATAGCTATCATTGAAGATAATTGTAACAGCAAGGTGTGTAGTCTGCGACTCTAAAGCAGGATAAAATCGTGAGACTTACTATGTCCTGAAACCAACAAAACGCCCTATTGTTCAATTTTTGTCTTATTTGAAGTCACTAGCTCTGGGAGGCTACTGGAGTTGCCAAAAGCTGACTAGCTGCTCGAAATCGATAAGTCCACTCTCGGCTATGTTGACAACGTCTATTCCTGCCTCGAATGCTGCTGCTACTGGGTTTAGACCGCCGAGTAACACTATGCCAACTCGATTTAGCCCCACCGCAATTTGGCAAATTGGCTCGCTAGTATTGCCCAGGGCATAAACCCCACCAATGCCAGCCTCCTTGAGTATGGTTATCTTTTCCTCAACGGTCGCTCTTGATCGAGCTGGTATTTCACGGAAATTAGCCAGTATTTTACCATTGCCGCTCTTAGCCGCCTGGCTAACGCCGGTCATGCCGGCGCGAATATACTGCTCAGAGGGGTCAAGAGATGTGCCGGAGTAGTTGATTATGGCAGTAAAGCGCTTCGGCTTTGACTCTCTAATTTCAAGAACTCCTCCAAACCTGGAGTCTATAGGGACACCAGCCTTAAGAAGCACTCCATTTATAACCACGCTACAAACCGTAGCCAAGCCGATTTTCCCGCTCGGGACAACCACAGAGCCAACCTTTTCTCCTTCAGATGCTACCGCCACCAGTTCGCTGACACAAATTCCAGCCTTGAATACATCACTCATCGCTGCCAGTGCCTCTTTGAAGTTATCTTTGTCGATGAGTGATGTATTTACCGGAATTTGCCCTGTTCGTTTCTGAGGGTCAAAGGTGGTGTTGAAGGCTAACATCTCAAGCTTGTCAAGTATGAAACCGACCTGTTCCGGTGCCAGTGCCACCCTGAGCTCTTCGAGCCCTTGGGGGGTAATCATTCTGCCATCACGACCCAGCGGCTGGGTATAACCGCGCTCATCGGTTATTCTCAGGTGGTATCTAACTGCTCTCTCGCTCAGAAAGATTCCGTGGCGCTCAAGCTCCCGAGCAATGGTAATTGACCCTAGCGGCTCGGAGGACTCACTTAACACCTTAAGGATGGATACTATTTTCCTTTCTGTGTCAGAACTGGCACCCTGCACCATGCCAACCTCTTTTAGCTTTCAAAGATAATCTGGTGCCATTATACCACTCCCTTGGCAAGCTGGATAGTAGGATTCCACTTGCCTTTGGTGCCACAATCATTCGTAGCTCCTGAACCGGCGACGAGTACCCCCATAACCAACAAGTAAACTAAGAGTGTGGCTATCCCCATGCCCGTCATGGCGACCCTCGAGAACGTCTATTGCTTCTTCCCGGTAGGCGTCCATTAGATAGGGGATGCCGGTGACCCTGGCACACTCCTCAGTGAGGGACATGAGCTCATGCCGGGTGATTGCCGGCACACTAAAGCATCTGGCTCCTGCCATCAACTGTTGCAACCCAACCTTTATCTTTTCAGCGTAGCTATAGATTCCAACAGCACCTAGAGGGATGTTCTTCATTTCGCCAGCGCCAATTAGATTTTTGACATCCTCGTAGCAGACGAATATCTCCTCCACGGTTGAACCAAATTGCTTGACTGTATGGGGCAACTTCTCATCTTTTAGCCACTGCTGGATATTCTTGCCGACCATGCCCGGAATCATTAAAGCCCGCCCCATACATACTGCTCTGGTAAAAGGTGCGCCAAGAGCGAGTGCCTTAAACACGCCATCTTCGCTGCTGAATCCGCCAGCAAGGGCAATATCAGGTACACGCTCGCCACTATCTGCCAGCTTTTTGCTGAACTCATAGGCAGCGGCATGCAGGTATAGACTGGGTATGCCCCATTCCTCCATCATTCGCCAGGGGCTCATACCAGTACCACCGGGAGCGCCGTCTATGGTAAGCAGGTCGATTTTGGCCTTTGACCCCCACTTGATAGCCATGGCCAGTTCACGCAGGCTGTAGGCTCCCGTTTTTAGGGTAATTCTTTCGAATCCCATATTTCTTAAGCGCTCAACCTCAGCGTAAAAACTTTCTTCATCGATAAAGCCAAGGCGGCTGTGGCGTTCAAATTCCTTAAGCGCACCGTCTTTAAAGGCAACCTGTGTAACGGGGTCTGAAGGGTCTGGAGTAACAATGTAGCCGCGCTTCTGGAGTTCCAATGCCCGCTCTAGGCTATTGACCTTAATCTCGCCACCGATACACTTAGCACCTTGTCCCCACTTCAATTCGATAGTCTTTATTCCGTGCTTCTTTATGATGTATTCGGCTACACCCAAGCGCGTATCCTCTACATTCATCTGAACCAGGATTTCGCCATACCCCTGTTGATAGCGGCGATAAATTTCAATGCGACGGTCCATATCCGGTGATGAAGTGACTTTGCCCTTTGAGTCAAGCTTAAGCTGGGGGTCAATGCCACAAACGTTTTCACCACAGACTATGGTAATTCCGCTGATGGCAGCGCCAATAGCGAAATGCTCCCAGTTTTTGCGGGCTATCTCTGTAGAGCCCAGAGCGCCAGTAAAGATAGGCACCTTCATCTTGACCTTGGTGTCCCAGCCATATTCGGTCTCTGTGTTAACCACGGGGAAGGTGGCGTTATCAGAATTCCCAACTACGCCGGGCGGTAACCCTTTGGCACCGAAGGCATATCCCTGGATATTGAAGTGCGAGTAGTCAACTGGATAATCCTTGTCACCTCCGGCAGTAACGTCACCAAAAGGCCCCGGGTAGAGTAGTTCCCGCCCGCGGAAGGTTGCTTTGAACACCTCGCAGTTTCCGGTACAGCCGTCGATACAGCGGGTGCAGAGGCCACTCATGGGCACTACACTTTTGGAACGATTGGCGGTCCTGGTAGCATCATTTGAATTTGGTCTTTGAAGATTCATTTTCTTTCCTCCTCTTTTTGGGATAGTTTTCCTTTCCCTTTTGTTTTATCCAGAAAGCACAGGGCGCTACGGCTCTGTGGGTCAGCAACCACCTTAGCGTAAGCGCCTTTAGCTACTGAAGGCACATCTATTACCTTTAGCACATTGCTGAGACTGCCAAATTCCGGTAGTAAATCAGCGAGTACATTCGGCGACTCCTCAAAAAATTTGGTGTTAAAACCGCTGGAAGCATCGTCGGGATAAACTGATAGGTAGACCATCTCAGCCTCTACCAGGTCCTGGAAGAAATGGGTGCCATAAGAGAGTTCGGGTTCATGCCCGTACTCTTCGCGGGCAATCTCCACCAGAACCGCAGTGTTATCTATTTCTGAGTAGGTAACATTTACCCCAAGGTCTATGTTGTTGCTACCCCATCTCCCCGGTCCCATCATCATGACCTTGCCCGCTTTATTCCGTAAAGATTCACTGAGTTTCCCGATAACACGGCCAAGCGACTTCTTAACATCAGCGCTTGCCGTTTCAGCATATTTCTTGGGGTCGATGTAGAGAATGTAGCCGATATTTTCAACCACTCCGGCACTCATAGCCCGATTGGATCGGAACAGCACCTTATCCTTGGGCAGGTTATCAGGAGTACGAATATCGCCGGTCGATGCCCTCGGTAGCCTTAGCGCGCGACACTGTAACAAATTGACCCAGGTGCTCCCATCTTGGTCAACGTAAGCTGTGAATTCAATATCTATAGGTTGGCCCCAAGCCTTTTCCAGCTTGGTTAACATTTCTCCGATTATCTTAACTAAACCCGTCTGTCTGAGCAGGTTGTTGAAGGTCAGCACAAAATTACCTTCCGGCTTCCCCAAAGGAAATACGTCACTTAAATAACCATCCGCCATTAAAGACACCAGAAGATTAAGGTTGGGATAGTCATTATTAGTCAGCACCTTGACAAGAGGTTGAGTCGAGAACTTGTTAGCTTTAAGGTCGAGAAGATCCACGTTCCGCTGAGAGTATCTGGCTATTTGAGTTCCCAGCTCCGGTCTGAGTTCGGGATGGCTAACAGCTATCATTCTTGGGTAGTCGCCGGCAACTCGGTTGACGGCACGAGTGCCTAAACCGAATACCAGTCGGATCAGCCCCTTTTTAGGGTCTATATTGTCAGACCAGGCATAGAGGTTCCGCGAGAAGGCTACACCGGCGAGGCTAGGGAAGAAATACTGCTTATAAGGCATCCCTGAGACCCGCTGTATCAGGATTGCCATCTGCTCATCGCCTTCGGTGAGTCCCTGTCTCCGCCGATATGACAGGGCGTCTGGATTCAGGGCGCTGGCATAAACCAGTTTTACCGCTCGTAAGAACGCTTCCAGCCGGTCTTCGGGACTACCCTGGTTGGCGCAGAACTCGCTACGATACTTTCCGGCAAAGGCATTGGTAAAACTATCTTCAAGTAAGCTGCTGGAACGAACAATTATCGGCGCCTGCCCGTAATAATCAAGCATGTCACGGAATTGCTCTACTATCTCATTGGGGAACTGACCGGCAAGAAAGGCTTGCTCTACTTTGGCGAATCCGTCCCGTGAAAGCTCCGGGTCTTTCGATAGTTGCAACCTAAGCTGGAACAGATTGTTATTCACTAAAAAGGTGAAGAAAACATCAGAGCCGATATAGAACGAATCATGCTCTTCCAACACCTGTGAAAAGTCAGTCTCTCCCTTGTCCTCTGTCAGAATACGCCTCGCTAGCAGCATCCCCGCGGCTTTACCTCCGATGCGTCCTGAACCAATGAGCTTGCCTCTGACACGAAAGAGGTCATCCAAGGTCAGGTAACGGTCAGCCATTTTGTTGAGCTTATCGTGATTGCCAATCAGCATCCTGGTAAGCTCTTTTTTCAGGGTGCCAATGTCATATGCGGAGTCCGGTAGTTCTATAGTGGTTTCTTTGTATTGCACCAGCCTACGGTAAACACTATCCCAGGGAGCAATGGAATCGGACAATATGCTGGCGCGATGCTTGCTGGCTGTTGTCGATAGCGCTGCGGCATCTCCACTCTTGAATACCGGTGACCAATCTGCGCCGGAAATCAAATGCGGTAAAAACATCTGCGGAGAATAACGGTCCCAAACCTTGAGGGGATGGATATAAGTGTTACCGCTTACATGATAGACATCAATGAGTATCTGTGTGGTGTCTCGTATTCTGGCAACAGTACTGTTGCCATGTTGCCCGCGCATCAAGGAGAAATAAGCTATGTCGCCAAGTTCACATATGTAGGGGCAGGTTACCTGGTAGAAGTTAGCCAGTAACTCGTCGGTGGCCCATTCGCTTACTAGGGCTGACAGGCTATCAAATACGTAACAAACGCCGCTGCCGCGCTCCTCAATTATCCTGTGTACTTCACCGGCGAAAGAATCGAAACCGCGGCTTGGGTCAACCTGAACAATAGTAAGGCCGGGGCGGAGTTTGAGAACGGGGGAATGGGGGGCAAACCTTAAGTAAACACAATCAAAACCATCACCAATCGCTTGCCCGACAAATGGCTCGGCAAAATATGAGTAATCTTCTAAGCGGTCAATTCGCCAGACGATATTATCACCCAGGCGAAGCCCGCGCAGGAGTTTATCCAAGGATACGAGCCCGCTTCTAATTGCCTTTGATGTAATCTTGTCCAACATTACTTTCCCTTGCTTATGCGGTTTACGGCAACCGACTACCGTATACCATACTAACACATAATCACTGCTTTGTCAATACCTTTTTGAGGAAATTTTTAAATTGGGCGTGAAATTGCTGCAAAGTCGCAGTAAAGACGAAATTATCAGCTAACAACGGTATTCACTGGAGGGTCATAAGCGGAAATTGTGAGCTCTAATCTGCCACATAAGTGGCAAAGTTGAAGAGTCTTGTCCCAAATTAGAGATGACCACAACGCCTGCGGAAGCAACAAAAAGCCATTTTGTATTCTATGCGGTGGCTGAAATTTGACACACCCTGTACTAAATCTTGCGCCTCGCAAGGCTCTCCTAGCAAGATTCTTACTTGCCGCCTCACCATCGCCGTCCCAGGTTTTTTAGCAATTTGTCCCGTTCCTCCGCTGGCAGCAATTCGCTGTTTCTTAAGCAGGCTAAGCCTCTTACAAGCGTAGGAATAGCTATAGCCAAAACGCTCTATCAAGTCATAAGCAGTTATTAGCTCCCTTTCCTTTATGAATTCCAGAAATTCTTTCTTTGTTGCCTTTGCCTCAGCCATCCCAGGGCTATTTTACCCACTAGGTGGTAAAATAGCACAAAGGACCGTAAGGTGAAGATTTACTAGGTATTACCATATTGTAATAGCTTTTTAGCCTCTTAGCGGATACCAGCAGCATCTCAGCCGGGAGCCTGATGTGAAGGTCGTAGACCCCCTTTGCCCTGGCAATATTGCTGTTGCAGGTTGTGAGCTCTCGGCCTCTGGTTTAATATCTTAAACCTCTTGTATCATTTGATACAAGAGAACGTATCAAATGATACGCCCGGCATTTTTAATAGACCAACAACTTCTGCTCACGCTTGCAAGGTGGTCGCAGCCCTAGCTAACTACACCGTTTGCGTAGCGACATTCGTCTGGCTACCCGCTGAAGCCATCTCTTGCTTGAGGTAACATTCCGATGAATTGTTACACCTAATTGATAATAGATCGTGATGGTCTTGTAGGCGTTTGACGTATTAACTACACATCCAAGAATTTGCCATCTTCTGTTGACTACTGATTTTTACCACTAGACCACGCCAGCGACAGGTTTTATCGGAATTCCTCAGGGATAAGGTCGGCAACTTTGGCTGTAGCCACAGCCACCGCTGAGTCGGCGGCACCGTAGTAAACTAACACCTCGTCCTCAGCATCAAGTATCTCTTTGTTACCTTCACGTGGCACTGCCCCACAGGTAAAAACCACATTGGGCACGCAGTGCATGCCAGGTTCTCCTATTTCGCACTTCTCCGTGGGTTCAAGAATAAAGTTGGGTGAGCGATAAAGGAGGATTCGTGGGTCACTCAAGTCAAGCAGCATCACCCCTAGCCGATAGATATGAAAATGGTCAGCACCGTGAGTGATGAGCAACCAGCCATACTTGGTCTTAATCGGTTGAGTCCCAGCACCAATCTTCCTCCCATCCCATGTCATGCCAGTTGTTGACCCGACCACTATTTTGTGCTCTTTCCGGGGCCAGGGACAACGCAGATGGGAAGAGAAGGTTATCCATATATGTGGGTCAACGCGGTGAAGCATGGCAAATCGCCCATTGAAGCGTTCGGGAAATAAAGTACCGTCTTTGTCGGTGAACCCGGGGAAAACCAGACCGTGTCTGTGCCAGGCTCCCCAGCGGTGGTTCAGGAAATCATTAACTCCAATAGAGGCGAGGGCAATTTGAGCCACTAAGCCGTCATAAGCGGTATACACCATGTAAAGGCGAGCGCCGATTAGGGTCAACCGAGGGTCTTCACACCCTCTGGTTTCACTCTTTCTCCCTGGCTCAAATATTGGTTCTTCGAGCCTTTCGGTGAACTTAAATCCATCTTTACTTACCGCCAGTCCAAGGCGAGAGACGTTATCCTCTCCCAAAGCCCGATAGATGAGATAAACCCTGCCCTCTAGATTTATGACACCTGGATTGAAGACGCCTTTTGCTTCCCATGGGTGCTCCTTAATGGTCTCAAGTATGGGATTGGCAGCAAAACGGCTCAGGGCTCCTGCCGGCGGCTGCCCAGGGGTGGCAATTTTTTCTGGCATTACCCCCTCGGCTTCTTTTACTTCCCCGAGTAGCATCGGAGCTAAATCCTCCCATTCCCTGCCCTCCTCCATGAGGTCTATAATCTTTTCCTCTATTGCTTCCTCCTTGCCTCCCCCCGCTTTGAAATACTCGGTGAGGAATTCCCATGAGGACCAATCCCGCTCCACATGCTGGGAAATAGGAGGAGGCAATCCTTTTCCTCCGTTAAAGCTGTAACTCGCCCAGGTCCAGGCGGAGCAGGGGATGAAGGTGCCATCGGGAAGGACAAAAGCCAGGTGATAAGAATCAATCATATTATTGAGAAGGGCGACTAGTCTAGCTTTGTCCTCTCCAGCTTCTTGATGAAGCCTACGCGCCATTTCCCTCAGCCGCTCTACCAGCACCCGCTGATGCCCGTTTTCAAAAATATTATGGGCTGATAGTGGCTCCCTCCCCCAATGACCCTCTAATGAATTTATCACCTTTTCCCCGAAGTCTTTCCTTTCCTCGGCGAAACTTCGCCATATCTTACCGAACCTCTCAATCTCGATAATAGCCTTGGCAATATGGGTAAAGTAACGCAGTTTGGGGAACTCGCCGCCCATGCCCTTGTGCAGGTTGCTTATTACTACCCTCCCGGTAATCTTGCTAAGAGCACCGATTTCTTTCATCTCTACCAGCGAGGGAAATTCTTTATGGCGGATCACCAGTGGTTTCACGGCGCGAGTTCCAAAATGCTCGGGGCGGACAATTTTCTTGATTAGCCCCCATATCTGCTCCACATATTCTTGCTCTTCTGACCAACCAGCCAGGGCTAGAGCATCATTGGGTTCATATTGGCTGAGCAGTGCATCAAGGTTGCTGTAGCCTAGCTTGGTCAGCAGATTGTAAGGGGGGTATTGCCACAAAAACCTGGAAGCCATTTCCGGAATCAAAGCAAAGCTATCCTGATGGGGGAAATGACGAAATATGGCCTCGGCTACCTCCTGCGTTCCTTCCACAGCGGAAAGCTTTCCCGGCAGGAGAGCCTGGTCTATTTCCCCCTCCAGCTGGTGCATAAAATGCCTTATTCCCTCCGCTATTTCCAGGGAATTGGCATCTCGGGGAACTTTCAGCTTTTCATAAACGAATTGTTCAAATCCCCTCTTGTATCTATCAAAAATGGAATCGTAGGTGCCATTGGCAGTAGCTACTACATTCCCCTCCGGGGTAGTGAGTTCTGAGGGCACTACCAAGGGGACACCAGGAATGAACTCACGGTAGGTCACCTTAGGCACCGGCGGCTTGAAGGCTTCCCCCCTCGTTTCCCACGCCGCTAGGAAGTCTGATTTCTGCCGAAGAAATTCATTCGCCAGCGACTCTATTTGCCCCTGGGCTTCCAAAGATGCCAGACGTTCTGCTTCCTGAGGGAGGGAGCGTTTCATCCTATTTTTCAGGGCTTGTATTCCCAGGGCAAAGCTGCCCAGGCACCCCTCATAAAGGGGGATAAAGGAATTCAACAGGTCATCCTTTGCAAATTCCCGTCGAAAAGCAAAATCCAGCAGAAGGTGATAGACAATTTGTGCCCACAGCTGAGCCGGCAAGGTAAACCGTTTAGTCTCAGTTCCGGCTAGCTCCTTCAGTTGGTGGTAAACTTCCTGGGGGAGAATCCTCTGGTAAAGGGAATGGAATTCGTTGAACCCTCGTTTATATCTTGCTATCAGTTGCTGAGGAATTATCTGCACCTCATCGGGTTGTTGTGCCTTCCTGACCCCGAAGGTAGCCAGAGGCTTTAGTGAAGGTAGCTCATCAATCTTCCCTATTTCTCGCCACCATTTTTTATCAGCCATGATTTGCTCGAACAGCACTCTGACTAGCTTGCGCAGCACCAGCTCTGCCTTTCCCGCCGTTGGCCAGTGAACCTTTATTCCCAGGTTAGCTTCACAAACTCGGGCTTCATTGGTAATGGCTATGGTAGCCAGCCAGCTATCTATACCATAGCCTCCAATATCGGTACTCCACGGGGTTTTCAGATAGGTTCGAAGCAAGCGGTGAGAAATCCCCC
>Ga0315541_1002335_pt1 | contig 16042 bp, 8 predicted proteins | sample SalMarSW160190MG_FD_203095 | JGI IMG/M metagenome (GOLD analysis project Ga0315541, IMG submission 203095) | Salt marsh sediment microbial communities from the Plum Island Ecosystem LTER, Massachusetts, United States - Salt Marsh Sediment SW1601-190 ...
GTCGCGCAGCACCGCTGTCAATACCTCCAACTCCGAAGCCGAAAGCGCACTTGGCTCCCGATCCCCTCGCGAAGTAAAGGTAAAATCGTTCAGATGAACGTGCTGATAGCATTCTGCCGACGCGGGCAATTCGCCATCCAGCAAAGCAAGCGTAGCAGACGGAACCGGCCCCTTGTCCATGGCGACCTGATGATCGCCCGTGATCGGGTGGCCATGCTGGAGAAAATGGTCCCGGTCGGCGATGTACAACAGCTTTGTCAACTTGACTTTATCAACGTGGCCAAGGTTGGCCACAAGATAATGGGTCGCCTCAATCGCCTTCTTGGCATCCCACTTGAACTGAATATCGCCCATGACGCTCGCCCTTCCCCTATACTCTATTAGTATACCAGTATCGGCGCCTTAGGCAACTGGGGGCGGCAGAAAATATGAGGAATTCGGATAGGTGTCCCGCTTGCCGTAAGCCAGGACATTCCGTTGCACCAATTGGGGGGAGCTGATCAGGTAAAGGAAGGCTATTCGTGTAATTCGCCTTAATTCGTGGTCTCCTCCCTCCCGCGCAGACGCATCCTCGCCGGGTCAAGCTCTACGAGAATTCCCGTGGCCGGCCTATGCCAGGCCGTGGCGGAGGAGGGGCAGCGTCACTTCCGCCGGCTCGGAGGTTTCTTCGTGGACGACGACGCCGGACGCCACCAGCTCGTCCCAGTACTGCTGGTTGTAGATGCACCCGGGGTCGCCGGCGTCCAGCCGGCCGAAGTAGGCGTCCGACCGGGCCCGGCAGCCGCCGCAGTAGCTGGCGAACTTGCAGGTGGCGCAGTGGTGGATGCGGTCGGTGCGGTCGTTGAGCAGCTCGTAGTATCCGTTGCGGAAGATGTCGAGGATGTTGGAGGTGCGCAGGTTGCCCATCACCCGGTGGGGCAGGTACACGCAGGGGGTCACGTCGCCGTTGGGCTCGACGCAGACGTAGGTCCTGCCGGCGCCGCAGCCGCCGAGGTATTTCGCCACCACCCGGGCCTTCCGCCCGCTGCCGGAGCCGGCGTGGGAGCAGGCCGTCCGCCCGCCCTCGGCCGGCCAGCGCGACAGGCAGACCCGCCCAAGCTGCGGGGCGGTGGAGATCACGCCGATCCGCCCGGACTGCATGTATTCGCCCAGCAGCCCCAGCAGCTCCTCCCGCTGTACCGGCGTGATGTCGCCGGAGACCATCTTCAGCCCGCGCCCGACCGGAATGAAGTTGAAGTGGGCGAAGCACTCGGCCCCGATGGAGATGGCGAACTCGATCATCCGCTGGACCTCGTGGTAGTTGGCCCGGTGCACGCACATGGCGATGCCCAGCCGCAGGCCCTCGCTGGCGGCGATGATTTTGGCCCCGCGGACGGCCCGCTGCCACATGCCGGGCATGCCGCGGAAGGCGTCGTGGCGGGCCGGATCGACCGAGTCCAGCGAGACCTCCACGTAGCGGACGCCCGCCGCCGCCAGCTCGCCCGCCAGCTTTTCGGTGATGGTCACACCGTTGGTGGCGACGCTGACGTGCATGCGGTATTTCTGCGCCCGGCGCAGCACCGGCAGCAGGTCCGGGCAGATGGTCGGCTCGCCGCCCGCCAGCGCCAGCATCGCCAGGCGGGCCGCCCCCAACTGGTCGACGACGGCGAGCTTCTCCTGCCGCGTCAGCTCGTCCGGCAGCGAGCGATGCTGGCTGTTCTGGTAGCAGTGCCGGCAGCGGAGGTTGCAGCGGTTGGTGAGGTTCCACACGGCGAACAGCGGGGCGCTGAACCGCTGCGGCACGGTCAGCCCGTGCTCGGCCAAACTGCGGGCGACGATTACCAGCCCGTTCAGCATGCCGGCCTGGTCGAGAAGCCGCCGCCGAAACGCCTCGGGCGGAACCGACCCGCGCATGCGGTCGATGAACTTGTGGAAGGGCCAGTACTTGATCCGCTCCGCCAGGGCCGCCTTGTCGTTGCCATAGCTGGCGAGGACCCGCTCCAGCCGGGTCGCCCCCGCCGGTCCGCGCGCCAGCCAGCCGAGCAGCCAGCGGAAGGGCTTCCGGCCCAGCCAGTTTTCCAGCGGGTGGTGGTAGTCGAGGCTCAGCGGCTCCGGCCTTGCGGTGATCGGCGCCGGGCCCTGCCCGGAAGGCCGGCTGAATGGCACGGCTCGCTCAGTCACGTCGGATAGTCAGTGTGCCTTTGCCTGGTCGCGCTGTTCCTGCGTGAGGTGGACCCGAACGACGCCGGCGGCCCTCGGCTCCGGCCGGCCGTTCAGCTCGGCCGTGATCCGCAGCGGCTCCCCGCTGGGCCAGTCCGGCCCGACCCGAAGCTCCAGCGGCGGGAAGGTATGGGCCGCCCTGGCCGCCAGCCGCCAGGGGCTGAGGACTTGCGCCGCCGCTTCCGGATAGCGCACGACCTGCTCCCATCCGGCGAAGGTCTTGCGCCAGAGCGTCAGGTACACCAGCGCCCCGCTGCGGGCGGGGATGACCATGTCGGAGCGGGTGAGGTTGCGGGCGCTCACGGTGACGGCGACGATCTCGCCGCGAAGTAGGTGCTGCCGCGGCACGCGCAGCTCCAGCGACAGGCCGTCGTGTGCGGCCCGCGAGACGACCTCGCCCGGAGCGGGCTGGGCCGACTTTGGCGGGCAGCCGGTCAGGACGGCCGTCGAAAGCGTCAAACATGCCAGCGTGAAGGTTCGCATCAGCCCTCCTCCGTCGCCGTCTGCGTTGGCGGACTCTCGGCCGGGCCGGCGCGACGACGGTGCTTCCGTTCCACGTAGTGACGGTACTCCGGCCCGCAGTTGTAGCTGCAAAACGGGAACACGCCCTCCGGCGTGGAATACAGTATCACGCATCGCTTGGTTCTCTGGACATCGTAATTGTAGCGGTCCTGGAAGTGCATGCCCGCGCACAGCAGTGTCTTGTACGTGTTTCTTTCTCCGGCCCCGCGGCCGACGCTCTTGTCCAGCAGCCCTTGCAGGGAGCGGACGAACTTCTTGACGTCCAGCCCCGGCGGGGCCGCCCCCCGCCGGAAGTGACGCCGGAACATGCGCAGGATCGCCATCCTGTCCAGCCAGCTCAGCCTGGACTTGCCGTCGAGCCGCCGCGCCAGCCGGTTCATGTCGGTGAACATGCCCTCCACGTCCACCACCTGGGGGAAGGGATACGCCTGCCCGTCCGGGGAGACCAGGAAATACGTCCCGAACGCACAGTCCGGGTGGCAGGAGGGGCGAATCTTCGCATCGCCGGTGACGGCCTGGAGGAACTGCGCCAGCGGCACCACCATCGACAGCGGGTACATGTCGCGCAGGGGCGAGGCCCCGGAGGCCTCGGCGATGTCGTGGGCCAGGTCGCCCAGCGTGTACCGGCGCGCCGCCAGCTCCGTCGGGTCGGTCCGCCCGGAAAAGCTCACCGGCTGGTAGCTGATGCCGCTGACGACGTCGACGTTTTCCACGGCGAAGCGGAAGATCTCGCCCACCTGGTCGTCGTTGACGCCCTTGATGATGGTCGGCACCAGGCAGACCTTCAGGTCGAGCCTGCGGCAGTTTTCGATGCAGGCGAGCTTCTTCTCCCAGATTCCGGGGTAGTTTCGCGTCAGGCGGTACGGCTCGGGCCCGACGCCGTCGAATTGCAGGTACAGCGTGTGCAGCCCGGCCTCCGCGGCGGCCGCGGCAAAGTCCGGCTCGGTCATTCGCAGGCCGTTGGTGGCGACCTGGATGTGCGAGAAGCCCATCTGCCGGCTCTTGGCGACGATCTCCAGAAACCTGGGATGAACGGTCGGCTCGCCGCCGGTGAACTGCACGGCCGTGGCGGGGTAGGGGCCCATGTCGCGGAAAACGCTCAGCAGCTCGACGACCTGTGCGTACGTCGGCTCGTACACGAAGTCGCCCGCGCCGGCGTCGGCGAAGCAGACTGGGCAGTGCATGTTGCAGCGGCTGGTCAGGTCGATCTGGGCCAGGCAAGCAGTCGACTGGTGCTGGCGGCACAGGCCGCAGTCGGACGGGCAGCGCTGGCCCTCCGTCCGCCCGGGCCGGCTGGGGCCGGCGGGCTCCTCGAAGGTCCACCACGCGGCCTTGGACTGCAACAGCGCGTCGGAGTTGACGCAGTCGCGGAAGTGCCCGTGGGCGGGGCAGGTCTTCTCGATGTGCACGGCTCCGTCCTCGACGAAGTACCGCCCCAGCACCACCGCGGAGCAGACCGGGCAGAGCGTTTCCACGGTCCGCGGCAGCCGGCGCAGCACCGGCTGGATGGGCGCGCCGCTGCGGGTGCGGGTCGGGCTGCCGGGGAAGTCGCTGGGCTTCTGCGACCAGATGGCGTCGGCGTGGACCTGGCGGCTCTCGCCGCACTTCTTGCAGCGGTAGCTCAGCACGATTTGCCGGCCGACGCGGTCGAACGTCGCCGGCACCACCTGCCGGCAGAGGGGGCAGGTGGCGCGGGTCTCCACTGGCAGCTTGGCGTAGGTGTGGGCGAACCGGCGGATGGACTGGCGGAGGTCTTCGATGTCCCGGTCGGCGGCCGCAGCGCCCACCGGCAGGGCGGCCCTGCCCCGGGTGCCTTCAACGTCAGTCGGTGTGGCCTGGACCATCATCTCTGCCTCTTTCCCGAACCGGCCGGGTCGGACCGTGTTGGCGGGCCCGCTACCGGAACCACGGCGGATACCGCCGCTCGCGCTGCTTCCGCCGACCGTAGGAGATCGCCAGCTCCATGAATATGTCCAGATCCCGCTCCATGTTCGAGGTGCTGGCGTCGAAGTAGAAGTTGCGGATGGGGATGGCCTCGTGGTCGCGGGAGACGGAGTGGTAGACGGCCTCGGAGATGATGCCGTTCATGCACGAGAACGGGCTGATGTCGATCACGCCGTCGGCGCCCTTGGCGTACAGGTAGATGCTCTTGCCGACCGAGAGCACCATTTCGCCGAGGGCCCCGTCGGCCGGCAGGTACGGCCAGCCGGGCCGGAGCACGTCCGCGTACACGTCGTGGGGCTCTTCGTAGCCGATGAAGTCCTCCCGGAACGGACCCAGCAGCTTCTTCTCGTCCTTGTGCTGGAAGTAGCTCTTCAGGTGCGCCATCAGCATCTGGCCGCTGAAGCTCTTGCCGTCGCGCTTCAGCAGCGATTTCTGCGACCAGTTGGTGTACCAGATCCACTCGCAGACGTCGGAGAGCCACGCCTCGCCGCCGTGGGCCTCGATCCGCCGGACCGCCTCGCGGTTGCTGAAGTTGTTCAGCCGGCAGTAGATCTCGCCGACCACCCCGATCAGCGGGCGGTCCTTCGTGTAGCGGGCCGGGATCGACCGGAACCTGTCGCGGATGCGGACCAGGACATCCACCATGGCCGCCATCCGCCTGCGCCCGCGCAGTGCCGGATCGGCCACCACTTCCTCCAGCATGTCCAGGCCGCGCTCGCGCGCCTCGTCGCTGTCGCCTTGCGTGGTTTCGTACGGGCGCGTCTTCAGCAGCAGCTTGCGGCAGATGTCGGCGGCGACCAGGGCCCACCAGGTGCGGCGCATCATGTCGGGGGCGTGATCGGCCACGCCGTCGTAGGCGTTCCGCGAGGTGGGAGAGATCACGGGAATGTCGGCGTAGCCCAGGTCCTTCAGCACCCGCTTCAGATACGGGCCGTACTGCCCAAAGCGGCAGGGGCCCTCGGCCGTCGGCATGAAGAAGGCGGTCTTGTCCGGGTCGAAGTCGTCGGCGCGGATGATCCGCAGGAAATCGCCCAGGGTGACCTTCTGGGGGTAGCACTCCTCCCCGGAGGAGTACAGCCCGCCCAGCTCCAGGCTCTGCTGGTCGGATGGGGGCGTGACCATGGCGTCAATGCCGACGGATCGGAACACCGCCGCCGCCATCCGCGCCCCGGAGTAGGTCATCCGCGGGATCCACAGCGTCCGCCCGGCCAGGCGGTCCGTCGCGGCTTCTCTTGTGCGGGCTTTGGTGATCATGTTTTCCGTTACCCCGGTCTTGCCGGGCGCCGTCAGGCCGGCGCCGGCACGTCCTCGGCGGCCGAAGATTTCTTCCACGGACGCAGGATTCCCTTGGAGTCCAGGTACGCCTCACAGCGGGTGGTCATGCCGGCGTCGTTGCTGTGTCCGTCGAATTGCAGCGAGAGGAACGGCTTTCCTCCCGCGGCCGGACGGAGGAAGTGCCGGATGAACGAGTCCGGCCCGCACTTGAAGTTGGTCACCTGCAGGATGTGCAGGTTCGGGTGCTCGCCCACGATCTTGGCCGCGGCGATCAGCCGCCGGCCGTACTCCCAGTACATGTTCTCGTTTATGTCCCGGATGTCGAGGTTTTCGGTGTCCAGGCAGTCGATGGGGATGCAGTTGACCCCGTAGTAGTCGCGCAGCTTGCGGGCGACGTTGAGGTTGACGCCGGCGTCGTGGACGTTGTACGGCCGGCCCAGGATGACGATACCGGCGGTGTTGGTCTGGCGCAGCTTTTCCAGGGCCCGGCGTCCGGCCTCCAGCAGCCTGTCGCGGAAGTAGCCCTGGACGAGGTAGGCCGCCTCCAGCGCCTGCTCGACCCTCGCCGAGCGCGCGCCCAGCTTCTTGCAGAGCGGGCGCAACTGCCCGGCGACGGCGGCGCGGCCCTGGCGAAGCTCGATCCGCGGCGTCAGGAACTTGCCCATGTGCCTCTCGAAGGCGGGCGCCCGGCGAATCACGAACGGTAGCGTCTGGCCCCAGGGGCAGATGTAGGACTCGTTGTCTGTCCAGTGGGTCTCGGCCGAGATCATGTTCGGCAGGAACACGTAGTCCACACCGGCCTCGAGCAGTTGGGCGACGTGACCGTGGGCGACGATGATGGGAAAGCACGGTTCGGCCACGGCGCAGCGGATGCCGGCGGCGGCGATCGCCCGGTTGGTCGGGTCGGAGACCACCACCCGGAAGCCGCAGTTGGTCCAGAACGTCCGCCAGAACGGCAGATAGTCCATGGCGAACATCGCCCGCGGAATACCCACGCTGACCGCGTCGGCGGGCAGGATGGGCAGCCCGGACTCGTCGTTGAAGAGGCGCTCGCGATAGCCCATCAAGTCCTCGATGATCGGCTTGGTGGGGCTCTTGCGGCGCTTGCGGTAGCGGTCGGAGCACTTGTCGCCCCAGTAGGTTTTTTCGCCCTCGACGTTAAACTCCTGGACGATGCAGTGGTTGGAGCATCCGTTGCAGGTGAACTCCCGCAGCTTGTAGTTGACCTTGGTCAAGTCGTAGCCGCGGAAGCGGCTGGGGACGCCCTCGGCCGCGCCCTGGTCCGTGGAGACGTACGTTCCGGCCCGTTGGGCCCTGTCCCGGTCGCGGTCGTCGGCCGCCGCCGGCCCGGCCAGCATCTTCTCCTGCGCCAGCAGGGCCGCTCCGATCGCGCCGATCACCCCGTTGTGCGGCGGGACAACGATCTCCTTGTCCAGCACGGCCGCGAAGGCCGCCGCCACGGCGTCGTTGTAGGCCGTGCCGCCCTGGAAGAAGATGCACTCGCCGATGTGCCGCCCGCGAACCACGCGGTTGATGTAGTTGTACACGATCGAGTACGCCAGCCCCGCCACCAGGTCGGCCTTGTCGGCGCCGCGCTGGAGGTAGTCGTTCACGTCGCGCTCCATGAACACCGTGCACCGCTCGCCCAGGCGGATGGGGGCGCTGCTGGACAGGGCGAGTTCGGCGAACTCATCGATGATGGCGATGTCCAGCTCCTCGGCCCGCTCTTCCAGGAACGAGCCGGTGCCGGCGGCGCAGGCGTCGTTCATGGTGAAGTCCACCACCACGCCGTCCTGGATGGAGATGTACTTGGAGTCCTGCCCGCCGATCTCGAAGATGGTGTCGGGGATACGTCCGGCGAGCATTTTCCGGCCGATGAACATCGCCCCGGTCTTGTGGGCGGTGATTTCGTCGTTGATGGTGTCGGCCCCGACCAGTTCGCCGATGAGTTCGCGTCCGCTGCCGGTGGTGCCGACGCCGCGGATGAGGATGCGGTCGCCGACGTCGGCGGCGATCTGCTTGAGGCAGGCGGCGGCGACCTCGATGGGCCGGCCCTGGGTGCGGGTGTAGATTTGCTTGATGACGTTGCCGTCGGGGTCGATGACGACCAGGTTCGTGGAGACCGACCCGACGTCGATGCCGAGGTAAGCGTCGACCTTCTCCTCGCCGTAGGCGTTCTCGTACGGCTCCACCCGGTCGCGCAGCAGCAGGACGCGATCCATGCTCAGCGGCTCGGTGGTGGGAAAGCCGCCGCCGGCCGAATCCGTCGCCGACCGCAGCCGGTCCATCGCCCCCGCGAAGCCCGCCTCCCTAGCGCCCGCCTGCCTAGCCGAGCTGGGCACGGAGCTGGGCAGGCCCGTCGCCTGATGGTCGCCTGACGGCGTCGCCGCCGGCCGGGAGGCCGTCTTGCCGGCCGCCATCACCGCCGCCCCCAGGGCGGGCACGTGGGTGTAGCAGTCGGGCACGAACAGGTCGTCCTCGCCCATCTCGAAGGCCTCGCCCAGGGCCTTGACGACGGCGGCGTTGGCCGCCAGGCCGCCGATGAACGCCACCGGCGGCACCACCGGGTGCGACCGCACGACGGCCATGCGGAAGTTGCGGGCGACGGCGTTGCACAGCCCCGCCAGCACCTCCGCCGGCGTGTAGCCCCGCTGCTGGGCGTGGATCATGTCGGTCTTGGCGAACACGCTGCACCGACCGGCGACCTGGGCGGTGCGCTCGACCGCCAGGGCGATTCGCCCGACGTCCTCGACCGCGAATTGCAGCCGCCCGGCCTGCTGGTCGATGAACGCGCCGGTGCCGGCGGCGCAGTCGCCGTTGGTGGCGTAGTCGGTGATGGCGTAGCCGGTGTCGCTCTTGTCCAGCAGCAGGTACTTGCTGGTTTGTCCGCCTATCTCAAAGACGGTTCGGACGTCGCCGCCGGCCTGCCCGCCGGCGGAAGGCGGGCGGGCGGCGACCAGGCCCAGGGCGATTGCCTTGAACTCGTTGACGATGGGGGCGGCCAGCCTGTCGGCGACCAGGTGCCCGGCGCCGCCGGTCAGGCACACGCCGGCGACGTTCTCGGCGCCGACGGCGGCGACGACCTGCTCGAGGATCTCGGTGGCGGCCTGGATCGGCCGGCCCCGGGTGCGGCGGTAGGCGCTCAGGTATACTTCCGCCGAGTCCAGCTCGCCCGCCCGGCGGAACTGCCCGTCGCGCAGCGCCGCGCCGCCGCCGCGCTCGACCAGAACGGCCGCGGTAATGCTGACGGCGCCGATGTCTAATCCGACGTAGCACCCCATTCGCTTATTCCCTCATGCTCTCAGCCGCGCGGGCCTGCCCAACAGCTTGCAGGCGGGCCGTCGGCGAACGTCCGCCCCCGATTGGATCAAGGACTCTGTTCACCTCCAGGCACGCTGCCATTTCGAGCCTCTGCTACAGAGTAGGTCACGACGTTTCGGAAAAAGTTCGAGACATTATGCCAAGCCGCCGGCGCAGCTTTCAAGACAAAATCGGGACGGCCTTTGCGGGAAAGGGCGGCCGACGGGCCGCACGCCGCTGCGGCGCCGCCCGGGCCGTCCTCGGCCCCCATAAGAAAGGGCGCCGCTCCGACGACAAGTGGAACGGCGCCCGAACTCGCCCCGACGCGGGGACCCAGGCTCCCAAAGCCGGCCTGTCCACCAGCTTGCAGGCGGGCTCGCCCGCCCGCCGGAGGCGGGCAGGCCTTTCACGTTCGGAGCCTTCTTCCAGATCGCCCCGGAAAGCGATCTGGCGCCTCTGCCGCGCCGGGGCCTGCTCCGAGCATTCGGCGCTTCCCAGCGCCAGGCCCCGCGCCGCGGAGCCTTTCCCTCCGCCTACGGGCATCGGCGGCCTGCCCACCAGCTTGCAGGCGGGCCGAAGCCGCCCCTCGCTCCTCGGGCCCAACTCCCGTTGATCCGGCTCGACCCGGGCCGGCCAGACGCAGCTTCGGCTCCTCCAATGCCGAGCTGCCCGCACGCGCCGCTCAGCTTCGGCAGCCTCCAAATGTGCTGACCGGCCCAGGTCGGCGCGGACTGCCACTGCGCCCTGTCACTTGCTTAGCCTGCTCCAACAGACATGTATGATTGCCTGCGAATCCAGAGCCGCGAAGACGTTTGAGCGCCGCGCGCCGCCGCCTGAAGCCTGTTCCGGTCAACTCGCGGGCCGTATCGAGCGACGTGTAGGATCGTGTTTTCGGCCCGCGAAACTCTGGATCTGTCTATTCCATTCTACTCGCGCCGACTCCCCCCGGGCAGTGGGCCCGCGCCCGTCAGCCAAGCGGTGGGCGAGAACGCTAGGAAGCCGGCCCGATTCGGCGTGAAATGGGCAAGAAAATTCCCAGAAAAAGCACGGGACACCTGTTCTGGGCGCGGGGCGGCGTGATCCCACCCACAAAGACGGGATGCATCCCCCCCCCGGCCACGGGGGACATTTTCCTTGACAAGATCGCCGCTCATGCCAATCTTCCTGGCAACCCAGCTTGGAAAACGAAACGGCGTCCGGATGCCGCGGGGGCATATCGCTTAGCCTCCTACTGTTCGATGAGTCGTGAAAACCTATTGAACAAGCAGAGGTCGAGTCACCTTTTCAAGCAGATATCCTCCGCCAGAATGAAGAAGGGCCACAGTAATCAACATTGCAGGCAAAGAACCCCTGTCCATAGCCGACCGCGGCGGCGGCAGGCGTGCAAGCGCCATAGAGCTGGCGGCGGTCTTGGCGGTCCTGGCGTCGGCGGCGGTGTGGATCGACCTTGGACCGATTAACAAGTTCCATAACGGGGATACGATCGTCCCTGTCCTGGCGAGCTTGTACAAATGGACGCCCTTTTACTGGGAGCAGAACCGGCTGGGGATGTTTCTGGCTCTGGTGGCCTCCCCGTTCAAACATCCAATGGTCAACATGCTGGTGCAGTACGGGCTCGCAGCCTGGATGGGGCTGTCGGTGTTCTTTCTGAGTGCGCGTTACGTAATGGGCAAGGGACCTTGGGTTGCCGCCGGGGCCATCGGCGCGGCAATTTGCCTCGTCGCCGGGAAGGTGTATGTATGGTGGGGTGTCCTCATGGGGCACCATGAATATGGCACGAGCCTGGCCCTGGGTTTGGCTGGACTATTGCTCCTTGAGCGCGCCGCCGGCCGCAAGGGTTGGCCGAGCGCAACACTGGGCGGCCTTTGTGTCTTGCTGGCCTCGTGGGTGAATATGGCCGTGTTCGCAACTCTTTTGCCCCTTGTCGTGACCAAACACATAATCTCCCGGCTGAAAAACAGGCCGCCCCGGTGCGCGACGGAATATAGGCGACAAAGGCCGGGGCTGGCGAAAACCATTCGATCGGCCCTCAGCTCAGCCACGGCCTGGCAAGTTGCTGCCTTAATCGCTTCGACGGCGGGGGTGTACGCTTTAGCCGAGGTGGTGCCGTATCGCTCTGCATACAAGGTCCTTCCATTGAGGGAATGGGCTTACACCTGGCTGGGACTCTGGCAGAGCGTATCGGCGGCTTTTTCTCCCACTAGTTGGCTGGCCGGGGGCGCGCTCTTGGGCCTCTGCGCGGCGGGCGTGTTCTTTGCGAAGTCGCGCAAGGATGCGCTGCTGGCGGGCCTGGCGGCGGCGGCGCCGCTGTTGGCGGGCGCACTGGGCAATTGCCTCCTCATGGGATCGTTGGACTGGCCGCGCCTGAACCTCTATGCATATCGATATCTCATCCCATCGATAGTGTTGTTATTCATTGCCGCCGGAGCGTTTGGGAGCGCGGTTGTTTTGCGAGGGCTTGGTCCGATGGCGACGCGGATCGTGAGCTGGCTGCTGGTTGGCGGGTTCGCGGCGGCAATTGTGGCAATATCCCCAGCTCCCTCGCTTGCGAGGGTTCGCTCGAATCTGGATTTGACGATGGGACGGTTGACGCAGGAGGTTCTCTCGGCGAAATGCACTCACATCATGGGCAATTACTGGAGAGTCTGGCCGGGTGTATTCCACGCGAATCTTGTCAACTATGAGCGGGGGCGGCGGACGGTCATCTGGGGGATTGCCCACAGATGCGCTCCAACGCGCGACCTGTGGTTCAACGTGCCGCCGGACCAGATACGCGTCGCTGCGATAATCGGTGACGAACAGGATTGCCAGTGGGACCAAATGTTTTATCACACGTGGCCGTTGGTCAAAGAATCGCAATTGACGAAGATTGTAGTTTACCGCCCCGCGCAATCTGTGCTACCGGCCCGGCCGGCGGGCAAGCCCCCGCCCAGAATGCCAGCAAGCCGGCCTGATTCCCCGTGAAATGGGTGAAAACATTCTCACAGAAAGCACGGGACACTTGTTCTGGATGCGGGCCCGGCTGCCTGAGCGGACCGGAACAGTGTTTGAACAGTGGACGGGCCACGGTCTTCACACATGCCGGCGAAGGGGGACACGAATGACACGCCTGCCCGACAGCCCCGCCCGCAAGCTGGGAGGCGGGCTTCAGGCGGGAATTAAGCAGAACTCGCTCAAGAAAAAGAGGCAATTCGTGGAATTCGCCGTAATTCGTGTAATTCGTGGTCTCCTCCCCCCGGCGCGGAGACGCACACTCGCTTGATCAGGCTGTGCCTGCCCACCTGCGCCAGGCAGGCGGACAGGCATTCCTGTGACCAGCTTAGTTCTTCTGCACCAGCAGTTGGAGGATGCCCTCCTTGAGTTCGCAGAAGCCCTGTCCGGTGAGCGTGCCGAAGGTGACGGCCGCGGCCTCGTCGGGGAATGCCTGCTTGAAGCGGGCCGCCATCGGCACCCTTTGTGAAACCAGCAGGCCGACGTGCTCGCGCGACCAGCCCTTTTTCAGTTGCAGCAGCCGCAGCAGCTCGCAGTCCTGCGCCCCGCGCCGGAGGGCGTGCACGCGGAAGCTGGCGACGGCCCGGCCGTACTTGCCGGCGTTGATGATGAGGGCCGTCGTGGTCGGCTTGGTCATGGCCCCGGTCCCGCCGAGCGACTGCCAGGGAAGGACTCCGTCGGAGTTGTTGACGTAGGCCTTCAGGCACCACGCGGCCGATTCCCAGTTGCTGCGCCCGACGCCGTTGCAACTGCCGTAGGTGCATAGAATCATCGGCGCGCGCCGCTTGGTGTTGCGCAGCAGGCGCGGCATGCTGTAGCCGGCCCCGCCCACGTACAGAACGTTCATCAGCCCGTCGGAAACGCTGCCCTGCCACATCGGCCGCGAAATGTCGCCGCGGAAAAGCAGCGTCGGGCGCGGGCGATTCATCGCCGCCAGCCCCCTTCCGAACAGCTCCTGCTGCCATCGCGCCGTGAACAGTTCCGGGTCGTCGACCGCCTGCTTCCACAGCCCGGCGAAGAAGTTCAGCGCCGCCCAGTCCAGGTATTCGTACGGCTCGTCCAGGGTCCAGGCGGTGTAGCCATAGTTGGGCTTGTTGTTGAGATAGAACTGGAAGAGCGTCCGGTTCCATTTCTTTTCCGCGAGGTGCCGACGGAAGTCCTTGGCACAGGCGACGAAGGCATCCTTGTAAGCCTGATCGAACGCCTCGTCGACGGGCTTGGCCAGCGTGTCGTGGCGGAGCTTCTGGTCGGGGTCCTTGAAGTTCGTGGGCACGCCCTCGCCGGGGTGGTAATGCTTGCGGAAGTCCTCCGGCCAGCCCTCGAAGAAGGGCAGATACAGCGACGGCACGGGCACGCCCGCGCGGGGGTTGTCCTTGAACCAGGACCCGTCCAGCAGCCCGCCGAGGTTGTTGTCGAAGTTTGACCAGTCGACGACGCGGCCGCGGGCGTCGACGCCGGGGACCCAATCGCCGTGGACGCCCCCGCCCTGGGAGTAGGGCACGCGGTTGATGGTACAGCGATGATAGTGGGCCAGCCGGAAGCTGTCCTTGAACTGTTCGCTGCCGGCCCGGCCGGGGCCGCCGTAGCAGTTCAGCTCCGGGTTGAAGTGGATCTCATCCGGGATGGTGACGTCGTAGACCTTCACCTTCAGCGCCAGTTCCAGCTTGTCGGCGCCCGCGGTCAGGCCCACCTTGCCGGAGTAGTCCCCGGGCCTGGTCTGTGTGGGCACGTGGATGTCCACGGTGACGGCCTGGAGCTTCTGGCCGGCGATGCCGTTGTCCTTGTTGGGGACGTCGAAGCTCTCGCCGGGGGCCAACGCAATGGCGTACTCGCTGTGCCGGCGGACGTACCAGTTCCGCCACAGCCTCACGCCCTTGTTGCTGATCTCGCCCGCGCCTCTCAGCGAGGACACGGCCACCTTGCAGCCGCTCGTCTCGCCTTCCACGGCGATCTGGAAGCTGACGATCTCGCCCCGGGCGGCGGCCAGGCGGATGGTGCCGGCCGCGCCGTCCCAGACGGCGTTCCTTGCCCGGAGGTTGCCGCCGACCTTCTCGTTGAGCACCTTGCCGTCGATCGGATCGACCTTGGTGATCTCTGGAAATGCCCACACCTTGGCCGCTCCCAGAGTCTTGGCGTCGCCGGCGCGGGGTCTGAAGGGATATGCCGGGAGCCTGGGGACGGTCAACTTCGCGCTGGCCTTGCCTTGGGCCGAGGCGGTGGGCGATTCGTTCCCGGCGGCGTCCACGGCCGCGGCCTCCACCCGCAGGCTGCTGCCGGGGGCGAGGTCGAGAATGGGGAAGCTCTGCAACTGCCCCTCCGCCGCGGCGAAGGGGATCTGCCAGCGCTGCACCTGCCGGCCGTTGATCTTGACTTTGTAGGCCAGCGCGCCGGCGGGGACGCGCAGGCTGATCTCGGCGGCGCCGAGGTCGGGCCCGGCCCAGTTCGGCGCGGGTTTCACTTGCAGCTCGGCCGGCGCCGCCGGCGGGGTGGTGTCGGCCCCGTCGGTCCGGACCTCCAGGAACGGTCCTTGCCCGCTCTCCCGGCTCTTGATGGTGCAGTTGACGCCCACGCTGGTCGAGCCGTCCATCAGCAGCAGCCCGTGGCTGGCCCCGGCCAGAAGCGCCTGGACCAGGCGCGGGTCGATCTTCGCCCGCAGCCAGCCCGCCCGCCGCGCAGCGCACGGCTCCAGCGGGCCGTCGAAGCGCAGCGTGTTGCCGTTGCCGAGGATCACGTCCCAGGCCTTGGCGCCCGGGAAGCCCCAGTTGCGCCTCTGGTAGGACGATTCGTTGAAGGTCGCCCCGTGGCCCTGCGGATCCGCCGCGTAGCTCCTGGACTTGCCCTCGACCCAGTCCTGGCTGACGGTGGAGAGCGTCAGCCATTTCAGGTCGGTCCCGCCGTTGAGGCCGAACTTGTGCCCGCCGGCGGGGCGGACGTACACGTGGGCCTCGACGATTCTCCTGCCTTTCAGCGCCGCCACGTCGAAGTCCGCCAGGCCGAACTCCTGCCAGACCTTGAGCTTGATGCTGGGCGCGGCGCCCATGTTGTAGTCGGCCTCTTTGCCCATGGCCGAGATCCAGACGTCCCGGGTGGCCTTGCACTCAACTGTTTCGGCCCGGACGCCGGCCCCGGCCGCCGACAAGCTGATCGCCGCCAACGCTGCAAACCATTTCATTCGGTTCATAGTCTTTCCATCTCCTACAGGTTCGTCGCTTGCGCTGAGTCCGCGCACATCCACACGCCTCTGCCGGGACGCGCGGTCCGACGCGTTCGCCCGGGGGCCTCACTTCGCCGGCGTGATCCTGACTCGGTTCTTGCCCTTCACCAGCGGGATCTGCTTGAGCGTCAGCAGGTCGTACTCATCGGCCGTCGCTTCGCCCGCGGCCAGGACCTGGCTGCTTTGCAGATCGGTGACGGTGTATTTGCACTTGGTCCCGTTGGGGGTGCGGAACTTCCGCACCCGCCGCGGGGTCAGATCAACCTTGCAGGCATCCTTCGGCGCGGCGGCGGTCAGGATGACGGTCATCTCCCAGGCGTCGGGCTTATCGACGACGTCGTCGGCCTGCCACCGCAGATAGGCGTTGTATGCGCCGGAGGGGACCCCGTCGGTCGGCAGGACCTGGATCTTGATCTTCTTCGGGTCCTTGCCGGCCTCGACGGCCTTGGCGGTCAAGGCCTTTCTCTCGGCCTCGATTTCCGCCTTGGTCCTCAGCTTGCCGGTGCCGATGTCGCTGTCGAGCGTGCAGTTGGTGAAGGCCGGCAGCGTCTGGTCGGTGCGGACGTCCTGGTCGAAGTTGGCTCCGATGACGGTGCG
>Ga0315541_1002336_pt1 | contig 16035 bp, 17 predicted proteins | sample SalMarSW160190MG_FD_203095 | JGI IMG/M metagenome (GOLD analysis project Ga0315541, IMG submission 203095) | Salt marsh sediment microbial communities from the Plum Island Ecosystem LTER, Massachusetts, United States - Salt Marsh Sediment SW1601-190 ...
CTGGTAAATTAGTAAAAATCTCCTCTTGTTTACCCTCCATCTTTTAGGAGGGCCTGTCCGTCCTCTGGCGGGAGAGGAGTGCCCTTTAGGGCGAGGTGTGTTTAAACATTTAACTGGTAAATTGGAGTAGGCGCCTGTCCACCTCTGGTGGAACTCCGTCGTCTTCTTTAAAAAAAATGCAATGAAAAAAGTTGAATTAAATATAAGAAAAAAACACTTTAATTACGCTTATACTGTAAAAGTCAGTATTAGTAAAAGTTAATAGGAAAAATAAAAATGAAAGTAAAAATATTAAAAATTGTCTTTCTCTCTTCACATCTAAGAAAAACTGATATTCCAAAATTTCGTGGTTTCCTTGCAAAAAAATATCCCAATTACACCCTCATTCATAATCACTTAGAAGATGGGAAATTCCGATATTCATACCCACAAATACAATTTAAAACAATAAACGGACACCCAGCAATTATCGGTATCAGGGATGGAATTTCAATATTAAAACAGGTATTTATGGAATTGAATAATATAAAAATTGGAGAGAAAGAAGAAACTGTTTTTGAAAAATCAATTTCATTAAAAGAAGAAGAATTTGGCATAGCAGATAATTATATTGATTACCAATTTCTATCTCCCTGGATGGCTTTGAATCAGGAGAATTATGAGAAGTATAAACAAATGAATCGCTTTGAACAACAGCAATTTGTCAAGCATCTATTACGAGAAAACCTAAAGACAATATCTAAAGGTTTTGATTATACGATTCCGGATATTGAAGAAGTAAAAGTTGATGGAAATTTTGTAAAAAAAGAAGTAAACTTTAAGAACTTGACAATGGTTTGTTTTACCGGTTCTTTCTTGACTAACTTTTATCTTCCAGAGTTTCTTGGTATTGGCAAGCAGGTTGCAAGAGGATTTGGAATGGTGAAGAAAATTTAAATCCAATAACGAAAGCATTTGGATAGTAAATTACTAAAATACATTGAAAGGCAGGAAAAAATGAATAAGTTAGAATTATTAAAAGAATTAAAAGAGAAATTAAAGACAAGATTTCCAAGTTTAGAGCAAATTATTTTGTTTGGTTCCCAGTTGAAAAGTGACAAATTGCTAAAATCAGATATTGATGTTCTTTTAATTTTTAATCAAAATATTGACTGGCAGGTTGAAAAGAAAATATTGGATGAAATCTATGAGATAGAACTGAAACGAGATGTAGTTTTTGATGCTAAAATATTTTCCCAAAAGGTAATTAATACCAGTTTATATCAAGCAATGCCATTTGTAAGAGAAGTTTTGAATAATGGGGTAGAAATATGAAAGAAAGTGATAAGCTAACTTTAATCAATTATAGGTTATCAAGAGGTAAGGAGAGTATTGAGGAAGTTAAACTACTTATGGAAAAAGAAAAGTATTTTGCAGCTATGAATAGAATTTACTATGGATTATTTTATGTTGTAAATTGTCTTGCTCTAATTGATGGTTTTACTACTTCAAAGCATACACAATTAATAGGATATTTCAATAAGAATTATGTAAAAACAGGTATATTTCCAAAAGAGATTGGTAAATTTTTTAAAGAATCATTTGAAGGTCGTTCTAAAAGTGACTATCAAGATTTAGTTGAATTTACTAAAAAACAAGTTGAACAAGATTATGAAATGATGAAAAAGTTTATTACTTTTGCTGAAGGGATTATTAAAGAAAAATTAGAGAAGCAAACAGGAAATAAATAAAAAGTATTCGGAATATTGAAAAAGTTAAAGTTGATGGAAATTTTACAAAAAAAGAAGTGAATTTTAAGAATATGAAAATGGTTTGTTTTACCGGTTCTTTCTTGACAAATTTTTATCTTCCAGATTTTCTTGGGATTGGCAAGCAGGTTGCGAGAGGTTTCGGTATGATGAGGAAAATTAAAGATGCATCGTAATAGACAGAAGAGGGTTTACGATGAGCATGTAATCGGAAACCAAAGGGATTTTGATAACCACATGACATATACATTGTATAATTATTGCAAACAGGAATTACAAGAAGATTAGAGATATAAAGGATTGAGACATTTGGAGTTGATTGATGAGTTTATCGATTGGGTTAATTAATAAAAAATAATAATATTTTGGAGAACAACAAATGAGTTTAGCATATAAACTGTGGAAAATTGGAAGTGTTCTTTCGGAAGATAATATAAAAAAATCAATAAAAGTAGAACCGGATTTTGAACTCGGTGATGAACTAAACTATCTCAATATTGATTTCGCTTTTGAAAAGGATAGTATTTCAAAAATAACTTTAAACAAAAAATTGATTAAGAAAGATAATAAAACAGATAAACTATTTTTGACTAAAAAAATAGGAGGTTCCGGAATAGGTATTTACTATCTTTATCCGGAAATATACATACAAAAAAGTAAGCCTATTAGTTGTGAAATAAAAAATAATAAACCTAAAATAAGTAATAAATTGCTTCTTCTCAAAAACACAATTGAAAAAAGTATTTTGAATTTGTGTAATTCAAATAATTGTCAGCGAATTCAAATTATTAAGAATGAATTGAATGAACTGCAATATCTTTCTGATTATGCCATTATAGAATTAATGGTAACTTCCAATAAAAAGAATTTAGAAACTGTTGATAAGCCTAAAGAGAAAAATTCAATTGAGAAGAAAATAACAGTGTTTGAAAAATATCTACAAGAACTCCAAAAACAAAAAGATAATAAGAATTGGAACAGTAAATTATTCTCAGTGCTGCAAGATATAGTTAAGTTACAAAAAGACAATTATCTAATCTGGCTCTCAATCAATGGGCAAACATTTTATGAATTTATGCCTGAAGTGTGGGGAAACTATTACAAAAATCCCTTTGTTGAACCAAATACTCAACAGGGATTTGATATTTTCACAAATGAAAAAACTGAAATAGGTTACAAAACAGATTTTAAAGTTTTTTCTTATGACCAATATCACGATTCTTTAAATTATCGTCTTGATGAAAATTTGCCGTTATCAAAAGAGAGTGCTCGAAATATCAAATATGCTTGGATGTATATTTTAGATAATTTAGTATTTTGCTACAAAGGACTACAGTATGTTATCATTCTCAATTTACTAACTGATGACAAGGAAATTCTAAAAACAGTCATAAAGCGATTTGTAAAAGCAAAAAACAGATTAAGCAACAAGCGAACAATTTTAGAGAAATTAAAAAAAGAAGAAGGAAAACTAAAAACGGATATTGAAAAACTGCAAAAGAAAAAGAAAGATATAAACAAACCCGAAAAAAAGTTAAATAAGACTCATCAAGAGATCGATAAAATTGATTTAGGAATGATTAAAGAGTTATACGAACAAGTCGAAACGCTTGATGAATACATTAATATAGTAACTTTGGATTATCTGTTTTTAAACATTGATAGGAAAAATCTTTCTTTTGAATTAAAAGGAACAATTGAAGATGTGATACCAAGTCGAATGAGTAAAGTAGTAGAAAAAATGCGCGAATTTAAAGTTGAAGATTTGGTTAAATTTGGTTCAAAAGATAGAAATAAAACTTACCTTCAAGATTATTTTAATAGAGATGAAATGGAATTAAGAAAAAACCGAATCTCTCTGTTTAAAGAACGAAGCAGTGAATTAAAAGAATATCTTTTTGCTGAACGACTCTATTTAGCAAAACTATTATTATCTGACATCAAAATTAAACACTCTGATTTACTTCAACGATTTGAGTTTAATAGAAATTTTGGATATGATAAAAAGAAACGATTTATAAAGGATAATAACAATAAGAAAGTCCAAGAATGGCTTCAATATCCAAGTAGTTTTGTCGAGGATGAAAAAAAATTGATACAATTTTTACAAAGTTTAAATAAAATACAGGAGGACTAAATGCAGAATGAAGAAAAGCACTCATTTAATGAGTTTTTAGAGGAGAGACAATCGCAGGAAACTGTTGATTTCTTTAAAGCACCACCAATTAAAAAAGCCTATTTTATCGGTGCATATGCAAGGGCTGTTATCGACAGTTCATGGTATTCGAAAGTAAGTGAAAAAAATACAACTTTCAAAAATTGGCTGTCGAACCAAATAATCAATTATCGTAATCTGGACAGAATTTTTGAAATGGCGTATCGGTTTGAACAAAAACTTCAACTGAAAATAAGAACAGAAGTAAGAACATTATCACATGAAGTTCCAGTAACTTCATCTGCTGGTATTTCAAGTGCAAAAATCTCTTATGCGTTCGTTGCAGGATTTGATGATTTTAGAAAATTTAAAAACAAATATCCAATAGAAAAAACAAACAAAAATAAGGAGGACAATAATGTCTAATTTAGCAAAACAAAGTGAACTACTTTTTATCTGGGATGCAAAAATGTGTAATCCTAATGGTGATATGAGTGCTGATAATGCACCGAGATTTGATGAAGTTGATGAAAAAGCAATTGTCAGCGATGTAAGAATTAAACGAACAATTCGCGATGATTTACAATATCGTAAAAATGAACTGATTTTTATCAATAACGAAGAAATAGTTGGAAAAGGTTTAACCGCAGAAAAACGTTTTCAACAGATCAAAGACGATAACAAAGGCATTGAAGATTTGCCTGTTTTTTTAAAATGTATCGATAATCGGTTGTTTGGAGGAGTTGCACCAAAAAGTGGTATTCAATTGGTTGGCACAGTCCAATTTTCTTGGACAAAATCAATGAACGAAACAGAAACAATACTTAAATCAGGAACAGGTGCTTTTGTAAATCCAAGTAAAGAAGAGAAGAAAGTAGCAGAAGAAACGGGACGATATCAAAAAACTTTTCGTGCAGATAATTACATTCCTTATGGTGTTTTTGGAATGTATGGAACAATCAATCGAATGCAAGCCGAAAAAGCAAATACAAGCGAAAACGATGTATTAAAGATGCTTGATTCGTTGTGGATGGGAACGAAATTCCTCAACACACGAAGCAAAGAAGGTCAAAAACCACGAATGCTCTTGCGGGTGATTTACAAAGATGATAGTCAGTATTTTATTGGATTAATTGATGAATTGGTTACTTTGAAAAACACAGATAGCAAAATGATTCGAAATGTGAAAGATGCTGAATTTGACTTTTCCAGACTAATCAACGCTCTAAACAAAGCAACTGATGAAATCAAAAAAGTGCTAATTGTTTTGGATGATAGTTTGGAAAACTACAAAGATGAGTTAAAAGAAATTAAGAATGTCGGGTTTGTTGACGAAACAAAAATAATGGAGTAAAGAATGTTTGCATTCAAGTTGTGGAGCCGTTTTGGAGCATTTCGTGATCCAATAACAATAACTCAAAATGTAACTTTGAGCATACCGCCGAAAACAACCATCGGCGGTATGCTTGCCGCGATTTTGAGTATGGATTACAATGAGTATTTTGAGAATCAGCAGTTTTTTGATTTTCGATATAGTTTGGTTTTGCATAATCCAATAAGAAAACAAAGTTTTTCTCAAAATTATATTGAAGATTATACTGTAAAATCTCATCTTAAACAAGATGCAATTTTAAAAATTATGAAGAAATCAAAATTGTTGGAAGATTATAAAACTAAAATTATAAATCAAACACAATTAAATACATTTGACGATATTGGTGATCATAATTCCAGAGAAGATCAGAAACTTAAGAAAAAACAAGACGATTATCAAAAGGAGTTAATCAGGTTCAATGAAAGAATGAATGCTAAAATGTCAAAACCAAAACCTATAAGACGTGAACTTTTAATTAATCCAAGTTATTTGATTTTTATCAAGGATTTTGCTTTTGAAAGTGAAATAATAGAAAAGTTACAATCTCATAAAACAGGCTTTGCATTATATATGGGTAATTCAGAATTTTCTGCAAATTATGAGTTTGTGAAATGCAATCATTATAAAAAACAACAATTCTCTCAAGTGAATTCATTTACTAAAGCCCAAGAAAACATAAAATTTGAATCAGGAAAAAAATATACAACCATTTACGCTGCAACCAAAACAGTCAAAGGCAGAAAATATCGTGATTTCAAAAAAGTAACCATCAGTGATAAAGACATATCATTTGAAAACCCGATTGATGGAATTATGGTTCAGACGAACGGAGGTGAATATAATTGTGAATTTATTTGAGATTGATAACAAATATTTATCACATCCAAATTATCCTTATCTTAATCACATAAAAAATATTGCTGATTCATTTGATGATGATAAACATAAGATTGCGGCAAAGTTTCACGATTTTGGGAAATTATGTAACGCTTTTCAAACTTATATCAATCCCAAACATCCGAATAAAAAGAAAACAACTCACGCTTTAATCGGCGCATTGTTTTTTTTAGCAAAACATAATTATAAATTAGATAAAAATTCTCTTCCTATTTTCTTATCTATTCTCAAACATCACGGCAATTTAGAAGATGTGAACACATTGGCTTATGATTTTTCAGATTGTGAAGATTTGCTTTATGATAATCCAAAAATTATAGACAAACTTAATGAAATTGAATCAATCATTGGAAGCGAATTAAATGTTAATTTAGAAAAATGTTGTGATTGTTTTGATTCAGATGATGAAGAATTTGTAATAGAAAATGATTTAGGAACAATTGATTCCTATTTTCAAATCAAAGAAGTATTTTCGAAATTAATATTTGCTGATAAATATGAAGCCATTTTCAAACAGAGATATAAAGAAAGTAAATTTAAAAATGTAAAAAATTATATTACGGATTTAGAGAAACATTTATCAAGAAAGGTTAATGATCTTTCTGCTGTGCGTAATTCAGCCAGAAAAGAAATTTTAGAGAAATTCAATCAAAACATCAATAAAAGTATTTTCATAATCGAAGCACCAACCGGAATCGGTAAAACTTTTACAGCACTTCATCTTGCATTGGAAATTGTTAAACAAAAAAGTAAAAAACGAATTATTACGGCATTGCCAATGACATCCATCATTGACCAAACTTTTGTTGAATATTCCAATATTTTTGAACAAGATGTTTTGTTGAAGTATCATCATTTAACTAAATCAAAGTCATACGAAATTAATAAAGAGGAGGAAAAAAAAGAGGAAGAAGAATATTTTAAACAGAAGGATTCATACCTTACAAAATCGTGGGCAGAAGACTATGTAATTATTACAACTTTCAATCAAATATTAAATCTGTTTTATTCAAATAGAAATCGAGATTTAATAAAATTTTGGACATTGCGAAATTCTGTTATTATAATGGATGAGATTCAAGCTATTCCACGAGTATTATTACGAGATTTTGCAAAAACAATTTCCTTTTTATCCAAACATTTCAATATTGATTTTGTTTTAATGTCTGCAACTATTCCTGAAATTAAGAATTTTCTTGATACCAATATAACTACCGAACTTTTGGATAATAAATATTATTCGCTTGAATTTAATAATCGATACGCACTTCATTTTAATCATACAATAGATTCGGAAGAAAATTTATTGGATGAAATTGAGAGAAAATATTCATACGGAAATTCTGTTTTAGCCGTTGTCAATACGAAATCGTTAGCATTACGATTGTTTGAAAAATTATCGTCAGGAAAAAATAAAAATAATATTTTTTTATTGAGTTCATATTTTATACCAAAGCATAGAAAAGAAATAATCGAAAATATTTCAGATCAACTTAAAAATGGAAATAAACCTATTTTAATTTCTACACAGGTAATAGAAGCAGGTGTAGATTTGGATTTTGATTGTGGATTTAGAGAATTTTCTCCGTTCTATTCAATTATTCAAACTGCCGGTAGAATAAATCGTGAAAATCGTGACGAAGTAAAAGAATCGGCATCATTAACAATTTTCCCTGAAATTGGGTATTCTCCATATCATCAAAATGATTTATTAAAAGAAGATGTCGAAAAATTACTTATAAAAGATGTTAGAGAAAATAAATTGCTTCCATTATTAAAAGATTACTTCAAAACTGCGATTGTTAGAACTCAACCTGATTTATTGCTTGTTAATAAAATGAAAAATTTAGAATTTCAAGAAGTCATAAAAATTTTTAATAATAATTTTATGAAAAAAATTCCTTATACAACACAATTATTTATTGAAATTGAAAAAGGGTTGTATGAATCATTCTTCGACCAACTCGAATTTCATTATAACTCGCTTAAAACAAAACTGCTTTCCCTTGAACAGAAAATGGAAATCAAAATCTTGATTAAAGATGTTTATAAGGAAATTGCACAATTTGTAATAAATGTCTCCAAAAATGATGTTAATGACTTTGAAACATTTTACAAAGAAAGCGAAATGAAAGTTTGTTATTATGATGATTTTAAAGCATTTTATAGCTACCAAACTGGCTGGAAACGCACAAACGACAATTATGAGAGTTATATACTCTAAACTTCTAAAAGAAAATTCGAATAAAACGCAGGACTTTGCAAAAAAGTCTTGATTTTTATGCAAAGCATTGAAAAAAAGACCTATGAAAAGATACAGAAAAGAAAAAATTATCAAAAAAGTACTTTCAAGAAAAATATAATTTACCTGCAATTCAACTTGTTATGAATCTGAAAAGGGAAAGAAAAATAAAAAATATTGAAATTCTGAGAGCTGAAAGTTTTCTCAAAAAACTATAAGTTAATATGGATTATGAAATCCAATAACATCTTATTTCTCAATTCTAACTAACAACCCTAACAAGACAAAATGCAACTATTCCTAAACACCTTCGGCACCTACCTTCACAAAAAAGGTGAACTGTTTGAAATTCGTATTGATGAAAAATCTAAACGGATTTCACCAAAACGAATTTCATCAATTGTTATCTCTAATGCTGCACAAATTACAACTGATGCTATTCAACTCGCGATGGAGTATAACATTGATATTGTGTTTTTGGACAAATATGGAGACCCTTATGGTAGAATCTGGTTTCCCAAACTTGGAAGCACAACTTACATCCGCAGAAAATTACTTGAGATTTACGATAAAGAAGAAGGATTGAATGCTGTAAAAAAATGGATTACTCGTAAAATTAAAAATCAAAGAGATTTTCTGAAATTACTTATTGCAAAAAGAGAAAGCAATTATCCGGGAGTAAATAAAGATATTATCAAAATTGATGAAAATATAAGCAAGATTAGTAATATATCAGGAAATATTGATGATAAACGTTACTCAATTCTTGGCATTGAAGGAAACAGTTCCAGATTATATTTTGAATCCATATCAAAATTACTTCCTCGTAAATATAAATTCAAAGGCAGAAGTTTCCGTCCTGCAAGGGATCATTTCAATACAGTTCTGAATTATGGCTATGGAATTCTCTATGGAAAAATGGAAAAAGCTATCATCATTGCCGGATTAGACCCGTATATCGGAATTTTGCATACCGACAATTACAACAAAAAATCACTTGTTTTTGATATGATTGAGCCATATCGGATTTTAGTTGAGCGACCAATATTTTATCAATTCTCCAGACGGAAGGTTAAAGATGTATATTTCCAACAAGAAAAGCAGGGATTTCGTTTAAATGATGATGGCAAAAAATACATAGTTCCAATCTTAATGGAAGAATTTGATAAAACCATTCGTTACAAAAATAGAAGCATAAAGCAGATTGATATAATTCAAGCTGACTGTCATAGTTTTGCAAATTATTTAATAGGAAAGAAAAAGGATTTTTAATTATGTTAACCTGGGTAATTTACGATATAATAAAAGATAGAACCAGAAATAAAATTGCCAAAGCCTGCCTTGAATCTGGCATTTATAGAGTTCAAAAATCTGTATTTCTTGGTGAGTTGAATAATGCTCAAATTAAGGAATTAAAAACAAAAATTGTGGATTTAATCAATCCAGATAAAGATTCGGTCTATATTTTTCCAATGTGTGAAAAAGATTTCAAATCGTGCAAATTACTGGGACAAGCTTTTGATAAAAGACTAATAACCGATGAAATCAAAGCACTACTTTTTTAGTTCGTAGTTGATAGTTGGTGATTGGTGGTTGTTTTAAGAAATAAAGAAAAAAATTATAAATCAGGAGGAAGTGTGTCAAATATTGAAAATTTAAGAGTATATCAGAATTCGTTGGATTTTTCTGATAAAATTTGGGATATTTGTTTGAAATGGGATAATTTTGCTAAAAATACAGTTGGTTACCAGATTGTCAAATCAGCGGATTCCATATCACAAATCTTGCTTGCCCAGTGTAATTATGAAATATTATGTTTATGTTCTTAAAAGTAAAAAAGATAAAAAATCCTATAATTTAAATTATTACACTGGGCAAGAAGGATATGGTAGATTTCATATTCAGGATAATATCCATTTTTGTTACTATAGCCGTGGTTCATTGGAAGAAACAAAAGATTGGTTGAGAAAATCAAAAAACCGAAAGATTATCAATGAAAAAGAATATAATGAGTTGTATGAATTTCTTATTATTATCGCAAAACAACTGAATAAATATATTTCTTCATTAAAATCAAAAACCAAATAACCATGAACCATCAACCATGAACTATGAACCAGCAACCAATTTATGTAACTCCATCAGAAGTAATTGAATATCTTTACTGTCCGAGATTTATCTATTTTATGAACTGTTTGAAAATATCACAGCAAGAAGATAAAAGGTATCTTGTGCAAAAAGGGAGAAATATTCATCAGATAAAGGCTAATATAAACAGAGATTATCTACGCAAAAAGATTGGTTGTATTGATAAAAAGATTGATGTTTATTTTTCTTCTGAGAAGTTAAAACTTGTCGGAAAAGTTGATGAAGTCTTATTTTTTAAAGACGGAACTGCCTCACCTCTGGATTTTAAATATACTGAATACAATGAGAGGGTTTATAAAACTTATTTATATCAACAAGCTTGTTATGCTTTATTAATTGAAGAGAATTTTCAACGCTTTGTTAACAAAGCATATATCTGTTATTTTAGAAGTAATAATTTCTTGAAAGAAGTTACTATAAGTAAAATTTTGAAATCAAAGACTAAAGAAACTATTGATGAAATATTTGATATCCTAAATAAGAATTATTTTCCTGTAAAGACAAAATCAAAAGCAAGATGTCTGGATTGTACATATAAAAATATTTGTATAAAATGAAAAGGGTTAATTAGATGTGGGTAATTTTTTCTTGACAAAATTTCAGAAGGAATGCTGTTTTTTATTAGCAAATGAATGAGAAAGATATTATGAACAAAAGCAAATTTATCGCAGAGCTTCACGATATTGGAAAATTAGTCGATGATAGTCTAAAAAGTAAGTATGGAATAATAGGACATACATTTATTGATTTTAATTTCACTAAATTTGGAATTATACAGCCTTCATCTCCTTCATGGTGGGGACAATATCACGAAAAAACAAAAAAGAAGAATTCTTATGATTGGAAAACTGAAGATAATATAAATAATTGGAGTAAAGATCTAAAAAATTATATAAAAGAATTATTTTTACTTATTATAGCGGACCACCTTGCTTCATCTTTTTCAAGGTCTATACCAAGAATTTCTGGTGCTAGCTTGGATACAACTAAATTAGATAATAATGAACAAAATAATATTTTAGAAAAATTAAATATAGAATTAGATACTATAAGAGGAATTATTAAACTATGGAATAAGAATTTTTACCAGAAAGAAGAAAAAGATGGGAATTACTGGGCGTATTTTAAAACAAAAGATGATTTAAAAAATTTATTTGATGAAATTGATGGTTGTAAATCCGGAGATGATTTCCTAAAGAAATATAAGAAAAATCTTTTACTAACCCCTGAAGATAAAGCAATACCAAGAAATATTACATCTTTATATACCCACATAATGCTTGTTGGAAAAATATTTCGAGTATTGATTAAAAATGTTCCTAAACCGATAAAGAATACTGACAGTTCAATTTCTATTAGCTATAATAGAAAAGATGTAAAAAAAACTATTGATGCGGAGGGAGATAATTTTATTTGTTATAAAGATAAAACAGGAAAACTAAAAAAAGGTGAAATAAAAGGAGAATGGCAAGCAAGGTTTATTAAATGTAATATTAAAGTTCCACATTCTTTTGTTAGGTTGCCTGATATAAATTTATTGAAAAAGCGGGAAGAACTAATCAATAATATAGTAGTTAATTATAAAGATAATGTTTTATTTCATACATCCGATTTTATAATTCTATTTTTACCTTTGAATGTCAATTTAGATGAGATATTCAAAGAATTTTCAGAATATGGATTTTACATTGAATGCACAGAAACTATTGCTGACCTCGGAATTTTAAGTTCAATTTTAGATAATAAAACCTTAAAGGCAAGGGAAGAAAAAGAACAGAATAGAGTAAAAGTTTTAGAAAAGAGAAATACCAAGGTTTATAAAAAAATTCTATATCCTGAAGTTACTGAAGAAATAGAAATAGAACCATTTATATGTGAGGTATGCCAGCAAAAAAAATCAAAAAATGAACCATGGATACATGAAAATATACACGAATGGATATGTGATAAGTGTTGGAAAATAAGACAAATGGGAGAACCTTTTAGAGAATATACAGAAGATTGGAAAGACGAAAAAGTATGTTGGTTTAAATTCTCTATTAATCAAGATAAATTAGAGAAATGGCTTATATCTTCTTTCTCAGATTATATTGATTGTGTTGATAACGAAATTCATAAAATTAAAGTAAAAGATGTTATTAAAGAAGAATTTCACACATTATCACCACAAATTGATTTTAATTATGACTATAAAGAAATGTTAAAAGAATTCTGGGAAGAATTTAAAAATGAAGAAGATATGAAAAAGCCAATTAAGGCGGATGAAAGGAATAACGAAAAAGATTATAATGAACTTGGCGTTTTTAAATACTCTGAAGAACTGACTAAAAAAGTTATAAATAAATTCTGTGAACTTTTTGATAAATATTTTCCAGATTGCAGTAGCAATGATGAGTCACCAATTTGTTTATCATTAAGTATATCAAATATAAAGTATCCAATTAGAGACCACTGGAAATATTTTGAGACCGAAAATAACAATTTTTTAAATATTCAACATCATAATGTATTTAAAGATAATTATACCAAAGAAGAAATTGAATTAATCTTAAATAAAATTCCCAGTTCTCCTATTTCAAAAAGTAGTCTTTATGATGTTATTGAAACATTTGAAAGATTAAATTCAGATTTTGAGTTGACCATTAGGCTCAAAGAAAAGCATAAAGATATATTTGAACTTTATGCTAATTATAATATTATGCCTAAAAAGTTTCTTAATATTTTTAGATTAGTTGGTGGAGATAGAGAGAAATGAAATTTATAAAACTCAATCTTGAGATAAATTCAATAATTATTGGTGAAAGAATAAAAGGCGGAGTATTTAGACCTTGCCAAACTACAATTCCTTCCTCAACCATAGAAGGTGCATTAAAACATTATTTAGGACTTGATATAAAAGCAGTTGGTTATTTTGTTGAAGATACATATAAAATTCAGGAATTAACTTATTCAGTAAAAGATAAAATGCTACAAACAGCTAAAATGCCTATTTTTGCTAACTATCTTGCTCCAAAGGATAAAAAGATATTAGCTGATATTTTTATTGTAAAAGATAATAGTTTTTCAATAGATTTATTTAACGGACTAACTTTCAGAATGGGTGCATTAAAAAGTAAGGGATTTGGAAAATGTAAAGTAGCTGAGATTAAAGAAGAAGAATATCAAATTGTTCAAGGTTTGTTAAAAGTTAAATTATTTGAAAATGAAGCAGAAAGTTTTAATATAACAGCCATTTCTCCAATTTATGGATTCCTTTTCAGACCAGACAAATATTCTATTGGAGGAAAATATAAAAGAGCATTATTTCCTGATAGTTTGGTTAAGGCTCCAAAAATATTATTAAAAGAAAAAGAGGAGACATATTATGATAAGTAAAATGGATGAAGTTTTTAAGAAAGTTCTAAATGATAATGAGATATTTTATAGACAGAAAGTTATTTTTAATAAGAATGAATGGAAAGATTTAAGAAAACTTATAAAAGATAATAAGAAAGATGAATTTATAAGAAAAATTGATGATAAAATCAAAGAATTAGAGAGACAACACGCAAGGGGAAAGGCAATTGAATTATGTAATAGTCTAAAGAGTGCTATGGAAAATAAGCAAGAGCTATTAAATCAAATACTTGATACTTTAGACGATTTCGCAGTAGTAAAAAGTCATCTTCCAAAACCAAGTAGTATGGATGATTATGGAAAAGTTATTGAAAGATATGAATTCTCAACTGTAGACCAATTTTTTATTGATAAAATTAAAAAAGAATATTATCCTAAATATGGAAACTATTCTTATCAAGGAAAAGCTTTAATGAAAGTTCTTGAATATACAAAAGAATTGTATAATTCAAATTTTTCTACGGAAGAGATAGCATATTTTACAAGGAAATTAAATTCTTTAGAAACATATTGGGAGGTATTAAAATGAAAATAGATGAAATTAAACTAAATGAGAAAACTGAAGGAAAAACAAAAGTAATTGATATTCCAATTGTAATAAAAGTTGAAAAAGAAAGTTTCCTTCATATTGGAGCATCACCATCTCCGCTTACTGAGAAAAAAGGTGCAATATTTAAAGTTGATAGAACTCCTGTAATTCCTGCAAGTAGTTTTAAAGGAGCATTAAGAACTCAAATGGAACTTTTGTTCATTGAAGAGAAAGAAGAATTTAAATCTGCTTTTAATCTTGATAATGTTGAAGCATTAAAACCTTGTATTCCTGCTCCAAAACCATCAAAAGCTGAAAATGATTTAATTAGCTCCGGAGAATACAGAGATAAACATTGTAAAATAAAAGTAGATGAAAATAAAGTAACCACTGGAGACTTTGGAATATGCCCTGTTTGTTATTTTATGGGATGCACAGGAATTATGGGATTTTTAAGAATATCAAATTTCTATCCAGAAATAGAAGGGAATTTTATTGACCAAACAAATATTAGAATTGATAGAAAAACAAAAACTGCTGCTCATAAAGCAAAAGTTGATGGAGAAGTTGTAAAACCGGGAACCGTATTTACCGGAATTATTGAAATAATTGATAAAACAGAACAAGGATGTTTTGAGTTTGGGCCTGCAAGAAATATTGATGGTGTTGTAATTGATAAATGGTTAGAAAACTGGAATGAAAAAGATATTAATAAAAGAAAAGAATATTTAATAAAAGAAGTTCTATTTCCTGCTCTTGAAAATATTAAAGTTTTAGGTGGTTGGAAAAGTAAGGGTTGCGGAAAGGTATCTGTATCTATTAAAGGAAAAGAGTAGTTTGAATATATCTTAAAATTTTGAATCTTATTTCTGACGCAAATTTATTGAGAAAATTAATTTCAGTATAGTTATTTGATTTATACATAGAGTGTTACGAACATTCTGGGAATAAAAAACTGATTAAAAAATAAAAAAATTGACATGATTCATCATTATTTTATTAGTTTCTCAAATTGATATAAGTTCTTTATTGTAAATATATTAAACAAAAAAGTGGGTTTAATTCCCTCATTCCATTAAAACAAGGATTGAAACTTAACATATTCTTGATTTAGGAATTTCCCGTCCTTGTTTAATTCCCTCATTCCATTAAAACAAGGATTGAAACTACAGCATACAAGATGTTCGTTATTATTGTTTGTATTGTTTAATTCCCTCATTCCATTAAAACAAGGATTGAAACTTTAAATTGTATCTGAATAAGTTTGATTCTTTCATGGTTTAATTCCCTCATTCCATTAAAACAAGGATTGAAACCCGGTTGAGATTGTTGAGATATAATTGGAGTTTTGAGTTTAATTCCCTCATTCCATTAAAACAAGGATTGAAACTCATAATTTACTCCTCAACACTTACAACAAATGTGTGTTTAATTCCCTCATTCCATTAAAACAAGGATTGAAACTCTCCGATATGAAAGAGTCTAACTTTTCTACTGCTTGTTTAATTCCCTCATTCCATTAAAACAAGGATTGAAACTCAATCA
>Ga0315541_1002342_pt1 | contig 16003 bp, 17 predicted proteins | sample SalMarSW160190MG_FD_203095 | JGI IMG/M metagenome (GOLD analysis project Ga0315541, IMG submission 203095) | Salt marsh sediment microbial communities from the Plum Island Ecosystem LTER, Massachusetts, United States - Salt Marsh Sediment SW1601-190 ...
CGAGATGACCCTGGGCACTGCAAAACCGCTTGGCACATTCGTGTCCCCCATCGCTGTACGCACCCCCAGCCACTACATCTGGACTACTGCCTACAACTGGCCAGGAGAAGACTCGGGCAAATCTGCCATAACTGTCAATCGCTTTGGGCGTGGCCAATGCCTGTACCTGGGGTTCCCGTTGGGGACCAACATCTCCCGCCGTGGCAAGTCCGACCCATGGCCAGCTCAACTGCTGGCCAACATCGTAGACTATTTGCTTCCTCAACCATTTCTCAGAACCAACGCGCCTCACCAGGTGGAAGTTGTGGCGAATCGCTGGCGAGAAGGGTACGCAGTTCACTTCATAAGTTACTACGGTGGCATCGAAGGGCACTATTGCTTGGGAGACAGGTTGCCTGAGCTGGGCGGGCTGCACCTAGATATTGCCAGGGCCAGGTTGCCGCAACGGTTTAGCGTCCGCATAGCGGGCAGAGAAGACGACGTACCCTACCGCTTAGAAGGTGATTGGCTCCGGATTGATCTCCCGCCTCTAACCGATCACCTGGCTTTGTTGCTTAACCCAACGGCGTAAGGAAATGTTAAAGAACTGCAGAACCTCTCACTTAAATAACTGCCCAAAAACTTCCACTTCCATCTGGGCAAAACAGCAAGTGAACATTGGAAACTGGGCAACGCTGTTGCTGCCTTGGTACGGAAAGTCCTCAAGTGATTTATTGAAGTGTAGAAATTAGCTATGACTGACCAGACAGGGAGGGAGAAAAGATGAGAATCACTGACGCTCACCAGCATTTTTGGACGACAGAATCGATCGTTGAGCTAGGCCTGCCACCCGAGTATAGTTTACTGGCTCGGGATTTCGAACCCGCGGAACTCAAGCCGCAGATGGACGAGGTAGGTGTGCAGCAGACGGTTCTGGTGCAGGTCAATTTCTCGTTGAAGAACACCTACGACTTCCTGGAGATTGCCCGGGCGAACGATTGGGTTGGCGGGGTGGTCGGATGGGTGGACCTGGTGGACCCCAAAGTGGGGGACACGCTCGACGATCTGCAGACATATCCCAAGTTGAAGGGGGTGCGCCATCAGTGGGAGATGGAGCCTGACCCTGCCTGGATACTACGCGATGACGTGCTGAGGGGGCTGCGAGAGGTGGCCAAGCGTGGATTTACCTTCGACCTTGTGGCCAAGCCATATAACTGGCAGTATATCTCCCAGGTAGCCGAGGCGGTGCCGGATCTGCCTTTAGTAATTGACCATATCGCCAAACCCCAAATCCGCGTCAAACAATTCGACGACTGGGCGACTGCTATGACCCGCTGGGCTCAGATCCCCCGCATGATGATCAAAGTGTCGGGCATGATTACCGAGGCCGACTGGCGCCACTGGAAACCGGCTGATCTGAAGCCTTACGTAGAAAAGGCCATTGAGCTGTTTGGCGTGGACCGCGTGATGTACGGCAGCGATTGGCCTGTCTGCACGGTGGCCGGATCTTACGCCCAGGTATTTGAAGCGTTGTTGAAATGTCTGGCCAGTCTGACTGAGGCGGAAAAAGCCAAGGTCTTAGGGGAAAACGCCAGAGGGTTCTATGGGCTAGACTAACACCACGCCCATGCTGCGCTGGCCTGTGGCAGGTCGCGAATTCACTCGGTCCGTTTAGCTGCTGCGCCAGGCATTGAAACTCGATCCGCTGGCATGCTGGTCAGGGTGATCGAGTCCTGCCAGATGTTGGACAAAACCAAGCCCGATCTGATGGATGCCCTGGGTGTAAACGTGGTTGGATTGGGACCCCCCGCGACGTTGTTGGGGTTCAAGAACGAGGGATGGGAGCCATGGACATTCTTCGATATGGATGGCGCCTTACAGCGCAGTCGTCAGCGAATGGTCAATAATATACATATACATAAGTAAGAATGGAGGTGGAAATGAAACGCTTTGGTCAAACTGTAATGCTCAAGGACGACCCGGAGAGCATCCGGCTGTATGAAGAGTATCATGCCAATCCGTGGCCGGAGACCAATGCAAGTCTGCTCAGTTGCGGGATATTGCGCATGTTCATCTACCGGTTCGGTCGCCAGCTCTTTATGTTTATGGAAACCAGAGATGATTTCGACCTGGAGCGCGATATGCCGAAGTACACAGAGAATCCAAAGGCCAAAGAGTGGGATGATTTGATGCGCACTTTCCAGGAAACGGTGCCAGGTGCACCAGAGGGTTCGACGTGGGTGCTGATGAAGGAAGTCTATGCCTTGGAGGCGGAGTAGTCTTTACTTAGGGCCCGTTAAGAAACAACTTCCCGATTTAGTTGTTTTGCCCATGTGTCCAGGGCGACATCCGAACGTGGTCGAATAGTGTAGTTCCAGTTTGGACAGACCACGCGGCGCTCCAGGTTGAGCTTCTTCCTCTCGGCGTCTGAGTCTCGTTGTCCTTTCTCATAAACCCCTGCCAGCAGGAAGGCTTTGACAGTCGGGCCAGCCGAACCGTCTGCGTTTAGCATGCTCCCGGCTACTCCGGATGGGGGCCGAACCGGTGATATGTCGTCCATGCCGCTCACGATCGCGTGCGTGCGGGAACCTCCGATCTCGTTCAACGGGAGCATAGGGTGAGAGCGGGTTGCAGCGCCTGCGACAGGTCATTGAGACCTACTTCCGGAAGGGCAGGTTCCACCTTCATATCAACATTGTGGATGCTTACCCCAATGGCAACATGGTACCAACGGAGGTAAAGGGAGATGGGCAAGATTGACAATGCAGTGGCGCTCGTGACCGGTGCAGGCCGGGGAATTGGTCGGGCCATAGCACTCCGTTTGGCGCGCGAGGATGCAGACGTTGCGCTGCTCGATGTGGATAGCGACGCTGTGGAATCTGTCGCCTCCGAGGTACATGCCCTGGGTTCTCGTGCGATGACGTTGGTGGTTGACTTGTACAACGTGTCATCTATCCCGTCAGCCATTGAACGAGTCGTCAAGGCTTGGGGGTGTCTGGATGTGCTCGTCAACAATGCTGGCATTATCCGCATCACGCCACTATTCGACGTAACTGAGGCTGAATGGGATCAGGTGTTGGACCTCAACCTCAAATCCACGTTTTTCTGCCTTCAGGCTGCTGCGCGGGTAATGGTCACTCAGAACCGAGGTCGCATTGTCAACATCGCTTCAATTTCAGGACTTGGTGGCCGGCCTGACCATGCGCACTATGCCGCATCTAAAGCGGGGGTCATCAATCTGACTTGCTCGGCGGCACTGGCACTGGCCTCCCATGGGATCACGGTTAATGCAATCTGTCCTGGAGTTGTGGACACTCCCCTGACGAGGGACTTGCACAAAGTCCGAGGCGCGTTGGCGGGATTGTCCGGGGAGGAATCTCTGGCGCGAATGATCCAGCGCATACCACTTGGGCGCATCGCAACTCCAGATGATGTAGCCGCAGCGGTCACTTTTTTGGTTTCTGATGATGCCGGTTACATCACCGGGCAGGTGCTCTGCGTGGAAGGCGGAATGCGGCTCGCATCTTGTTTACCTGTGATGAGCAACAGGTAACGACCAATTGTCCAACGTGGGCGATCGGTGTGTCTCGTTTGGAGAAGGCAGGCATCGTTTGACTGCAACCTGACTCAGGGCAGCCCGGTAGAGGGCGTCGTGTTTTTTTCACGTTGCTAACTGCTCGAGTTTAGGCAAACCGATACACGCTCGGTTGCTGCCGAGCGGCGGCCTGCACTTTGAAACTGAACAGGGACGCCCTTCAGCCCGTTTTGGGGCGGCTGGGCAGGGGTTTCAATCTGTACGGAACCCCTGTTGTACCCGCTGGGGAGTCAGAGCAGCCTGGGGCCGATGCCAGGGCAGGGGGCGGTCCTAGACTGCCTCTCGTCCCAGGAAGAGCATCCATTGGGCCAGATCCACCAACGCCACTCAACGGTCACATCGCTAATCAGAGGAGAAAGTCGCTATGCTCAGTCCCCGCGAGCGCGTTCTGTGCGCGCTGAACCACGAAGAACCAGATCGCGTGCCGATCTTCTTCGGTACGTCCGGCGTGACTACGATGCTTGCCCCGGCATACAAACGATTCAAGGCTTATTTGGAAATCCCCGAAGGGGAGGTGCAACTCCTTTCCCAATCTTTCCAGTATGTCCGACTTGATGAGGAGGTGATGCTTCGCTTTGGCTCCGATGGCCGCCCCCTGCTTCCAGGCGCGGCGCCCTCCCCCCTGCGTCGGCAAAAATCCGACAATTGCTTCGTTGATGAGTGGGGTATAGAATATGAAAGGAGAGCAAGTTCCCCTTACTACGAATACGCGGTTTATCCGCTGCGAGATGCCACGGTTGACGATCTGGATAAATACCCCTGGCCTGCCTTCTCGCATCCAGGTCGCTTCACGGGACTGGCGGAAGAAGCACGCGCGGTGCAAGCGGCCGGGTACGCTACTGTGCTCATGAGTGGTATATCTCCGTTCGAGCAAGCCCAGGGCCTGCGCGGCATAGACACATTTCTCGCCGATCTCATCCTGAACCCCGAGTTTGCTTCTGCTCTCCTACGCAGGCTCACCGACTTAACACTCGCCGGCGCCCTGACAGCCCTGGAACAGGTCGGGGAATACGTGGACGTGTTCCTCATGGGAGATGACCTGGGATCGCAGCAGGCTCCCCTCATATCACCCAAAATGTACCGCAGGATGATCAAGCCGTACCATGCCAAGCTGATTGCTGCCATCAAGAGCAAGACCAAAGCCAAGGTATTCTTCCATTCTGATGGCAATATATACCCCTTGATAGGCGACCTGATTGACGCCGGCGTGGATATTCTCAACCCGGTGCAGGTTTCAGCACAAGACATGGGGGACACAGCACGTTTGAAACGCGAGTTTGGGAACCATCTCTCGTTCAATGGAGCCATTGATACACAATGGGTCTTGCCGCATGGCACGCCGGATGACGTGCGGCAGGAAGTGCGCCGCCGAATCAAGGACCTGGGCCCAGGTGGGGGATATGTCTGCTCTGCTGTGCACTGTATCCAACCCGACGTGCCGCCGGAAAATGTGTGCGCGATGTTTGAAGAAGCAGCCATAGCCGGGCAATATCCACTCCGGCTGTAGATGGGCAAGAAACGGACGAAATTGACGAAAGGGAGCAAATGCAACTTTATGGTCGAAATTGGACCCGACGCGAATTAGAAGCATGCGTCGGACGGTTGGAACAGATTGGAGGTGTTCGTCCATGAAACGCTCACAAGTTAATGCCATTATACGCAATGCCGATGCTTTCCTCAAAGAACACAGATTCCATCTGCCCCCCTTTGCTTACTGGACGCCGGACGATTGGGCCACCAAGGGCGACGAGGTGCGTGAGATCGTTGACCGCCGGCTTGGGTGGGACATCACCGATTTTGGACAGGGTGATTTTGAGAAGTCTGGTTTATTCCTGTTCACCCTTCGTAACGGCTCCCCAGAAAACTTGAAGACAGGGCAAGGCAAACTCTATGCTGAGAAAATAATGATCGTTGACGCCGACCAGGTGACTCCTATGCACTTCCACTGGTCCAAAACAGAGGATATCATCAACCGGGGCGGTGGCAAGCTGGTCATCCAGTTGTATAACTCAACCGAAGATGAAGGCCTGGCGGACACCGATGTGACTGTGAGCATGGATGGGGTCAAGCGCACGGTGAAGGCTGGCGACACCGTGGTCCTAAGCCCAGGCGAGAGCATTACCCTGCCGTCCTATTGCTACCACAAGTTCTGGGGGGCCGAGAGTTGCGTCCTGGTGGGCGAGGTGTCCCTGGTGAACGACGACAATACTGACAATCGTTTCTATGAACCGGTCGGGCGTTTTCCTGAGATTGAGGAAGATGAGCCGCCTCTATGCTTGTTGATCAACGACTATGATCAGTACTACCAGAACTATCAGCCTGGCCAATGACCGGCCTGCTAATCACCTAATAAATTGCCTAACACAACCACTCACTAAGGAGAATATGCGATGCCATTGCTAGAGGGCCCAGTTCCTGCGCTGGTAACTCCCTTTACCAAAGACAATGAAGTGAACGTCCAGTTGCTCCAAGAGTTGGTCGAATGGCAGCTCGCTCAAAAGGCCGGGGGCTTCTTTGTGACCGGCAGCTCGGGTGAAGGCTTCTTGATGTCAATCCCGGAGCGGCAGTTGGTGGTCGAGACCGTGATCAAGCAGGTGCGGGGACGGGTCCCCGTGGTGGTTCAGGTGGGCGCTCTGGCAACGCAGGACGCTGTAGCGTTGGCCGAGGGAGCCGCTGCTGCCGGCGCCGACGGTGTAGGCACAGTGCCCCCGTTCTACTACCGGGCGGACTACGAAGGGATCAAGCAGCACTTTGCCGCTATAGGAGCGGCATCTGACTTACCCCTATACCTCTATAACATCCCAGTGACGACCGGTGTTCTGATCACCGCGGCCCAATTTGGCCGATTGATCGAGGATGTTCCTGCCCTGGCTGGGATGAAGTACACAGCACACAATCTCTTCAACATGCAACAAATTATAGAGTTAGGCGACGGCAGGCTGAACATCTTGTCAGGCCTCGACGAGATATTCCTCCCGGCCCTGGCGATAGGCGTGGATGGGGCTATTGGTACTACTTTCAACTATATGTGTCTGCAGTTCCATCAAATCTACCAGGCCTTCAAGGCTGGTGACATGGCGCGGGCACGCGAGATCCAGTCAACAGTCAACCGCGTGATTACCGTGGTAACAAGTTTCGGCACCCTGGCCGCCCTCAACAAGGCGCCTTTGAGATTTCTGGGCTTCGACATTGACGATGGACGGGCCCCGATTCGACCTCTCACAGGCGAGGAGCGCGAAAAAATTAAGGCGGATCTGGAAGCAGCGGGCTTTTTTGACCTGGAGCGCAATTGATTTCTTGGGTACTACCACAGGTTGGACAATCAATAAAAGAGCCTCAAAATGATGAGTTTTCTACTGGTAGATTTTGGAACGACGAGCATCAAGACTGCTATTGCCGATCTGGATACGGGGACATTCTCACACATACGAAGCCATCCATCAGTAACCAGTTGCGCAAAAATCCCGGGCCACCACGAAATTCCGCCGTCGTCTCTACAGGAAAGGTTTCTTTCTATTTCCGATCTTTACCTCAATCAACTCGAGGTTCGATTTGAAGGGATTGTGGTTTGTAGTGAGCAGAATGGGTTTGTCGCACTGAACAGAGAGAATGTGCCTATTACGAACTACATTAGTTGGAAGGATGAGCGCTCGCTGGAGCCAGTCAATGGCATAGACACATTTTCTCTTTTAACGGGCGAGTTGGGGGACAGGTTTAAGCACATTACTGGATGGCGTCCCGGGCCTGGCCTGCCGATTATGAATGCGACCCATTTAGCCAGGTTATCGCTGCTTGAATCACCATGCAAGATCGTGTCATTGCCCGAATGGCTTTCACTGTGTTGCGATGATTCGAACGACATAGTTCACGACACCATGCTCCATGGTCTGGGCTTCTACGATGTGCGCAAAAAGGAGACATCAGATGAACTGACAAAGACAGTCGAGGAACTGACCGGTGTGAAGTTCACTTTCAACCACGTAGCACCGAGCGGAAATATTTCCGGCTATTGGCACAATCACACGAAGAAAGTTCCCATTTACGTAGGAATTGGAGACCATCAGTGTTCCGTATTAGGGGCTTGTAACGTGCCGCGTGAGACTATATCAGTGAACATAGGAACAGGCTCCCAGGTTGCGATCATTGACCCAGAAGTAACGCCTGCGGAAGCCGAATTGAGGCCATACTTTGACTCCAGCATACTGGCTGCCGTAACTCGTATTCCGGCCGGCCGCGTTCTCGCCAGTTACGTTGGGTTTCTGGAGAACATCTGCAAGAGCGCTACAGGCAAAGAAGCAGACTTCTGGCACATGTTACAGGAAATTGATGAAGCCGACATTTCCAACGCAACCTGGGACTTCGACCTGGGTATTTTCTCCAGTGCCTGGAATTATCAGGGAGGAGGAAAAATATCAAACATCCTCGAAGGCTCCTTAACGTTGAAGAACTACCTCTCTTCTCTCCTGAGGGCCTTTGGGCAGCAATACCTGGAGGTCATGAGACTTTTTGACCCTGGGCATAGAATAGGCCGCTGCATACTGAGTGGGGGCGTGCCAAGAAGAATGCCAGTGCTCCATAGAATCATTTCGAATCTTTCGGGCTATGAGACATTGCCGGCTTGCGAGATTGACGAATCCTTGATCGGCCTGCGCACCATAGCGCTGGTTTCAGCAAATCGGGCACAAAGTTGCCTGGATGCACAAGGAATATATGGCAGAAGTTGTTCTGTTCGCCAAGACGACTGTTCTTGTCTCTAGAAACACACAATTCCATTACCCTGGAAAAGCAAGATTAGGAGATGCATAATGAGCGAGATGAGCGAGTTCACCGAATGGCGCGGTTTTGATCTGACCGCACGATGCGCCAAGATCGAGCGGGCCTTCAACCGGGCCGAAATCACTTCACCGGAAGACGTGCCTATTCTGGTCAATACCCCCTGTTACTTTGCTTTCGGTACCAACGACAAGCCGGAGGACTATTTTACCAACCCCGCCAGTATGGTCGAGTACCAGGCTTCTGGCTACGAAAAGCACCTGGCTGCAGTCAACGACGACTATGTACCGTACTTTATGCCCTGGTTTGGCACCGGTGTGTTGGCCTCGGCCTTTGGCTGCGAGATCCGAACCTCACCCGGGCCTGGTAACGACCCGGCCGTGGCGGGCACTTGCGTGACCTCCCTCGCCGACGCTGCCCACCTCAAGATGCCCGATCCCTACGAGGATGGTTGGATGCCCCGGGTACTTGACGCCATAGACTACGCCCGCGCCAACAGCGACCTGCCTGTCGGCCTGACCGACATGCAGGGTCCTCTCGACACCCTGGGACTGATGTGTGGGCAGGCGCAGCTCTACATGTGGATGTACGACGAGGCGAAGATGGTCCACGAGTTGTTCGACCTGGTAACCGAGGCCTTTATCGAATGGGTGAAAGTACAAAAGGAACACATAGGCGAACCGTTGGATCGGAGCAACGGGCTGCAGGGTGTTGGAGCGTCCAGCATCGGCGTCTGGGAATCGGACGACGACATGGTGATGATCGGTCCCGACATGTACAGGGAATTCGTGGTGCCCTACCTGTCACGCATTTTCGAAACTTTTGGCGGTGGCAGTGTCCACTTCTGTGGCAAAGGGTATCAGCATTTGGACAACATCCTTCAGATCAAGAACGCCCGGGTCGTCAACAACTCGCCGATGGGGAACTTCGAGGCATTTGGCGAATTCAAGAGGGGCCTGGGCGACCGAGTGACCCTACAGATACAGGATGCCGCCCCCATAGATGTGGAAGGCTACTACACCCGGCTCTTTGCGGAGATAGACGACTTCCGTGGGGTGATGCTCGCCAACTTTGTTTGCGATTCGATCGGTATGGACGAGGAGGGTGGTTACGTTCCTGTTGAGTGGGACCCTTTCGAGACGGCGAATCGCATTGTGGCGGTCACCCGCGAGTGCGTGGGCAAGAAACTGGAAGGGGAGTGCAGATGAACGTGAAAATCTATGAATCCCAATACAAGGATCAAGAGGCTGTCTCCATGGAATCGGAGACCATCCTGGCTCAGTTCCTTCCATCCATCGGGGCCAAAATGTGCTCACTTGTCTATAAGCCTTTGGGCTTCGAGCTGCTGGTCCAGAGGCCGGGTGAAAAGTATCTGCTTCAACCTTATGACGGGGACTACGTGGCTGGCGAATGTTCCGGTTTCGATGACATGTTCCCGAGCATAGACAAATGCTTCTATGAAAGTCATCCGTGGGAAGGGACAAAGATTCCTGACCATGGTGAGGTTTGGAGCATCCCGTGGGATCGCTCTGTAGAAAATGATCGGCTTCACTTCGCGACCTACGGGGTGAGGTTTCCGTACAGGCTCGAAAAGTGGGCATACTTCACCAGCAGTGCTATCCTGCGGATTGAATACCGGCTCACAAACCTCTCGAACTTCGATTTCGATTTCATGTGGGCTGCACATACTATGTTCAATCTGGAAGAGGGAACAGAACTCGTCCTTCCGCCGGGGGTCAAGAGCATTGTTAGCACGGTGAGCCTTAGCGGTGCTTTGGGAAAGTATGGCGATGAGTTTGAATGGCCAGCCCTCAGGCTGTCGGACGGAACAGAAATGGATCTCCGCCGATTAAGACCAAAGAAGGCGAAGAATGCTGATAAGTACTTTATCAAAGGTAAGATGCCAGAAGGCTGGTGTACGCTAAAGTATCATCAAAGCAACCTTACGTTAGCCTTGTCTTTCCCTGGGACACAGGTTCCCTATCTGGCGATTCTACCCAACGAAGGTGGGTGGAAAGACCTCTACAACATCTTCCTAGAGCCCTGTACTGCATCCTTCGACCGGCTCGACGTGGCCCGGCTGCACGACGAGTTCTCGACTGTGAAAGCAAAATCAACCTATGATTGGCACTTGAACATCACGATTGCCGAGGGGACAGATTTCCGCCGTGTAAGTGAGGAAGGGCAATTGCGGTGACGCGGCGAAGATCATGCATCTCTACAATGACATGGAGATTGATTGCTGGGGCTATCTGACACCTCACCGCGCAGGACTTGGCACGTAGGCTGCCAACAACCATGAAAGGAAAGAAAACACCTATGGGAAAAGTGTCTGTTTTCAGAGTGGTCATCACAGATTGCGAACACGATGACATTGAACCGGAATTGGAAGTACTGAGCGCCGTCGGGGCCCGGGTAGAGTGGCACAACTGCCAGACCGAAGAAGACGTAATCGAGGCAGCCGCTGACGCCGACGGCCTGCTCGTCGGCTACGCGCCAATCACCAGCCGGGTGCTCGACGCGCTCCCGCGCTGCCGCATCGTGTCCCGCTACGGCATCGGTGTGGACATGATAGACATTGACGCTGCCACGGAACGCGGCGTGGTCGTGACCAACGTGCCCGACTACTGCCTCGACGATGTCGCCGATCACACGATGGCATTGCTTCTGGCCTGCGCTCGCAAGCTCATGATCTTAGACCGGGCGATCAGAGGCGGCCGGGCCATCAAGGATGGTAAGTGGCGCACGGTGGGTATTGCCAGGCCGATATATCGCCTGAGCAAGCAAACCTTAGGCATCATTGGCCTGGGGCAGATTGGGCAGCGGGTGGCCCGACGGGCGCAAGCGTTCGGTATACAGGTAATCGCCGCGCCTGATCCGGCTGTCAGCCCGGAGAAAGCAGCGACTCTGGACATCACTGTCCTGCCGCTGGAGCAAATGCTGCCTGCAGCCGACTACCTGACATTGCACGTTCCACTCGTCGAGAGCACCCGCCATCTCATCAATGCAGACAGGCTTGCACTGATGAAACCAACTGCCATCATCGTCAACACCTCGCGCGGCCAGGTGATCGACGAGGCCGCACTGGTCGACGCCTTGCAAAACGGGCGGCTGGCCGGCGCTGGCCTCGACGTGTACGAGCACGAGCCCTTGTCTCCTGAAAGTCCGCTGTGCACGATGGACAATCTGTTACTCTCGTCCCACGCCGCCTGGTACTCGGAGGATGCACTGCACTACCTGAAGGTAAGAACGGCACAGGCTGTGGCGGACTTCCTGCAAGGTCGTGTACCGCAATCCGTGTTAAATCCATCGGTGTTTAAATCTCTGGATACCTAGCATCACTGTCACCCTGAGCGGCCTGCCCTGAGCGCAGTGAAGGGAAGCGAAGGGGCTCCACCAGAGTAAAGGGAGATTCTTCGCTACGCTCAGAATGACGGCTAACCGCCAGGGCAACCTTTGCGGCACTGCATTTCATACATTTCATACAAGGAGGAAAAATCAATGAGCGTACTAGATGATCTTCGGCAAAGTGTGGTCGAGGGCCAGGCGCCAGAGGCCGAAGCCCTGGTCAAACAGGCCATGGACGACAATTTGCCGCCCGACGAGATCCTTAACCAGGGCCTCATCGCGGCCATGGCCGAAGTGGGACGCCTGTTCGAGGCCAACGAAGTCTACGTACCCGAGATGCTGGTGGCGGCCCGCGCCATGAAGGCCGGCCTGGAACTGCTGCGTCCCAGCCTGGCCGAAGCGGACGTGCAGGCCATCGGCAAGGTCGTCATTGGCACCGTCCAGGGTGACCTGCACGACATCGGCAAGAATCTGGTGGGTATGATGCTGGAAGGGGCCGGCTTTGAGGTGATTGACCTGGGCGTTGACGTCTCGCCTCAGAAGTTCGTGGATGCCGTAAAAGAGCATGCCGCGGACCTGGTGGGATTCTCGGCGCTGCTTACCACCACCATGTCAAAGATGGGGTCCAACATTGAGGCGCTGGCAGAGGCCGGCCTGCGTGACGAGGTCAAGGTCATGGTCGGTGGAGCGCCAGTTACCGCCGAGTTTGCCGGAAAGATAGGCGCCGACATCTACGCCCCCGATGCCTCGTCAGCCGCCACCCACGCCAAGCAAGCCGTGAGCTAAAGTCGGATATGATCAGCGCGCGTGCGAGATGCCGGCTGCCACACGCGTCAAGCAGGTTGTGAACCAATATCAACTCGCCGCAGAGCACTATCCTGGCGGTGGGTCGCCCCCGTGAGCGGCCAGTGGCCCTCAACGGGGGCGTTAGTCGTGCGACCTACGAATGCACCTGACTCTGTCCGATGGGTGACTTTCAGCCACCTGCCGCCCCTTCAACCAACGCCACGATGCGCTCGTAGCCATCCTCGATCAACTGCTCCAATTCGCTGGCAACGTATACATACTCCAGCCGCATACCCCTATACGGGTCGTAGATGTCATACTCCTTCCCAATCATCTCGCTGAGCAAATACACCTTAGGGACATACTCAGGGAAGGCTGCCCCTAGCGCCTCGGCGTGATTTCGCGTCATCGCCAGCACCAGGTCGGCCTCAGCCATCAGTCCACGGGTGACATTGCGCGCGCGGTGGGCGCGCAAGTCAATCCCGCGTTGAGCCATTTCCTCGATGGAGTGCGCGCTCGCCGGTCGTCCTTCGGCCGCCCAGACGCCAGCCGAGCCCACCTGCCAATCCCGTCGCGCCTCGTCGCGGGCCAGCCGCGCCCGCAGTAACGCCGCTGCCATCGGAGAGCGACAAAGATTCCCCGTGCAGATGAAAAGCACCGTCGGCATCATATCTCCCCGTCACCGGCCTCAAACGACTCGACCAACGCCATCAGCCCGCCAGCCACAACCGAGTGCCCGCCCAACACCACCGGCACTCGCGCCTCCGCCGCTGCCCGAGTGAAATGGCGCAAGAAGGGCTCCTCCACCCTCTCCCAACGGTACAGATCGGAGTTGAAACGATCAGCCGTGGAGGGCCACAGCCCCCGCGCCGCCAGGATCACGCGATTATCGAACAGCACCCCGTCAGCCAACTCCGCTAACTCGTCAAAGAAGCCCTCAACACCCACCAACTCCAGATAATCGGCCAGCAGTGAGCGGACCTCTCCCTGCCCCTGCCGACCGCTGGCCCGCATCCCCCGTTCTTCGGCGAAGACCCGCACCCAACAACGGGTCGCCCGCTCCAGTGCAGCCCATGCCTCCGCCGACGCCCGGCCCACGACCGCCAGGCTTCCACCCTCGCAAGCCATCGCGGCCAGCACCCCATCCAATCGTGGCGCTTCCCAGCCCAATCCGTCGAGGAAACGACGCAGATATGGCCCGACACCCGGATGTCGCCGCGCGATCAGCAGATCCGCTGGCGTATCCAGATCGAAGCGCGTAGCGGCCGACACAGGGAGACTCTCGACCGGCAGGCCACCGTCGTGAGCCAACGCCCAGGCTACCGCGTTATCATTCGCTTCCTGAGCGACCAGTGGTGCCACCTCAACTGCAGGAACAAACCCCACCCAATCACAGGAGTGCAGGTTATTAGTGAGCACCAGCCGCCCCGCCTCTCCTAACCGGGTCAATACCTCGATCCAATGCTCAACGCCCAGCAGCGGCGCTGAAGCGCCCCCGCTGTAGAGCACACGTTGCACATCATACCGCTCGATCAGTCCAGCCAGCCGCCGCCCAAAGTGAAAAGATTCCCCTGGCGGATCAAGGTCCACCTCAACCGGCAGGTCGGCCAGCGTGTTGCCCCAGGCAGCATCATCGGTGGCAATCACAGCCCGGCCAATCATACCCGTGCGCAGCAACGGTTCCAGTAAATCGCGTGCAGCGGCCCGGTGCGCCCCGTCCAACGCCCGTTCTACCTCGCTCTGCCCCCATCCCCCGACCAGGAGGAGCAGCGTCACCTCCTCTGCCAACCAGGCTCCTCCCATTCAAAGGGGGTCCGGTTGACACCGAACCCCTTCGTATGAGCGTATTGAGAAAACCCGTAGACCCAGGCTGAGCCCCCCCCACCCACCCTAGCCCAACCTCCAGAGAGTTCTGCTACGCCCGTATGCTTCCTCCTGCCTCAAGCGAGTTCCGGCTGCAACAAACCATAGTCACCGTCATTCCGCTTGTACACTACGTTGATAGCGTTCTCATCCACATTCAGAAAAACGTAGAAGTGGTGACCTAGCAATTCCATCTGCTCGATGGCCTCCTCTGGCATCATTGGCCGGACATCAAAGTGCTTGACGCGGACGATTTCGCCCTCGGTCTCCTCCATCGGCTCCTCGATGGGGAGTGCCTCAGCAGCCACCTGCCCTCGGCCTCGGCGCTTGCCCTTATAACGCGCGATCTGGCGGTACATCTTATCCAAAACAGCGTCAATCGAAGCGAACATGTCTTGGGTGCGCTCTTCAGCCCGCAGGATCGTCCCCTGCACCCGCACCGTTAACTGCGCTACCTGACGATGGGCAGCGCTGCGTGTGTTCTCCACTATCAAGTCAACCTGCACCTCATCAATCGAGGGCAGGTAGCGATCCAGTTTCCCAACTTTTTGCTCCACGTACTCCCTCAAACGCGGAGTCGTCTCCAAGTTGCGGGCAGAAATGGACACTTCCATGGATTTCCTCCTTACGATTTTAACATTGTGTTTCACGCGCCCCTCAACGGGAAACTCGCACCAGTCACTGTCTCACATTCGCAAAATTGAACTGCGCCAGCACAGTGTGTTAGCGCGCACGGGCTAACGTCAGAGCCTGCACACCACGCGCTCCCCCCTCATACAGGGCCACCGCGCAGGCTTCCAGCGTAGCGCCCGTGGTACAGACGTCGTCAACCAACAACACCTGCTTACCGGTCAGGGAATTGCTGGAGCAACGAAAAGCGTCGCGCACATTTCCTTTCCGCTGGCTGGCATCAAGCCCGACCTGCGGGGCTGTCGCACGCTGTCGTATCAGTGTCCGCTCGTCCACCACCAACCCAACCCGGCGAGCCATCTCACGGGTCAACAACGCTGCCTGATTATACCCGCGCTCGCGCAGACGGGCGGCGTGCAGCGGAACGGGTACTACGACATCAGCCGACATTGGATGTTGCATCCAGTATGCCGCCATCAGGCCACCCAGGGGGCCAGCCAGCGCGGTAAGCCCGCGGTACTTGAGCCGGTGCACCGCCTCGCGGAGCACCCCTTCAAAGTAGACTACCGAACGTATGCACTCGATCTGCAAGGGAGAAGTTCGGCAACGTGCGCAGAGACCATCGGCTACAACCGCGTCCCCGCAGCGGGTGCAAAAGGGGGGCTTAACGAGAGAGATCTGGCCGAGACACTCAGTACACAGCCACACACCCGCCCGACCACAACCAACACAACGCGGGGGAAAGAGAATATCGAAAAACCGACTACGAAGACCACGCCAGTGGAGATCAATCGTCTCAATGACCGACACAGGCAAAGGATCCTATCTTTGGTGTTGATTCCCGAAGCAGCCCGCCCACCTAAAGCCCTAAGCCTCCACCACCCTTAAACACATCCTTTAGTGGTATCATCTCAATAAGTTGGGGCAGGTCTGTTGGTGATGGTGAAATGCCTACCCAGGTGTGATGAGATACCAACAGGGACAAGCACGTTAACAGTTTGACAGTGAGCTGGGAGCCAATCTACGGCT
>Ga0315541_1002344_pt1 | contig 15994 bp, 13 predicted proteins | sample SalMarSW160190MG_FD_203095 | JGI IMG/M metagenome (GOLD analysis project Ga0315541, IMG submission 203095) | Salt marsh sediment microbial communities from the Plum Island Ecosystem LTER, Massachusetts, United States - Salt Marsh Sediment SW1601-190 ...
GACCCAGACCGCTGTGCCGATCGTAGGGAATCTGCCCCGTCTTGCAGTGCCGGCAATGATAGTAAGCCCGTGGAACCCGTACGTCCCCCAGCGTCGTCAGCACCGTCTTCGCCCGCGCCCACTTCGGCATCGGCGCCAGCGGGCAATCCGACGGCCCCCGCCCGCGCGACCACCGATTTCCCTCAACAAGCTCCAGGTGGCTGGTACCGCCCGGAACAGTACTGTTCGCACAACAGGCAGCATGGGCAGTCTACTGCTGGGTGCCACTGACGGTAGTGACTTTCTTGCTGGAATTGCAGATACGGCTGGTCGACATGCATCGGGCGAAGCCGACTTTGTCAACCGGCTAGCTATCATCAGGTCGGTAAAGATCAAGGGTTGGAAGGTGCCAAAGGGCGAGGCCGCTCCCAGGTTCTTCGTGGACAGTACCTTCTCTGCGGCGAGCCTTGGCACCGTCAACTTGCTGAATGTTGACTACTCTAATGATGGGGAACCGTTCGGCTTGTTCGCTCTCGACCAGGACACCGGGAAAGAGATCAGGTCGATCAGCTCCAGGGATACGGTGACGGGCGAAACGTGGAAATGGCCAGGTGTTCCGGTAGGCGGCGAAATAGACTTTGAGGTTCGAGTTATCTAGGAGTTCTGTCATCCAACGGCAGGTCTTTGCCTGAGGCCTCGTAGGCGGGCTGGACGTTCAGGCGTCGCGAGGCGCAGACTACCCGGACAGATAACGAACCCAGAACGGGCGGGCTTCCCGACGAGGCCTGTCCGTTTGTGTGTTCCCATGCGGCCAAGATGTCTGGGCGCGAACCGGTCGGCACGTGGCACCGGGCGTACCTGATCCGCAAGATCGCCTGGCGGCTGCAGGCGAAGGCCGAGGGGACTTCTCGGAGCGGGCGCCTTCATCGGGCTGGTGAGCCCGGATCTGGGAGCGGATGGGGAGCGTCGGGCTTCCGCGATTTGCCGCGTTCTGCCGCATTTTGCCGCGCTCGCGATTTCGCCTAATCCCATAAGTCCCCTTAGATTGGTTCGTTACGGCATTCCCCGCATCGCGCCTCATAACCCAGAGGTCGCGGGTTCGAATCCCGCCCCCGCTAGTCGGTAAGGCAGGATGGGCCAGTCGGTTGCGGCTGGCTCTTCTGCTGCGCCGCCGGCGAAAAACGGAGTTGGGAGGGTATAGGGAGCGTTTGGGTGCGTCGGTTCAGGCGGCCTCCGATCTCGTCGGCCCGCCGGTCCGGCGGCTCGGACCGAATCAGTCCTGCGAGGGAATACTCATGCTATGGGCCGGCCCGGCTGCGCTGAGGTAAGCCGACCACTGGCCCAGGGGCGGCCCGGAGGTTACCGGCCTTTCCCCGGTCTCTCGTATGTGAAGGCGTGCCATAGCGTTGCGGCCGCGACGGGCTTCCGTCGATGCATATCCCGCTCGCCCCTCACCACCCCCGAGGCCCGAAGCAGGCATGTCGCTTCGCAGGGCAGCACTTTCTTCGAACATAAGCCCTTGGTCTGAAATCTCTTAAGAGCCAATGTTAAATAGGTACTTAATTCCTCTTGGCATTGTCCCTCCCGCGTATACGATACACGTGCTGCCAACAGTCCTGAAAAACACGACGAGATACGGGGAACTGACCTCACGAGTTTTCCTTCCCAATACACAAGAAAGGGACAACCATGGATTCTGGAACACGTCTCACAAACGCCGTAAGGGATCGCCTCGCACCAGACGGCGTCTAGAAACTGCGGGAGAGAATGCAATTGCTGTTGCGAAAGGCCCTGGGCAGGTTGCCTCGCGGAAAGGTGTCCGAGAGCGAAGAGCGATATCCCACGTCGCTGCAAGGTGTGCGGGCGTTCCTGAATTCCCTTTTCGCCCGGCATTTCTTTCAGGTCCAAGACAGCCTCCTGGAGTTCGCGGGAAGGCAAGTCGCTCACCGCCTGCCAGGACGCGATACGGTGTCCTTTGCCGACATCGGATCGGGACCAGCGGTGGCGTCCCTCGCCCTAATCGATCTCCTGGACTGCGCACGTCAGGTCCGTAGGGAGCGAACAGCACCTAGCATGCACCCCATTCGAATCTCCTTTGTGCTCAACGATGTGTCCGAACCGTGTCTACGGGTCGGGCAGGACATGCTGGCCCGGTACTCGAGAGCGACATGCTCATCTCCGATGCGAATCGTCCCGGTTTCAGTTCCATTCCCCAAGAGTATTCCCCAGCTGCGCCGACTCGCTCATCTTGGGGCACCTTACGACCTGTGCTGCCTGAGCTATGTCCTTGCGCCGCTGGACGAGCAATCAGGACTCCAGCCTGTGTCTCATGGAATACGTCAGCTCGCGGAAGCATCTGGCCCAACCAAAGGGCCAATAGTGATTCTTCAAGACAAGTTCCACGAATCCCTTCACACGCAAGTCTGTCGAGGGCTTGGCGTTTCTTCCCAGGAAGCCCAGATCAAGCAAACTGTGTACGACACGCAGAACCAGAATTCGGAGCACACTTACACGTTTTTCCGATCGGTTTTCCCAGAAGAGGCAGACCTGGAAGCTCGCGTCATGGGGTGCGCTTCCGTTTCGGCATGAGAAGGCAACTGCGGCCGGGGTTATCCGCCGCGTCAAGGTGTCTCGAGCAAATTGTGCTTGCAGTGTCTGGCCGGAACACTTTCGCGGCGACAAATGTCCAAGAACGGGGCGACTATCCGGCTGTTGGCAACGTCGCCTGGCAGACGCCAGGCCGCGCCGCGGAAGACCAGCTTCCGCGGCGAGGCCATGAGCCGATATACCTCTCGCATGGCGCGCATCGTCGGCGATAGTCGCCGATTGCGTGGCTGGACGATCTTGGCGGTGGAGTATACCACGTGGCGGGCGCCAACCTCCTTGGCGAGCCGCACCAGGGCGGCCAGGTCATCCAGCGTCTGGGCCTCTGTGAGTCCAAAGTCCGCCAACGTCTTGGGTGGGTCGTCCCGCAGTGGCGACCGCGGAAACAGAGGATCGATCCGCAGCACCGCCGGCACGCCAGCGGCCCGCAGGGCGCGGACGCCCTCAATGCGATCTTCGACGGACGGCGCACTTGGCTCGTAGGCGGCCCTGACTTCGTCCCGCCAGAAGGCCACGCTTACCTCGACGCAGAGCCTGGGCCGGCCGGTCCGGGCAAACTCATTCCGGCGGGAATGACCTGTCGGCAATTTGGCCAAGCTTTGGAATAGTCCGACATAGCCCAGGCGGATCGGCAGCAACGGGTTCTTGGTCAGGATCGTCACGGTCGTGAATCGGTTGCGGTGCTCTTGGATTTGTGCTAAGGCCAGCCTGGTGTGGCCGAGCTCGGCTTCGAGCGGCTGAAACGGATCGGTGCTGTTCGACAAATGAACCGGGGCCGGGGGAACATCGAAGCGCTCCAGGTCAGCCATGTCTTGCCGCAGCATGCGCTTGAAGTCGGGCTTCGCGGAGGCTTCCGTCGGCGCATACGCTGCCGCATAGCAGTACTCGCACCGATGTCCGCAGCCGGCGTAGATGTTGATGCAGTAGCGATGCCCGCTGGGGAAGGCCCGCTGATCTGCAAACGGGCAGTACCATTTGACGACGCGCGGCCGGGAGGGGCTCAAGACCGCCTTGCGAGAGCGATGCAGCAGGAAGTAGCACGACATCGCGAGCTGATGCTGAACCGACTTGCCGTCCCACGCCGGGCGGTATTTCGGGTCGATTCGTCCCACCAAGTCCTTCGCTGAGGCACCGGTTCCTTCAGTCATTATCCCAGGCAGACTCGGGGTGGCTCGTGCATGGTCGCGCAACATGCCCATTATTCTATTCGGCCTTCTCGGTCATGCCAAGAGAAATCCTAACACCTACCGAACTTTGGGCCGTGTCAACCCGGGCATCCGATGACGCTTCTGGGCACCTCCGAAGGCCTCCCGGGCAATGCCAGACAGAACACGACAACGATTGCCCGCCTTCTATTCCGATAACTATGGCCAAAATCGCGGCTTACGAAGACGACTTGAGATGGCTGAGCGGCCGTGCCACGGAGGTAAGCGAGTAGATACTCGCCAACGCGGAGTACGGCCATGAGCAAGATTGCGAAGCAGCCCACCGGGAAGAGAAGGCACACGAAGACTTCCTGCGGGAAATCTCGTGTGCCTTCTTTGCGTTTCCACAAAGCCAGCGGGCAGATGTTCGTCGTCCTTTCTGGCCGGGCGATCTACTGCGGCAAGCCCGACGACCCCGCTACGGAGCAGCGCTACCATCAGGCGGTCGCCGAGTGGCTCGCCGCTGGCCGGCAGCTCTCGGCCGAGCCGGCCACCATCACCATCAAGGAGGTGCTCGGCCGCTTCTGGGTGCACGCCGAACAGTACTACCGCACCGAAACGGATGGGCGGGTGAAGGAGCTGGAGCAGTTCACGATGGCGCTTCGTCCGCTGAGGGAGCTCTACGCCGGGACGCCCGCCGCTGACTTCGGCCCGCGGGCCCTGAAGACCGTTCGGAAGCGGATGATCGAGATGGGCTGGTGCCGCCGGTACATCAACAAGCAGGTCAACCGCATCCGCCACGCTTTCAAGTGGGCGGCCGGCGACGAGCTCGTGCCGGGCGAGATCCTGCACGCCCTCCAGGCCGTGCCCGGCCTCCGCAAGGGCCGCGGCGACGCCCCCGAGTCGGAACCGGTCAAGCCGGTGCCGATGGAGATGGTCGAGGCCATCCGGCCGTTCGTCTCCCGCCAGGTCTGGACGATGATCCAGCTCCAGCTCCTGACGGGCGCCCGGGCCGGCGAGCTGACCCGTATGCGCCCGTGCGACATCGACCGGACCGGCCCCACGTGGACCTACCGACCGCTCGAGCACAAGACCGAACACCACGGTCGCGACCGGCTGATCTTCCTTGGCCCGAAGGCACAGCAAGTTGTCAGTGCCTTCCTGCTCCGACCCCGAAACCCCCTCTTCACGACGAATTTGCCAGGGCAAAGCAGAATGCTCTGGACTGTCTATTGCGTCTCGTTAGGGCAATGCCGGTCCTAAGCTACCCTTAGTACGGCAGCGCAGAGTGCCCCGTAGGTGCTTGGTTGATAGCAGCCAATCGGGTGAAAAGGGCCAACCTGCGGAGTAACGAGGGCTGCCGCCCAACGGGCGCAGTCTCACGAGCTGCCGCGATGTCCTGACTGCAGCTTCTGGTGCGGAAACGTGCTCCCCGCAAGTCCCGTGTAGTTCTTGGCTCACTTGGCGCCGCAACAGCACGCGACCGCGGGTCCGCGCCCTGATATCATCTGCGGGCAATCTGCCGCCAGCCGCACTCGCCGACCGCACCACTGCGCGATCATGGAAACGGTTCCACCCTCTGTCCCGTCCGCGCGAGTCAGTCCGGACGACCAATGCAAGCACACCAGAGGTCCACACCGGCGGGGCGGTTCCCGGCCGTCGCAGAAAGACCTTGGCGTCCTGGCGCCTCGCGAGGTAGTCACCCCGGCCGCCGCCCTTGCGAGCGGCTGAAAGGACGATGCGCCATGAGGAACTACTTCACGCTGCAGGAGGCGGGCAAGCGGCTGCCTGTACCCCGACATGTCTCGACGATGTGTAGGTGGTCGGTCAGGGGCTTCTACTTCCCCGCCTTGGACAAGATCATCCGGTTGCAGCACGTCCACGTCGGCCGGAGGCTCTTCACTACGGAGGAGTGGCTGGAGGGGTTCATCGATGAAACGTCCGCCGCCCAGGAGGCCGAGCGCCAATGCCGGGTCACCAAGCCCGGCATAAAGGTCGACCGCATTGTCGAGCTGTACAAGGCCGACGCCATCCTCCGTCGGGCGGGTATCTGAGCCGCCCGGCCGGGCGAACGGTCTCTGCTCACCGGTGCCGATCCGGGCCGCGCGGCCTCGCCAGTATCTACTCGTTCCGACCAAGTGCGGTGCACCGCAACGTCGCGCCCTGGCCGGCCCCCGCCGTCCTCCCGCTGCTTCGCATCTTAGCCGCTCAGCCGCGCAGGACGCTGCCGCCCGACGGTGCCCAGAACGGTCGCGAGTATCTACTCTTTTCGGCCGAGTACGGGCCGAAAACGGCCCAGTCTGGCTCCGTCCCGCGCGCGTATCTACCTGCTTCGGGACGCGATAGCTTGAGCAAAACGAAACAAACGCAAGGAATTCCCTTGGCTTTCGCCCGCCGATCTTGCCCCCTTTGCCGCAACGGGTTGCGTGGTCCGCCGCCGCCTTGCGGCGCGAGACCGGGATGTCGCCGAACCGCGTTGTTGCGCGTCCTCATAACCTGACAAGGATTCGCAGGAGCGTATTCACATAAGATATTCATAGAAAGTTACTTACGCGATCCCTTGCCTGCTCCGTCTCGTCCATCGCCCCCCACGAGCATTGGTGGGACCCCCACCTCACAAGCCTTTGCCCCCTGAGAGTCCCACCGGCCCCCGCCGGTCCAGACCCGGTCCGGACGATCCGTCCTGTAGCTCCTGGCAGGGCTCCTTGCCCATCGCTACAATGCCCCTCCCATGAGGCCCTGGACGTTCTTTCTGGCAGCCATGGCGGGATGGATGAACCGCAGGCAGCAGGAGATCATCGAGTATCTCAAGGAGGAGAACCGAGTCCTGCGTGAGCACGTCGGCCGCAAGCGACTTCTGCTGACCAGTGAGCAGAAGCGCCGCTTGGCGGTCAAGGGCAAGAGCATCGGTCGCAAGCTGTTGGAGCAGTTCGGGACGCTGTTCAGCCCCGAAACCATTCTCCGCTGGCACCGAGAGCTTATCGCCCGCAAGTACGACTGCAGTCACCGGCGACGGCCCGGGCCAGTTCCGAAGAACGCCAACATGATCCGCGACCTGGTCCTGCGGATGGCCGCGGACAATCCGTCGTGGGGCTATGGCCGTATCTACGGTGAGCTCAAGGGCCTCGGTTACGACGTCCACTGGCAGACGGTCCGTCGCGTGATGAAGGACCACGGCCTGCTCGACGACCCGGGTCCCGAGGAGAAGACCTCGTGGAAGACGTTCCTGAAGAGCCACTGGGACAGCCTGGCGGCTTGTGATTTCTTCACGGTGGAGGCCTGGACGCCCCTGGGCTTGAAGCGCTTCCTCGTGCTGTTCGTGATCGACCTGGCCACGCGACGGGTGCGGATCGCCGGGATCGATCCGTACCCGAACGAAAAGTGGATGCTCCAGCAGGCCCGGAACATCACCGATCCCGAGGGCATCCTGGCCGGCAAGCGGATCCTGATCCACGACCGCGATCCGCTGTTCACCAAGCAGTTCCGGCAGACCTGCAAGGCCGCCGGGATCCGTTGCCTGAAGCTGCCCAAGCGCAGCCCTAACCTGAATGCCTACGCCGAGTCGTTCGTTCGGGCCATCAAGTACGAGTGCCTGAACAAGATGATCCTGTTCGGTGAGCGACACGTGCGGCACGTGATCCAGGAGTACGTCGACCACTACAACGACGAGCGTCCGCACCAGGGCACCGGGAACCAGCAGATCAACGAGCCGGAGCATCCGCCGCCCAGAGACGGGCCCGTGGCCTGCCGGGAGCGGCTAGGCGGGCTACTGAAGAGCTACTACCGTCAGGCCGCATAGTCGTCGACGTACCTGTAGATGCTGCCGGGCTTAGCCGTCAGGCAGGGAGAGTAGACCATGCTGGATGCCCAAGTCTCTTTGTGCATGAACCAGTACACGGTTGTGCTGGAGCCGGATGAGGACAGCCCCGAATGGTGGGCGGGAGCGCCGTCGGTCGTCCGCTGTGATGACGGCACGTTCTACCTGGCCGCTCGGATGCGTGAGGGGCGCTCCCCGCGCGGGCGGCGCGGATACGAGGTCCGGATACTGCGGAGCCAGGACGGCCTGGGATTCGAGGCAGTCTGCTCGATCCGACGGGAGGACGTGCCGATCGGCGGCTTCGAGCGGCCGGCGATCCTGCGCGACGCCCGGACGGGCTTGTTCAAGCTGTACCTGTGCGGCCCCTGGCAAGATGGCCCGTGGTCCATCCTGAAGCTCGACGATGTAGCGGACCCGCGCGACTTCCGGGCCGCTACGTGCCGGCCGGTCTTGACGGCCGAAGCGTCCGGGCTGGCCGGGCCGCACCAGTTCAAGGACCCGTTCATTCTCTACACACGTAACCGGTATCACATGCTGGTCATCGGCACAGACGAGGTGGAGCGGACCTACCATTTCGCCAGCGACGATGGTGACCGGTGGCGATCGACCACCGAGGGCCCGGCCTTCGATTGTGCGAGCTGGCATGACTTCTACACCCGCCCGGCCTGCCTGCTTCCGGTCGGGGTCGGCTACCTGTTCGTCTACGAAGGCTCACACGTGACCTGGCCCGATCCTTCTTACAACATAGCCACGGGGCTGGCCTTCACCACGGACTTGCGCAGCTTCACGGACTTGACACCCGACGCGCCGATCCTGCAGAGCACCACCCCGGGGGCTTACCACACCTGGCGGTACTCCCATTGGCTGTGGGTGGGTGAGGAGCTGTGGGTCTACGCTGAGGTGGCCCGCCCCAACAACACGAACGAGATCCGGCTCTTCCGCCTGCCAAAACAGCCGTGATCCCCCCGCCGGCGATTCCACGGAACGCCCGTACGCTGCGGAGCCCGGCCAAGAAGATCCCTGCTCTTCCCGGGGTGCCTCTCCGCGGCTGACCCCGCGAGTGGCACCCCATGGGGGCATCCCGGCGTTGCCTCCCAATCCCCGGGTCCCTTCAGCCGCTCGGACGGGCCTCCGAACCGGACAGAAAGCCCCACGCCCTTCGGACGAAAAACGTAGGGGCTGAGCAGAAGCGCGCACAGCGGCTAAACCGGTTCGTCTGAAGCGCGCAAGCGAGCGGCAAAGCGGCAGAGAGTAGACTACTCTTTCGGGGGGAGTAGAGGCCGCGAAACGGCGATCCGTCGCGCCTCCGGCGCGCGTATTTACGCGCAACCGTACGCAACGGCGTGAAACGGGGCGAAATCGGGCGAGAAACCCCTTGATTGATGCGTTCCGACCGAGGTAACCCTTGCGCAAGGGGTTACGGTAATTGCGCTTAACCGACGATCGGCGGGCTCATAGCCCGAAGGTCGCGGCCGAACACGCACCCGGCCGAAGCCGATAACAGGCCCCTGCCGGCGACCGGTCACCCCAGCCCTTCGTCCAGTGCAGAATACCGCCGGGATGGGCACAGGCCAGAGAAAACGTCCGGTCCGTCCCCTTCTCTGCTCATCCACGGGCCTCCGTTGCCTTGCGGTCAGAAGGCCGGTCCACGCACGTGCACGATATGGTTGAGGCCGTCGTGGGCGTTGCCGGAGTTGGCGTGCCAGTTCTTGGCAATGAAGTCTGTACAGTTGGCCGATGAGATCCTGCCGCCATAGCCCTGATGGGCTCCGAGGTTGGCGTCCAGAACGGTGTGCTCCTGAAAGCGGAGCCCGCCCCGATTGAGAAAGAGCTTCCAGGTGGGCTCCCTGTGGATGCCCGTGTCCTCCCGGTAAAGCTCCATCTCCGCGGTGAAGATGTCCGCAAGCCCATCCGCGTTGGCGTCCAGGAGCTGGAGTGAGTGCAACGCGCCCAGGTCCCGTTCCCGGCCGACGAGTGTGTGGACTTCCCACGAATCCCCCCGGTCGTCGGAGTGCAGCAGGACCAGACGCGCGTTGGTGAGAACCTCCGATTCAGCGATGAGGACCGTCACGGAGCCGTCCCCGACCAGGTCGCCGGCGACGACCCTGGTCTCCGGATCGATCTGGAGGTCCCGGGCAGCCTGGAACGGACGGAACCGCCAGGCGGTCCCCCTGCCGTCGGAGTTCTGGAAGAAGCCCGAGCCGGTCACCACGTCCAGGCAACCCGTGCCCGTTATGTCGTACAGAGCGGTGCCGTCACCGGGATGCGTCTCGGCGATCAGGTGCTCGACCCAGGGGGCGCGAACGTCGCCAGGCGCCGAGTACCAGGAGATACGCCCGTCCTTGAGCCGGACGAGCACGTCCGACCGGCCGGCCCCGGTGATGTCTCCGACGTGCAGGTCGTGGGCCTTGGGCCACCCCGTGGCGAGCGTGTGCCGAGGCCACGGGTCCACAAACGGATCGGCGGGCTGTTCGAACCAGAAGACACGACCGTCCTGTGCGCCGGCCCGATCGCCCAGCGGCCACTCGACCGCGACCAGGTCGGCTCTGCCGTTGCCCGTGAGGTCGCCGGTGTCCATCCCCACCGCGATCCCGCAGGCATCGGAGAGGATGGTCCTGGTCCACCCGGGGCCATTCCAGTGGTACCAGTTGAGTGTGGTCACGGAACCGTCCCAGGTGAGCTCGCCGCAGAGGTAGTCCGGGGAGAGGTCGGAGGTCGGGTCCGCCAGGTTGCAGAGGTGTCCCCCGGTATAAGTATGGCTGGCGGGTGCGGTGTCGATGATGTGGTAGGATCCGCCAGCGTCCTCGGCCATGTTCATTGTCCTGGCGGCTTCAGAAGAGAATCTCTCCGGGAGGAACGGTACAGGCAGCTTTCACGGCTACGCTATGCCGGCAAGGGCGGGACGTCAAGAGAGCGATGGGGCCGGACGGGCCCGTCGACGCCGCGAGCAATGGTGGACCTTCTCCCGCCTGGAAGCTACACCGGCCGGCGTCTCCCCCCAGGACGCCGGCCGGGCGGTGGCGGCCGGGCTGGCTTTCGCCACCACGTACTTGCTGGCGGCAGTGGCCCAGCAGGCCCTGCACCGCCTGCGGGTGCGCCTCTTCGGGCACCTCCAGAGGCTGCCGGTCCGCTTCTACGATCGCACGCCGATCGGCGACGTGATCAGCCGCTGCACCGCCGACGTGGAGACGATCGAGACCGTGTTCTCCACCGCGGTGATCGGATCTATCACCAGCTTGTTCCAGGTGGTGGCCGCGACAGCGGGAATGGTCGCCCTCTGCACGCCGCTGGCCGGTGTGGCGTGCGTGGTTCTGCCCCCTCTGGCGCTGACGACCTGGTACTTCCAGCCGAACGTCCGCGTCATCGGCCAATTCCGCCGCCCGCCGGCGCGCCCGCTCAGACAAGCCGCCCTCAGCATTCGCCTGCAGCCGCCAAGCGATCTTGCGGATCAGGTACGCTCAGTGCCGCGTCCAGACCGGCTGGCCGGTCAGCTGCGTGTACCGCTCGGCCAGCTCGCCCGTTGTAAGTCGTTCCACTGCCGCCAGTTCCGCCTTGATGTTCATGCCCGCCGTCCTTTCTTAAGGCTCTCTCGGGCCATAACCGCCGGAACCAGCGGGCACACAGGGCCTCGACGTGTCGCCGGTGCCAAGGCAATTCTGCGGCGAACTGGGAGATTCTTGTGCGGCGGCACATGCGGCCGCTTTGGCGGCACGGTGGTGGCGCAGGACGCCCTTGGCGAGGATGGCCGCCACCTGCCGGCGCCACGAGGGCGCCATGTCTGCGTCAGGGCTGCTCTTGCTCATCGGCGACATCTCCCAAGGCACGTCGAAGGCGTCGTGCATCGGGTTATGTATGCCGTGCGACAGAAGACTGTCCGTCCTCTCGTCCTCGGATGTCGTACGGCACACGCTAGGCTGAGGCCCCGTGAAGTCCCATTCTGGCGGCCACCCTTGGCCGCGGCGCGGACGCCGCGGAAGACGGGCTACGGGCCTCGTGAATTCCCCATGAGCATGCGTTATCATTTGCGCACGTTCCGGGCTCGGCATCAACTGAGCCTGACAGGTGGATGCTGCCAACAGGCTGGAATATGGGTCGAACGGACGGCGAACGGGAACAGTACGCTGCTCTTCGCGAACGAGTGAAAGAGCTCACCTGCCTGTATAGCCTGGCGCAGCTCGCCGAGCGCCCGGGCATCACTCTGGAGGAGATCCTCCATGGCACCGCGGAGCTCCTGCCTCCCGCCTGGCAGTACCCCGAGATCGCGGCAGCTCGTATCACTTTCAACGGCCGGGTGTACGTGACCGCGAAGTTCAGGGAAGGCGGCCAGACGCAGTCTGCCCCGATCGTGTTAGGTGGCCAGCGGCGTGGCGGCATTGACGTCGTGTACATCGAGGAGAGGCCCAAGCTGGACGAAGGCCCGTTTCTAAAGGAAGAGCGGAGCCTGATCGACGCCATTGCCCGACAGGTTGCGCTGATCGTCGAACGGCGACAGGCGGACGAAGAGAGATTCCGCTTGCAGGAACAGCTTCGCCACGCCGACCGTCTAGCGACGATCGGGCAGCTCGCCGCTGGTGTTGCCCACGAGCTGAACGAGCCGTTGAGCCACATTCTGGGATTCGCCCAGCTTGCGCAGAAGTATCCCCGTCTGCCCGACCAGACCGCTCAGGACCTCCAGAAGATCGTAGACACGTCGCTCCATGCCCGGCAGATCATCAACAACCTGATGCTGTTCGCCCGTCAGAAGCCCCCGCAGAAGGTCCAAGTGGATCTGAACGCCGCGGTCGAAGAAGGCCTGTCTTTCCTCGCCTCGCGGTGCGCCAGAAGCGGGATCACGATCGTCCGGGCGCTATCGTCCGAATTGCCGGAAATCACCGCTGACCCGTCGCAGTTGCGCCAGGTGTTCGTGAACCTGGCCGTCAATGCGATCCAGGCGATGCCCGACGGCGGGACGCTGGAGGTCACCACCCGCCAATCCGGCGGCCACATTCTGCTCCGCGTGGAGGACAATGGAATCGGGATGAGCGAACCGGTGCTCAAGAACATCTTCATCCCGTTCTTCACGACCAAGGACGTCAAAGAGGGCACAGGCCTGGGCCTGCCGGTCATCCATGGCATTGTGACGTCCCACGGGGGTACGATCCACGTCGAAAGCTCTCCAGGCCGGGGCGCGCGGTTCGACATAGGGTTGCCCCTGGCCGCCAACGGGAAGACAAAGGAAGGCCGGACGGATGGCGTCGCCGAGTGAAAAAGCCTCGATTCTCGTAGTGGACGACGTGCCGAACACGGTGGAGGTTCTCCATCGCAACCTCACAGCTGAAGGCTACACGGTCGTCACCGCCCCTGGTGTCCCCGAGGCAATCCGGATCACCGAGAGCACGCCGGTCGACCTTATCATAACGGACCTCAAGATGCCCAAGGTAAGCGGGATCGACTTGGTACGGCACGTTCGGGAGAACCTGAAAGATACGGAGGTGATTCTGATCACGGGGTATGCCTCGATCGAGGGCGCGGTGGAGGCCGTCAAGATGGGGGCGGAGGAGTACCTGCCGAAGCCGTTCACCGACGAGGAGCTTCTTGGGGCCGTTCGGCGTGCTCTGACCAAACTGCGGGTACGTCAAGTCAATCGGGGGGCCTACACCGAATCGCCGCGCAAGCCCTATGGGCTCGTCGGCGAGTCGGCGCAGATGCGGGAGGTTCTCAAGGCCATCAGCAAGGCGGCCTCTGCCTCCGCGACGGTGCTCGTGACGGGCGAGAGCGGAACGGGCAAGGAGTTGGTGGCCAGAGCGATCCACTACAGCAGCCGGAGATCCTCGGCAGCGTTCGTGCCGGTCAACTGCGGCGGAATCCCGGAAGGGCTGCTCGAGAGCGAGCTGTTCGGATACGTCAAGGGCGCGTTCACCGGCGCTGAGGAGTCTCGTGCAGGGTTCTTCCAAACGGCGGACGGCGGGACGATCTTCCTCGACGAGATCAGCGAGACGAGCCTGAACATGCAGGTGAAGCTGCTTCGCGTCCTCCAGGACCGGGAAGTCTACATGGTCGGCGCGAACCGCGGCATGCCGGTCGATGTCCGGATTCTGGCCTCAACGAACAAGTCGCTGCCGGACCTGATCGTGAAGGGCCGGTTCCGCCAGGACCTCTACTTCCGCCTCAACGTGATCACTATCGAACTGCCTCCCCTGCGGGACCGGGGCGACGACATCGTGTTGCTGGTGCACCACTTCGCCAGGAAGTACGCGCCGGAGCTGGGCAGGCCGACCCCTCGGTTCTCCGACGAGACGCTGCACGTCCTGAATAGCAATTACCACTGGCCCGGAAACGTGCGGGAGTTGGAGAACGTCGTGCAGCGTCTCCTGGTCATGACGGAAAGCGATCTGATCGAGGTCCCGGACTTACCGGAGCCCCTTCGGTTCTCCGCTGGCCGACAAGCGGACCTGACCCGGCCCCTGGCGGACATGGAGGCCGAGTATATCCGCAACGTGCTCGCCAGCGTCGGCGGCAACAAGACAAGGGCCGCCGAGATCCTTCAGATCGACCGCAAGACGCTCCGGGAGAAACTCAGGAAATCCATGGGCTGACACTAACTCACAGATGCTGGCGGGCGGGGAGTTTCTCCCCGGCGGCTCAGAATTCCCCGGCCGGTCGCCAGCTTTTGCGCCGGTCTCCCCCGCTCGCCCAAGCCCTTTCGATCCCCGGACATGCGCTAGTCCTGGAATCAATGGATCTTGCGCTACCATCGCCGCGCCACTTACCTCTGGTAAGGTGAACGGCACGCGGCTTGCACAGGGAGACGTGCCGTTCGGCCCGAAGCCGGCACTTGATTCCATCCGGGGGCCCCTTGAGCCAGCGGAAGGTCCGGTCAGTTGCCCGATGGCTGGTGCCAAGGAGACGTAACCATGTCGAAAAAGCCGGTTACTCCTGCTTCGACGGAGGCCTCCCCGCACATCCCTGAGAGCCCCCTTTCCCCCCGGCCGTACCGGGACCTCTGCTCGATGTGCATTCACAAGAGGGAATGCGGTTCGCGCAGCACCCCCGAACGCCCCATTCTGTTCTGCGAGTTGTTTGAAGTCCTCGCTCCCGCGCCAACTGCGGCTCCGCTCGCCGCGCCGCCCGAACATCCCGCGAGCGGGCAGGACGTCGAACACAGGGGGCTGTGCGTTAACTGCGACAACCGCCACGAGTGCACGATGGCCAGGCCGGCCGGAGGGGTCTGGCATTGCGAGGAGTACAGGTAGGATGTCGAGGAACGCGGCAACACAGGACCCGCAAGGCGTCCGCCCTCCGGAGGAAGTGGACCCGCAGCGCGTCCGACAAATCCTGGCAAAGCATGCCCGGGGTCGGGGCCAATTGATCGCCGCCCTTCAGGACCTGCAAGCCGTGTACGGTTATCTCCCTGAAGACGCCCTGCGGATGGTGGCCGACGAGACTGGTCGCTCGCTGGTGGACGTCTATGGCATCGCGACGTTCTACCGCGGCTTCGCGCTGGAGCCTCGGGGACGGCACCTCGTTTTTGCCTGCCTCGGCACGGCGTGTCACGTTCGTGGTGCGAGGAGGGTGGTTGATGAACTCGAGCGCCAGTTGGGCATCCGGGCCGGCGAGACGACCGCCGACAAGGAGTTCACCCTCGAGACGGTCAATTGCCTCGGGGCGTGCGCGCTGGGGCCCATTGTCGTCGTCGACGGGCACTATTTCTCCAACGTCAGGGCCTCCCGCGTCGGCGAGATCCTCGAAAAGGCCCGAACAGGCCTCGACGCCGATAGGCTCGAGGGCGAAGAAGGCGCCTTGGGCATCGAGGTCAACTGTCCGCGCTGCAACCACAGCCTCATGGACCCCGAGCAGCTCGTGGACGACGCCCCGTCCATTCGGCTGACGATCGCCCTGGAGGGAGGTCGCTTCCAGGTCAACCTCTCCTCGCTTTTAGGGCGCCATGCCGTCGCCTGCGAGGCGTCCGTCCCGGTCGGCGAGATCGTCCGTTTCGTCTGCCCGCACTGCCGCGAGGAACTCCTGTGCCGATCCCGCTGCGGGGAGTGCGGGGCGCCGATGGCGCCGCTGGCCTTCCCGGCCGGGGGAATCTTGCAGCTCTGCTGCCGAGGCGGATGCGGCGGGCACAGGCTGGACCCGGACGGCGCGGACGCCTGAGGAAGATGCTCGCCCGCCGGGAGTACAGGAACCGTTCATGGCAAAGCTGAGGTCAATCGACGAGTTCAAAAGCTTGCAGGAGCGGCTGCGGTCCCGCCAAGGTCCGCAGGCGTCCACAATCGTGATCTCCGCGGGCACGTGCGGACGGGCCAGCGGCGCCGACGCCCTGATCCGCCTGGCCGAGCGGGAGATCGTTACGAATGACCTGGTCGGGAAGGTTCGTCTCCGTATCACCGGCTGCCACGGCTTCTGTCAGATGGAACCGTCGGTGCTCGTGGAGCCGGGCAGGACCTTCTACCCGCGTCTCGAGCTG
>Ga0315541_1002347_pt1 | contig 15973 bp, 10 predicted proteins | sample SalMarSW160190MG_FD_203095 | JGI IMG/M metagenome (GOLD analysis project Ga0315541, IMG submission 203095) | Salt marsh sediment microbial communities from the Plum Island Ecosystem LTER, Massachusetts, United States - Salt Marsh Sediment SW1601-190 ...
CCAGTGAATCGACGAACTCGCTGACCATCTGAGAGACCGACTTGCCGCGGCGGGAGGCCTCCGCCTTGGCCCGTCGTACCAGATCTTCATCCATCCGCAGCGTCAGTTTCGTATTCATGACGTATATCGTAGCATCATTTGTACGTCTTGTCAACCTCGCCCGCGTTAAATCGTTCTTCTTGTGGGTGACAAGAATGAAGATCAGGCTTCACGCTGCTATTAAGTGTCAAGTGTAGGCCTGAACCCAGTCCACCTCGCTTGTCGAGATCTGAGCGTCTACATCCTAAGTGATGAGAGGAGCAGAGTTGATCACCACCGACTTTACATATATAGTGCAGTATACAATATTAGACCGTTCTAGGAGGTTTGCTATGCATTGGAGAAGATATGCAGTGGTGATTTTGGCCTTGGCGTGCTGGTTGTTCCCGGCATTCGGTTTCGATCCTCCGACTGTACCGGCCAATCCCTTCCTCGTCTCCCTATCAGCCGACTTTGAGCAGGCAGTCTACGAAGTCGTTGAAGGAGTGTACGTTGCCGTGGGGTATGCTCGATCCAATCCGGTCTTGATCGAAGGAGTCGATGGGCTGATCGTGATCGACCCGGCGGAGAGCGTAGTGGCGGCAGCAGCCGTAAGAGATGCGTACAACGAGCACCTCGACAACATTTTCGACAGGAAACCGGTGAAGGCCATCATCTACACGCACTACCACGACTGCCATATCCACGGGGCGACCGTCTTTGCCGGTGATGACTCCCCAGAGATTATCGCGCACGAGACGCTGGCTGAGAACCTGTTCAGCCCGCCCGGGGCCGTGTACAGCCTCATCTTCCCGATCAAGGCCACGCGGGCCGTCCGATACTTGGGTTTGATGCAACAAGGCAATCCGGGTTACTTCGTGAATGGCGGGATCTTCCCCTTCTCGATCGGGGGGCCCTCGGGATATCTGCCGCCTACGATCACGGTTCAGGATGAGTTGGAGATCACCATCGCCGGCGTGGACCTCGTTCTGACCCACGCGCCCGGCGAGACTTCCGACATCATCTACGTCTGGTTGCCGAAGACGAAGGTCCTGGTTGAGATCGGGGACTTCTACAAGTCGTTTCCGGCGATCATAACCTTACGGGGTGCATCGTTCCGCAATCCACTTGACTACCTGGAGAGCATCGACAAGATGCGGAATCTTAACGCCGAGTACTTGGTACTGATTCACGGCGGTCAACCCATCGTCGGTGCCGAAAACGTCAGTAGTATCCTCACCGACTACCGCGACGGCCTCCAGTACGTCCATGACCAAACGGTGCGCTACATGAACCAGGGATTGACGGCGGACAAGATCATCGAACTCATCGAGCTCCCGCCCCATCTCGCTGACAACCCCTATCTGCAGGAGTACTTCGGCCAAATCGATCGAGACATCTTCCAGATCTTCTTGCAATACCTTGGCTGGTTCACCGGCGAATGCAGGGACATGTTCCCGATGCCTCTCACCGAGCAGGCCCAGAACATGGCCGACTTGGTCGGAGGGGTCACCCATCTAGCAACCAAAGCTCAAGAGGTGTTGGACGAAGGGAATGCGGCATGGGCTCTCGATCTCGCGGACTACGTGCTCGTGCTCGATCCGGAGCATGTCGGGGCGCTCGGCATACGGCACGCAGCGATGCTGTCGCTGGCTGAAACAACATACAACGCCCAATCCCGCAACTACCTCCTATCCGAGTACCTCGAAGAGACAGGTCAGATCGCGATTGGGATGGTCGGATTCGACCGAGTTGACGACAATCTCGTGCGGTACATGCCGATGGATACCCTGTTCGGAATCCAGGCGGTATCGCTCAACGCGTCCGCATGTCTAGATGAGGACATCCTTGTCGGCCTTCACTTGATCGATCTTTGCGGGACCACACAGCCTGCTAGCTATGCCATGCACCTTCGCCGCGGCGTATTGGAGGTCCAACCACGAATCGCAGAGGACCCAGCCTTCATGGTTATCACTGAATCCCTGGTGTGGAAGAACGTGGTTCTAGGGAAGCTTGACCCGCACGAGGCGGTTTCCAACGGAGACATCCTGGTAGGAGGTGTGGATCCACAGGCACTGTATGATTTCCTCGGTTTCTTCGATCGACAATGAGAACGTAGGAATGATGATCCAAGGGGCATCATGAAGTGGCTTTCTGCAGTGCGTTTCGTCGCCGAAATGGGCATGTGTCCACAGGTTCCCCCCATGGTATGCGCCCCCGGAGTTACGCGTAGCGTCGGGGCTTGTACCCGACGGGTTTTCCCACCGTGTGGTAGCCTCAAAATCCTCGGGCGTTCAGTGTGTCGGTAACACACTTAGCCGTGAGATCGATGGTGGAATAGTCCCGTCCGACAATCGTCCCCAAGTCTCGTTTCTCATCGCTCGCACCAAACCGTTCTTCTTGTGGATGCCAAGAATGAAGATCAGGCTTCACGCTGCTATTAAGTGTCAAGTGTAGGCCTGACCACAGTCTACCCCAGATCATAACTTCAAGTGCATGCGTTTTCTGCCAGCGAAGATGGCAGTTGAGCTACTGGCCGGTCGGGCCTTGAGGGAATGCAACCCTGGACTAGGTCGAAGAAACATGGTTTGCATCCCCGGAATTCCTTAAGGCTGGCGTCCGTAAAAAAACAGGATAAGTAAGGAGAGGCATTTAGTTGCTTTTGGGTGATACAGGTGCTTGACATTGATGGTGCGAACGACATACTTATCCGTGGTGATTCCTATGTCGACTAAGCAATATGATTATGAGGACAAAGCGCTACGAGCCTTTCTGGTATCGTTGCACATCCTAACGAGACTCTCGAAGCAACATCATATCTAACCGATGCGGGCAGTAGGTTCTTTTCTCGTTTACAAGGGACGATCTCTGGAATGACACAAACAAGAACGGCGGACGAGGCATTCTCTATAGAGGGGTTGTACTCTCTAAAAGGGAAGGCAGCGGTTATCCAATTCCTGGATGAGTATCCTTTCTTGATTCCGCTTCTACTGGAAGCCCGCAAGAACATCCGTGCTCACTTCTCGAACTCAGAGGTTTCGCTAGAAGTAATCGTCGATCCGGAGGCAGAAGATGACCAGCTACTAGCTTCCGTTTCAATAACCTTAGGTGCAGAGGATGTATACAGAAGGCTCAAGGAGTTCGACAGGGCCTGGTGGTTAGATGCGCTGGGGCGATCACAGGGTTTATTGTGCATTTCCGTAAATTTGCAATGAGTTTTGACTGGTCCGAGTACTTAAACATTGCAAGGGAGCTTGCTGGGCAAGCTATGGCCTTGTCTTCTGCTGAAGCCAAGAAGAGGTGTGCAATTAGCCGGGCATACTACGCGGCGTTTTGCAGCGCTCGCAACTATCTGAGGGACAAAGATAATGACCCAAATATCCCTGTAGGCGGGAATGCTCATGGCTACGTTAGGAGACAATTCAAGACCAGCAAAGATAAGGTGCGCAGAGAGGTCGGGGAGGATCTAGCGCGGTTGGTAGCGAAGAGGAACCTTGTGGATTACAAAGACGACATAGTTGCTTTGCGAGATCTGGATGGGGAAACGTACTTTGCCCTGAATTGGTCGCAAGAGGTGATTTCTGATCTTAGCCGCCTAACGCCGAAACCCGCAGCTTAACCCGCACCGATTCTCTCAGGGACTTCGAGGGGCATAGACCCTCTTTCAGGCTGTTCCTTGAGGAATGATGGTGTGCGTCCCCGGAATTCCTCGAGGCGCTAACAGGTTACTTCCTCCGCAAGCGAAAGCCAGGCCCCAAGCATCGGAAACAAGGTGTGTGTCCATCGAATTCCCAAACAGTCTATGCCCCCGAGCGAATCACGGCAACAGAGAGCATGATGTTAGAGAGACTTCGCACATCCACTGAAGGAGCGTTGGATCGCTTGATTGGATCTCAAAATCCGATGGTAGACCCCGACCATTCCCATGGTTGACGGAAGAATGACTGATGTGACATAGTGAGAATTGGAGGAGGTGCTTCTACTGTGCCTGCAGCTGAAGTCAATCATATATTCAAGTCCTTTAGAGATAAGGTCGCGGTTAACGATCTATCCTTCTCTGTCGCTCGAGGTGAAATATTTGGTCTAATTGGTCCCAATGGTGCGGGCAAGACCACCACTATCAGGATGATGATGGACATCATCAAGCCGGACTCGGGCGACGTGACAATCCTCGGCGAAAAGTTGAGTGAAGCCAGCAAGAATAAGCTTGGCTACATGCCTGAGGAAAGAGGACTGTATAAAAAGCTCGGGGTCATAGATTCTATCGTCTACCTTGCCTCGCTCAAGGGTATGGACAGGCACTCAGCCGAGGGAAAAGCTAACGAGCTGCTCAATCAGACAGGTATGCTGCCCCACAAAAGAAAGAAGATTGAGGAGTTGAGCCAGGGCATGGGGCAGATTATCCAGTTCATCGTTACTATCATCCATGACCCGGAACTGGTTATTCTGGATGAACCCTTTTCCGGTCTCGACCCGGTTAACACCGAGTTAGTGAAAAGGATGTTCGTTGACTTAAGGAACAAGGGTAAAGCCGTAATCCTGAGCGCACACCAGATGAATCAAGTAGAGGAACTTTGCGACCGCATATTGATGATAAACGACGGACGAGCCGTCCTTTACGGGAATCTGGATGAAATCAAGTCAAGGTATAGAAGCAGTTCGGTTATTCTGGATTTTGAGGGTGAACTGGGGGAAGTGCCGGGGGTTACCGACAAGCGCACCCACAAAGGCTACGTTGAGTTGGTCCTTGATGAACATACGACTCCTGGGCAAATCCTGGAGCGATTGGTTAGTACCGGGATAGTAATCAATCGCTTTGAGGTAGCTACTCCTTCACTTAACGAGATATTTCTGAAGGTTGTTGGTAAAAACCATGAATAAGACGCTATTGATATTCAGACATGAATTCCTGCACACGCTAAAGAGGAAAGAGTTTATCATCATGACCCTTATCGTGCCACTCGTAGCCCTTCTGGCCATAGGAGTTTTACAGCTCGTATCAATAACCACCATGCCGCCGGTAGTAGAAACAACCACCGTTGGCTATGTCGATGAGGCCGGTGGATTCGGCCAGTATCCTACCCAGGGGCATATAGAGCTGGTTCGTTTCGACACACCTGACGATGCCACGACCGCCCTGATTAACGGTGATGTTTCCGAGTATTTCGTCATCCCCCCGGACTATATGTCAACCGGGGTAATTAACCGCTATACCCTGGAGAAAGAGGTGGAAACGCCCCCAGTCATTGCCACGGTCATCAAAAATTTCCTCACCAGCAATCTGCTGACGGGGAAAGTACCCCCAGAAACGGTATACCGGATAGAATCGCCACTAAACCTGGTGGTGACCAGACTTACCGAAACGGGGGCGGTGGCTACGGAGCAAGGCGGGTACGGGAATGTTATTATCCCCGCAATTTTTAGCCTTCTACTGGCCCTCTCCCTGATGCTCTCTTCCACCTACCTGGTGCAGGGGCTGGGCGATGAGAAAGAGAGCCGCCTTATCGAAATACTGCTTTCCTCCGTTTCCACCCGGCAGCTGCTCATCGGCAAGGTTTTGGGACTGGGTACCGCCGGGCTGGCGCAGGTGGTCGTCTGGCTGGCCTCAATACCACTTCTGTTGAGACTGGCATCATCCGCTTTCGGCGGCTTCATCAGCACGATACAACTACCAGCCAACTTCCTTATTCTGGGGATAGTCTATTTCATTCTGGGTTATTCATTGTTCGCCGCCCTCTCGGCGGGCATCGGCGCCATCAGCCCCAACGCCCGGGAAGGACAGCAACTGGCCATGATCTATACGCTCCTCGTCTTTGTGCCCCTCTGGTTCTCATCCTTACTGTTTATCTTCCCGAACAGCCCCATCTGGGTAGTGCTGACTATTTTTCCCATCACGGCTCCTATAGCGGTGATGTTGAGGCTGGGCGTGAGTGATATCGCTGCCTGGCAACTGGCTGCAAGTATAGCGGTGCTGGTGCTCTCAACCATTGGGGTTTTGTTTTTATCCGTCAAGGCTTTCAGAGTTTACTTGCTCATGTATGGGAAAAGACCAAGATTTAGGGAAATTATCCGAAGCCTCAGGAGTGGATAGGCTATTAGGGAGGGAGGGACATAGATCCTCTTTCAGGCCGCTCCTTGAGGAATCATGGGTTGCATCTCCGGAACTTCCCCCTCGCATCTTTCTCACCTTGACATATCGTTCTTGACGTATCATTATGCTTTCTGGAGGTGATTACGTTGCGTTTCATCAACAAAATCGGCGTCCTCATGGCACTGTTTCTGCTCATTTCTATACCTTTGCAGGCAATAGACTCGCTGGGTGATAGATTCTCGGATCTAGTCAATCAAGATCTTGTTGTCCAGTTCCCAATTGAGGCTCTGGAACAGCTGCCTCATTGGGAGCAGGAGGAGCAAGTGAGAGACTGGGTCCTCTACTCTTGTCTCATGCTCCTTGATGTTCCTATCAACTCTTTGCTGGTCCACCCCGCAGGTCAGCTTCCTATCCGTGAGCCGATGCTGGCGCCACTCTATTCCTCACAGAACGGAAGGATTCGTTGGGCATGGATCGATGACACTCCTCACGATTCGCGCGTTGGGGATCTCTTGATGGTCGTGCCTTCGGGGGTTGAGAACGGAGAAATCGGCCTCGTGGCTGATGAGTTCCGAAGCGTGACAGGAAGCGTCCCCAACGCCGTCTACGTCTTCACCTACAACCCGGCCCCCCGCTCACTTGTCGACGGAGAAGTGTGGCTCCAGGCTGCCCGCTCGGTCGCGGGAGACGACATGTTGCCCACGATAGAATCTGAAACTTCTAGCCCCTTCGGCTACGCTGAAGTGATTATCGACGGCGTCTTCGATCTCGCCGATTTCCTACGCTGGGCAGATCGCCTTGTGCACGTCCGGATTGAAGATGGAAGACTCATTGCCGGCGGTCGAAACACCCACGATGGAGAAGGGGCAATCACTGTCGACGACATCGCCGTCTTGTACGAGGCTTATGAACGAGGATGGGAAGCAGGTTTCTCGCTCGACTGGCGCGGTTGCACCTTTGAAGACCTGGTCGCTTTGCAGCAGGAAGCCCTCATCCTACCAAGGATCAATGCGCTTGCTCTCTCACCGACAGAAGATCGGATCCTCGTAGGACGAAGTGACTCTGCTGCTGATCTTCGTCCTGCCGATCAAGCAGATCCAGTTGCCCTTCTTGAACACGAGGGGGAGGTGCTCGCCGTTGCCTATACCAGAGACGGCAAGACCGTCGCTACTGGAGCGACAGACGGCTGCGCCGGAATCTGGCGAGCTTCTGATGGCTCACCTCTTACAAAACTTGCACATGACGACTGGGTTCGTTCGATTGCCTTTTCTCCCGACGGAACTCTCATCGTTACTGGATGTGACGATGGATATACCCGGCTTTGGAGCATTGAGGATGGGAAGCTTGTATCGGAGTTCGATCACCCTGATTGGGTTCGCTCAGTTACTTTCTCTCCCGATGGAACCCTACTCGCCACTGGATGTGACGATGGATATGCCCGGCTTTGGAGCATTGAGGATGGGAAGCCTGTATCGGAGTTCGATCACCCTGATTGGGTTCGCTCAGTTACTTTCTCTCCCGATGGAACCCTACTCGCCACTGGATGTGACGACGGTGCTGTCAGATTGTGGCATGTGCCTACCGGGGAACTGAAGGCCGCCTTTGACCACCCGCTGTCCGCTCTTTACCAATTAATACTGTCTATCCCTCCCGGTTTCTTGACCGTGGCGTTCTCAGCAGACGGATCGCTTCTTGCCGCTGGTGACTGGGACGGATGGGCGCATGTCTGGTCCGTTCCCGACGAAACCTATGTTAATGGACTTCTGCATAATGGGGAAGTGACAAGTGTGCTGTTCTCGTCAGGAGGGGATTGTTTGCTAACAGGTTGTGGCGATGGAAACATCCGAACCTGGTCACTACCGGATGGTGAACTCTTGCGCGAAGAGTGGGTTTGGGGCACAGCCATAGATGAGGAAACCTGGTATTGGGTAGTCTCTTCACTTATTGTCATGAATGTCGAACCGTTCAAGGATCTTGTCGATAAGCTGGCAGGTGTTGTGAATCCGAATGCCCAGCACCTGTGCGCAAGACTGCGGGCGTGTGCTTCGACGCTCGATGACCAACTCGCAGAGCTCCTGTCCCAATACTGCTGTCAGTGCGCTCGCTACGAAGGCTGGCTCGAGGGAACGGCTGTGGGGATGACCTGGTTCTACGGCGATCTTCTCGCCAAGCTGTGGGCAATCGACTGGTCTTCGTCAACCCCTGAGGAGGAGATCGGAATGATCTCCGTGCTCGACCAACCGATCTCCTACTCCACTTGGGAGGAGATCAACAACTACCCGGATACGAGGATCTGGTTCGAACCCCGCTATGCGGACTGGTCGCAGAGTGATACCGCACTGTTCTTCGGTCGGCAGGGTGCCCGTATTTTTGCCGCTTCCCCCATTGGGTTTAGTGTGGAAGCTGATCCGACACCCGACAAAGCCGCCTTCATTCGCTGGTGGGAGGCTCACTGGGAAGAGATCGAGGAATATGAACCCGAGTACGTCCGATTGGGAGAGCTCGAGAAGTGGTCGACCGTCCTCGCTTGGCTCCAAGGTCGAGGAGAGCTGGATCTCTTCGATGCGGTGGAGACCGTTTCTATTGATCGCAGTTGGCAATTCGATAGATGGCTCACAGCAACGGACAATGAACTGAACGCTGATCTTGTACTCTTGGAGCCCGAATCTAACTGGACCGAGTGCATTCCTCTCTTCAGCTCAGAGCCCCATCCGGTGTTCGGAGTCCTGGGGTCGCTCCAAGGCGGCGTATCCGGCGGGAACTCACTCACTCTTGCAGAGGAGACTCCAGAGGAAGATGAGTTCCTCACAACCATCGCCGAGATCTTGAAGAACGGCCAAGGCAGCCTTACTTCTCCCACCGGGACACTGCTTACATTCTCGTCGCTTTCGGCAGACTACGGAACGTGTCAAGCCATTATCGAACAGGACGTGCGGCTTCGCAGCTCTTCCTCAGAAGTCAAAGGTGCAGACGCCCTGGTGGCAGAGCTAATTGGGACTTCTGACGGAGAGGTTACGTTTCAATCCTGTCTCCGAGCGCATGCGTCACCGGACGTGCCTCTTTCCAAGGCCGTGTTCTCTGCGCAGGCGCGTGGCAAGGAGATCAGGATCGCAATCACAGTCGAACGCGGCGCCCTTGCGGCACTATCGGATCTCGCTTCTCGACTCGCTTTAAGAGAAGGCGCGATGGACATCGCGCTTGCAGAGCAACCGGGAATAGGAGAGTGCCGAGAACTACCTGATGGGAGCTGGCTTGTTCATCACGATACACTTAGCTGGCTTCGGGTTGGAACAGCCGACCCCGTCCGCGGCCCCAGCGTTGTGGGTGAAGCAATGCACAAACTTTCGACAGTTACTATCGTTGGCCTCTGTGACGCCGAGGCACACTGTTGGGATCTTCTCGCCGAGGGCGTGGATCCAGTCGAGGTTGCTCACCGACTGGACAGCCACCAATGGAAGGAGGCGCTCGACACGGTTGTACGTCCCTATTTGGACCAAGCTGGTGTACCCTACGACGCAAAAGGCAATGATATCGTGGTCATTTCACCCGCGGATCGGATTGAACCGTGGTTTCTCACGGTACCATCGGACCCCGTTCATCGCCTCCTTGTTTTCGGGGCAATCTCCCAGGCTGAGACACCGGTGGTCTGGGTCGCTGAGGGGTCGACGGTTGAGCGTGCCAGACACGCGTGGTGGTCGGCGAATCTACAACTCAATCGTCCGACAACGGTCTTCCTTTCCGCTGGCTCAGATGTGGCTGAGAATGTCCTAACCACGTGGGCCCACAAGACGGCGGAACGGCAGGCACAGGCAGATCACCTTGGCATACCGTGGACGTTCGTGAACCTGCATGAGTACTCCGCAGACCGCGCCGCTGAGATCGTCCGTGCCGCGCTGGAAGATACAAGCAGAAACGTTCTCCTCTTCGCCCACCGTCTCGATTGGGGTTCGTTCGACCTCGGCAACGGAGGAAGCCTTGGCTTGGACTGGCTTGAGACGGCAGCTCGTGGAACAGGCGATCGAGTGCTTGGGTTGGTTGGGTGCAATTCCCTCTTCTTCGGTCTGAACGACCCGCTGGTCGCCCCCATCACCGGAGTAGTAGATTTCTCTCTGACCACGGGGGAGACGCTGACTGCGCCGGAGCTATTCGAACAACTCGAATCACTCCTAGAGGAAATCGGAAGGCGCCGGAAAGCCGAGGCTACTAAGATGCCGCTGCGGGATATCCTCAAGGAACTCAAGAGCCTCAGGTTTATCGCCCTGGATGAGCTGTTGATCAATCGCACATAGACAGCAATGTGGTGAGTACGATCGTGGAACCAATTAGCTCGGTGTTTGAGAAAGGAGGGTACGTGTCCAATCAAGAGCTCGGTATTGACCATGCGTTCTTGCGCACGAGCAGGGACATTGCGGTCCGCGCCGCTGAATGGCATAGCCACAGCCTGGGTGGTGCTCCGGTATCAGCGGTAGAGGCGATCACTTTAGCGGCCAATTTCCTGATTATCGTGCAGTTCTTCCTGTATTGGGTTCGGCAGCGAAACTGGGACCACCAAAGGATTGCCAAAGCATTCCAAGACGAGGAAGAGAACGATCAGAAGACGATTATCATCAACGTCATCATGGACGGCGCTGCTTTGATCGGTATCTCATCGGATGAGGCTAGACGATATGCTCGGTCTATCAAAGATGTGGTCGTGCCTGAAGACTTCGAAACAATCACGACCAGTAGCAGGAGTTAGCGAATCCACCAAGCCTGCGTACTCTCTCCATCTTCTCTGAGCGAGTAGTGGATGGATTCGGCTGCACAACCCCCATTTCATGCTGCGCCTTGGGGAATTACGGTATGCGTCCCCGGAATTCCCCGAGCATGTGCCCTCTGTCGCTATCTGGTTTCTACCCCCAGGACCAGTCGTTCAGCAAGTAGTCCAGGTGTTCTTGCTCAGCGTGTATCCAATCCTCGAAGTCAGGTTCTGACATGGCCTTAATGACTTCATCGCGGCGTTTACCGAACAGAGGAATCGCCAGCATGGATTCCGCGTAGAGAACCTGGTTAGCCCACGGTTGGTTTTCGGATAGCCATGCATCGAACTCGTCGAAGGCGGCAGGGACATCGGAGAACGCCTCATCAGAGAGTGGGAACCATCCTAGTCCATCCATAGGATCAAGATGCTTGTATGAGATCGGCAGGAGCCCCAGTCTGGGGACGGAGACGAGGAGGGTTTCTTCTCCGCCCATCCCATGCAGAATGCGATCCCTGATGTTTCTCTTAATCCTCAGAAGGCGCTCGTAGATGCTTGCGAGCTCCTCGCATGTGCTCACCGGAAGAACATGCTTGAATCGCTTCTTCCAGTCCCATTCGGACCCCTTCTTGAATGTCTCGTAGTCCACATCCCTGTTCCCAAAGGCATAGAAGACATCAAGCAGCACTTCGACTGCGGAGAAGTAGAACGCCACTGCTGCACACCCGTTGTAACCGCGTCGACTCATGCTTTCAGCAGCCGCTGTCAACTGTTCCCCCAAGCTAGAGCCGCTCTGTGGCAGAGCCTCATTACGCATGTACTCCACCTTGAAGTGCTCGTACGTGTTCCTCACCTTGAGATAGGTGCTAGCGATGAAGAAGTGGCCAGCTTTGACTTCCTCGCGAAAAGCCGCAGCCAGGTGCTCGTCAAGGATCTTTGCAGCGCGAATTATCTTGCGTTTCAGCTCACGAGCAGCATCAAATGCCTGCTTGTCCGCGGAATCAGCTTCAATAGTCCATGTCGTCCGTTTCCAATCACGAACCTTGAACTCCACTTTCTTGTATCGCAGGAAAGCTGTCCACGTAACCTTCTCATCGGGACCCCATGTCTTGAACCCGCCAATGGAGAGAACAAGCCGCACGATGTACGAAGGAGGACTCCAAATCCTGTCCTCGATCCGTACAGGACAGACAACAGGTTCCCCGATATCTTCTACCTGGTGGAAGATCCTGTGAATCTTCTCAATGTCTAGATCTGCACTACTCATCTCTCAAGGCCTAGGTTCCCAGCCCCATGCTTGTTCCGCCGGCGGGGTCCGATGCTCACCTCGTTGCCTCCTCAACGATCCTGATCTCCTCATCCGTCAGGCCGTAGAGCTCGTAGACGAGTTGGTCGATCTGCTTGTCGGTCGCGTCGATCTGGCGCTGGATGAGCTCCTTCTCATGGCTGGTCTTAGCGGCTTGGAGGTCCTTGTGCAACTTCAGTATGGTCTCGACGAGTTCGACCATGCGGTCATGGTTACCTTTATCTCCAGCCTCTCGTTTTCGAAGGGACCGGAATGGAAGACGCTCTAGTACTTGCTTGTTGAAAGCAAAGTAACCACCTCGGAATCTGTTAGTCATATGAGTGGCACAGAGGTTAAGCAGACGAGAGTTGAGGAGTCCCAGTATATACCTGTAGTCACAATCCACTCTAGAAACCCGCATACCGTAGCCACCAGTTGTAATGTTCACAAAAAACAGATTATCACACTCGTCCAGTGAAGCTCGAAGACGGTTCGCCATGTATGGAATCATCAACTTCTGGCCGGCAAACGCGCCAATGTTTTGGGATCTCGCGTACGCGTACCAGTCTATGCGCTTCGACCATTTGCCTTTGTCTCTCGCTCCCAAGGCTTCTCTATGGTTCATGAGATACGTCCACGCAAGAGGATAGTGATCTCTCAGCTCGTCTTCTGGCTTCAGGCTAGCTTTGCCGTCCGATCCTACGGAATAGGGGTAGATGATGAACAGATTCACGGATGTATCAATGAAATATCTCTGGACGTGCTCTCCTCTGACTGTAGGTTGCAGCATCTCGTTCTCAACGCGGAAACGCTCGCCAAAGCCGTTCAAAACCTCGCTGTACGTTCTGTAGTTGCCCAATTGGGTTACAAGATAGAGCTTGTCAGCACTTGTCTTCAGCCCCTGAAAGATATGCGCATCCAGGGAGTTGAAAGTTGGGAACTGCTCACCGAGTCTCGCAAGAAGAGTCCCAATACGTCCTGTTGCGAGCGTCCATCGAGAGCTATCCAGGGGCAATGAGAGTTCCCCAAATGACAAGTCTGAGGACGTCAAAGCCATGGCCAGCCCGCTGGCCCCTGCTTCTCTGTATACGCTTCCCAAGGCCGCGTATTTCGGAGTGTCTTTGTATGTCGAGGATAGGAAGAGAAGAGTGGTGTATGTTCCAGAACCCGGAAATACCTGGGCGTCCTCAAAATCGACCAACTCTTCGAGGACTTTCTTCTTCAAAAGCAAGCCGCGAAGGCCGAAGCCGTAGTCTGTTGTGAAAAACTTATTTGGGAGGATAAATCCGGCTCTTCCTGCCTCGTTCAACAACTCGAGAGTCAATTCTACGAAAAGCACGTAGATGTCATATGTACCGGTAGCTGAACGGTAGCGACAATCATAGTAGTGGCGATGGAGGGGGCCAAGCGTTTGGCTTCGCACATACGGCGGATTTCCGATCACAGCGTCGAATCCGCCGGCGTTCATGATCTCGGGAAACTCGGCGTCCCAGTCGAAGGCGTTGATGCGGTAGCGTTCTTCTTCGTCGATCAGGCTGAGTTGCTTTCCTTGGTAGAAGTCGGGTCCGATGAGCGAGTTGCCACATTTGATGTTGTCGGCAAGATCGGGCAGCGCGCGTTGGTGGAACAGGCGCAGGTGCTTGACGAGCGTCTCCTCGTTCTCGCCTTCGAGCACTTTCAACAGAAGCGAGAGTTTGGTCACCTCGACGGCCTGCGGGTCGATATCCACGCCGTAGATGTTGTTTAAAAGAATCCGCTTCTTCTCCGCGGTGGTCAGCCGCCAGTCGCCGCCCGGACCGTGGAAGATCTTCGGCTTTCGACCTCGCGCGTGCTTTTCCGGGTCGTGTTCGGAGTACCACTTGAGGTGCCAATCAAGCAGGGTTTGATAGGCACCAAGCAGGAACGAGCCGGAGCCGCAGGCGGGATCGAGCACGCGAAGCTTCGCGACCTGGTTCGGCGTTTTCCCATCAAGGAGTTTTCCCACGGTGTGTTCGACGATGTAGCCCACGATGTAGGTCGGCGTGTAGTAGACACCGCCCGCTTTTTTGACCTCGGGCTTATCCTCGACCACCGCGCGGTGCGCCGGCGTCAGCCGGATCACCTTGCCGAGGAACTGTTCGTAGATGTGCCCGAGGATATCAGCCGGAAGCACGGAGAACTCGTACGGGCTCTCCGGGTAGTAGAGCTCCTTGAGAATGCCTTTCAAGACCTTATCGTCGATTGCGAGGTTAAGGGTGAGGCCATCGGGCGGCTCGGTGCGGTCCTTGTCCTTGCGGAAGTGGAACAGCCCGGAGTTGTAGCGCTCGTCTGCACGGCGGAAGATCTGACACACACGTTTGTAAGTCTCCGTGCCGTTCTGAAGCGCCATCAACTGACCGTATCCCTCGATCCCCCGGTCCTCGCAGATGCGAAGGAAGATGATCCGATCGACCGTCCGCTGGACGGCGAAGTTCAGCTCACGGGTGGAGAGTTTAGTGTTACGCAGGGCGATGTTCCGGGCGAGCACGTCGCGCCAAGCTTCGATCTCCTTCAAGAATGCCGTGTCAACTTCTGCAGTGCCTTTCTTGCGCTTCGTAGATTCGATGTACTTGTCGAACGAGCCCTTCCAGATCGCTTCTTGTGAGAAGATCGCTTCGATCTCGTCCCACTGATCGGCGTATTCATCGACCGTCAGGTAGAGTACGCGCGCCATAGAGGCCTTGTCCGTCTTCGCCGGCTTTACCCGACAGTCGTAGACCGCGAACTCCTCGAAATCGGTGAGGATGGACAGCGGCAGCTTCGCCGACCACGCGTAGCGCCGCAGCTGGTACGCCGCGTCGCCGTCTTCCTTGATGTTGACCCCAGGCCGTTTGGCCTCGACGAAGAACTTGCGCACCCCGCCGATGCGGAACGAGTAGTCCGGTGCCTTGGTCGCGCCACCGACCTTGATCGCGTCCTCGTGGATAACCTCTTTGTACGCCTCCGCGTAGCCCTTCTCGTTGTTGACGTCCCAGCCGAGCGCCATGAAGAACGGATCGATGAATTCGTGCCGCGCTTGGGTTTCGTTGTACTGGTTGGAGCGATAGACATCCCGATTGCACTCGAACCGATCGACTAGGTCAAGGACTACCTGTGGAGTTTCCATTCCCCTTTGCGCTTATCCGATTTCAAGAGCCATAGCCAGCAACCGCCAAGACAAAAAACCATGAGCATTCCCTCCGGGGCCGTAAATAGGCTTGTGAGGGCCTGTTTAACTGACAACCTCACCCTTTCGCCTTTCCTCTTCTGATACGCAGGCTATTTCTTCGAACACGGTATTTCCTTATCGTTTCCTGGTTACTCATGTATTGTACAGGGTTCTCCCCTCTCAGGATAAATACCGGTTTATACAGAAGGATGTCAGCGCAATGCTCTACAATTTGCAGATCAATATCCCCCATTTGCCAACTGCTGCAAGATAACCTCCAGCTGCGGCAGGATTTGCGGCAAGTCTCGGTGGGCAACTTCCCAAACGATCCGGTAGTTGATACCGAAGTATTCGTGAACGATCTTATCCCGTGTGCCCGCCATTTCGCGCCAGGGTATGTCAGAATTGGCATTGCATAGCGACGGTGAGACCTTCTTGGTTGCTTCACCGATCACCTGCAGGTTGCGCAAGACTGCATCCTGAACCATCGTGCGGTTTACGAACTGCTCGTAAGTGAGATCCTTGGTGTAGGAGATAATGCGACCTATCGCCTCGGTGATATCCGCCAGATAGTGTTTATCTCGTCGGGGTTTCGACATTGGTCAATGTCCGCTGGATGTTAAGGGCAATCTCTTGGTAGCGTGGATGTTCCTGGTTGAACTTCAAGGTGTCGAA
>Ga0315541_1002349_pt1 | contig 15962 bp, 17 predicted proteins | sample SalMarSW160190MG_FD_203095 | JGI IMG/M metagenome (GOLD analysis project Ga0315541, IMG submission 203095) | Salt marsh sediment microbial communities from the Plum Island Ecosystem LTER, Massachusetts, United States - Salt Marsh Sediment SW1601-190 ...
GGTCGCCGTAACCCGAGGGTGGTCAAACGAAAGATGAGCTCCTGGCCAGTAAAGTCCAGGAACCAGAATATTTCGTCAGTGAGACAAGTTAATATCAATATCGTGGTGATTAAGTGAACAGTATTGGAGTTAAGGGGGTCTATTCTAATTTCCATAAGCGGAATGAGTATAATGGAAGATACAGCGCGTGCGCTGGATAAATTTCCCCTGGTTGTTGCAAGCAGGATATTTTCTTTATTTAAAGGGCAATCAAGGTTGTTTGATGGAGGAATCGTCCAATGAGACTATCAACCAGAAGTCGTTATGGAACAAGAATGATGCAGGATCTGGCAGAACACTATGATGAAGGTCCCACACGGTTAGGTGAAATTGCGAAGCGTCAGGATATATCTGTCAAGTACCTTGAACAGCTCATTATCCCCTTGAAGCAGGGCAATTTCATAAGGAGTGTACGGGGGCCCAAAGGGGGACATATGCTGGCAAGGCCGCCAGAGGAAATCAATGTTGGGCAAATTGTCACAGCGCTCGAAGGTGGAACTGAACTTACCGGTTGCATTGGAAATCCCAATGAATGCGGAAGGTCGGGCAGCTGTTTGACCCGTTGCATCTGGAAAGATGTCTCAGAGGCGATATATGATAAACTACATTCCATCACTTTGTCCACAATACTTGAGATGGAGAAGAGCGTTTAAGATGTGCTGCTCTAATTTTTTTAGTACACATGACCGTAATTATGCGATTACGGACGATAAAGAGAAGAGATAATGAAGATTGCTTCCATTGCCATAAGCAAGAAAAAGGGGACACGAAAGGCCCAGATTGATCAAGCCTCTCTAATTCAGAATCACGGTCTTGAAGGGGATGCCCACGCAGGCCTGTGGCACCGCCAGGTGAGTTTTCTTGCCTCCGAAAGCATTGAGGAGTCTAAAAAAAAGGGTTGTGATGTCACCTTTGGAGACTTCGCAGAAAACATTGCCACATCTGGTATTAACTGGCAAGAAGTCCCTGTGGGAACACTGATCCACCTGGGAGACTCGGGGATTGTAAAAATTACACAGATCGGCAAGGAATGTCACAAAAAATGTGCCATTTACTATCTGTCATGGGATTGCATCATGCCTCGGGAGGGGATCTTTGGCCGTGTACTCAGGGGAGGTAAAATACATCGTGGCGATATGGTTCGGATTATTCGCGATCTATGAGATGCTTATTGAACCAGAGTTTCTCTCATTTCATGCTCTCGTAGAAAAAAAGATGTGAACTTTAATATGAATAGTATTCAATCCAAACATATTGTCTTGCGTGAAGAGGATACCTGCCAGACTTACGAACAGGAGCTGATTGGAGAAGAGCCTCTTCTTTTATTTATTGAAGACCGACCTTATTCGGTCGTAATGCGCACCCCTGGTGAAGAGATCCCTCATGCAGCAGGTTTTTGCTTAGGGGAAGGCCTGGTGGATGATTTTGAAGATTTTTCTACGATCGGTTACTGTGACCAAATGGACCCCAACATAGTCACTGTTAAACTTAAACCTGCAAGACGAAAAAAGGTAGCCACTTTGTTAAAAAGACGAGGTTTTATCAGTCAAACAAGTTGCGGCATCTGCGGCAAAGAAATGATAAAGGACATATGTCAAGATCTTACTCCTATCACAGACGAAACCAGATTCAACATTGGCCTGGCCATGGCGTGTGTTGGCCAGCTTGTTCATAATCAGGATTTTTATAAAAGAACAGGTGGATCTCACGCGGCCATGCTTTTTGATTCGAAACTCGATGCCTTGTCAGTAGCAGAAGATGTTGGACGTCATAATGCTCTTGACAAGGCAATCGGCAAGATTTTTTTGAGCGGACAGCTAACAAAGGCTCGCTTGGCAGTCCTTTCTTCAAGGATCAGTTATGAGTTGGTCCAAAAGGCAGCTCGGTCCCATCTGCCTATATTGGTCAGCATATCCCGCCCCACTGCCTTAGCTGTTGAATTAGGGCAGAGTCTGAATATGACCTTAGCTTGCATGGGCAAGGAGTCTGGGTTGCTGGTATTTTGCGGGGAAGAACGTCTTACGGGAAAATAACATCCCTGGCCGATCCCTGAAAAGAAATTCCCTTTTATCATGGGTTGGACCTAAAATTTACGGAATCAAAGTCGCGAAAAACTCAAATTGTGAGCATTTCGGTAATTTGAAGAGAAAGGAGTAAGGCGTGAGCATAAAAGTAAATATTCATAAGACTCATCGCCAATTTACCAATGGTTTAGATATTGTCAAGGCTGAGGGAAATATGTGGGTGATTGCCTTGACAATCTGGTCAGACAGTTCCCAGTCAAGGGGGAAGCATTGTTTGATAAGAAGGGCAAATTGGCCAGAGTAATTGAAATTTATGTCAATTCTAAAAGGGCCTATCCGGATGAACTGGCTAAGCCGGTCAAAGATGGAGATAACATTCACATTACAGGGGGATAAGGGCAGGAAAGCAATGAGGTTGGGCGGAGGTAATTATGGAGTTTACTATGGATAATTTATTGGTTATCCTGATAGTAATTGTGGCTGGTGCGTATAGTATCAGGGGTTTTTATAAGCGTCTGAAAACACAACAGGGATGCTATTGCGGGTACTCGTCATGCACTGTTGATACAACATTTTGTAAGCAATCAGAAATTTCGGTAAATGACACCTAAATCAAGGCTTGAAAAGCAGTCTGTGAATGTTCTATGAAAGGAGGTGATAGTAATGAAACGTTTTATGATTCCGAGGGTAGCTCATTGTAGCGAAGGCTGCCAATAATAGTCCCGGGCAAGACTCTAAACTGCCCATGATGTCATTTTAAAATTTTAGAAATGATGATGCATTTTCTTTACCTTCGAAATGTGTTTTTCAAGGAAAGAATAAAACCCTAACCCATTTGATCCTTCCTTTCGATAAAAAGATTAAAGCTTGAAAAAGGGACATGCGCCTGTTATTGCACGGTTGAGTATATTATGGAATAGTTTATAATCCTCATAAAGTGATGTCCCCATGGGTAGCAGGCTATGGCACATGAAGGCTGGAACAAGAAATAACTTCTGCGTACAAATTAATTAACCGCTGACAACCAGAGAAGGAGGGTTGGTATGAGTTCTAAACTACTGGTGATCATCGCAACAGGTGAAAAAGAAAAGGCTTCAACAGGCCTGATGTATGCAAGCCGGACGCTTGCTGAGGGGTGGATGGATAAGGTTAAGGTAATCTTTTTTGGCCCGTCTGAGCGGCTCCTTGTTGAAGACGAAAGTATAGCTCAAGCTGCGAAAGAAATTGGTGGCGTCGACAAACCGATCGCGTGCAAGTTCATATCCGACCGTGACGGCATTACTGAAAAAATAGAGGATTTTGGGATGAAGGTAGATTATGTGGGCACAATAATATCGGAGCTAATAAAAGATGGATATGTGCCAATGGTATTTTAGGGCTCCTCCCCAGCATGTATGACTTCTAAACAAGTGAGCTTTAAATCGCCTAAAGCAATTCACATTGAGGGAGTTATTTGCGGTACTGATCCCAAGTTTTCAAAGGGACCTTTCTTGACGCCAGAGCTGATATCTATGAACCAGTGCGTAAGTGCCCATGGCACGCTCTGCCGTTTCGAAAAACGGGATCCCGGCCTCACAAAAGCTTTGGGCAAGGCTACGTTCGAACTCTGGGATGCTCACCATGATAAAGGGCTTATTAGATTCTTTGCGGACCTGGATCATGGATTTTGTGTAGAGAAGATTGGTCTCTGGAGTCAGCCCTCTCCCCACAATTACCACAGCATCCACCCCAGGGTCTGAAACAGCTGCTCGAGCAGCCTGGACGTAGATTTCGATCTTTAGGGATGAACTGAGACCCAGATCTATGGGGTTGTGAAGACTCGTCCCTGTTGGAGGAACGAATGTGGCCAGGGTCGAACGGGTCTGGGTTGAGAGTTCTGCCAGCCTAAGCCCCGAATTACCACAGGCCTCGGCTGCGGACACAGCTAACCCACCAGGCCCAGAGATAATGGCCATGCGATCCCCTAAGTGAAAAGGTAGTAAAGCAAATCCCATCAAGGCATCCACCCATGCCTCGAAGCCCACGACTGGAACAGCTCCGCTTTGTCCAACAACACCTTTCCATATCTCCCGTGGAGCAGTCAACGCCCCAGTGTGAGAGGCAGCTGCCCGGCACCCCTCAGGATTCAAACCCAGCTTCCATATAATCACTGGTTTCTTCAGCGAGGTATTTTTCAGGGCGTTGAGAAAAGATACACCGTCCTTAATTCCCTCCAGATAAGCTCCGATGACCAGTGTCTCAGGATCCTTTCCTAAGTAGATTAAAAAATCCGTACTCGTGAGGTCGCATTCATTTCCCAGGCTCACTACCTTGCTGAACCGGATTCCCTTTTTGGAGGCCATAAGCCCCAGGATATTAGTCAGGGAACCACTATGGGAAATGATAGCCACGGGCCCTGGTTCCCTTGGAAGTTGGGGGAAGTTAGAAAGACCTGTCTTTGGAGAGTAAAGCCCCATGCAGTTCGGGCCGAGAAGACGCATCCCGGCAGACCGGGCCACGCGCACGAGTTCCTTTTCCGTGGCTATCCCCTCATCGGTTCCGGTCTCCTTGTATCCAGCGGTGAAAAGCACAGCCCCCTTGACCCCTTTGTTTGCGCATTCCTGGATAACTGAAAGAGCACCATCGTGTGGGACTAGCACAATGGCGAGATCCACTGCCCCGGGTATGGCAGAGACGCTGGGATAGGCCTTAAGCCCATCGATCTCTTTCGCCTTCGGGTGAACAGGGTAGATGTGCCCTGGAAAGCCCTGATCCAGGAGGCCCATGAGGAAAACTTTCCCACTCTTCATTCCCCTGGGCACCCCCACAACGGCTACTGATTTGGGGTGAAAGATAGCCTCTATTTGTGCAATCAGCCCATGCGCATTGTCCATAATTCATCTCCCCTTAAAATAAAAAGGGATTGTGGGTCGAATCTTTCACTTAAAAGGAGACGATTTTGTCAAAACAAAAGGCCCCTTTATTGGAAAAGGTATTTTCAGCATTTGCTGAAACGTACCATTCTGATGAAAGATGACGGATTTATTTTCTCCAACCTTTTTTTGTTTGTCAGAAACTAACATAGTGTCTCTTTCCAGCATGCATTTTATCTATATCTGAAAGACTTTCAACAAGAAAAAGTTTGGTCCTCATCTTTGATGAAAATGTCTTGACCGCTGTTTAAAGCAAAAATTTTTGGGAGGACGTTCGTTCCAAAAGAAGGAGCGAGATTAATCCCGCTCTATTACTTGCCTCTTATATGAAAACTAAAGGGGTTTTAACTTTCTTTTTTTTCTTAACAATTTAACCTGCAATAAATACGGGTCGGTCTTATGTGCATATTTTGTTAGTGTAAAATCTGGGTTCAATAATTCATGACCTATAGGCGAGAGGGCGGGTTTGCCCCTAAATTCACAATCTTTTACAGTTTAAAAAGGTGTTGCAACAATTGTATAAATATCCTGTAAAAACAGTTGCTTAAATAAGAAAAAGCCTCTATAATGGAGGGGATTTTATCAAAAGAACCCTTAGCCCAAAACGGAGGCTTTTATGCACCACAAAAATATAAAATTAATCATTAGAAAGCAACTTAAAAAAGAGTATCCAAACTGGAAACGGCTCAACAAGAAGACGAAAAAAGAGATAGCCCGAAAGGTTCTGATAGAAGTTTCAGCCGAATATGATTTTAACCAGGACATCCAAGCCTCTCGTGAAGAACTGCTGGGGATAGAACAACAGCTTCCCACAGAAGGCATTATCAAACTCGATGAAATGGCACAATTTATCGCTATGATTAATTCCAGTAATGTCATAAAATTTAACAGCTATAACCGTTCTCCCATCTATATCAAGGATGAGGAGCTCAGGTTTGTTGATGAATTGCTTAATGACGGCATTATCAATCGACTGCTGGCCTATGATGGCTATAGCCCCGTTATGAGGGGAATATTCCCCAGCAATTTATTCCGTGCCGAGCTGTTAAAGGCAATCAAATATCCGGAGATCAGTTACCGTAAATTCTGTTCAGAAGAATATCTTGGTCTGGATCGGAAGCAGAACCGCGTATTTGTCGGACTATCGCTAAATAAGAAGACAATGATCGATCATACAGGGATGAGTAAATTCAGATCCTCTCTTTCTTTCGTCCAACAGATAAACCTTCTGGTATATATCCTCCATCATTTTTATAAATCCGGGCTCCTCGGTGCTTGTGTTGTTCACGGCATTGATTCCACCGAACTGGCCAATGATTGTAAACTTCCTTTGGCCAGCTTGGATATTAATGGCAAAAAGATACGTATTTACAATGACATTGACTGTGATTGCGGTGCACGGCGTAACAAGCGGGATAAGTCTGTATATGTCATCGGATACCGTTTGCACACCCTTACCGTTATTGATGCCAAAACAGGGCACAGTTTCCCCCTTGTTTCCCTGTTAGCGCCTGCCAATCACCATGACAGCCATTTTCTTTCATTCCTGGTGAAGCTGGCCCAGGCAATGGGTATTGATATAAAACTCATCACAGCCGATGAAGCATATCATGATAAAGATGGCTCCCTATTCGGAGATAACAGAGTATTGCTTACTGCTCCTCCTCAAGCAAAAGTATTAGTACCGGAAAATGTCGATCGCGAATCCGGGGCTGTTTTCTTAGATGGAACATGCAATATTCCCATGCAGCATGTGGCTTGCGAAGCCCAGACCCACGAATATAAATGTGGTGCAGCAACTGGCCAATGCCATCGATCCAGCATCTGTACCCAATGTCGTTTTATTCCAGTCGACCGCGGGTTTTTCCAGCAGATTCCCTATGGAACCAAGTCTATAAAACAGGCCCATGAGATTCGAAAAAACTGCGAACGACCCTTTAATCTCTTAAAAAACCAAACCGGCCTCGAAACCATTAGAGTACGAAGTCAGTATACTACCATGGCCAGATGCACCCTGAGCAGTATTGCTGTCTTACTGATCAAAATGGCCGGTACAAGGAGGAAGAAAACAATCGTCACTCCGCAACAGGCCTCCTTTTTAGCCCATGCGGCATGACAATATGACTATTTGAATTGCTAATTACCTTGAAATATTAACAAACTACCGCTTTCTGTTGATATTGTCCTGATCGTCTGCCACGACTCAAAAGCTGCCCCAAAAAGGGGACATAAAAGAGCAAAAAAACATTTGGCAGTTTTCGACACAGGGCAAGAAAAACAAAAAGCAAAAAAATGAGGCTAACTCAGCCTGCAGAAGACAAATTATCACGCTTCCGTAGGGCACTTTTCAACACCCTTTTTAAGTATTTATGCGGCCAACATTCTGGATATTTCTTTGACATGTTTCAGCTGTCACAATCCCTGTGGGTCCGTCAGGGTCTCTCTATAAGTTCCAGATAAACGTTATCAGGGCCAAAGAAAAAGGCGATTTTAGCACCAGATGAGGATTGAGTTAAATCAACAGGAAAAGTGAATCCCTTTTCTTTCAGTCGATTGATCAGTCCCTCTATATTTTCAACTTCGATGCCGATGTGATCAATACTTGCCATCTCTGGATTCGGTTTCTCCACTGCTGGAGGGACATGCAGAATTGATAATTTGGATTTGTCGCCTAAGGACATGATTGTTAGTCTTCTTCCCACGCTCTCGATTTCTTGGATCACCTGTGCCCCGAAAAAACTCTCGTAGAACTCAATCGTCGTGGCGGGGTCACTTGCATGAATGTGCACATGGTCGATACTTGCCATGAAAGCTCTCCTTCCGAAACAAAAAGTCTTCCCTCTTTTTGAAAGCCCCCATCAGGATAAGTATCTCCCGATGAGGGCTTAATATACAACCAATTTGAATCGTAATTAACTTACAGCATCCTTTAAGGCTTTCCCGGCTACAAATTTGGGGACCTTCTTTGCCTTGATCGTCATTTCTTGTCCTGTCTGTGGATTTCTTCCTTTCCTGGCATTCCTTTGTGCCACCTTAAACGTTCCGAAACCAACCAGGGCAACTGTGTCCTTTTTCTTTAGTGCATTGGTAATGGTTGAAAAAACACAATCCACTGCTGCCAGGGCCTCCTTTTTTGTATTTACGACCTTTGTCACCTCTTTAACTAAATCTCCCTTGTTCATACTCTTTCCCCCTTTCTTTTAAATAGTAATGTGGTTAGTTAATAGTATGTTATCTAATAGAACTTTATAGATATTTCAACTTAAAAACTAAAAACTGCTTTAAACCAGAGAAAAAGGAAATATTATTTCTTACCTTTTACAAAAAAACCCTTGAATTGAAATCAGTAAAAGCTGCTGAAAGATAAATACAAACCAATCATTGCTTGTGAACCAGATAAAGCCCTTTAATTATATTTCCCCGCACGATTTACTGCATAAGAACTGTCAAAAAAAGATTTTACTGACTCCTTTACTTTACAGGAAAAAGCCAGTCTTTAAATCGCTCGTCCTTTCCGGCGCAAATATCTGACATCAGACGTGCAAGCTCCCTGCTCACCGGTCCAGGTGTATTCTCCAAAACTCGATCACCGATACGGCTTACCGGCAAGACCTTGCAGGTAGCAGAAGCAAAGAATATTTCATCGGCTTTCATGAATTTTTCCGGTTTTACCTCCTCATCCACGGCCTTGAGACCGGTTATCCTGGCAGCCTGAAGTATGGAAAGGCGGGAAATACTGCGTAGGATTCGGCCCAGTGGAGGTGTTTTAATCACATCACCTTCAACCCAGAAGACAGCCTCAATGCTTGCTTCGGCCACGAAACCATAGGTATCAAGCAAGATTCCGATATCAAAGCCGCGGCGAATTGCCTCCTGCCGAGCCAGCATGCCGTTTATGTAATTACCGGCTACTTTAGCCTCAACAGGAACCGTATTCGGGTCAAGCTTGCGCCAGCGACAAAAACAGGCGCTTACGTGTTGCTTATGGTCTATGCTCAAGTCCTCATCCACTGCGAAAATAGACAAATCAAGCTTTTCCTGTTGTGGCAGGAGGGTGAAGGCGGGTTTCCATAGTAGCAGATGATTTTGATGAAGCCATTTCTCAGGTTATTGGCCTTAATGCTCTCCATAACCCCATGCTCAATCTCCTGTGCGGAGTGGGACAACTCCATGCTTAGCAGTTCGATGGTGCGGCGTAAACGCTTGAGGTGCTCATCCAACCTGAAGACAGCTGTGCCATTCGGCGTCTGATGGAAACTGATGACTTCGAAAACAGCCGAGCCTCGCGTGAAGCTGTGTGACATGATATGGACGGTCGCCTGGTCCCAGTAAATCATCTCACCGTTTATCCAGACCTTTAGCTTATTTGACATATCTACCTCGAAAAATAGTGTAAAACAATCGCATGCCCCATATGCTTTTAAAAGCAAAATAAAAGGGGGCCAAACAAAAGAACCCAAAACCATGCAATTACCGAAACTTCCTCAATATAATCGTTGACCGGATTATAAAATTTCATAGAGGTATTTCCAGAAACGATTTATTGTCTCACAATTCTCAAAAAAATTTGATCCCTTTATTTGCTGCTGACACAATCTACAGGTCGACGTTTCTCTCGCATCTCGTCCCGCAGATCCAGCACGGCGTGAGGTAACGCTCCGAGTTTCGGGAACCTGACCCGCCTCTTCAACTTACGCCACTGAAGCCAACGCCAGCGCTGTTCGTAGCGGTTAAACTGACCAATAAGTTCTTGATTACGTTGTACCATGGTATCCTTTAACCCTGTCTGCATGAATGCCCTCTCATATAAACCTGATTTGTGAATAAATTTGAGAAGCAGACAAAGCCCTTTCTTTACTGTCTCAAGGAACGTTAAGCAATTTATGTATGAAGGTCACTCTTCATAAATCGTTTTAGAACCAAAGTCCCTCACTAAATTCAGGCTAATGCCCACTTGTAAGTTGTTTTAGAATCAACTATACATTTTATAATTGCATGAGCGCTAATGAAATGTAAGGCAGGTGGAGTGTTTTGTTGGGTATTACACATTCAATCTCCCGTGCCATGGAGGATGTTTGAGAACAACCTTGGAGTCATGATCGGAACACCTTGAAACTTTTTTAGGACTAGGAGGTCCTTATCGCCTGTTACAATGCAATCAGCATGAGCAGCTATTGCCAACCCGAGAATTTTCACATCGTCAGGGTCACGACAGAGGTCCGCCGCAAGCGGAATAGGACTGACTATACTTGCATGCTCCCGCAGAAGGTTGTTGATGTCATTAACAGTACCACCAGGAAGCTTTATCTTTTGACGGAGATTTCTCAAAATCTCGTCCAGCAATTCTATGCTAAGGACAATCTCATGGCTATGAAAACAAAGCTCCAGAATTGATTCGCAGAGCCCCCGCGTAGCGAAAGCCGCAATGACGACATTGGCGTCAAGGACTATCTTCATGAAATGGCCTTAAAGACATCCTCGTCTGTTAGAAACCCCTGAGCCTCAGCAAAGGGCAAAACCTTCCTCCTAAGTGCTCGGAATCTCTCCAGAGCTACGTATCGCCGAATAGACTCTCGTACAACGTCGCTAACGGGTTTGCTCTGTTCTCGACTTATCTTCTTTAGGTCAGCCCTTAGGTCGTCTGGTAGTCTAATGGTTAGTGTATTCATAGTAAGTCAATGTAGCACATACACTGATAGAAGTCAATTGCTATTTGATGCATCAATTACTATACAGAAAGATGCCTTTATAGCCTCTATGTTTCATTTTTTTACAGAATTCCCTAATGCATTTGGTTTATTAGAATCAGTTTTCAGGGCGATTGTCAATAGATTGAGGTCTTGCCCGCCGTGTTTTTTATCCGCAGTATTTATGGCGGTGTGGCGGGCTTGTACGCCATTTTTTTTGGCGGATTGGCCTGAATTCTTTGGGCAAGAGGTGATTGTGGAAAAAATAACAATTTGAGCCGCAAATTCCCTTCAAAAAACATGAGTCAAGAGCAGGCTTGATCCCTCACCTGCTAAGGGGATCAGGCAATGCCCTTCAGGTGGTAGCATATCTCGCTGCCAAATAGCCTTCTTTGCCATGCCCTTATGGTATCGATGCCCTCCAGATCTTTCAGACTTTTGGGGTATGCAAGGGCGAGAGAATGAATCTGGGCGTTTGTGCATACAAGAGAGGGATCGATGCCCATCTCTTTTGCTCTTTGCACCCTCCACTCCCTAAGTGCTTTTACCTTATTTGACACATTGGCACCGATCTGCTCTTCGGTAGTCCTGGGGAATGCCGGGAGTTCATTTTCCGGCAGCTTTGTGGATTCATCTATCTTTTTCAGGATGGAAAAGCCCAACATCCTTACTTGCCTGGCGCTCAATCCCTTGATACGCCCAAGGTCTCTTTCGGTCACCGGCCTCCTCTCCGCGATCTCCATGATCGTTTCGTTTCCGAGGATCTTAAAGGGGGGAAGATCCCTGCGTCTGGCCGTATCATCCCTTAATTGCAAGATCGATTCCAGTACTGCCAGGCCTCTGTGGTCAAGCATGCTGGCTCCCTTGAATCTCAGGAAGAGCGGATTACCGTTCGGAGGAGTAGGGCGCACCTTGCTCTGAAGTTCACACTCTTCCTCCACACAGAAAAGCCTGCCCTTGACCCGCAGTTCTTTCTTCAGTATCCGGCTGAGGGAGAGGAGGTGACAAGTATCCTGAACCGCATAGGCACGCATGGCAGCAGGCAATGGCCTCTCTGACCAGTCCCTTTTCTGATACTTCTTCTCAACAAACACTCCCAACCTCTCTTTGAGGAGGCGGGCAAGACCCGTTTCCCTGATCCCAAGAAACCTTGCTGCAATCTGGGTGTCGAAGAGAGAGTTCACTTCAATATTGAAATCTCTGTAGAGAGAGCGTATATCATAATCGGCCCCATGGAACACCTTTAGGATATTCGGGTCTGCAAAGACTGGAGAAAGGGGTGAGAGATCATCAAACGATAGGGGATCCACCAGGATATCCTGCAAGGGTGTGGAAATCTGGATGAGGCAGACCTTCTCCCGATAGTGGAACATGGAATCAGCCTCGAGATCCACACCTATTGACGTCTCCCTTTCAAGTCCGGCGGCTATGCGGCTAAGATTAGATCGATCTTTCACCAGTAAGTATGCGGGTTGTTCTCTTATCATCCTCTCTCTTTATGCCATTAAATTGCCAGGATATCGAATATTTTCTTTCCGTGGGCAGAAATATATCGAATTTACCAAAGATTTGGGCTCAAATTCGTACCAACGTAGATTTTTAAATTGTTTTAGAGCTATGGAACCCTTTTATTTTAAAAATTTAAGCAATTTCTTCACGAGCCCCTATTCACTTGTTACTTCATTGCCTTGACTCTTTGAGTTATTCAATATAGCCTGTCTAAGCGAAGCGGAGATCCCGTCCCTCGGGGTCGGAGCATAGCGTAGATCCCGCTATCGGGGCCCAGTTAAATTGTCATTGATTTTATTTAACCGGGGTCGACAACGTCCCGGGAGTCCCCATTTTCTCAGCTTCCCTGGGAAATGTCAAAAATTCCAGTGAATCCCATTTAAACCGCTTGGCATAGTTCAAAGGTGTTCGCAAGGGCTAATGGGAAAAGAGGAGGGGGAGGCTGTCTGCCAGAATAAACCCCTTCCGGGTAGGAATGATCCGGTCTCCCTCAAGGGTCACGAGGCCCGCTGATTGGATCTCCCTGAGGGTCCTGCCTGAATTGGGGCTGCCTTCAATGAGGTTCCTTTTAATGCCCTCCCTTGTTCGAAAACCCAGGAACAGGGATTCAAGCCAGACCTGCTCCTCCGTGAGTCTTTCACGGTCTTCAATAGGACTTCTCCCACAGTCAAGGGCCTGACAGTATCCGGCTACGGATCTCAGGTTCCACCACCGGAGGCCATTCAGAAAAGAGTGTGCCGCGGGCCCGAGCCCCAAATAAGGGACATGGCGCCAGTACTTGATATTGTGCCTGGACATGGTTTTCTCTTCCCTGGCAAAGTTGGAAATCTCGTAATGGACATATCCATTTTCTTCCAGATAGGCGGACGTCAGGAGGAAAAAGGCCCTTTCCCGCTCCTCACCGGGCGCTTGAATGCGTCCGTGTCTGAGCATCCTGTAAAAGGGTGTCCCCTCGGAGATGGTCATCTGGTAGCAGGAGATGTGGGCCGGATTGTACCCTACGATTCGTCTCAGGGTAGCCATCCAGACCGATTCATCCTGGCCGGGCAAGGCGTACATCAGATCAATGCCCAGGTTTGTATAGCCGGAGGCCTGAACCACTTCTATGGCCTCTTCGGCCTGTTTTGCGCTGTGTCGTCTTTTAAGAAATTGCAACTCTTTCTCATTCAAGGACTGGACCCCGAGACTGATCCGGTTGAACCCGAGGTCCCGAAGCAGGACCGTTTTCTCTTTGGTAATATCGTCCGGATTGGCCTCAATGGTGATCTCCGGGTCATGTGTGAAGGAAAAATCCTCAAAAAGAGCCCCCATTAACTGGGTCAATTCCCTGGATCCGAGGATTGTAGGTGTTCCGCCGCCCAGATAGAGAGAGTCAAAGGTCCCAAAACGGTCCTTGTAGATGAGTACTTCCCGTTGAAGGGCATCCAGCCATGCCGGGACCTGGGAAAGGGAGGTAACGGAATAGAAATCACAATATGGGCATTTTGTCCGGCAGAACGGGACATGGACATACAGGCCCGGCCGGTCCATCTCACTCCTCTTTCGATTTCAGGATCGCCACAAAGGCCTTCTGCGGGATCATGACCGAACCGACAATCTTCATACGTTTTTTTCCTTTTTTCTGTTTTTCCAGGAGCTTTCGTTTCCGGGTGATATCCCCGCCATAGCACTTGGCTGTGACATCCTTGCGAAAGGGGGAGACGGTGGACCGGGAAATAATCTTTCCGCCGATGGCACCCTGTATGGCGATCTTGAATTGATGCCTGGGAATTTCGTCCTTGAGCCTGTCGCATGCACGCACGCCCCACTCCCTGGCCCGATCCTTGTGGACGATAATCGACAGGGCATCGACCTTTTCACCGTTGACCAGGATATCCAGTTTTACCAGATCACTCTCGCGGTAACCGATGAAGTCATAGTCAAAGGATCCATATCCCTGGGTAACGGACTTAAGCCTGTCATAGAAATCCACGATGACCTCTGCAAGGGGCATGTCGAAGCGGATCTCGATCCGCCCGGGGGAAGGATAGGTGAATCGGGAATTCTCGCCCCGGCGATCCAGACAGAGCTTCATGACCGCTCCCATATAGCGCTCAGGGATCAGGATGCTTGCCTGAATGAACGGCTCTTCAGAGCCCCTGATGACAACGGGATCGGGGTAATACTGGGGGTTGTCTACCGAAATGCAATGGCCATCCTCCAGGGTGAAACGGTACTGGACGCTTGGAACGGTCATGATAAACGACTGATCGTATTCCCGTTCAAGCCTCTGCTGCACAATCTCCAGATGGAGGAGCCCGAGAAAACCGCATCGAAATCCCTGGCCCAGGGCTGCGGATGAATCTTTCTCATAGGTCAGGGCCGCATCATTGAGTTTGTATTTCTCCAGTGCCTCCGCAAGCGAGTGATAGTCGTCGGAGGCAATGGGGTATATGGAAGAAAAGACAACCGGCTTGGCCTCCTCGAAGCCTGGGAGGGCCGTGGGTGCGGGCCGGCCGTCCAGGGTAATCGTATCCCCCACGCGGGTGTCGCTCACGGTCTTTATGCCGGCTATGACATAACCTACATCTCCGGCAGAAAGCCTGTCACGGGGTTCCCTGTTCAGGCGAAAGCATCCTACCTCCTCCACCCTGTAAGCGGCGCCGTTAGACATCAGACGGATGATAACCCCTGGGCCCAGGGTCCCGTCAAAGACCCGGCAGCTGATAATGACACCTCGGAAGAGATCATAGTCTGCATCAAAGATCAAGGCGGTCAGAGGATTATCTTTTTTCCCGGAAGGAGAGGGGATCCGGTTCACAATGGCCTCGAAAACGGCCTCAATGCCGGTTCCTTCCTTGGCGGAGCACAGGATGATTTGGTCCGAATCCAGACCCAGTTCATTTTCAATCTCATCCTTGACCCGATCCACATCCGCGGAAGGGAGGTCGATCTTGTTGATGACCGGAATGATGACCAGATCGTGCTCCATGGCCAGATAAAGATTGGCAAGGGTCTGGGCCTGGATGCCCTGGGAGGCGTCCACCAGGAGCAGCACCCCTTCACAGGAGGCCAGGGAGCGGCTGACCTCGTAGGAAAAATCCACGTGCCCCGGCGTATCGATCAGGTTGAGATCGTATTCCTGGCCGCTCCTGTCGGTATAGGGGAGGGTCACGGTCTGGCTCTTGATCGTGATGCCCCTTTCCCTTTCCAGGTCCATGGTGTCCAGGATCTGATCCCGGAATTCTCGTTCGCTGACCAGGCCGGTATATTGAATAAGACGATCGGCCAGGGTGGATTTACCGTGATCGATGTGAGCGATGATGCTGAAATTTCTTATCTGAGTCATGTCCGTTAAATTCAACCGTTGGCAGGGAACGGCCTTCCTTTCTGAAAACTTATGCCCATACCCCGGTCGATTTGATTATCTCAGCCCTCCAGGAGCGTCATTCAAAAAAGGGATGAATACCCTTTATCTTTGAAACATAACAAATTGTCAATAAAATACCAAAATTGGTAATGTCCTAATTTAATAAGTCAACCAGATCTCTCCTGATTAGCTGGAAGCATTGATTTTCAGTCATTAGTCGAGGTGCAACCCTCAATCTTCAGAGGACTCCACCTCACTTGAGCCACAGAAAATCCGAAAGAACTGACTTGACCTGGACAGTTTCATGCCTAACTTCAATACAGTTCACTTAATGATTGCTTTTTGAGTTTAGATGCTATATGCTTGCCTTATCACACAGATAAGGAGGGTATGCATATGGCACGAACAATTGCTGAAATACCAAAGGGAAGCCGCATTACCG
>Ga0315541_1002350_pt1 | contig 15925 bp, 12 predicted proteins | sample SalMarSW160190MG_FD_203095 | JGI IMG/M metagenome (GOLD analysis project Ga0315541, IMG submission 203095) | Salt marsh sediment microbial communities from the Plum Island Ecosystem LTER, Massachusetts, United States - Salt Marsh Sediment SW1601-190 ...
AATGACTGTTAATCTCCCCCCGGGGCGAAGGAGGTCAATAGTTTGTTTGAGAGCCAGCTCCAGATTCTGTAGTTCACTGTTGACCGCGATGCGAAGCGCCATAAAGGTTCTTGTGGCAGGGTGAATTTTGGCACGCTTGCCGCCTAAAGCTTGCTCTACCAAGCGGGCAAGCTCCACGGTGGTATCGATAGGGCGATTTTGAACGATGTACCGCGCTATCCGTCGGCTGTGACGCTCTTCACCGTATTTTTCTATGAGCTTAGCCAACTCTTGCTCAGAGAAGCTGTTAACGATATCCGATGCGGTTAACCCTTGCCCGGGATCGAACCTCATATTTAGGGGAGCATCGAGGTGGAAGCTGAAGCCACGTTCGGCTGTATCCAGTTGCAGAGAAGAAACACCAAGGTCGAAAAGAATACCATCAACTGGATGAAAATGGTATCTTCTGCAGATAGCCTCAAGGTTAACAAAGTTGTCATTAACCAAAGTAACTGCTTCGCCATAGTCGCTAAGTTTATCTTGGCTTATTTTGATGGCTTCGGGATCAGCATCAATGCCTAAAAGTCTTCCTGAGGGTGAAATTTTTTCCAGTATCGCTGCCGCGTGTCCCCCCAGACCAACAGTGCAGTCAACGAAGTAACCTCCTCGCTGAGCCTGTAGCCCTGCTATAACTTCATCAAGCAGAACAGGCACGTGGACTGGCAAAGACATGGTGACGATCATTCACTATGCTCCCACTATGCTCCAAAACTCTCAATTATCTGTGATGCCTGCTCTTCGGCCGATGTTTTCTCAGCCTGCCATTCACCTTCGCACCAGAGTTCAACACAGTTATTAGCACCGACAACAATCGCTGTGTCACCAATCCCGGCGTACTCGCGCAGGGGATATGGCAATGTTATCCTGCCTTGCCCATCGAAGGAGGTGCTGAAGGCAGAGCCGAAGATAGCGCGATTCAACTTCCTTAAGTTAGCTGGGGTTACTGCCTTGGCAGCCAGGCTATCGGACAACCTTTTCCACTCAGCTACAGGGTAAACAGCAATGCATTTCTCTCCCATCCCCTTGGCTAATATCACGCCCTCCCTCATCTGCCGCCTGAATTTTGGCGGCAGAGGCACTCTGCCCTTTTCATCAACCTTATATGGATACTCACCAAAAAACATCTTACTCTCCTCGGTTCTCCCCCAAGCCCCCCAATCTTGCCTCGTTTACCTCAACTGTCACACCCTTGCTTACCCTCTTTCCCCACTTTTCCCCACAATTCTATTATAAACCTTATCTTTATTTTGTCAATACCTTTTGGCGATTTTTTTGAATTTTCGAACAAATTTTCGTCTTGGGGATTGAGAAACAGCGTGGTGCTAAATATAGCCCAATGCATACACTGCTCCTTGAGAGCCAAAATCGCTGGGGAGCACGAGACTTTCTTTTGTCGCCGCCTGCATGGTAAGATATGCACTTTGAAGGTTTTTATTGAGGGAATCCATGCGTATTGATATTTTATGTCTCTTCCCTGAAATGTTTGCCTCTCCACTCAACCAGAGCATCATCAACCGTGCTCAGGAGCAGGGATTGGTGGACATCGTGATTCATGATATTCGCGACTACACCCATGACAAACATCATACTGTGGATGACTATCCCTACGGCGGTGGCCCTGGTATGGTGCTCAAGCCCGAGCCTATCTTTGAGGCAGTAGAGGCGATAAAACAGCAACTTGGCGTAAGTGAGGTGCCTATCATATTACTCACCCCTCAAGGCAGGCTTTTTTCTCAGTCTGTTGCTCAGGAACTAGCCCTCCACCCTCATCTGATGTTAATTTGTGGCCATTATGAAGGTTTAGACGAGAGACTGTGTGAGTACTTAGCTACCGATGAAATCAGTATCGGGGATTATGTACTTAGTGGGGGGGAATTAGCTGCCCTGGTTGTGGTGGATGCTATCGTTAGACTTATACCGGGAGTGCTTGGCTCACAAGATTCCGCCAGCAGTGATTCTCATGGCAACGGGCTTTTAGAATATCCCCAATATACCAGACCTCAGGTATATCGGGGTTGGTCAGTCCCCTCGGTTTTGCTTTCAGGAAATCACGGCGAAATTGCTCAATGGCGACGCCGTCAGGCTATCCTGCGAACGGCGAAACGACGCCCTGACCTCTTGGAGAAGGGCAATCTTTGCGATGAGGAAAGGAAATGGATGTCAGAGAATTTGTTAAACCCAAAATGAACCCCCATATTCCTCAAATTTCCCCTGGCGATACAGTCAAGGTTAGTTTGAAGACCAGGGAAGGGGATAAAGAGCGACTGCAACACTTCCAAGGAATGGTGATTAAAATGAGGAAGGGCGTTGATGGTGGAAGCTTTACGGTGAGGAGGGTATCTTACGGCATTGGAGTGGAGCGCACTTTCCCTTTCCAATCCCCTTCTGTGCAAAATGTGGAGGTGCTCAGGCATGGACAGGTGCGCCGAGCCAAACTCTATTATATGCGCAGGCTCAGCGTTAAGCAGGCTCGACTTAAGGAAAGGCGAGAGCGGGCAATAGAGCAAGCCATACCTCAAGAAGAAGAACAGACCTCTGAATGAACTACGCCGAGGTGGCAGTCAATTCCCCGGGGAGTCGGTCAACTTTTTGCTATGCCATACCGCCAGGGCTCAATATTAGTGCCGGGCAAGCAGTATGGGTGCCCTTTGGCTCCAGGGTCATTCAGGGGATTGTGCTCCGATTATCAGACGAGCCGTCGGTTGAAGAAACTAAGGAAATAGCTGGCATTGTTACTGATTTTTCTTTGCTTTCGCCGATACAAATAAAGCTTGCCCAGTGGATAAGCGAACACTATTTTGCCCCCCCTTTCGATGCCTTGGCTTTAATGCTGCCTCCGGGATTTGAGAGGCGGGCTATTACCTGCTTTCAGCTAACAGATTCCCAAGTAGATTTGCCCCTGACACCGGAGCAAAGGCAAGCCCTTCATATTATGAGAGAGAAAAAGAAGATAAGCTTGCCTGAGCTGGAAGAGGCAATTGGCAAAAGAAAAGCCCGGCAAATCACCGACCAGTTGCTAGACCGTCAGCTAATTACAAAAACTCTGGAATTGGAAAAAGCCAAGATAAAGCCCAAAACGCTTCCTTATATTAAGCTAATAGCTGACAGAGAAGAAATTGAAGTGGCGAAGGCTCGCCTGGGTAAGTCTAGAGCTTATAAACAGGCAGAACTCTTAGAATTTCTAACCGGGCAGACTCAACCTATTTCAATTAGCGAACTAAGGAAACGTCTCAATTGCTCTCCTGCCACTATCAAAGCCCTGGAGAGCCGCCATTTGGTCTCAGTGGAAAGGCTCAGGGTAAGACGTGACCCCTTATCTCACCTCAGCTTCACAACTTCTCCGCCTCCGGTTCTCACTTCATCTCAACAAGCTGCTTGGGAATCGATCCAGGATGTCATCGTGAAGAAAGCGAGGCAACCTGGCAGCCCACCGGTTTTTCTCCTTTTCGGCGTTACTGGCAGCGGCAAAACTGAGATTTACCTGCGGGCCTTGGCTCAGGGTATTGCCGCAGGTAAGCGAGGCATTTGCCTTATCCCTGAAATCGCCTTGACCCAGCAAACAGTAGAGAGATTTGCTAATCGCTTCCCCGGGCGTGTGGCAGTAATGCATAGCGGCCTTTCCATGGGAGAGCAGTTCGACGAATGGCAATGGATAATTGAAGGAAACTGCGATGTCGTCATCGGACCAAGGAGCGCCTTATTTGCGCCCCTGTCCAGCCTCGGTCTTATCATCATCGATGAAGAGCATGAATGGACATACAAACAAGAAGATAAGTCGCCTCGCTATCATGCCCGCGATGTGGCCATTAGATTGGCTCAACTCAGTGATGCTGTTGTCATTCTGGGCAGTGCTACCCCTGATATCGGCAGTTTCCATAAGGCACAGCAAGGCGAATATTATCTTGTAGAGCTAAAGGAAAGAATTACTCCTCGTGGTTATTCCCCTCTCCCCGAAGTAAACATAGTGGATTTAAGGGAAGAACTTAAAGCCGGAAACACAAGCTTGTTCAGCCGTTCCTTATTAGCTGCCATGAAAGAAACTTTGGCGCAGGGCGAGCAGGTAATTCTTTTCCTTAACCGTCGGGGCACAGCTACCTTTGTTCGATGTCGTAACTGTGGTTTTGTCTTTCGCTGCCCCCGCTGCTCCGTAGCCCTTACTTACCATTCAGTGGAGAAAAGGCTAATTTGCCATCGTTGCCGCTATTCTATTCCGGTATCCCAAAGCTGTCCCCGGTGTTTTCGGCGCAATCTGAGGTTTCTGGGCATTGGCACGCAGAGGGTAGAAGAAGAGATAAGGCATTTCTTCCCTGAAGCAAGATTGCTTCGCTGGGACAGAGATGTGATTACCAAGAAATATGCTCATGAGGAATTGTTAAAGAATTTTCGTGACCACAAGGCAGACGTGCTTATTGGCACCCAGATGATAGCCAAAGGATTAGACCTGCCTCAGGTGACCCTGGCTGGGGTAATCAGTGCCGATACTGGCCTTAATTTTCCTGATTTCCGAAGTAGCGAGCGCACTTTTCAGCTCCTGTGTCAGGTAGCTGGCAGGGCTGGGCGTGGGGTTAAAGCCGGAAAGGTTATCATCCAGACTTACTCCCCCGATAACTACACTATTGAAGCTGCTGCCAGACATGATTATCTTGGATTTTATTATAAAGAAATAGATTATCGCCGCCGATACAATTATCCCCCTTTTAGCCAATTAGTCCGCCTGGTTTATAGCCACACCAACGAGGAGTTATGTCGCCGTGAGGCAGAGAGGGTGTATCGTTTAATTCTTGAGGAAAGGGCCAGAGAGGACATGATTGGTTTCAATATAATAGGTCCTGTGCCCGCTTTTGCCTTCAGAGCCAGGGGCAGGTATCGCTGGCAACTCTTCCTCCGCGGCCCTGACTCAACTCGGATGTTATCCCGGCTCACTTTGCCGCGGGGCTGGACTATAGATGTCGACCCCGTAGGGATAGTTTGATTTTGCGAAACCATCGGCAAACCACGGGTTCAACTCCATTTTTCTCCACCCCACTCGTCATTGCGAGTCCCGATTTATCGGGACGAAGCAGGCTTTTCCCCTCTGTCGTTGCGAGGAGCGAGATTCCTTGCCTACGCTTCGGAACAGGCTCCGCAATCCCGATGAGGTGGGTGAGGGTGGAGATTGTCGCGCACCTTTCCGGTCCGGTGCTCGCAATGACACCTCCTCTCTGTCATTGCGAGGCTGACGAAGTCAGCCGAAGCAATCTCGGTGGGGGCAATCAGATTGCCACGCTTCGCTCGCAATGACAAAAGACTATGGTATTTTAGTATTTTTAGTCGTTGAGCGCCATAAAGTGAGAGCCGAGGCTGAGCCTCGGCTCTTACACCGTTTCCTGTCGCTCCCCCTGGCGATCACTTGGTGCCCGAGATTGCTGTTACGCTCATGAGCCTTTCTCCGACCATAAATCGTGGCTCCAATTTAATATAGCTACAATCGGGTCAACAAAGCCCATCCTCACCGCTGTTCTGAGGACCTCGTGTTGGGAGATAAAGTTGGCTATGGGAGGGCTGGTTTTATAATAGAGGGATACAAACCCGGCGCCCAAGCTGTTAGGCAGCAGGACCGCGTCCCTGAACTCTCGCAGGATGTCTATTTCCTTTGCTGTATCAGTACCATAGGCTGCGGTGGCGACAAAACAAATACCCTCCTTTTCCTTCGGATGGCCATAACCACCCCATGGCGTTCCTTGCAAGTCGGTTAGAGACGGAATGGTATTATTTCTTATCTTTGCCCACATATAATTGCTGTCGCTATTGACGCCGCTGTCTGAGCACTGTACCCAATCCTCGCCGTCCCACCAGAAGAGCCGCAGCGATTCTTCGTCAAAGTCTTTTGCTTCATCATCGGTATAGTAAAGCCTTATCTCAAGCTCGTTGGCTTCCGTAGTATCGGGAACGTAGACATCGGTATATTTACCTGTTGCTTTGAAGCCGGTTGGAGCGGACCCGCCGGGATTATCTTCATACCCAGCCACGGTTACCGTAGCTGTGCCGTCTACCTCAACCTCAGTGTCAGCCTCAGCCCTGGCATGAACGATGCCCCAATCGGTCACCGTCTCTGTCTTAGCAGCTACCACACCAGCTAGGAACCGCGCAGTGATTTCATAGTGGCCCTCCATGGTGATAGTGGTTGTGGCAGCATTGACATTGGCGATGGTGCCTACATCCCCGTCCCAGTTAACAAACCGGTAGCCAGTAGCGGGGGTCGCCACCAGCTTGACCACCTCACCGGCCTCATCATATTCGAAAGTCCCCTCGCCGGGGGTGGTTACCGAACCACCAGCAGTGCTGGAGATGGTGAGGGTGGGATATGCCTCATCAACTTTCAGAATCCAGTCGTCGACATTGCACTGCCCGTAGTCATTGTCTCCCACGGCGACCACGGTGCCGTCGGGCTTAAGCCCCACCGTGTGACTAAAGCCTGCGACGACCAGCGCGATGTCAGTCCAACCATCAACATCACACTGCCCGTAGTCGTTGTCTCCCACGGCGACCACGGTGCCGTCGTCCTTAACCCCCACCGTGTGATATCCGCCTGCGACGGCCAGCGCGATGTCAGTCCAGCCATCAACATCACACTGTCCGTGGGCGTTGTTTCCCACGGCGACCACGGTTCGGTCGTCCTTACCCCCCACCGTGTGGTCAGAGCCTGCGGCGACCCCAATGATATCCGTCCAGCCGCTGACATCACACTGCCCCTCGCTGTTTAATCCCACGGCGACCACGGTGCCGTCGTCCTTAAGCCCCACCGTGTGATAGCCGCCTGCGGCGACCTGGGTGATGTCAGTCCAGCCATCGATGTCACATTGCCCGTGGGCGTTGTTTCCTACGGCGACCACGGTTCGGTCGTCCTTAAGCCCCACCGTGTGATAGCCGCCTGCGGCGATAACGATCTGGGTGATGTCAGTCCAGCCATCGACATCACATTGCCCGTGAGCGTTGTTTCCCACGGCGACCACGGTGCCGTCGTCCTTAAGCCCCACTGTGTGATAGTAGCCTGCGGCGACCTGGGTGATGTTCGTCCAGCCGGCGACATTGCACTGTCCGTAGTCGTTGTTTCCCACGGCGACCACGGTGCCGTCGTCCTCAATCCCTACCGTGTGCCAGCCGCCTGCGGCGAGCGGGAAACAACAGTTCAGTCCCATTATCAGCAGAGCGACAGACAGTAAAACGTGTAAGACCAGCTTTCTAGTTTTCATTACTACCTCCCGTTATCCGTCATTCGAAAACTGAAACATTTTGGTGCGTGTGAAACTCTCCCCTTTTGTAAGCGTTTATTTTCCCCAAAATCTTAGTCCATGGTATATTACCTCCTAGCTGTTAACCCACCATCCAAGCATTGCCTCACCCAGTATTGTCACAAGTGCAATCCTGAAAGATTTGCACACATTTGACCACTAACCCTTTATTAGCCTTACAGTACTCATGGTATTATTACATTATTAATATATTATATTATTACTATATTATATGGTATTATTATTAAATTTTCATTAAGGAAATTGTCGATAGTGCAAAAAGGGGTCAACTCTATTTTTCTCCAATCCGCTCGTCATTGCGGGGCCCTCGCCGACCATAAAGCGTGGCTGCAATTTAATATTTTCACAATCGGGTCAACAAAGCCCACCCTCACCGCCGTTCTTAGGACCTCGTGTTGGGAGATAAAGTCGGCTATGGGGGGACTGGTTTTGTAATAGAAGGATACAAACTTGGCGCCCAGGCTGTTAGGCAGCAGGACCGCGTCTCTAAACTCTCTCAGTATGTCTATTTCCTTTGCTGTATCGGTGCCGTAGGCTGCGTTAGCGATAAAACACCCACAAGGCCCCGGAGTTTCCGACGGACCTTTATAACCACCAAATTCCTGTCCTTGCAGGTAGTCCAGAGATGGCGTGGTATTGGTTCTTATCTTTGCCCACATATAACCGCTGTAGCCATTGGTGCTGGCGGTATTGACTCCCCTGTCTGAGCACTGTACCCAGGCGGTGCCGTTCCACCAGAGGAGCTGTAGCAATTCTTCAAATTTTTTGTCAATGCCTGCCGCAGCTAATTCAGCATCGGTATAGTAAAGCCTTATCTCAAGCTCGGTGACTTGCGTAGTATCGGGAACGTAGACATCGATATATTTACCCAGTGAGCTGAAGTCGGTTGGAGCGTCGCCGCCGGGGTTATCGTCATACGGGAACACGGTTACCGTAGCTGTGCCGGTTACCTCAACCTTGGTGTCAGCCTCGGCCCTGGCATCAACGGTGCCATTGGTCACCGTCTCTGTTACTTCCTCAGGCTCCGGCGCTGTGGTGAATCGACGGGTAACATCTTCAATCACAGTGCCGTTATACTTAAGCTGGGCTTTGAACTCATACTCCGTCTGCGAAATGAGCCCTGTGAGCACCTCAGTATAGGTGCCATCTGTTGTTCTAGACACCCAAGTAGTATAAAACCAGGCCGGGTCGGTGGACCTCTTGCAGGCAAAACGCACTTCCACTGGGTTGAAGTCCCCAACAGTGTAGCTCATGTTCACGAAGGCTGAGTAGGAGGAGATATCAGTGGCGGCTTGTGTGGTAACCGTCGGGACCTCTTGAGGCGACACCTCCTCGAAGTGGGCGGTGACAGTTACAGCTTGAGCCGGCATGGTGAAGGTAGTGGCCGCAGCATAGGCATTGGCCAACGAGCCGGCCGGCGCTGTCCAGCCCACAAACTGGTAGCCCGATGCAGCTACCGCTTGTATGCTGACAACTTCACCTTCCATGTATGGAGACGCCCCGGTGACATCCGTCGCCGTCCCGCCCATGATAGGGAACGCTGCCATGGTCAGGGTGTACTCCGCGGCCTCCTTCTTTAGCCAGCCCCACTGGTCCGTCATGGGGAACATTAATTCTCCGGTAACCGTGTAGTTCGGCAGGTCATCCGTAATCCCCTCATATCCTATGGTTGCAAAGTACCCGGATTGCCACTGAGCAATCTCACCGGTGTGGCAAAGGTAATCCAAATTTCCACCACCTTCACCAGAAGCGCCATACATGCGGAACCAGCACTCTCCCATAACCGTATCTGCCGGGTCATCCTCGAAAGCAGCAAGGGCGTCTCTTAGCAGTTCCTGGTCAACGTATCCAACACTCTCTACAGCCTCCAGCCACATCTCGAGGCCTGCCCAGTAGCAGGGAGTTCCCCAATAATCCAGAGACAGAATGCCAGGCAAACCTGGTATACCTGATAGAGGATCGCCCGCATCGTCATCTATCCGTGCCGCGATCAGATCATATACAGCTTGAATTTCCGGGTTTGCATCGTAAGCGGCAGCCGTGAAACTCATTATTCCTTCCACTAGGGCCGGGTCTGGTGGCGAGCCGAACGCGTAAGCGTAAAACCCGAAGTTGGCGCCCGGTCCGAATATCATAGCGGGTGGGTTGAAGCCGTGTACCTGGGATAAGGCGGTAATGCCCATGACGTGGTCGGGATAGGCAAAACAGCAGAAGATGTCATAATTCGGGTTCGCCGGGTCCCCCAGAGCAGCTATAGCACCAAGAACTACCTCCTCTGCGTCCAGCTCTGCAGGGTCAAACGGAATTTCAACATCGTCAACGACGTCGAAGCCAGTGTTTATCGTGGTTGCTAGATACTCTTCGCCGTGCTCACCCCAAATATGAACTACATACGCCTTCGGGGTTCTCCCTAGCTTAGCCTCGAGCATTTCATACAGAACCGGCAACTGGTACCAGTCGGAGTAGCTCAGGGTGTTAAACACGTAGGGCCATTGAGCAAGTTTAAGTGGATCGTTCGAGATGACGGTAGAACCACCCTCTAAGGTCAGTAGTACCGTTTCGGCCCCATTGGCGATAGGGGCTTGAGTTAAAATACAATCGGTGTTAGGGCCGCCAAACAGAAAGTGAACATCACCGTCAGCTATATCAGCGCAAATTTCTGCCGTCACTTCCCCTATGTCCCATGTCGCACAATTAATTTCGCGCCTATCTATTTCTAGAGGCACCCAGCACTCCTCGGTAGCTGTGTCATATGCGCTTAGGTGGACCCCGCCCGCGAGGTTGACTTGCTCAACGAATTCCCTCATAACTGGTCCGGCGCATAGCGTTTCAAAAATAGCCAGCCACTCGTCCGTATCTCTTGCCGTACCAATTACGAGTGCGGTTGGCTGTTCAGGTAGCTCTTCAAAGTTAGCGGTGATAGTGTAGTCACCGTTCACGGTGATGGTAGTGGTAGGGTTCTTGTTATCAGCATTGGTGCCCACATCACCAATCCACTCGTTAAATAGGTAGCCTTCATCAGCCACAGCCACCAGATCGACGACTGTTCCCTCGTCGTAGGTAAAAGTCTCCTCTCCAAGGGTGATTGCCGCCCCTCCAGAGGTACTGGCGATAGTGAGGTCATAAGATTCACCACCATCACCACCACCGCCACAACCACAGCCTACCATCCCGGCAATTAGGGCTACCATAATTAAAAAGATGCTAACCCATGCTACGTAATGGTGTCTCCTCGAACTAAGTATTATCTTCATACTTCACCTCCTTCGTTACAGTTCGATTTTTCCAAAATCCTACGGGGTCAACTCTATTTTTCTCCCCCCCACTCGTCATTGTGAGGCCCTCTCCGACCATAAATCGTGGCTCCAATTTAATATTTTCACAATCGGGTCAACAAAGCCCACCCTCACCGCTGTTCTTAGGACCTCATGTTGGGAGATAAAGTCGGCTATGGGAGGACTGGTTTTATAATAGAGAGATACAAACTCGGCGCCCAAGCTGTTAGGCAGCAGGACCGCGTCCCTAAACTCTCGCAGGATGTCTAGCTCCTTTGCCGTCTCAGTACCATAGGCTGCGGTGGCAATAAAACATGTCGACCTCTTGAACCTGGCATTGATCGAGTAGTTGCCGTTCATGGTGATGGTCGTTGCAGCGCCCTTGACATTGGCGATGGTGCCTACATCTCCTGTCCACATATCGAATTGATAGCCAGCCTGCGGAGTCACCACCAAGTCAACTTCCGTTCCAGGGCCATAGATAAAAGTCCGCTCGCCAGGGGCTGTTACCGAACCCCCAGCCGTGCTGGAGATTTTGAGGGTACATAGAGGAGCCGCCAGCCAAGGGTCAAAGCGGGCATTTTCCGAAACAGCATCCCCAGTACCATCCGCAATCCTTCTGGTAACAGGATCAGCCACGCCACCACTGGGCCCGCTGGCATCGCCCCACCAGTTGTTGGTGGCGTCAACGGTAACAGCACTATCTTCGACGTAGAGCCCGTAATTGACGCCTCCAGCGATGTTGTTGAAGTTGATGAGCACGGTGCTGCTGCCGGCAACGGATTCCAAGTAGATTCCATATTCATTTTCATAGATTCTGTTATATTCGAAGGTGACAGTGCTATTGTCCAGGAGGCCGTCCGGAGAAGTGGTTATGCCAGCTATAGCACCAGTGAAGATATTCTCACTGATGGTGACATCACTTCCGTTGTCGATGGAAAGCCGTATGGCAAAATCACCACCATCAGCATCGACGGTGAACCCGGCGCCGTCCCCACCAAAGAATACTATCTCAGCATCGAGTTCTATGCTGACAGAGCCGATAATAGTGGTTGCCTCAGCCCCATCTGCTGACTGGAGGGTTAGGGACTTGTCAACATGTAAGTCCTCATCGTATTCCCCCTCCGCCACTATGATGGCGTCGCTAGGGTCTGCCGCATCAATGGCATCTTGGATAGAACCCGTCGGGTCCACGCCCCAGGTCATAGGCTCAGTGCCGAGCTCAGCGCCCAGCCATGGAGAGTAAAGTACCTTTGAGGAGACGTCATCGCCATCACCGGGTCCTACTCCACCGGGCCCGCTGGCATCGCCCCACCAGTTCTTGGTGGCGTCAAGCGTCTCGTCTCCATCGTTCCGCACGCCAGACAGAGAGTTATCGGCGATGTTGTTGAAATTAACGGTGATTCCGGTAAGCGTTTCCTGGGTATCAAACACATAGATACCATGGCGATTCCCTGTGAAATTATTGCCTTTCACTGTCACATTCTCAGAAGAGGGCCGGTCGTGGTGTGACTTCTCGAAAGTCATGGCTGCGCCCTTAACATAACCAGTTACAGTGTTGTTTTTAATTTCGGTGTTAAGGCACTGGCAGCTTATGCCTATGCCCCCATTAGAGAAGTCCCTTATCAAGTTGCCTTCGATAAGCGAATGTTCGAGGTAGCCGGTGATGCCAAACCTCGAGTTAACGACTTCGTTGTTTCTGAAGGTCGCCACAGTCGGGGGGGTCGGCTCAACGGCACCCGCATTAATGGCTATCTCAGCATTTTCCACATAGCATTTCTCAACCGTTGTTTCCATGGTGAAGGTGAGGCTAATCCCGAATTCACTGGGGTTCAACACGCGTACATTTTTGACGGTAATATCAGCTTTGACGCCCAGACCAGCCTCCACATAGTCTGAATTGATGATTCCGTGCGCGCCATTCTGCACCGTCAAACCATCAATCACGACCACACGGCCATCAGTGGTGATTATGCTGATCCCTGCTTCCTCCTCATCTGGTTCAATAATCGTTTCATTGGCGTTGCGGGTCCGTGCGTCAACCCCGGCTTGGGCACCCTTTAAGGTCAACGACTTGTTAATGACAACACTCTCTTCATACAACCCCGCCGCCACCTCGATGATGTGGCCATCGAGTGTCTCTGGGTCATCAATAGCTGCCTGGATAGTGGGATAGTCATCGGGCACATGAATAATGGTGCCATCTGCCAAAACCGGCGTCGCCGTCACCAGCCCCAGGCTCACCACCAGCACCAGGGCAAACAGGATACTAAATATCTTTTTCACTTTTTTCTCCTTTTATCACTTTTTTTGTTGCCTTATCGCCCCCTCGACCAGAGGCCTAATGGCTTGTCTATCACACAGCTTTCAGTTCGCTAAGCATCACCCTCCCTGAAAACACAAATCCGACCTTTTGAAGGTCGGTTCCATCATGAACTGCTCCACGCCCGGCTGGCCACCTGAAGACACCGCCCCGCCGTTCCCGGTGGTCTCTGTTCCCCGCAATTGTGTCACTTCTGCTCCTAAATCTCCAATCAACACATAGGATAAGCAACGGTCTATTTTTCCAGAATCCAATGAATATGATAACATCTAGGTGTTAAGATTTTGTTAAGATGCGAGAGAATCTCACAAGCCTTAGACGCGTTTTTTCTGATTCTCCAAGACTTTCCTACAATTTCATCCGCATTCGGTAAAAAAGTCCGTAAATTGGGTGATAGGGGCTGAGCGCCGCCTCTCATACCAACCCATAATAGCAAGCCGCTGAGCCGGAAAGCCCTTCAGGTTTTTGGGAAAGACTTACCCTCGATGTGATCGGGGTTTTATCTTCGAGGCGCAGCCATGTACACCTTGTCAGAATTCTCGCCTGTTTTCCAGCGCTTGCCCCAAGGTCAAATCATCAGCATATTCCAGCTCAGCGCCAAAAGGCAAGCCACGAGCCAAGCGAGTGACGCGAACGCCCAGAGGCGTGATAATCCGTTGCAGATACATAGCCATAGTTTCGCTCTCTACATTGGGATTGGTTGCTACAATCACTTCGGTTACTGAGCCATCTTTAAGACGAGCCAGGAGCTCCTTTACCTTTAGCTCTTCAGGCCCGACACCCTGTGTCGGGCTGATAGTTCCATGAAGCACATGATAAACACCGTTATATTTCCCCGTCTGCTCCAAAGGAAGGATATCTGAAGGTTTCTCCACAACACAAATTTTAGAATGGTCACGCTCTGTATCTTGACAAACGCGGCAAGGGTCACAATCAGTGTTGTTAAAACAAAGCGAACAAAGCTTTATTTTTTCCTTCAGTGTTAAAATAGCCTCGGCTAAAGCTTTGGCTTCTTCATCAGGGCTGCGTAAGAGATGATAAGCCAGCCTTTGAGCACTTTTTGGCCCGATTCCAGGCAGCTTATTTAATTCCTCAATTAATCTAGCTATAGGCTCAGCGACAAATCTCATTTTCCCTGACCCTTTACCTTATTGCTGTCTGGAGCATAGCGAAAAACCACCAAAGTCTTTGATAGCTGACAGTTTCCTAAAGTAACCCCGGTATATTGAGACCACCGGTCAAACTGCTGAGGCGCTTATTAACAAGCTCCTGCGACTTGGTAATAGCCTCGTTAACAGCAGCCATGACCAAATCCTGCAGTAACTCAATATCTCCAGCCTCTACCGCTTCGGGAGATATCTCCACAGAATGAACCTTCTGGTGTCCATCAAGCACCACTTTGACGGCACCACCTCCACTGGTGGCTTCCACGGTAATGCTGCCCAATTCCTCTTGGGCTTTAGCCAACTTTGCCTGAAGTTGCTGGGCTTGACGCAATATTGATTTATCCATTTCATTCCTTTCCTTCGGCTTCGCTCGGGACTACAACTCCTCCTCACTAATCTTGGCTCCCATTTCCAGAGCAGCTTTAATTACCGGGTTTTGCGTCCTTGCCTGGGACGGGATTTCCCTTTTAGAATCAACTAAAATACACCGTATCTTATAGGGCCGACCAAAGACCTCCTTAAGCTTTTTCTCCACCAGATGTCGATATTTAGCATCTTCGATTTTCTCCTTATGGAAGGAATAATAGAAACCTAACACCAGTGTATCGTCCTCAAGAGCTACGGGGTCACAGGCGCTACGCAAAAAAGCATCCAAATTGCCACTGGAACCTTCTCCTCGCAAAGATTTAATGAACTCCCTCCAGCGGCTACGGAGGTGATCAATGTCCTGAGAAATCCCTTCGCTTGGGATCTCAGTCCCGACTCTGTCGGGATCCAGTGCCACAGGTACCTCAGCTTCCTCTAAGGACTCAGTTATCTCAGTATCATCCGCTACCTCTGAAGGTTTAGTTGTAGTTAGCTGCTCTTGTCCTGCAGGTAGAGACAAAGCACAACCCAGTAAAGCCAATTCTAAGGGCAAAGCGGAGTAATCATCACTTCGAAAATCTATGCTAGAGAAAGACTTAACTGCCTTGAGCAAATAATCCAGAGTAGCATTGGTCGCAAGGCTTCCCATCTCAGCTAAGTCTTCGCTAGTAACATTCAGAGCCTCTTCGCATCGCGATTTAGTCAGCAACAATCCTCGAAGGTATTCTACCAGGCCCACATTAAACTGACGAAGGTCAATACCATCGCTATTGAGGCTATTTATGACTCTTAGCCCAGCAGCCACATCCCTACTGACCACACATCGTGCTAGTTGCCTAACCCGTGAATCCCAGCTAATGCCAAGCTCTGCTTGAATCTGATCAAGCTCAATTTGGTTGCCATAGTAAGCAATCATCTGTTGTAAAATATTTTCAGCATCTCGAAGGCTCCCGGTAGCAGCACGAGCAATAAGCTCTAAGGAACCAGGCTCGATGTGAATCCCCTCCTTCTCGCATATTAGCTTGAGTTTATCCATTATCTCGGTTTGCCGCAGGCGATGGAAATTAAACCGCTGACATCTCGATACTATGGTGGCTATCACCTTGTGCGCTTCCGTGGTAGCTAAAACAAAAATTACATGTGGCGGTGGCTCCTCCAATGTCTTCAACAAGGCATTGCAAGCTGCCTCGGTAAGCATGTGGACTTCGTCTATAATATATACCTTGTAGCGAGCAAGGCTAGGGGCGTAGTTTGCCTTTTCCCTCAGGCTACGGATTTCGTCAATGCCACGATTGCTGGCGGCATCTATCTCTATTACATCCAAAGCCCTGCCCTCAGTGATTGAACGACACATATCGCAAGCATTGCACGGCTCGCCACCTGCTTGATTAGGACAGTTGGCTGCTTTGGCTAAGATGCGTGCCGTGCTGGTTTTGCCTGTACCTCGTGGACCGCAAAAAAGAT
>Ga0315541_1002352_pt1 | contig 15908 bp, 9 predicted proteins | sample SalMarSW160190MG_FD_203095 | JGI IMG/M metagenome (GOLD analysis project Ga0315541, IMG submission 203095) | Salt marsh sediment microbial communities from the Plum Island Ecosystem LTER, Massachusetts, United States - Salt Marsh Sediment SW1601-190 ...
CCCGAATGCAACTACAGTTAAACCGATAACAAGCGGTGTCAAACCGAGATTGCGAGCCAGGCTCGAAGATCCTTTTACAAGCCAGTTGGCACCATAATAGAGCATCAACAGACCGATAACAAAATAGACCAGATTAAGTATCATAGACAAAAGCTCCGAAAAATTTGCGTATCATACATACTTGTGCTTGGCTATCATGTCAAATATAACCTCTACATATTATATTTTTTGCCAAATGACGGAAAAATGGTTGCATTAACGTTTCGGATTGCTGTAAATACTCAACAATTTAAAAAAAGGAGAAACCAATCATGAATCAAGGCTTGTCTGAAAGCCGGGCGAAAATCGATGAGATTTGTATCAATACTATTCGCACCCTTTCAATGGATGCTGTTCAAAAGGCTAACTCCGGGCATCCCGGTGCGCCGATGGGTCTTGCTCCTGCAGGCTATGTCCTATGGACTCGTGTGATGAAACATAATCCCAAAAATCCTGGATGGCTCGACAGGGACCGATTTGTGCTTTCAGCCGGACATGCCTCAATGCTCCTTTACAGCCTGCTTCATCTTACGGGTTATGATGTAACCCTTGATGATATAAAACAATTTCGTCAGTGGGGCAGTAATACGCCGGGACATCCTGAATTCGGTCATACTCCTGGAGTGGAAACCACAACCGGTCCTCTGGGTCAAGGCTTTGCTAATGCCGTGGGTCTGGCTATGGCAGAACGGCACCTTGCGGCCCGATTTAACCGTAAAGGATATGAAATTGTCGACCATTTCACATTTATGATGTGCGGAGACGGAGATATGATGGAAGGGATATCTTCTGAAGCCGCATCCCTTGCCGGGCATCTGGGCCTTGGCAGACTCATTTGCATTTACGATGACAATAAAATCTCAATTGAAGGGAGTACCGAAATAACGTTTACAGAAGACGTTGCCCTGCGTTTTAAGGCCTATAACTGGCATATTCTGAAAGTTGATGATGGGAATGATATCGATGCAATTTTCAATGCCCTCCAGAAAGCCAAAGCCGAGACCGAACGCCCGTCACTCATTGTCCTGCGAACTCATATTGCTTTTGGAAGCCCCAATAAACAGGATACAGCCGATGCTCACGGCGCACCGCTTGGCGAAGAAGAAGTCCGCCTGACAAAAAAAGTCCTGGGTGTTCCTGAAGCCCCCTTTTTTTTAATACCTGAGCAGGCGCTGAATAAATTCAGAAGATGCATCGAAGCAGGAAAAGAAGCCGAAGCCAGGTGGCAGGAAAACTATCTGGCGTATAGCAAAGAATATCCTGATCTGGCAAAACAATGGGTTGATGCCATGAGCGGTTTTTTAACATCAGGATGGGATGACAAGATACCTGAATTTTCCGTTGCCGATGGTCCCATTGCAACCCGTGCAGCATCAGGTAAGGTTCTGAATGCCATTGCAGATAAAATCCCCACCCTTATCGGCGGTTCTGCGGATCTGGCCCCTTCCAACAAAACATACATGGACAATTCCCTTGAATTTCAAAACCATGCATACGAAGGACGCAATATTCGTTTCGGTGTCCGGGAACATGCCATGGGAGGAATAATGTCCGGCATGTTCCTGCACAATGGCCTGCGGCCGTATGGTGGAACATTCCTTGTTTTTGCCGACTATATGAGGCCGGCAATTCGCGCGGCCAGCCTTATGAACCTGCCGATCATATATGTCTTTACTCATGACAGTATCGCGGTCGGCGAAGACGGCCCGACTCACCAGCCCGTTGAACAGCTCGCCAGCCTGCGGGCAATTCCGGGCCTTACGGTTATCCGCCCTGCGGATGCTTCTGAAACCGCCCAGGCATGGCGTCATGCCGTAAAAAACACAAGAGGTCCGGTCGCTCTGATTCTAAGTCGCCAGAAACTTCCGGTATTAAACCGAGACACTATAGAAAACGGTCTGACAGACGGGGCTTATATCCTGGCGGATTGCGAGGGCAAGCCCGATATTATCCTGATTGCCACTGGTTCGGAAGTGCATATTGCCCTTGAAGCCCAGAAGCGTCTTGCTTTGGAAAGTATTGCCGCCCGGGTTGTAAGCATGCCAAGTTGGGAACTTTTTGAACAGATCCCTCAGGAATACAAAGACCGTGTGCTTTTACCGGATGTAACCGTACGTCTTGCCATAGAAGCCGGTTCACCCATGGGATGGGAACACTATGTTGGAAACAGGGGCGCCATCATCGGGATGAGCGGATTTGGCGCTTCCGCACCGGGTGGAACCGTAATGAAACAATTTGGCTTTACACCTGAAAACATTGTTCAAAAAGCAATGGAGCTTTTAAAAAAATAGTCTGTTTTTTAATAGGCAAAACTTATAAAGAAAGATTGAGTTATGGATGATAAGCTAAAAAGCAAGATCTTTGCAGAAGAGACTAACAAAGGGTTTGATGAGGGAAACCTGAGTCAACTTAATGAATTAAAAGATCGTCTGCTCAAGTCATGCAGAATTGTAAAGAAAATAATGATTGTTCTTCTCGATAATTTTTACCCGGTAACCGACGAACTGAAAACACAAGCAGAGTCTATTAATGTTAAATGCCATAAGGAAATGGAACAGATTGAGTTAGAGAATGCAGCCACCTCGTTTTTAAGTTTTATTACAGGACTGAAAGGCAAGATCTCGGAAGATTTCACATATATCAACAATACTTTTATTATGCTCCTGGGACATGTTAAAGAACTGGAAAAGACATTGACAGGAGAGATTGGTGGAGATGAGAACATAAAAGAGATTGAGCGGTTTGAGATAAAGGTCAATAATGAAGTAGGTTCAATAGCCGACTCGTTTAATCTCCATACAACCATCGATGAAATAAAGAGTGCTGTCATTGAAAAACTGACGAAAATAAAGCGGCTTATGTCGAAAAGAAAAAAAGAAGAGATCAGGAAAGCTCAAAAAGCCCAGAAAAATATCGATAAACTTAAAAAGAAGATTGCAGAAGCAGAAAAGAACGCCTTTGTTATGTCCAAAAAGGCGGCACATTTCCAATCGGCGGCCACAAAAGACGGGCTCACGGGTCTATACAACCGCAGTGCTTTTGATGTGGATGTAAAAAATTCTCTAACGGTGTTCAACAAAGAGAAAAGGCCGTTATCGTTGGTGCTTTTTGATGTAGATAACTTAAAATGGATCAATGATACGTTAGGTCATGTTGCCGGAGATAAAATATTGCAAAAGGTGGCCCAGTGTCTGAAGGAAACCTTTCGAAAAGATGATTTCATTGCAAGGTATGGAGGAGATGAGTTTGCTGTTGTCATTGCAGATTTGAATGAGGAAATGGCTCAAGAGAAAATTTTGAAATTTAAAGAAAACTTCAGAAAAAAACGGTTTTTTTCTAGCAATGCCGGAGATGTAAACATAACTGTAAGCTCCGGTGTTGCCATGGCCATGGAAGGAGATAGCCCTGAAGATTTCATAAATAGAGCCGATAGGAGAATGTATAAAGGCAAAAAGAAGGAACACTAACGTCTCAAACGGTCGATAAATATAGCTCGACCTTGGGTATATGCCATAAAATAGGGTATACATTATATTAACGGTTCGGGCGACTCCACGCTCAATATGGGGTGATGGCTCAACCGAACTGGATGACGCCTTGAAACAAATAATAAAACATTTCAAGGGGAAAAAGGCAGGATTCAGAAATGATCCTGCCTTATTTATTTGCCCAACAACTGTCTTTTTGCTATTATAAAAATGTGATAGTCAAAATGATGAATTCATCAATTTTGAAATCATTTCTTTGACCCTTTTGTAAAAAGTCAGTTTTGTTCGCTCCGTGAGGAAAAGCCTTTTTACGAGTTTATTTTCCATGGAGGCTCAGGAGATAAAACTAAAATGAAAATTGCAGAAAACGCACTAAAAATATTACAAAAAAGATATTTTGCTAAAGGCGAAACCTGGGAAAAATTGTGTGACCGGGTCGCGCATAAAGTGGCAGGCGCCGAAGAAAATCCAGAAGACCGTGCAAAATGGAAGAAAGAATATAAAAAGATTATGATGGATCTGGATTTTTTACCCAACAGCCCCACTTTGAGAAATTTTGGCAGAAATCAAGGGTGTGGAAGCGCATGCTTTGTTCTTCCAATGGAAGACAGTAGACGAAGTATTTTTAAAACACTTTCTGACGCCGTGGATGTACAGGCGCACGGAGGTGGAACAGGTATGAGCTTTTCAAGCCTTCGTCCCAAAGGAGACCCGATTACTTCCACCGGAGGAACGGCTTCAGGCCCGCTTTCTTTTATAGAAATCTTCGATTTCACAATCGGAGATATCATAAAACAAGGAGGCACCCGAGATGGAGCCAATATGGGAATCCTGCGGGTTGATCATCCTGATATTGAGAGTTTCTTAACCGCCAAGATTCTGGAGGGAGAGCTGAAGAATTTCAATTTGTCTGTGGGCATCACAGATGCTTTTATGAAAGATGTTGAAAATGACAGGGAGTATCATCTGGTTTTTAATGACAAAATTTACAAAACCCTTTCTGCACGGGAGATTTGGGAAACAATTGTTGACGGCGCCTGGAGAAACGGAGAGCCGGGCATCGTCTTTTTAGATACCATTAACAGAAACAATCCGTTGCGTCCAATGGGTGAAATTGAGGCCACAAACCCATGCGGAGAGCAGCCGCTGTTGCCTTACAGCTCTTGTAATCTTGGATCCATAAATCTTTCTCGGATGGTCAGTGGGGATTGGGTAAAAGGAAAAGCAAAAATTGATTGGGAAAAACTGCGTAAAACCGCCCAGATCGGCGTACGTTTTCTCGATTCGGTAATCACTGTAAATAATTATCCTATTACGGAAATCGAAAAAATGACCTTAAAAACCAGACAGATCGGCCTGGGGATCATGGGCTTTGCCGACATGTGCATCAAGCTTCACATTCGATACGGATTCGATGAGTCTGTCAATCTGGCGAAAGAAATAATGACCTTTATCTACAATATTGCCAATGAAACTTCCATTGGATTGGGCAATGAAAAAGGTGCGGCGCCGGTTTATGATGAATATGAGTTTTCCATTCCCAAAAGACGCAATGGCACGCTTACAACCGTTGCCCCTACCGGTACGATTTCACTGATTGCGAACTGTTCATCGGGGTGTGAGCCCAACTTTGCATTTAGCTATACCAAGGAGTGTATGGAGGGAGAAAAGCTTAACATGGTTCCTGATGTGGTTCGGGAGTGGTATGGAAAAAAGGGAACCGAATCCTTGCCTGATTTTTTTGTCACTACAAATGATGTCTCCATTGAGGAACACATTATGATACAGGCTGCATTTCAGAACAACGGTGTTGACTCAAGCGTTTCAAAAACGATCAATGCACCATATAACACCGATAAATCCGAGATTTCCCAAGCCTTTTTCAAAGCATGGAAGATGGGATGCAAAGGGATCACATTTTACCGGGACGGTTCCCGTGATGTCCAAGCTTTGTATACTAAAAAGAAAGAGATAGAAGCCGAAAGAACCGGTGAATTAAAAAGAGGGGTGCTCAAACATCGTCCACGGGCGACAACAGGCCCGAGTCTAAAAATGAAAACTGCCTGCGGAAAACTTTATGTAGATCCTCATTTTGACAAAGACGGAGTGGTTGAAGTTTTCATCAGAACCGTAGGTGGTGGGTGTGCGGCGAACACCAAGGCGTTGGGTGTGCTTTTGTCTTACTGTCTCCGGGCCGGTGTGTCTACTGAAAAGATAATACGCTCCATGAAATCTATTCATTGTCCTGCCTGTACAAAGGCAATTTCAGCAGGAAAAGATGTGGAAGTAAACAGTTGTGCGGCCGGAATGGGCAGAGCACTTGAGGTCGCCATAGAGAATGCGGACTTATACCGTGAAGTCGCAAAACGAATTGAAGATGCAGACATTCATTTTAACGAGCATCATACGCCAAAAATCAAAGATATTTGCTGCCCGGATTGCGGTGCACCGGTTCATCGGGCTGAAGGCTGCATGGTTTGCTCCAACATGGAGTGTGGGTGGACCCGGTGCTAGCCGGATTTTTTCTCATCAAACCCACACCAGGTTGTAATGTTTTCTACGGGTTCGCGATTACTTACCACTTTATTGGCAGGGAAATCCCGATTGGGATAACCGATGGCAATAGAAATCATAGTTCGCTTTGATTCCGGTATGCCTGCAAGTTTGTGCAACACCTCGGGATACGTTATGCCCTGATTTACAATGCAGGTGCCCAGACCATAGCTCAGTGCAGCCAGGCAGATGGTCTGCGTTACAGCACCGATATCGAATAATGGCCTGGGGTAGTGCAGCGATTGATCAACCGAGATAATGATAACTGCCGGTGCATTAAAATATCGGAACCCTCGCTCCATCCATTGGTCCCTTTTCTCCTTATCATCTCTGGGTATCTCCATGAGCTGAAAAATCTGCTTGGCAATTTCAATCTGACGCCGTCGATACACGCTTCCCGGAGGCAACCCCTTACTGTGAAGGTCGGGATGGCGTGGGGCCCCGGCATTAAGCTTTTCAACATTGGCTTGCCTGATATTATCAAGAACATCCCCTGCTATAATGGTAAATTCCCATGGCTGGCTATTCTCTGCTGACGGGGCACGGGAGGCTATTTCCAGGATTTGACTCAAAATGGTTTTCGACACCGGGTCGGGCTTAAAGTCTCTGATGCTCTTTCGCATTCTGATGGCTTCTATGATATTCACAATTCTGCTCCTTAGTTAGTGTCCATCCATAAACGGCATCTTTCGGCCCCCGGCGGCGTTCTCGCTCGTTTTCAATCCTCGAAATAGCGCGCTATGTCTGCGGTTAAAAACTCGCTCGGGCCTTGCCGGAAACCAAAATCTACCATTTCTGGATGGACACTGGTTAATTCAGCCGTCGGGGTGTTTTTCTTATAAAGCTTTGTAAATAGCGTAATGAATCATCAGCAGCGAAATCATACACTGTTTGATTTTATGAGTTTGTATGATGGAGTGGCTGATTATTCATGGAGCTATTGAATCGAAAAAACCCCCTGACCCCTCATTGAATGATGAAGTCAGCCTCATAAGTTTTAACCTTTTCCGTTGACAGGAAAGCGACTTTTGCTTAAAATGAATGATATTCAGAATATCTTATTTTTTACACTTGCCTTATTCTTATTTCAATCTTTAATTTTATAGAGAGGTGCCTCAAAATGACTAATAAATGGGTATATCTTTTTGGTGAAGTTGAAGAAGCAAAAGACTATGTCGGAGGTGATTGGGAAAACGTGCGCGGATTGTTGGGCGGCAAGGGAGCCAATTTAGCGGAAATGGTGCGCATTGGCATACCGGTTCCCCCCGGTTTTACCATAACTACTGAGGCTTGCAATGCCTATTTAGCGGCGGGTGGCGCCTTTCCAGAGGGGCTGAGTGAACAGATAAAAAAGGGGATGCAAACTGTCGAGGCTGCCACCGGCAAGAAATTCGGTGACCGAAAGAATCCGTTATTGATTTCATGCCGCAGCGGCGGAAAGTTCTCCATGCCGGGCATGATGGACACGGTGCTCAACATCGGTCTCAACGACGAAACCGCCATGGGCATGATCGAATTAACCGGCGATGAACGCTTTGTGTACGATTCTTATCGCCGTTTGGTGCAAATGTTCGGCAGTGTTGTAATGGGTGCGCCTGATGAGGCTTTTGAAGAAGTCATTACCGAAGCCCGGCGTAAAGCAGGTGTCAAAACCGACACGGAGTTGACGTCCGATGCCTGGAAGGACGTGACTGACAAATTTAAATCCATTTTCAGACGATTTGCAAACCGCAATTTTCCAACCGATCCAAAGGAGCAACTGCTTTTGGCCACCGAAGCGGTTTTCAAGAGCTGGAACGGTAAACGGGCGGTTGACTATCGCAATGCTGTTGGTATTCCACATGATCTGGGTACCGCGGTCAGTATTCAGACCATGGTTTTTGGCAACATGGGCAATGACAGTGCCACCGGTGTTGCCTTGACGCGCAACGGGACCACCGGAGAAAATCTCATAGAAGGCGATTATCTTACCAATGCACAGGGGGAGGACGTGGTTGCCGGGATACGCCTGACTTATGATATTGCAAAACTCAAAGAGGAAATGCCCACGGCCTATGACGAATTCGAGCAGATCACCAGGAACCTGGAGAAGCACTATCGTGAGATGCAAGATGTTGAGTTTACCATTGAAAAAAGCAAACTGTGGATGCTGCAGACGCGCAACGGCAAGCGTACGGCCCAGGCCGCTGTTCGAATAGCGGTTGATATGGTGGAAGAAGGTTTGATTACACGGGAAGAAGCGGTTATGCGTGTTTCTCCCGAGCAGGTTGATTTTTTTCTTCATCCGCAATTTGACCGTGAAGCCATCAAAAAGGCCAAAGCTTCAGGCGAAATGCTGGCCATCGGCCTTAATGTTTCGCCGGGCGCGGCATATGGCGTGGTTGCCCTTGACGCCGATATCGCCGAAGCATGGGCCAAGAAAGAAGGCAAAGAAGTCATCATGGTACGTCCTGAAACGCGTCCGGACGACGTACACGGCATGCTGGCTGCCCAGGGGATTCTTACCAGCCGGGGGGGTCGAACCAGCCATGCAGCTTTGGTTGCCCGGCAGTTCGGCAAGCCGGCTGTAGTGGGGGTTTCGGAACTCAAAATCGATATGGCTCATCGCCAGATGAGCGTAAACGATCAAATTATCAAAGAAGGTGACTGGATCTCCATTGACGGTACTGTAGGCGAAGTTTACGTGGGTAAGCTCAAGACCATGGTGCCTGACATTAAAGATCCGTGGCTGATGAAAATACTCTCTTGGGCGGATGAGTTTCGTCGTTTGGGCGTCTGGACCAACGCCGACTATCCGGCCGACGCTCAACGCGCACGGGATTACGGCGCAGAAGGGATCGGCCTGTGCCGCACAGAGCACATGTTTTTTGAGGCCGAGCGACTCCCCTTTGTGCAAAAGATGATCATGACGGATTTGCCGAGTGAACGGCGCGAGGCGCTCGATGCGCTGCTCCCCTTTCAGCGGGAAGACTTTGCCGGCCTTTTCCGTGTGATGGACGGCCTGCCGGTCATCATTCGCCTGATCGATCCGCCCTTGCACGAATTTTTACCCAACTATGTAGACCTGATGCGAGATTTGACCGACTGGAAGATTCGTCTGAAAGAGGCCAGCACTCTTGAGGAAATCGACAAGCTGTTGGATCAAATCGCCAAAGAAGAAACAATACTTAAACGGGTCGAAAGTCTGCATGAATCCAATCCCATGCTGGGTCTGCGCGGTGTACGCCTGGGGATTCACATTCCGGAACTGACCTCCATGCAAGTTCGTGCCATCTTTGAGGCCGCGTGTATGGTGGCCAAAGAGGGCATCGACGTGCACCCCGAGGTGATGATCCCCCTGACCAGCCATGTGAACGAGCTAAAAGTTCAGCGAAAGGCCCTTGAGGCCGAGGCCAAGAAGGTTATGAAAGAACAGGGCATTAAGCCGAAATACAAGTTCGGAACCATGATCGAAATACCCCGTGCCGCCCTTACCTGCGACCAGATCGCCGAATATGCCGCCTTTATATCTTTTGGAACCAATGATCTGACCCAGACAACCTTCGGGATTTCCAGAGACGATGCCGAAGCCGGGTTTTTGATTGAATATATGGAAAAAGAAATCCTGCCGGATAATCCTTTTGCAGTTATCGATCGGGACGGCGTGGGCCTGCTCATGAAAATGGCAGTTGAAAAAGGACGGTCCGTAAGACCCGACCTGGAATGCGGTATTTGTGGCGAACACGGCGGTGATCCCGAATCTATTCAGTTATGCCATGAGCTGGGATTAACGTATGTTTCGTGCTCCCCTTTCCGGATACCTGTCGCACGGCTTGCTGCCGCTCATGCAGCACTGCGTGACAGAAAAACAAAAAGGTAATGCAGATTTTAGGTTTAAGGAGGAAGCGTACAATGGCACTTTTTCTTGTTCAGCACGGCAAGAGTTTGCCCAAAGATGAAGATCCGAAAAAGGGTCTTTCACAAGAGGGTGTCGCTGAAACAAAGCGTATTGCAGAAGTGGCCAAAGGATACAACGTTCTTGTGTCGGGCATAACTCACAGCGGTAAGACCAGGGCTCGTCAGACCGCTGAGATCTTTGAATCTATCCTAAAGCCTGAAGGTGGGATACAAGAAAGCAGCGGGCTGAATCCTTTGGATGATGTAACAGCTTTTGCCGATAAACTGGACAGCACGGCGAATCGTGTGCTTGTCGGTCACCTGCCTTTTATGGAAAGGATGACTTCATTTCTAATAACAGGATCCATCGAAAAACCGGTCTTTAAATTCCAAAACAGCGGTATTGTGTGCCTGGATAAAGACCCTGACACCCAGTTCTGGGTGATTAAATGGACCCTTGTGCCCAATATCGGGTAATACAGGCAACGAGACCTTTGAAAAACGCCCCCTTTTGCCCAATCCCGGCGTCAGGCTCAAATTTTAATCCTCGAAATACTCAATGTATGTCTGTGGTTAAAATTTTCGCCTTTCTTGGGCTTGAACAAAATTGAACATTTTTCAAAGGTCTCGCTACTGGATTACGGTTCTCGCGACGTTTTGACCTTTATCCGTCAATGCTATCGGCATCACCATTATGAGGCCATTCTCGATTTCTCGACATATTTTTTTATGCCGTTTAATATACCCTCGCACAAATGTTCCTGGTACCTTGTACTGGTCAATCGTTTGCATTCCCTGGGATTGCTGATAAAGGAAGCCTCTATCAATATGGCGGGCATCCGTGCACCGAGAAGCACATAAAAAGGCGCCTTTTTAACCCCTCTGTTTTTGATATGAGTGTACCTTGGTGTTAAGTAATTACACGAAGAATTCTGTACATAACTTGCCAGGAGGCTGGATTCATCAATTTTCGTGTTTTGCATAATATCTGTTAAAATGGTTTGCAGATCACTGATGTTCTTTGTTGAAGTGGCATTTTCACGGGCGGCGACAGTTATCTCTGAATTATCTGTGGCCAGGTTCAGAACATAGGTTTCAATTCCGTATAAGCTTTGATTTCCGGAATCATTCGTATGTATGGATATTAAAAGGTCTGCATTTTTTGTGTTTGCTATTGCCGTCCGTTCCTCAAGCGTAAGGTAGGCGTCGCTATTCCGGGTCATGAGAACCTCGTATGGAAGTTTTTTCCGGATTTTTTTGGCAAGCCGTTTGGAAATTTGAAGTGCAATATCTTTTTCATACACTTTTTTTAGATAGCCGTAAGATCCAAAATCTTGTCCTCCGTGGCCCGGATCAATAACGATCAGTGGGCGGTCACGCTGAAGTCTGTTGGCTGAAGCCCTTTTTGTACGCTTTTTGATTGTAGTTGCAGTTGCTTTTTTTTGAGATTTTGCAGCAGACCAAGTATCCATAGAATCTCCTGACAGATCCAGGACCACTCTGAACGGATGCTTGAGTGAAAAAATTTTATAGGTTTCAATAGACTTGATATCGACCACAACCCGAACCACATGGGGCGTATACTGACCGGCGCGCACATTCCTGAGCAAATTATCGTGGATGGGTATAAATTTTTCTATGTTTTTCCCCCGTCTGCTGTTTTTCAAATCAACATACAAACGCTGAGGCTTATTAATGGCAGGATCTTTTTTGAGAAGTCTGTGGGTAAAGGATGTTTCCCGGCTGGCGTCAATAACAACCCGGGTGTAGGTCGGATTAGACCAGTAACGCAGTCCGGTTACGGTGGTTCTGGTGTCAACGGTTTTTCGGGTACTCGAGGGAGCCTGAGGCGTTGCCGGGATATATTTTTTTCTCGTTTGGCTTGCTTGAGTGGCTCTTTTTGATGCGTTTTTTTCAAGGGTGCGTATTGCTGCTGCTGCTTTTGCCCGGTACCGGCTTTTGGGATAACGTTTTATAATCCGCCTGAAAACAGCTTTAGCCTCATGTTTATCAGACTTTCGATGTGATCGTTCGTAAAGTTCTCCATAAAGCTTCCCGGACATATACATGCCCGCTGGCGCCCAGGGGTCTGATGGGTCTAGTTTGTAAACTTCCTGGAACTTTTTTATACACCGCAACCAGTTGTATCTGTATTTTTGACTTCCTATATTTTTTCGTAGCTCATAATAGCATGCTTCAGCTTTAAAATACCGGTTTTTCGATGTGACAGCACATGAAACGCAGAGCTGCAAAATGGCAACAACCCATATAACAAGCAAACAACTCTTGATGAACTTTTTATGCAACATAATATGTTCTTACCAGTCAAACCATTAACCGGCAATAGCCAAAACAAAAAAAAAATTAATTAAATTTTTTCTTGACCGGGATTTATTTTTTTATTACAGAGAAAGGCTCCAATTGATCCCCAGTAGCTCAGTTGGCAGAGCAAGTGGCTGTTAACCACTGGGTCCGCGGTTCGAGTCCGTGCTGGGGAGCCAAGAAAATCAAGGGGTTAGCCGGTTGCGGTTAATCCCTTTTTTGATTTGTGTGAGAATTTGTGTGAGAAAAAGGAATTTTTTGGTGACTTGGCATCCGCTTTCTAATTTAAAATTTCAGATTGATTTTTGTAAAATATCAATCACTTCCTAACCGTATTATCACTGACTCCATACTTTTTCCCCGTTCCAGAATATCCTAATTTCTCAACCTCATTCTTCAATAATTGGAATGAAGGTCGCTCAACCTTTCTCTGCCAATATTCACTGTGCATATTGATAGGGGCATTCTGGTTTCCAGATCCGGCTTTGCGATTTATAACCGAGCTTCCGACAGTTCCCAAAATTCGATCTGAGAATCTTTTTCAATTTGTTTTGACGTGACCAGGAATTCACCAGAATAGTTTGGATTATATGGTGTTAAAAGGTTGGCAAAAATGAATTGTAAAAATTGAGCTATGATTTTATAAACTATATTTTGTGTTTTAAATAACAAACAACTCATTATTAATATAGAGGTTTTGGTTATACGAGAGAAAAAAACTATGAATAACGGATTGCGTTTGAATAAAAATCAGCAAATAGCGGCTGAATATAAAGATCAACATATTTTGGTTTTGGCAGGAGCCGGCACAGGTAAAACACTGACAATAATCGCCCGGGCCGAATATCTAATACGAAAAGGCGTTGATCCAAGACGCATACTTCTTTTGACATTTACACGCAGGGCCGCCAGAGAAATGACAGATAGATTATATTCAGGTATTGGCGATGCCGCTAATGTGGTAACAGCGGGAACATTTCATCATTTTTGTTTGTTAACCATGCGAAGAATGGCGGATAAATTTGGAATTAAGGATTTTACGGTAATAGACCGAGATGATCAAAATAGTCTCATGAGGCTTGCAAGAGCAGGATACGTAACCAAAGGAGAAAAGTTTCCTAAAGCTTCTCAGCTGGTAAATATTTTCTCGTATTCCCGCAATACAAACATGGGCGTATTGGAATATTTAAATAAATATACAGAATTTGACGATGAAACTTGCAATAAAATATTGGCCGTATTTACCGAGTACAAACAAAGGAAACAATTAAACCGTTATCTTGATTTTGACGACATTCTTCATCACTTCGGTAAAAAGCTACATGAAGACTCCTCAATCCGTAATCGATTACGGAGCCGCTACGACCACATCCTCGTTGATGAGACCCAGGACACAAATCCTCTGCAGTGGGTTATCCTGGACGGTATGAAAGATCCCGCCAAACTGTTCTGTGTGGGGGATGATGCGCAAAGTATTTATGCCTTCCGGGGGGCTGATTTTAGAAACGTTCATTCTTTTAAAAAACGAATTCCTGATTCAGTCGTTCTTAAGCTTGAAGATAACTACCGTTCCACACAGGAAATCTTAAATATTTCCAACTGGCTGTTAAAAGAATCTCCTTTGAAATATAACAAGAATCTTAAGACTCAGCGGGGAACCGGCACTAAACCCCTTCTGGTTGATTTTGACAGTGATCTTTATGAAGCGAAATGGATCGCCGAGGATCTTATCGAGCGCCATGAAACAGGATCTTTATGGAGTGATCATATGATTCTCACAAGAACTGCATGGGGTTCAAGAAGTGTGGAAGCCATGTTGATTGAAAAAAATATTCCATACATATTTATCGGTGGAATTAGTTTTTTGCAGGCTGCCCATGTCAAAGATCTTCTTTGTTTAGTGAGAGCAGCAGCAAGTAATCATGATGAGCTTGCATGGATAAGATATTTGACACTTTGGCCACGAATTGGTGACGTGACTGCATCGCGACTGATATCAGCAATGAAAGAAATGGGAAATATGAAAGAAGCGTTAGACCAATTGTCCAATAAGCTCAAAAAGGATCAACAAAAAATTGTGAATGGACCGAAAACAATATTAAAATACTGGAACGAACCGACCAAAGCTTTGCGTGTGGGTGGAGAATTCCTGAAACCGATCTTGTCTCAAAAATACGATAAATGGGATCTGCGAAAAAAGGATTTTGACTTGCTGGTGAGACTCGCGGAACGATATCGAAGTCTGATGAGGTTTATCGAGACATATACTTTGGATCCAATCACATCAACAGTTGCATCACGATTGGAAAACCAGGATGTGGTAACTCTGATAACCGTTCACAGTGCCAAGGGTACAGAATCGCCTGTTTGTTATGTTATTCGGGTTGAACCGGGAATGTATCCTCACATTCGCAGTTTAGGTGCTGAGGATGAGGAGGAAGAGGAACGACGGATTCTATATGTTGCCATAACCAGAGCAAAGAATGAATTAATCCTCACCCGTTCAGAAGGTCCGAGCAGTTATTCATATTCATATGGAGATGCTGCAGAAGCGTATTTTTTATCAGATGTGCCTGATAAGCTTGTCGAAGAACGCTGGCAGTATGAGATGTATCTTGAAAAAGATGACGATTTTCTTACGTAAAACTTTCCAGAAAATCGAAAATAGGATTTTGCCCTTTTATAACCCCTTCATTTCATTCTGGTAATTCCACCGAAAAGCCACCAAAATAGCGGTTCGTGGTAAATATAAAGAACAGCGGATTACAGTTTGTTTCTTGGGTATAACAACGGAATATCTGAAAAATAATAAGGATCTGATATTTACAGTTCGAATTTGATACATGTCAATTTGGCTGATCTGACATCGTGACAAAATATCATCGCAAGACCCTCCCTTCAGGATTTAAGACCGGCATCTTTGAGCTTGCAGTAATCCATATGGGCACACACGTGGTCGGCAAATCCAACGCCAGCTTCTTCGTAAAGGCTGTATGCGGCATTGATCCCCTCCTCTTTTAGGATTGGTATTTCATCCTCGTAACGCACTGACGCTGTGATCTGGCCTTGATAACCCCTCTGAGCCATCTGCCGGATTGCAAATATACTGGCTTTGGGATTCGGTAAGGCTAGCATGACCAGAATAACCCGACTTTTTGCCAGTTCGACTCGCTCCCAGAAATCGCTATCCTCGGCATCGCCGTAAACAACATTTCTCCCTAATTTTCGATGTTGCTCTACAGTTTCAGCACAAAAATCCAGTCCGATCACCACATCGCCGTATCGACGCCTCATTTCGTCAAATGCACTCGTTCCTACGCCACCCATGCCGATAATCACAACCTCAGCATCTCCAGTCTCTATCGGTTTATCTTCAGGTAGACGCTTTGCGGTTTCGAAACGTTTCAGTCGGCCTGAAATACGCGCATAGAAGATGTGGGAGGCAGAATTCAACGGTGCTGCCAAAATGAACGTTATCGAAAGCGAAACAGCGATGATAACCAACCAATCGCCACTCATCCAGCCGAACCCCGCAGTAAGATGCAAAGTTAGGCGCAATTAGATTGGCGTTTTCTGATAAAACATGATGATAAGAAATTATTTTTAAACAGTCTGCATTAATACTTCGGG
>Ga0315541_1002355_pt1 | contig 15895 bp, 7 predicted proteins | sample SalMarSW160190MG_FD_203095 | JGI IMG/M metagenome (GOLD analysis project Ga0315541, IMG submission 203095) | Salt marsh sediment microbial communities from the Plum Island Ecosystem LTER, Massachusetts, United States - Salt Marsh Sediment SW1601-190 ...
GAAATCAGAGATAAGATAAAAAAGCTGAGTGAGGTTTCGCAAAAACTGGGGCAGGCAGTATATGAGGAGGCAGCCAAAAAACAGGCTCAAGAAGAACCTAAGCAAAAAGGTGAGACTGGCGAGGAAAAAAAGGAGAAAAAAGAGGGAGAAGATGTAACTGATGCTGACTATGAGGTAGAGGAGTAGCTGAGTGGCCAAGAGGGATTATTATGAAATTCTGGGCATTTCCCGGGATGCTTCTCCTGAGGAGATAAAGAAGGCTTACCGCAGATTAGCTATCAAGTACCACCCTGATAGAAACCCGGGCAATTCCAAAGAAGCAGAGGAGAAATTCAAGGAGGTATCCGAGGCTTACAAGATTCTCTCTGACCCTGAAAAAAGGCAAATCTACGATCAATATGGACATGCGGGACTGGAGGCAGAAGTTGGCGCAGGTGCCGGATTTCGTGGATTTGACTTCGATCCCTTTAAGATCTTTGAGGAGGTCTTTGGTAGAGGAGCTTTCGGAGGGGATGTTTTTGGAGATTTTTTTGGGCGCGGAGCCACAACAAGGGAAACCCAGCCAGGCTCAGACCTTCGTTATACTCTGGAGATTAGCTTTGAGGAAGCGGCTTTTGGAACCGAAAAGGAAATCAGAGTTGGTAGGTATGAATCATGCTCCAGTTGCGCAGGAAGCGGAATTAAACCTGGTTCGGAACCTCAAACCTGCCCAACCTGTAAAGGGACCGGTTACGTCTCATTAAGTCAGAGCTTTTTCTCCATATCCAGAACCTGTACTCAATGTCAGGGAAGGGGAACTATCATAAGAGACCCCTGCCGGCAATGTCGAGGTACGGGAAGGATTCGAACTGCCCGGAAGATCAAGGTGAAGATTCCCGCCGGGGTCGATCATGGAGCTTACCTGAGGTTAGGGGGGCAAGGAGAGGCTGGTTCACGTGGGGGTCCACCTGGTGATCTATACGTTAGTCTCCGCGTCAAGCCCCATCCCATATTTGAAAGGGATGGAAATAACATTATCTGTGAGGTTCCCATTAGTTTTGCTCAAGCCGCCCTGGGAGGACGGGTCATTGTTCCCACCTTGAATGGCAAAGTAAAGTTAACTATCCCCCCCGGAACGCAAACCAATAAAATCTTTCGCTTAAGGGGTAAGGGCATTCCTTATCTACACTCTCCGAATCGAGGAGATCAATGGGTAAAGGTAGTGGTGGAGACCCCGGTGCATCTAAGCGAGGAACAAAAGGAGCTCCTCAAGAAATTTCATGAACTAAGACAGGGAAATGGACAGCCCCGCATGAAGGATTTCTTTAATAAGGTGAAGCGAATTTTCGGCAGCTAATAGAATCACTTATTTTTTGGCCAATTTTATCAGGTACCGAGAATGGTCGCCGGGACGAGAAATAAGAGGAGCGATGAGGATGCCCAAGGTAGCTTTAGCCACTCTAGGCTGCAAGGTAAATCAATACGAAACCCAGTTTTTGCGGGAGCACCTCATTCAGGCTGGTTTTCGAGAGGTTTCTTTTAAGGAAAAGGCGGATTTTTACATTATAAATACTTGCAGCGTCACCGAGAGAGCTGATCGCAAATCAGAAGAGTTAATCAAGGCTGCCAAAAAGAATGGTTCTAACGCTCATTTAATTGTTACTGGCTGTTACGCTGAAGCAGGAAAAGACAACCTAAGAAAGAGGTTTCCTCAGATAGATCTAGTGCTAGGAAATGAAGAAAAATTAAAGATACCGAGTATAATCCTTGGACCCAATAAAAATCTTACCAACACAAAGCCCTTTATTCAGACCTTTCATGCTCATAATCGAGCCTTTGTAAAAATAGAGGATGGATGCAATCAGTTTTGTAGTTATTGTAGGCTGCCTTATGTGCGTGGAGCTAAGATTAAGAGCCGAGCTCCCGATGAAGTTCTCAAGGAAGTAGAAAGTCTTATCCTCAATGGGTTTAAAGAAATTGTTCTGGTGGGAGTAAATCTTGCCCTTTATGGAAGAGATCTTGACTCATCTACGAGTCTAGTTGATCTTTTGAGAGGCATGCAATGTTTTGAAGAAACTACAAGAGTGAGACTGAGCTCTCTTGAGCCCCATCTTCTCCCCTCAGGACTAATTGATCTTATGGGCAGTTGCTCTTTTATCTGTGCTCATCTTCATCTTCCCCTGCAGAGTGGAGATCCCGAGATTTTGCAGCGCATGGGAAGAAAATATAGTCCTGATCAATACCGAAGACTGGTTGAGCATATTAAAAAGATGGTTCCCTCGGTAGCTATTACCACTGATGTTATGGTAGGCTTTCCTGGTGAGACCCAAAGACAGTTCCTTAATACCTATCATTTGGTGCGAGAAATTGGGTTCAGTCGCCTTCATATCTTCAGATTCTCTCCCCGCATAGAGACCAGGGCCTATTCAATGCGGCCTCGTGTGGAAGAAAAGGTGAAGAAAGAAAGAAGCAACTACCTGAGGGAGCTGGGAAAGAATCTGGCCCAGAATTTTGCCTCCCGTTTTTTGGGTGAGAGCTTAAGAGTCCTGGTGGAAGAAAGGGTTGATTCAAAAACTGGGTGGTTTTCCGGATATACTGATAATTATATTCGGGCAAGTTTTAAAGGTGAAAATGGGCTAAAAAATAAATTGGTGATGGCAAGGCTCCTAAGTGCTAACCAGGGAGAGGTTCTGGGAGAAGTGGAAAAGGTATTCTCATGTTGATGCCAAAGAAGTTAAAAGATTTAAGTAGGGGTGATTATAAGAGGATCTTAGAAAGATCTCGCTCAAGGATGGAGGAGATTCTCTCTTGTGTTATCCCCATTATTCAGGAAGTTGAAAAACACGGTGATGAAGCAGTCTCGAGGTTTACCAGTAAATTTGATGGGGTTAGCCTTAGCTCACGGGATTTTTTGGTTAAAAAAGAGAGGGTAAAAGCGGCTTATAAAAGGGTTAGTCCGGAAGTTATAGAATCACTAAGGAAAATGCGAGACCAGGTTTATGATTTTCATCGACACCAGTTGCCTAAAGACTGGTCAATTAATAAAACCTTCTTAAATAAAGGTGAGGGTAGTTACACCCTGGGGCAAAGATTTGTTCCCTTTGATCGGGTAGGTGTTTACGTCCCCGGGGGGAAAGCCAGATATCCCTCCACCGCCATAATGGCTATAGTTCCAGCAAAATTGGCCGGGGTAGGTAAGATCATCCTTGCCAGTCCTCCTTCCAAGGAAGGTGAGATGGCCGAGGTAGTTATGGTAGCGGCTGACATAGCCGGGGTAGATCTTATGATTAATGTGGGTGGAGTGCAGGCAGTAGCTGCTCTAGCCTTTGGCACAGCTACCATTCCTAAAGTTGACCTCGTGGTGGGTCCGGGAAACGTCTATGTTAATGCAGCAAAGGCTTATCTTTCTAGTTTAGGGAAAGTGGGGATAGACTGTCCGGCCGGGCCCAGTGAGATTTTGGTCCTGGCCGATAATTCGGCAAATTCGGCCTATGTAGCGAATGACCTATTATCTCAAGCAGAGCACGATGAGGAGAGCTGCTCTATCCTGGTAACGACTTCCGAAAAATTGGCTGAAGAAGTTTGTGAGCTTTTAACTAAGGAGATAAAAAGATTTTCCCGCAGAAAAATAATGGAAAAATCTCTGGAAAAATACGGAGCCATTTTAATGGTAGAGAACCTGGATGAGGCCGTCAATTTTGTAAATGATTTTGCTCCCGAGCATCTAGAGATAATGACCCGAGGGCCCAAGGGGGTTCTTAAGCAGATAAAGAATGCCGGCTCCGTCTTTCTGGGCGATTTCTCACCGGTAGCTGCGGCTGATTATCTAAGCGGAACCAATCATATTCTTCCCACCGGAGGCTGGGCCAAAAGTTTTTCTGGCCTTTCGGTTCAGACCTTCCTTAAATTACTAACCTATCAATCCCTTACCAAAGGGGCCCTAAAACTGATGGCTAAAGATATAGCTACTCTTGCTTTCGCTGAAGGGCCTTATGATGCCCATACACGCTCTATCGAGGTAAGGCAAGAGTAAAGTATTAAGTTTCCCACCATTCCAATTTCCCTCGCTACCTTTTTCTTGCCTAGTTTTCCCATTTTCTATATCATAAAGAGAGGACAGGCAAATTGTGGATAAGCAGGGTAGCTCCATTTTTTTTATTTTTCCTTTTGATCTTTTGTCTTCCCGGACCCATAAAAGCAGGCAAAAAGATAAGTCTCTGGGAAATAGCCCAGGAAAAACTGTATTCGGCCTGGTTGGGTGGGGTTTTCTCGAAAGAAGAAGCCGCGGATGTCTCGTTAGAAGGAAATAGCGAAAAAAAAGGAATCATCAGCACCCAGCTTTCCTGGGAACCTCACCTGAGAATCTTTGGTCGCAAAGTAATTGGTATAAAATACCTGCAGCGCCATTATCTTAAAAGAGGTGAGGCCCAGACTGAACCAAAGAGGCCTACCACAGAAACCGAAATTCAGCAAAAGCTTCAGGTTAAGGTGCGGGGAAGGGTAGGGGAGAGGATTCTTGCTAATGTGGATTATGATGATACTGCTCCCCGGAGTGAACAGCAGAAAATATCTCTTACCTACCAGGGGAAAGAGAATGAAATCATCCAGGAAGTTGCCTTAGGGGATCTTCAATTGGGCTGGCCTGATACCGAATTCCTTGCCTATAATAAGAGCCTCTTTGGGGCTAAGGTGACCGCTAAAAAAGGTGGGTTTAACCTTATGGGAATAGGCAGCGTGAGCAAAGGGGTCTCAGAGAGTAAAACCTTCACCGGAAAGACTACTTTTGAGAAAAAGGAAATCCCTGATACCTCTTATTTAAAGAGAAGGTATTACCTGACTTACTTTGATCCTGCCCATCTTCCTCTTACATCCCAAAGCTTGGAGGTTTACTTAGATGATCAGGATGGCACCAACAATGAAACCGCGGTCAAGCTAACGGTAACCGGGGAGGAAAGTGACTCTTATACTGGCTATTTTGATCTACAATACCCGGGAGAAGATTATTTATGGGACTCAAGGGAGGGAACAGTAAAATTTAGCCGAGGGATGGAGGAAAATTTTGTCATTGCCATTAGCTACCAGGATAAAGATGGTACCCGATATCCAGCCTCAGGATACCGCATGATAAAGAAACAGCAGGCTCCTGTCTATATAGAAAAGTATGAGCTAAGAAACTATTATTATCTCGGCTCCCAGAAAATTCGTCGGGAGGATTTTACTCTTCTCATCTTTGATTTGATCGGCCGTGACGTAACCTCCAATTATGAATTTGAGATAGATTATGACTTCGGGGTGTTAAAATTTACTCATCCTCTGCCACCATTCCCCAACGCCTACCCTCCTCATCCCACTCATGCGTACACCATTTACACCGAATATAAACATGGGGTTGATGTCTACCTTCTTCATCCTGACATCATTCCCGGAAGTGAAATTGTATGGATGGATGGAAAGAGGCTAACCAAAGAGGTAGATTATTTAATCGATTATAGTTCGGGCTTTTTGTCCTTTTTTGATCCAGCTCGCATAACCGAAGATACCAAGATCAAGGTAGATTATGAATGGATACCCTTTATGGGGGGAAAGGCGACCATTCTTGGAGTTCGAGGAGCCTGGGTTCCTCATGAGAGAGTTTCTTTAGGGTCAACCTTTCTTTCCCAGAGTTCTCCCCGCCTCAACCAACCACCGCAGGTGGGATCTTCTCCGGTCTCTCATCAGGCAATGGGACTGGACACCCAGTTTAATTTGGGGTCCGGCTCATCTGTAGAAGACGATCCTGCTCATGCGCTTAATCTAAGGGTTTCAGGAGAGGTGGCCAGAAGCCTGTATAACCCCAACACTTTTGGCAAAGCCATTATAGAGAACTTTGAATCTACCAAAATTAGTGATGATTTATCTATGGATAAGGATGCCTGGCGGCTCGGAAGTAGGCCGGATCTAGCGAGTTTGGGAGAAAGGGTGGGGGTTGATATCCAGAGTGAAGATATTCCTGGTGAGGATATTAATCCTGACTGGAGTTGGGACAAAATAGAGGTTCTGGTTCTCAATTTTGATTTTTTCCTGCCCGAGAGTTGGGAGAGTTTAGTTTATCCTATCTCGAAAGTAGGAAGGGATTATACTCAGAGGTACTATCTTGAGCTATGGATCAAAGGCGATGGTCAGGGACAGAGACTATGGTTTGACCTGGGGGTAGTGAGTGAGGATGCTGATGGGGATGGTGAGTTAGACACCGAGGACAAAAATGGGGATGGAAAGCTTAATCCGGGAGAGGACACCGGTATTGACCTGGGTGGAGAACTTATAGGAAGTGGTAACGGAAAACTGGACACTGAGGATCTTGACGGAGATGGTAACTTGAGCACTAATGAAAACTATTCTCAATATGGAGACACAATTGAGCCTGATTTAAGAATTAGCTGGGTAGGCTGGAGAAAGGTCACTATTCCTCTAGCCAGGGCTTCTAATTGGGACCAGGTGAATGAGGTAGTCAAGCATCTTCGTCTATGGATTCAAGGAAACTCGGGTGAGGCGAGCCTTAAATTTGCTGGAATAAGTATTTCGGGAGATCGCTGGCAGAAACAGAATCTAAAAGTTGAAGCCAAAAATAATCAGGATGATCCAGATTATAATCCCTTTGATGACGAGGGTTTTCGCAGTTACTATGACGAGATGTACGGAGATTTTGAAACCCGTGATCACAAAAGAAAAAAAGAGGGAGCCCTTTTTCTCTATGGCCTGGCCCAGGGAGATGAGGGTTATGTTCAACAGACGTTCATCAGTCCTAAAGACTTTAGCAGTTACCGAACCCTTAATTTCTGGATTTGGGGATCTGATGAATGCAGCCAGGAAAATACCTATTCTGCCTATCTTCGTATAGGCTCAGATGTTAGCGATGGAGGAGAATATTTAGAAAAGGAAGTCACGGTGGACTTCACTGGCTGGCGGCTGATAAAGACTGATTTAGCTTCCCAGGGAAGCGTCTCCCTGCGGGAGATCAAGCAGCTAAGAATAGGAACAAGAAGTAATTTCAATTCTAATCCCGACAAAGGAGTTTACTTTAATGACATCTTTCTCTCGGGGGTAAAAAAGGAAGAGGGTTTTGCTAACCGAGTGGGATTAAAGATGGAGCTGGGAAAGTTTCTCTCTATTAGTAGTGAATATAAGACATTGGATGCGATATTCCGAACTATAGGGGTGCTCCCTACCAATCAGCGAATGAGAGAATCTCACCTGGGAATCAATCTTTTACCTCTGGAGTATCTCCCTCTCTCATACGGTTTTACCAGAGAAGAAACTAACACCTTATGGGTGCGAGAGACTCCCCTGAGCACCAAAGAATTGGGGAAGGTGGTGGAGGAGAAAAGAGACTACGGATTAGATTTTCTGCTTCCTCGCTGGCCCAGGATGGGTCTGAGGGTGGAAAATAAGGTTACAGATTTTCAATCCCTGGCCGAGATCGAGAATGAGGATACCTATGGGGTCTCTTTGGAATACCAGAATCCTTATCGCTTTGTGTTTCTACCCACTTCTGTCCAGACTGCCTATGAGATAGGAGAAAAGCGAAAAATTTTTCTGGATGCAGGGGAAAATAAAAAAGAGAAAACAAGAAAGTGGCGAATTACCCTTCCCTGGGAAGCCTTTGAGAATCTCAAGATCAAGCCCACCTATAGTCAGACGAAAGTTAATGAGATGTCTGAGGGAGCTTTTATGCCTAAGATGAGAGAAAAGGAATTTAGATTGGAATCAGAGGCTTCCTTCCTTCATCTTTCCCCTCGCCTTTCGTTTCAAGGTGGCTACAGAGAAGATGGTTTTTCTTTTGAGAGTCCACAAAAAAGGGATATCTCCACTCATTCTGAAATCTCCCTAAGTTTACCGTTGAGAATGAAAGAATTCTTTCCTCAGTCTCAATTTTTGAGTACTTTAAGGCTCTATACCGAATATGAAATAGCCAGAGAAGCTCTTTACCATGATACTTCCAGCTCCTTGGGTCTTGATTCTCAGTTGGGACTAAAGACTCTCGATTTAAAAGACGGGAGGACAAAGCTAATCTTAAAGAGAGGAAATTTTAGCTTGATGCAGAGATGGCAACCTTTTGATTTTCTTAATTTGGGAGCTGATTATAGTAATATGAGGGAGAAAAAGATCCGGGAAGGAACTCCTTATTTTCTCAAGATCAGAACCTGGCCCAGTCTGGATCTTAGGATTGATTTGAACAAGAGCCCTTGGAGTATAGGGAGATTCTCTGGGAGACTATTTGCCAATTCCCTTCTCATGACCGGCTATGTCCAGAAACTCACCCACAAAGAGAATATATCTTTTACCCAAACCTATCGGCCTTCTCTCATCTGGAAAGGAGACTTTAAGAACCTCAAGGATCTTAGTCTAACCGTTAGTTATAATTCTACCGAGGATAGAAAAAAATATCATGAGGAGCCGGCAATTTTAGTTAAACTCTCTTCTTTGCACGGAATAAAGTTAGATTATTTTACTCTTTGTCCCTGGGGGAAAAAGATTCCCTTTCTGCGGCGGATCATAAACTTTGAGGATAAAATCCATTTTACTACCGGGTTGGATCGGGGAAGAGAAAAAAACTACCTTTCCTCTGGCCGGATAAGCAGAAATACCGAAAAGTGGACTCTCTTCGGTGACGCAGGGTATAAGGTGGCCAAGAACGTTCAGATGAAGCTGGGATTGGAAGGAGGCTATTTTGAAGATAGAGTGAAGGAAGGTGAGGATTACTACTTCTGGGGAGGGGGCTGTGAGGTAGAGATAAGATTTTAGGTGAAGTGCTTCCCAAATGGGCAGTTTGACAATATCTTTGGGACATACTAGAATGGCACTGATAAAACCGGTGCCAAACTCGATAGTTTAGAAGGAATTCCAATGAGATATCCCCTGGTTCTTAAGAAAAGAGCTATTCTTTTGTTATCGGGATTGTTGGTCTCTCTCCTGGCCATCTCTTTGGTAGCGGGACCCCTTCTGCCAAAGATTGCTCAAGCGGCTAATCCTCCGGCTTATGTCAGCCACACGGAGAGCTGGTCTTCATCGTGGCGCTCGGATGCCGTCTTCTCGCACACGGTTGCCTCGGGATCCTATCAGCTGCTGGCGGTGGCGGTGATAATTCGCGGTGACAAATCGGTCAGCTCCATTACCTACTCCGGGGAATCGCTGACGCGGGCGACATTCGAGGACGGGGGCGGGTCTGACCGTCAAAGGGTTGAGCTCTGGTACCTGGTGAATCCCCCGGTGGGGACGGCGGATGTCATCGTCCACTTTGCCTCTTCGGTCAACCCTTCCGGTATTGCCGCGGTAAACTTCACCGGCGTCGATCAGAGTGATCCCATCGGGGCGACCGCTGGCGCCAGCTCGCCACCGGCAGCGAACAATGACGCTACCACTGACATCACCACCGAAAACGCCGATTCCCTCATTTTTGGTGCAGTGTCAGCCCGCGGCGGTGACACCGACCCTTTCGGGCCCGGCACCGACATCACGGAGTTATGGAACGACGATACGGGCACCGACGACGCCACCAATGATGATGGGCTATGGGGCGGATATCGGGTCGCACACACGGCTGGTGGAGGCGGATACCAGTTCCAAGCTCGTCTTAACTCCGCTGATCACTGGGCGATTGCCTGCCTTGAATTAAAAGCCGCGCCCGCTCCTTCTTTTACCAGCATTAGTCCAGATAAATTAGCTTATAAGGATGGTGATACGATTAGTCTCAGGGTGACCCTGGAGGATAATAATACTGCCTGTACTCTTACGGCTGATTTTTCCAATATTGATGATCAGTATGTTACCGGGGCAGAGGATTTCGACAACTGGGGAACTGATGGGCAGGATAATAACGGTGATGGACACATAGATGAGCCGGCCGAGCAAGGTATCTATGTGATTACCTATGCCATTAGTACGGTCAACAGCATAGGCGATGGCTCTTATTCGGTTCCCGTTACTGCCACCGATGGGGTAGGTAACTCCACCACTGACAACAGCACCTCTCTTACCCTGGATAATACCGCTCCCCCTTCGCCCAGTAATCTTGTAGCCACAGCTATTGCCGGAGGCAGCATCCAGCTTACCTGGACTCTCCCCTCCTCTGAGGCTGATGTTAGTCGGTATAATATTTATGGCGCTCTTACCTCTGGAGGCCAGGATTTTTCCAATCCCTTAGATTATGTTTCTAAAGGGACTGCCACCTACACCGATGCCTCCACTACCAGTGGAACAACCTACTACTACGTGGTAAGAGCCCAGGACGTTGCTGGCAATACTGATACCAACACCACTGAGGCCTCAGCCACGGCCGGGATTACTACCGGCCCCTCCTTTAGCAGCATTACCTCAGATAAATCTGTTTATAAGGACGGAGACACCATTACTCTCACGGTGACTCTGGCTAATCATAACACCGGCTGTACCCTTACGGCAGATTTTTCCAATATTGATGATCAGTATGTTACGAGAGGAGAATCCGTGGTAAATTGGGGAACCGATGGAACTGATAATAACGGTGACGGGAAAACCGATGAGCCGGCTGAGCAGGGGGTCTATGTCATTAGCTATCTTATCAGCCTCGTCAACACTCGAGCCGATGGTTCCCACAGTGTCCCGGTCACGGCTACCGATGGAGCGTCAAATACAGCCACCAGCAGCATCAGCCTTACCTTGGATAACACTGCTCCCCCTGCTTCCACTAATCTCTCAGCCACCGCCATTGCCGGCGGCATCAGACTTACCTGGACTGCCTCTTCTTCCACTGATGCAGCTCAATATAATATCTATCGGGCTACCAGCTCTGGCGGGCAGAACTATAGCAGTCCCACTTACACTGTTTCTTCTGCAACCACCACCTACACCGATACCTCCACCACCGATGGTCAGACCTACTACTATGTGGTAAGGGCTCAAGATAGCGCTGGAAATATTGAAACCAACACCAATGAGGTCTCAGCTACCGCATCTGGTGGTACTGGTCCTCCCCCTCCCACTAATTTAACCGCTATGGCCATTGCCGGAGGCAGCATCCAGCTTACCTGGACTGCCTCTTCTCCCGAAACTGATGTGGCTCAATATAACATTTACCGGGCCACCGCCTCGGGGGGTGAGGATTACTCATATCCTACTTATACAGTGTCTGTGGGAACCACCACTTACACCGATACCTCCACTACTGATGGAGTAACCTATTATTACGTGGTAAGGGCCCAAGACAATGTGGGCAACATCGAGACCAACACCAATGAGGTTTCCGCCACGGCATCCACTACCGGTCCTTCTTTTAGCAGTATCAGTGCCGATAAATCTTCTTATAAAGATGGCGATACCATCACTCTCACAGTTATCCTGGACAATCATAATACCGGCTGCACCCTTACAGCCAACTTTTCTAATATTGATGATCAGTATATTACAGGAGGAGAATCGGTAGTCAACTGGGGAACCGATGGGATAGATAACGATGGAGATGGACATGTAGATAACCCTGCTGAGCAGGGTGCGTATGTTATTAGCTATCTCATCAGTACGGTCAACACTAGAGCTGATGGCTCCCATAATGTCCCAGTCACGGCTACTAATGCAGCCGGAAATTCAACTAGCAGTAGTACTAGCCTTACTCTGGATAATACAGCTCCACCTGCTCCCACCAATCTCTCAGCTACGGCCATTTCTGGGGGAGGCATTAAGCTTACCTGGGCAGCCTCTTCTCCCGAAACTGATGTATCTCAATATAACATCTACCGGGCTATCACTTCGGCAGGTCAAGATTATTCTTCCACTACTTACACTGTCTCTGCTGGAATTACTACTTACACTGATACGGCCACCACCAATGGTCAGACCTACTACTATGTGGTAAGGGCCCAGGATGCCGCCGGAAACATAGAGACCAATACCAATGAGGTCTCGGCTACCGCATCTGGTACCGGTTCTCCCGCTCCCACTAACCTAAGCACTGCAGCCATTGCCGGAGGCAGCATCCAGCTTACCTGGACCGCTTCCTCCCCTGAGACCAATGTAGCTCAGTATAATGTCTATCGGGCCACCAGCTCTGGAGGTCAGAACTATAACAGCTCTCTTGCTAGTGTCTCTGCCGGAACCACCACCTATACTGATACTACCACCACCGATGGGGTGACCTATTATTATGTGGTCAGAGCCCAGGACAATATAGGAAACATCGAGACTAACACCAATGAGGCTTCAGCCACCGCAGATGCCACTCCTCCCCCCGCCCCCACTAATTTGGTAGCCACCGCCATCACTGGAAATGGCATCCAACTTAGCTGGACTGCCTCTTCTCCGGAGACTGATGTCTCTCAATATAACATCTACCGGGCCACCAGCTCGGGGGACGAGAATTACTCCTCTCTTACCTATACTGTCTCTGTAGGAACTACCGCCTATACTGATACTGCTACCACTGATGGAGTAACCTATTACTACGTGGTCAGGGCCCAGGATGCCGCTGGCAATATCGAAACCAATACCAATGAGGTCTCGTCTACGGCAAGCGTTGTCGGTCCCTCCGCTAGCGTCTCCCAGATCTATATAGAATATGGAGGAGAAGTTCTCTATGACCTTTCCTCATCCACCGATTCGGACAATCCCACCGTCTTTGCCAAAGGCAAAATTGACGAGATCTATCTCCGACTAAATTTAACTAGTGGATTTGAACTCAGCGAAACTTCCTCTAGCATTACATTATTTAAGGGTGTGGGTGAAAACGCGGAGCAGGTTTCCGGAAGTCAGGAGATCAATCAGGGAACAGGATGGGCCGAGTTAAGTTTCCACCTTGATCCCGTATTTGATCCAGATGTGGACGATCATTCACGGGATGATCTTTACTGGGTGGATGCAACAGCAGTAGATACAGCAGGCAATACTAATAATTTTGACTTTTATTTTATATACGATACCACCTCCCCCTCGGCCCCGCATTTTCAGATAAGCTCGTTTGACTCTACCTCCGGCTCGATAACTGTTTCCGGCGAAACTAAACCGGATGAGCTATCAGACCCCCAACAAGTTGAGATATTTATCAATGACTCCTCCAAAGGCACTGCTACTGCTGATGCTAACTATGAATTTAGCAAAAGTGGGATAGGATTAGTTAGAGGGACTAATTATATTGCTGTACAGTCAACGGATAAAGCGGGGAACAAAAGTGCACTTTCAAAATCTTTAAAGCTAAAATATAATCCCGAGGGTCTTCTTTCTATGGTTATTCGCTCGCCCCATGTGGTTCGTTCTGGTAGCTCTACCGAGCCGGTCAAGATTATCTATTCTGTCACTCAACCGGCTGAGGTCACCATCCGGATCTTTAATCTTAAAGGTGAAATGGTTAAGGAATGGCGTGGATATGCTTCTCCCAGAGGAGAAATTGAGTGGAATTGGTATGGCAGGAATATGTATGAGGAAAACGTTAATAATGGTGTCTATATCTTTAGGATAAAAGCTAAGGCTGGTAATGGTGAGAACGATAGTTCAACCAAGCTGGTGGCAGTTTTGCGCTAGATTGGCTATTAATGTTCATAAAATGAACAACTGAAAGGGGTCTCAAAAATGGCACAAGATAATGAAAGAGTGACTAGTCGGGAAGATGAAGAAATAGAGCTAATGGACTATTTAGTAGTGTTGTGGAAGCGTAAATGGCTGATTATGGTCGGAACCTTCATCTGTTTAGTTACTGCAGGGATCGTAGCCTTTAACATGACCAAGATTTATGAGGTGTCGACCTCCATTAATGTGGGAAGGATAGAAGATAGATTTGTTGAAGAAGGTTCTATCATCTCGGAAAGGGTAAAGAGCATTTCCTTGAGAAAAGAGATTGCCCAGAAGTTATCTCTTCCGTTGGAGGGGATAAGCGGGGAGGATTTTTTCAAAGTTTCTACAAAGGGAAATAAGGACACTTTGACCGTAGAAATAAAGAGAGAAACTGCTAAGCCCGATCAAGCCATCAAAGTTCTAGAGATTGTTGATGAAAATCTCCTTCAGGGTCACCAGAGTAAAATCGAGAAAGCTAGGAAGACACTGTTAGACAAAATAGTCATTAATGAAAGCAAAATCGCAGTGACAGAATCACAGATAGAAACTCTTAAGAAGGAACTCTCAGATAAGATTGCCATTAATGAAAATCGGATTGGAATCAAGAGGGCGAAACAAAAGGCTTTAGAAAAACAGTTGGCTGATATTGAGAAAGAGATCAGAAGCCTGGAACAGATCAGAGATAACATAATTAAAAGAAGACTTGAGGAAGTGGATGTGGTGGGAATGGTGACATACTTTAATGATCTTCAGGCTCGGCTTAACTCCGCCTACAGCACGAGATCTCAGATTATTGATCAGATACCTTCAGAAATCCAGTCCTATCGGGCAGATATCGCTACCCTTCAGGCAAGACTCACAAACCTGAACGGATTACCTTTGAAAATTGAGTCTTATAAAGAAGATATCGCCACCCTTCAGGGACAACTTAACGAAATGCGAGACACGGAAGTAATTAATCCACCGCACAGTTCTTATTACCCTGTTAAGCCCCAAAAGAAAAGAATTCTCGCTATTGCGGCAGTGCTCGGTTTCATAGTTTGTGTTTTCCTTGCCTTTTTCCTTGAGTATACCGAAAGATATCGGGAGCGGAAGGTGAAGACAGAGTGAAGGAAGCGAACAAATCCTATTGACGATCAAGAGAGGGCTACCTGATCAAAAGTGGCAAAATGCACCATGGATTGATAAAATCTTGTTTAATATTTATTTTGGTTCTGTTAATCTTCTCTTTTGCAGGATTTTACCAAGCCAAAGGGATGGAAGGAGTGATCATTAACCCCAATCGCTCCCTAATTTTGGGTAAAGTTGAAAAAATAAAGAAAGATTTTCCCTATGTTACGCTAACGGTGAAGGTTATCAGGTCTTGTGCGGTGGAAAAATATGTAAATTTCATCAAAGCCAACGAAATTATTGAGATTCAACCTGATTATACCGGAAAAGAATTTAAACCATCTTCTTTTTTTAAAAAAGAGAGGAACTTAAATAATCTTCAGGCCTACTATTTTCTTCCCGGCGACTATTTCTTTGCTGAAGTAAGCCCTTTGGAAGATGAAAGGAAAAAAAGGGTTTTATATTTTAATATTCAGAGAGTAAACGAGGAAAGTGCACTAAAAATGGTAGAAAAGCCGGATGAATTCCTTAAAAGTTATCGGCTTCCTATGCCATCCGAGTTACCTCCTAAACCCCCCCGAGAATATGCCAGGTTAGCTTCGGTTCTTTATGAGCTGATCAAGTCTCCCGATCGCAGTGATTTTGCCAAGAGACACGGGCTTTATCTTGAGCAAGATAAGGTACGGGTTATTATCGAGTTACTTCCCGAGTTTAAAGAAGTTAAAGGAGATTATGAGATGGTAGTTGAAGGAACGACTAACCGTCTCATAAAAGCCCTTGTACCGATAGATCAGCTTGGCTCGCTGGCTAAGAACCCTTCGGTGGGATTCATTCGGCCTCCCCATAAACCTCATCCCCTTCCTTCCTCCCCCACTGAACCAACAAAGCATAGTCGTTCTGGAGTCAAGGAAAAAGGAGAGTGGGATGGAGAGGAAAATGCGGTCAAAGATTAGTTGTGTGGTGGTAGTTCTGGTTGTAATTGGACTTATCGGAATGATGAGGAGTTTCACTTTCGCCCAGGATTTAGCTCCCCTGGTAGGGGAAAAGAAGTTTTCTCCAAAGATGGAGAGCGTCCTGGGAATGTTGGGGGAAAAGTACCTTCGGGGCAAGGCGGTAGCCCAGGATTTCGCTTGGGAAAGGAAAATCCCCTTCCAGGATGATCGAGTTACCGTTATCCTGGTTCCGCCATTGGGCAAGCTCGCCGCAGCTATTGACGAGACTGGTTTAGTCTCCTATGGAGTCAAGGTTGAGG